>JFJP01015381.1_pt1 | contig 11381 bp, 8 predicted proteins | sample 431651 | NCBI WGS metagenome assembly JFJP01 (sample SAMN02602958, study PRJNA72255) | Microbial mat metagenome, whole genome shotgun sequencing project. | biome: fresh water; feature: sink hole; material: water; isolation source: purple microbial (photo- and chemosynthetic) mats found in... | reverse complement strand
GATCTTGGTCATCGGCGATCGCGCCCGCAGGTAAGCGCAGCAACACATGACTACCAGAGATTTCTTGAGCATGGAGCCAGAGGTCATATTCCCCTGCGATGCGAAAGGAAATCAAATCATTTTGATAGTTGTTGCGACCGATCCATACCTCAAATCCATTGGGAGTATTGAAGCGATGACAATCGGGAATCTCTTCCTGTTTGCTTCTGTTACTTTTGCTTTTACCACCTTTATTGTTTTTAGAATTATTTCTAAAATTTCCTTTAGTCCGCACTGCATACTCGGCAGTAACTTTGAGATAACCCTGTTGAGCTAGTTCGGCACGAATTTCCTGCAAAGCTGAGAGTTCATGCTGCTCTAATAAACTAACGGCAGTGGCGACCTGTTCGAGATAGGCGATTTCCTGTTGGACAGATTCTAAGAGAGGCGCGATCGCAATGGCGGCTCGTTTTTGTTTTTGATGTTTTTTGTAAAAAGATTGAGCATTTTGTTGAGCATTTTGAGTCGGATCGAGAGGAATTACCACAGATTTTTCTGAATGAAAATCAGTAAGTTTAATCTCTTTCATGCCTATTTTCCAAAGATGCAAATGTGCCATCAGCAAATCCGCTTTATCTTTGAAATCATCCGCTTGAGTCGAGAGTTGCAAGCGGTCGAGAAATTCTGTCTCTTTAATTGTCAACTTCGCTAACTGATTTTGAATCGCCTGACTAATCTGTTGATGTAATTGCTGGAAAGCAACTTGTCCTGTTTGCTGAGAGTAATAGCGATCGCAAAAATCATTAACTGGTTGAGAAGGTTTACCTTCATCCCCCAGCCCCTTTTCCCATATTTCTGTGTACAGATTGGGTTCTAGATCCCCCCCAGCCCCCCTTGCAAAGGGGGGAGGATTATTTTCTTCTTCCCCCTTTGTAAGGGGGATTGAGGGGGATCTCACGTTAGGGATGAGGGTATATCCTTTCTCTTCTAAATGTGGATAAAATTGCTTCTTCTCAATACAAGTCAGCCAAATTTGCCAAGCGCGGTAGAGAGATTCCCATTCTAAAATAGTTAAATCTGCAACATTGGTTTCGCCATGAATATCGGCGATCGCCAACAAAGAGCGCACTAGCGACGAACTCACACCGCGATAATTGCTAAGTAAGTTGCGCTTAATTTCCTTGGGAATCAAAATCAGGCGATCGCGCCATGAGTCAAAGGATTCAGTGAGGCTGGGAATTGCTTCGAGTAAGGCAGGTGGCAATTCATAGCGATCGCCTGTTTGGATCGGGCGCACTCGCGACTGTTTGCTGCTAACTTGGTGGGCGGCGGTGACAATTTCGCGATCGGCATTTACTAAAATCGCATTGCTATATTTGCCCATCACTTCTAGATAGAGATGCCATAGCACCGCATCATCGGGACGCTTTGCAAATTGTAAATCAACTTTGCCCATCACTTCTAGATAGAGATGCCATAGCACCGCATCATCGGGACGCTTTGCAAATTGTAAATCAACTACACGCTCCCAAGGACTAGTTAACTGCACCGACACCAGCGCAAATCCTGCGACTTGATGCAAAATTTGTTGGCTAAAGGTGAAAGTATCAGGTTGTTTGGGCGGCGGCGCACTGAGATGTAATCTGGCGGACTGTGGATGCCATGACAGCAGAAGCCATTGCTTCTTTTCTAAAGTTCGTAATTGTAAATGGATCGTGTGGCGATCGCTTTGATGCACCTGCTCTAACCTGTGTGGCGATCGCTTTGATGCACCTGCTCTAACCTCGCAGGCACACAAGCGGTATTTAGCTCATGGGTCAAAGCCACAAGTGTGGTCAAATCAGCAGGTTGCATCGGTTTAGCCTCTTGTATAGGGTCTGTATAAATTAAATTTGAGCGAAATTAACCGATATAGGCGATCGCCCGATCGCGCCCCTGTTTTTTGGCGGCATAAAGAGCAGCATCGGCATGGGTAATTAAAATTTCTAAATTTTGCTCAATTGTTGGCATCAAACTAGCCACGCCCAAACTTAGGGTAACGCGATCGCTGACCAGTGAATTTTGATGGGGAATGGCAAGATCGGCGATCGCCTGCTTAATAGACTCAGCAATAATCAGCGCCCCTTCAATATCTGTATTCGGCAAAATTACCGCAAACTCTTCGCCGCCATACCTTGCGACTAAATCAACAACTCGTTGGGGTACTTTGGCGATCACCTGAGCCACTTGAATTAGACAATCATCACCGCCTTGGTGTCCATAGGAGTCGTTATAAAGTTTGAAGTAATCAATATCAATGAGAAGCAGGGAAAGCGATTTTTTTTCTCGTTGATGATGTTGCCAATGGAACAATAGGTAATCATTAAACCGACGGCGATTGGCAATTTGAGTTAAACCATCTATGTTTGAGAGCAACTCTAATTTATGATTTGCTTCCTGTAATTGCTCATTGATTTTCTGCAACTCCAGTTCAGTTTGCTTTCGTGCCGTAATATCTCGTACAGTAATTGCAAAGCCATCCCCTAGCTTGACAGCAACGTAATGATACCAACAAGAATCACCAAAAAGGTAATAAAAATCATCGTCTAAAGATTCGCCCGTTTCAACAACATTAACAAATTGATCAAACAAATTGGGATCAAGGTTTTTAAGAAGTTTTTTTAAAACTAATTTGCCAATTAGATCCTCGCGATTACGTTGTAAAGCCCTAGAAATAATCGGATTCACAACTAAACAACGAAAGTCTTGAATATTGCCAGTGATCGGATCGCGAACCGCTTGCATCGCGGCGATACCGTCTAAAGCGCTATTTAAAACACTAGCAATTAAGGATCTAGATTGATAGAGTATTTCTTCAGCTTCTTGACGTTTAAAAATTTCACTTTGTAGCGATTGTCGTTGTTTTTGAATCGTTAAATGAGCTTCTATTCTTGCCACCACTTCTTCAATCTGAAAAGGCTTTGTTAAATAATCAACACCACCCACTTCAAATGCTTTTAATTTATCAAAAGTTTCACCTAAAGCACTCACAAATAAGATGGGAATATGGCAAAGATCGAGATCATTTTTAAAAGCTTTACAAACTTGATAACCATCCATTTCTGGCATTTGAATATCTAAGAGGATAATATCTGGAGCCTTAGATTTTGCACTTTTAAGTCCTCTGCTGCCATTAATGGCGCTACGCACGACATAGCCTAATTGAGAAAGTAAATCGGTCAATAATTTTAGATTTTCTGGTAAATCATCGATTAATAAAATATTGCCCTTTGTCTTTGATCGGTCGGGATGCACTGATAATTCACTCATAAGTTTATATATTTGGCGATCGCTCTATTCCCTATTTCCTGTTTCCTCATTCAACCATGCCACAATTTCGTCAAATTCAAACTGACGGGCAAGTTTTTCGAGAATTTTGATCGTAGTGGATTCTTGATCGGGAATTTCTTGAATAAGTCTCATCACACGATTACTATCACCTTCGATCGCTGCCTCTGATAGTTGCGATCGCCAATCATTAGACATCGTTTTTAGGCTTGCTAAATGTGCTGATGATAACATAAGGTCGTTATCCTCATTGGTTAGGCGATCGCTCTCTACATTCTCGTAAATGTATTGCACACCTAAATGTTTTGTTAATATTTCAAAAAGTACTTGTTCTTTAAATGGTTTACGAACAAAATCATCACAACCTGCGGATAAAACGATCGCTTTTTCTTCTTCCAAAACACTTGCTGTTAAAGCAATTATCGCCGTTGCATTACCTTTGGTGGTGGATTTAATATATTTAGTCGCCTCATAGCCATCCATCACAGGCATTCGCATATCCATAAATATTAAATGTGGTTCCCAATCATCCCAAACAGCGATCGCCTCCTGTCCATTACTAGCTTCTTTGATTTCAAAACCGAAAGGAGACAGCAATTTAATTAATAATTGTCTATTAATACTTTTATCATCGACCGCCAAAATTTTATAAACAGGTTGATCGAGGGCTAGACCTAAAACTCGCTGTTTTAACGTGTTATCTTCCTGAGTTTCTTTGCCTAATTTTGCCTGAATGGAGAAGCTAAAAGTTGTGCCTTGATTGAGTTCACTTTCTACGGTGATATCTCCCCCCATTAATTGCACAAATTGCTGACTAATTACTAATCCTAAGCCTGTTCCTTCTTGAGCTTCTTTCCCTGAATCTGTTTGCGAAAATGCCTCAAATAATTTAGTTAATTCCTCTGGTGCAATTCCTTTGCCAGTATCACGAATACTAAAATTTAAACTGCATTTTCCATCTATCACTTCGGCTATTGAGTTAATACTTAAAACCACTTCACCTTGACGAGTAAATTTAATCGCATTGCCCAATAAATTGAGTAAAACTTGACGCAGTTTTATTCCATCTGTGTAAATATAATGAGGTAAGTTATCACCGCGATCAAAAATTAATTCTAATCCTGCATTAACGGCTTTTAAATGCAACATATCCTCTAAATCATCTAATAATTGATACAAATCAAAATCTTTTAGATTTAGAGTAGTTTTGCCTGCTTCAATTTTAGAAAAATCAAGAACATTATTAATTAAGGTTAATAAATACTCCCCACTTCTTTGAATGATTCCTGCATTTTCATATTGTTCTTTAGGCAAATGTTTTGTGCGTAACATTAACTGAGAAAAACCGATAATTGCATTTAAGGGAGATCTTAATTCATGACTCATATTCGCAATAAAACTACTTTTAGACTGATTGGCAACTTCGGCTTTGTCTTTAGCAATTGCTAATTCTGTGGTGCGTTCTTCTATCCGATGTTCTAAGGTCTCAAAAGATTCTTGTAATTGATTTGCCATACTATTAAAAGAATTAGTCAGAGTCGATATTTCTGTAATATTTCTAGTTTCTAGCAAATCATTTTTTATCTCAGAATTTTGCCATTTTTTTAATGCTAAAGCTTGACTATAACGACTCAATTTTGAGATAGGAATGGTAATCCAACGAGCAGTGAGAATACCAATTATTGTAGCAATAATCAGGGTAAGACCAGAGAATAAAATAGTTAAACGGACGTTTTGGTTAATTTGTTCCATGAAGTCAGATTCAGGAATGATAATAACTGTCAACCAGTTTAAATTTTCTTTGGACACGGGCAGAACTTGTACAAAATAGTTCTGACCATCCACTGACAAATTAAGTTTTTGATTTTTTTGAATATCTGATAGTTTAAAGTTATTTACTAAATATTGAGATGCTAGTCGAATTAGTTGATTTTTACTAGCAGTTGCTTTTAAGCGTCGTGAATTAGCATCAACATTTTGAGATAACTCACTTTTGGTGGTAGGGATAAATGGTACTTCATTAATAGAATTGGCAATCATTTGTCCTTGTTTATCTATTAAAAATGCTTGTCCTGTGTTCCCAATTTTTAGACCTTGGAGAAAGTCTCCAAACTGATTTAGATATAGACCAGTACCCAGTACTCCTTGAAATTGTCCTTGTGCATCTTCAAATGGTAAGTAATAAGCTGAACCTAGACTTGGGTTATCTTTTCCCCGTGCTAAGTTGACCACGATCTTCCACGTTCCCTTCTTAGCTTCCCTTGCCGCACCATACCAAGGCTTTCCCTTAGGAGGGTCATTATGCGGATTATAATCAGTTCTAGTTTGCAGTAACTCATTAGTTTGACCTGCGATGTCCGCTCGGTAACGATAGAAATTTTCACTTTCTGAAGCATCCAAAATTCTAACAGTAAGCTGATTAGATGCACCTCGTGAAACTTCCAGAAAGTCTTTTTCTTCATTAGCAATTGCTGTACCACTGACACTAGGAAAAATTTGTAATTGCTGGGCAAGGTGTTTTTGGAGGGCTGGCAAATTTTGATGATCTAAAATTCCTTGACGGATGAGGGAGGCATTAGTTTTGGTAAGTTGTTCGGGGGCGCTGAGATAGCTGTTTAAATTTTGGTCAATGCGATCGCCAATTTCTGACATCAAAGATTCGGCTATATTTTCTACCGCCTTTTGTCCACTGCGATAGGAAAGATAACCGACTAATCCCACTGCACCCACAATTTGCAAGACAAAGGGAACAATCAACAATAATCGTAGGGAGACTTGTCGAGTTTTTTGAGGTTTGTTAGGGCGATCGCTTTGCATAATTTTTTTACCACACGCTTAATTAAAACCCAAGAAAAATTTTAAAAGGCTGTCTTCGACAGCCTTTTAAAATTTTTCTTGTATCTCTTGCCATATCACCTTTGTAGTTAAAAAAAAATCATAGAGCGATCGCTCTATGATCCTTTGATGAGGATGCGCTCAACACATCCTTTGGCGGATTATTTTTTGTCAGGATCAGTTCTTGGTCGAATTTGTTCGGCTTCAGGACAATCATCAGAAACCAACAAATCATGCGACGACATCCCTGTTTTTGGAAAGGAAGATAATCTTTGAGTAACAGCACCAATACTCTCTAATCTGACCATTTCCTCCCAAGAGCAAACCTCATCCTCATCCTCAGTTTCGTAACGGATTGTTACCACGTCTCCTTCAATATCTAATATATTGGCTCTTTCTAGCCAACGTCCCTGATCCCTCAGGTAAATCCAAACATCGCTCTTGGCTTCACAAAGTTGATATATTTTGCGATGTAGCATTCGCTTATGTCCTCAGGGTTACATAATTTTAAGGTTAGAGCATACCTCAAAAGGTAAAAAACTAACCACTATTATTGTAAACGACTACACAAGCATTTAACCCATGTCTATAAAATCAATGTTCTTGCTGGAGACGAACTGTTGTTCAATAAAAAGATCTTAAAACTTGCAAAATTACGGCTGAAGCCCGTTTAGCATCTTCTGGTTGATCAAGAGTCTGACTGACTTGAGTTAACCTCTCCTCTAAAGTCTCATAGGTTTCATAGGTTTGAAAAATAAGCTGCATCAAATCATCAAGGTCATAGGTATAAAGAGCCGACCAATCCCGTTCTTGGGGGCTAAATCGATAATTGAGGCTAGAAAACAACAGGATTTTGGCATGAAGAGGGCTAATATTTCGAGAAATATTGGCTCGCAGATCAAATAAGTTGGTTAAATATTTAAGATTATGGCGATGGGGAATTGTGGACTGGCTATCAAAATCATTCTGTTCGGATATATCACTTAGAGTTGGTTGTTCGATATTGTGACTGACAACATCAGGGGTAGGTGTAGGACTTAAAAAATTCTTAGGTAGATTACCTTCATCGCGCAAAGTGTAGAGAAATCCGATGCTATCGATAATATTATCGGCGGCAAGGAGATAATCTGATTGTTTGCTAAGTTGCTTGACATGACTATTTAACTTTTGCTTGAGCGTATTTAGATCAGGAAAAACCAACATCAATTCGCGGACAAGCTGACGTATATGCAACGTTTTAACTTCGTTGATATCATTTGACCAAATGTCATTGCAAGTAAAGAGGATGAGTCGTTTGATGCGAAGTACATTACTGTCTTGCTCCAAGCTATCTATAACTTCCTCTAGAAGATTTGAATCTTCCATAGACTTTTTTTTGATATTGCTAAAGATAGCAGGTATTAGGAGGGCGATACTCAGCGCAAAACGCTGTCTATTCTAACCTTTAAGTTACTGCTTTTTGTGATGTGCTGATTACACACTATTACAGTAGTGGCAATTCATGAATTGCCACTACTGTAATAGTGCGTAAATGGTGCGTACTTTTAAACATGGTTCTTCCCATCTGGCATGGTTGCCCCAGTAAAAATTGTACCAACGGTACTGGCTCCGCTTAGTTCGGCTCTAGTGAGAACGGCACTGCTCAAGTCGGCTCCATCAAGATTGGCTCTGACTAAATACGCATCCACAAGGCTGGCTTGGCTAAGGTTAGCTTTGTCGAGTAGCGATCGCGAAAGATCTGTACCTGTGAGTATTGCTTGAATTAAGCTTGCATTACTTAGGGTCGCCGTACTGACATTAGCTTTACTCAAATTAGCGCCAAATAGGTTCGTAAAACACAGGTTAGCATTTTTGAGATCAGCCTTGGTCAAGTTGGCATTTTTGAGATTGGCTTCAGTCAGGTTGGCATGACTCAGATTGACTTCAGTAAAAATTGTCCCGATCGCGATCGCGCCACTAAGATTTGCCCCTTGTAAATTCACCCTTGCGAGCGTGGCTTCACTGAGATTTGCTTCTGATAGATCCACCCCAGACAGATCGGCTCCACTCAAGTTTGCCCCACGCAAATCTGCTTTTCGTAAATTTGCGCCACTCATGGTTGTGGGTGGGTAGCCGCGTTCTTCTCGCATCAGAGCCGCGCTCAAGATGGCACAGCGCAAATTTGCTCCTCGCATATTGGCACTGCGTAAGTCAGCCTCAGAGAGATTGGCATCCATTAAGTTAGCGAGAGAAAGATTTGCCCCAAATAAGTTAACCCGTTGCAACATCGCCCCATGCAGGTCAGCTTCGGAGAGATTAGCGCTCATCATGATCGCTTGATTGAGGGTTGCCCCACCTAACTTCGCCCCAGTTAAGTTTGCATGATTAAACGTAACTTTATTAAGGTAAGCAAACACTAGATTAGTCCGCCTAAGATCGGCTTTGGTAAAGTTAACGCCAATCAAATCGCTGTTAAAAAGATTGGCATTGGCAAGGTTTATGCTGGCAAAGTCCCGCCGACCAGCCGCATATTCTTTTAGAAGTTTTTCTACACTCATAATTTACGGTGTGAGGTTTGCAAATTGCCTGATGTAGCAAGGGGTTGATAGGGTAACGTGATTGTAATCCAAGCCCCTCCTGTCTCAGGATGATTTTTTGCCGTGATTGCCCCTTTGTGTAATAAGACAATTTGATGGGCGATCGCTAATCCTAAACCACTACCACCATGATCCAGTCCTGACCTAGTACGCGATGGCTCAATGCGGTAAAAACGATCAAAAATACGCGGCAGTGCATCTTCTGGAAACCCATCACCAGCATCAATAGCTTCTATTTGAATATTAAAACCAACAACACTGGTTTTAATTGTAATGCACTGAAGCGCGGGACTATGCTTGATACTGTTGTCTAATAAATTGAGTAGGAGTCGATAAATCCGTGACTCATCCATCTGGGTCGTTAAGTTTTCCTCACCAATATATTTCAAGCTAACTCGCTTACGGTTAGCCAAAGGTTCTAGGGTTTGCCAAACCGATCGCACCAGAGATGCTAAATTCACGTCCTGTAGATCTAATTTCGGCTCAATCCCCACATCCATCTGTCCTAAATCCAGTAGATCTTTAACTAGATTGGTAATGCGATCGATTTCACCAATAAGACGCTCCACCCAAATTTTGGCGGAGGGGTCAACCCTCGGCTCAAGGGTCTCAGCCACTAACCTGATCGAGGTAAGGGGTGTTTTTAGCTCATGAGCAACGTCAGATGTCCAGCGATCGCGCTGTTGGGCGATCGCGATCGCCTCTTGGCGATCTTCCAGAAAAATACCTACCTGCCCCCGCCCTAGATAAATACTATAAGCGCGAATCGGTCTACCCTGCTGTGGTACAGGATCAACAGGATCGGGAATGGCTGGATGAAACACCCAATCAACTTGAGAGCCAATGCTTTGCGATCGGGTTTGCTCAACCAAATGATCGAGTTCATAGGAGCGAATTAATTGCAGTAAAAATGGCTTGCGGATTAGCCCTTGTTGATGGTTGAGAATTCCCATCATGGTCGCAGCCCTTTGATTGCAAATAGTCAAACGATTATCTTGATCGACTTGAATATAGCCAATGGGCGCAGCTTCGAGGATTTTTTTCCACAATAATCGCTCGAATTCATCGTCAACCAATCCATCGTTATTAAACCGATCTTGATTTTTTTGTTGCAGTTCTTGTTGCAAGTTTTTTTGAATACTTTGCGCCCAAGATTTAATGCTACGAAGCGACTTGATCTTAAATACATGTTTAGAGCGCTTACGAAGTCTTAAATTTCGTCTTTTTTGAGCATAATTCCAAATAAACCAACAAGCATTGGTAGCGATCGTCCCAATTACAATTCCTACAAGTAGCCAGATCAATTCCAGTTTCATACCGCAACAGGTAGATTTGCCTGATTATATAGCAATTCTCAAATAAATACGGTACAGCGTTTTGTGCTTTCTTAAAACCCAAATAGATTTTGAAAAAGCTTGCTTAGCAAGCTTTTTCAAAATCTATTTGTAATACAAAAAAACTAAAAGAGGTTTGCGATGATTTCAAAAACAAAATTTTGTAGTTATTTTGACAGACAACCGCTCACCTAACTTATAGGCAGAAAATATTAATCCAACCCTCAAAATATTCTAAGTATGTAGGCTTAATTAAATATAAAACCCTAAAACCTGCGGCGCACGTAGGCTTAATTAAATATAAAACCCTAAAACCTGCGGCGCACGCTGCGCGTGCGCCGCAGGTTTTAGATCTGGTTTTTAATTATGCCGATGTGCTTAGAATTACCGTTGACAAAAAATATAAAAGAATATAAGGCATTGATATTTTCGCTATTTTTGCTTTATAGTATTAGTTAGATGAAGTTTTTCAAGTTTTTCAAAAAGTTTGACAACAGTGAATCACATGAATAAAGAGGAATATCGTGTTAGCTTTTTTACTGGTTTTTTTGGCGGTGGCGGCATTGAGCGAATGACGGCTAGATTGTCACATGGCTTAGTAAAATCAGGCGTTAAAGTCGATTTGATTACTTCTCGAGAAAGCCCTCACCTTTGGCAAATGCCGACTGAAGCGAGAATAATTGATCTAAAAGCACCTACTCTTTATATGTGCTTGTTTGGTTTGGTTAATTACCTAAAAAAAGAGAAGCCTGATGTATTAATGTCGGCAGATCATTATCAAAATGAAATAGCTTTACTGGCAAAGATTATTTCCAGAGTAAACACACGACTCATTATTTCAGAACGTAATCAACTTTCTAAAACTGCAAGTAATGCAACTCAGCTAAAGAGTAAATTAGCACCATTGTTCGCTAGTTTCTTATACCCCTATGCCGATGCGATTGTTTCTGTTTCCCAAGGAGTTGCCACAGATCTTGCTAAAACAGCCAAGATTCCTTTAAGTTCTATTCAAACCATTTATAATCCCGTAATCAGTGCTGAGCTTATAGGGATTTCAAAACAGCCAATAGAACATAAATGGTTTAACTCAGATGAGATCCCGATTGTTTTAGGGGTTGGCAAGCTCGAAGCCCAGAAGGATTTTTCAACTCTTGTTAAAGCTTTTGCGAAAGTTCGCCAAAAGATGAAGGCTCGCCTAGTTATATTAGGCTGGGGGCCAGATCGACCGAAGTTAGAATTACTATCGCGGTTTTCAAGATAGTGAGGACAGAACTAAATGAGAACGGTCATAGCATCACAATGAGAAAACCATCCCAAAAGATCCTTCTTG
>JFJP01040364.1_pt1 | contig 11382 bp, 7 predicted proteins | sample 431651 | NCBI WGS metagenome assembly JFJP01 (sample SAMN02602958, study PRJNA72255) | Microbial mat metagenome, whole genome shotgun sequencing project. | biome: fresh water; feature: sink hole; material: water; isolation source: purple microbial (photo- and chemosynthetic) mats found in... | reverse complement strand
AACGACATTTCTGACCAAAAACTAGCCGAATGTAAAGAAGAATACAAAAAAGATGGGCTTGATGTTTACACGCTTAATTTTGACGTAACTAACGAAGCAGCTGTAGATAAGGGAATTAGTGAAATAGAAAAAAATCTTGGACCGGTTGATATTTTAATAAATAATGCCGGAATTATCAAGCGCATTCCTATTTTAGATATGCCGATAGCAGACTTCAAACAAGTTATTGATATTGACTTGGTTGCACCATTAATTATAGCCAAAAGAGTTGCACCAGCAATGATAGCCAAAAGAGCCGGAAAAATTATAAATATGTGCTCAATGATGAGTGTTTACGGACGAAACTCTGTTTCAGCTTACGCAAGTGCAAAAGGCGGTTTGAAATTATTGACAGCAAACATGACTTGCGAGTGGGCAAAATACAATCTCCAAATAAACGGAATTGGTCCAGGATACATTGCTACGAGCCAAACGGCTGCCATTAGAGAGGGCGGACACCCATTTAACAAGCTAGTAATGACCAGAACACCTGCCGGACGATGGGGCGAACCCGAAGACGTAGCAAATGCCGCTTTATTTCTTTCATCGAAGGCAAGTAATTTTGTAAACGGTCACGTTTTGTTTGTTGATGGTGGCATTTTAGCAAACTTTGGTTACGTGGAAGGCGAAAACGATATCGAATAATTCATTAAAAATCAAAATTATGAAAGCATTTATTCACGATAATTTTATTTTGCATACTCAAACTGCCGAATATCTTTTTCATAACCATGCAAAAAAAATGCCGATTATTGACTATCATAGTCATCTTATTCCGCAACAAATAGCTGAAAATAAGAGATTTGAAAACATTACTCAAATTTGGCTCTACGGCGACCACTACAAATGGCGTGCAATGCGAACAAATGGCGTAAACGAGCGTTTTTGCACAGGCGATGCAAGCGATTGGGAAAAATTTGAAAAATGGGCAGAAACTGTTCCTCACACACTTAGAAATCCTCTTTTCCATTGGACTCATTTAGAATTAAAACGGTATTTTGGAATCGATGAACTATTAAGCCCAATAACAGCAAAATCAATTTTCGATAAAACGACAAAACTACTTCAACAAGAAGATTTTAGAGTTCAAGATTTGATAAAAAAAATGAATGTTGAGATAGTTTGTACAACTGATGACCCCACAGATAGTCTTGTATATCATGATATTATAGCCCAAACAGTAAGCGATTTTAAAGTACTTCCTACCTGGCGACCCGATAAAGCAATGGCAGTAGAAAATATAGAAGCTTACAACTTGTATATAAATAACTTAGCTGAAGTTTCTGAAATAGAAATTAATACGTATCCCGATTTATTAGCTGCATTAAAAAAACGACATGACTTTTTCCACGAAAAAGGCTGCCGACTTTCAGACCATGGGCTTGAAAATTTTTATGCCGAAGACTACACAAAATCGGAAATAGAAGTTATTTTCAGAAAAATAAAGTCGAAAGAAGCCCTTAACTCATTGGAAATATTGAAGTTCAAATCAGCAACACTTCACGATTTTGCACTTATGGACAATGAAAAAAATTGGACTCAACAATTTCATATTGGCGCACTTCGCAACAATAATACGCGCATGTTCAACACATTAGGAGCAGATACTGGCTTCGATTCGATTGGCGACTTTTCGGTAGCAGTGCCCATGTCAAAATTTCTTGACAAACTCGATGAGCACAATAAACTTGCAAAAACGATTTTATACAACTTAAATCCTGCCGATAATGAACTAATGGCTACTATGTTAGGAAATTTTCAAGACGGCTCGGTTCCAGGAAAAATACAATTTGGCTCAGGCTGGTGGTTTTTAGACCAAAAAGATGGCATGGAAAAGCAAATGAATGCCCTTTCTAATCTTGGCTTACTTAGCCGCTTTGTGGGCATGCTTACCGATTCGCGCAGTTTTCTTTCGTACCCACGACACGAATATTTTAGGCGTGTTTTGTGCAATTTGATTGGAAATGATGTTGAAAAAGGCGAAATTCCAGACGATAAGGAATTGTTAGGTTCTATGGTTGAAAATATATGCTATTATAATGCAAAACACTATTTCAATTTTTAGAAAAATACAAAAACAATACGTACATAATTTTAAATAATACGATTTTTTGTACAAATTAAAGAAGTAAAAAAATACAGCAAAAAATTCAAAAAATATGAATAAAGTAGTAACATTTGGTGAAGTAATGCTTCGTTTGGCAACACAAGGATTTGAACGATTTGGACAATCCAATACGTTAAATGCTACCTTTGGCGGAGGCGAAGCAAATGTGGCGGTTTCGCTAGCAAATTATGGCATTCCAGTTAGTTTTATTACTCGATTACCACAAAACGACATTGCAAAAGCTTGCACTAACGAGCTGAGAGGCTTTGGAGTAGATGTAAGCCAAATAATTTATGGTGGCAGTAGAATGGGAATTTATTTTTTAGAAACCGGAGCCGTTAGCAGAGCGAGCAAAGTTATTTATGACCGCTCTAATTCGGCTATTTCAGAAATAAAAGCAGGTATGATTGACTGGGACAAAGTTTTGGAAGGCGCAAACTGGTTTCATTGGACAGGAATAACTCCCGCTATTTCGCAATCGGCTGCCGATGTGTGTTTGGAAGGCATAAAAGCCGCAAATGCAAAGGGAATAACCGTTTCTACCGATTTGAATTTCAGAAAAAATCTCTGGAAGTACGGTAAAAAAGCAATTGATGTAATGCCTTTGTTAGTAGAAGGTTGCGATGTAATTTTAGGCAACGAAGAAGATGCTGCTATGGCTTTAAATATTCACCCCAAAGGAATTGATGTAACAAAAGGACATGTAGAAGCCGAAGCATATCGTTCTGTTTCACAACAAATTATGGAAAAATTTCCACGTTGCAAAAAAGTAATTACAACCTTGAGAGGTTCGGTGAGTGCCAACCACAATTCATGGGCTGGCGTATTATACGATGGCACAGAGCTTTATCAATCACCAACTTACGAAATAACTCACATTGTGGATAGAGTTGGTGGCGGCGATTCATTTATGGGTGGACTCATTTATGGACTTTTAACATACCCTGATTCGCAAACTGCACTGAATTTTGCTGTCGCAGCTTCGTGCTTAAAACATACTGTGTATGGTGATTACAACCGTGTGAATATAGAAGAAGTTGAAAAATTAATGGGCGGCGATGCCTCTGGAAGAGTTTCGAGATAAAAAATGGAATTAGGGATTTATAACTAAAGTAGATTTTATCTATTTACTTTTTTTAAAACCTCAAAAACGAAAAATAAATAAAATGGCACAATTTACACGAATTGAAGTAGCACAAACAATGGAAAAAATAGGTTTTATCCCTTTATTTTTTCACAATGATATAGAACTTGGCAAAAAAGTGTTAAAAGCTTGCTATGATGGAGGTGCACGTTTACTCGAATTTACTAGCAGAGGCGATTTTGCTTTTGAAGTTTTTGGAGCACTTAACAAGTACGCTATCAGCAATTTACCAGGAATGATACTTGGAGTAGGTTCAGTTACCGACGCAGCAGCGGCTTCTCTTTACATGCAACTGGGTGCAAACTTTATAGTTACGCCTGTCTTACGCGAAGATATTGCTTTGGTTTGTAACCGACGAAAAGTTCTTTGGTCGCCTGGCTGTGGCACGCTTACTGAAATTGCCAAAGCAGAAGAATTAGGTTGCGAAATTGTAAAGCTCTTTCCGGGTGGTAGTTACGGACCCGATTTTGTGAAAGCAATCAAAGCTCCTTGCCCGTGGACGAGCATTATGCCCACAGGCGGCGTGTCGCCTACGCACGAAAACTTGAAAGCTTGGTTCGATGCAGGAGTTACTTGTGTAGGCTTAGGCTCAAATCTGATTTCAAATGAAGTGCTTAGAAATCAAGATTTTGATACTTTGCGAAAAAAAGTTGAAGAAACGATTAAAATTATACAAAATCTAAAATAAAGTTATTCAATTAAAAGAAAAATAATAAGATATTTCTTCTTTTACAATACGAACGAAAAATGGAAACAATAAATCAACAAATAGGAAAATATAGGTGGACAATTTGTACTTTAATTTTCTTTGCAACAACCATTAATTATCTTGACCGTCAAGTTATTGGTATTCTAAAACCTTGGCTCGAAAAAGAAGTTGGCTTAGGGGAAGCTGAATATGGTTATATAGTAACTGCCTTTCAATTTGCTTACGCGTTAGGAATGATTTTAGCCGGAAGAATTATCGACAAACTAGGAACAAAGATAGGTTACGCAATGGCTTTGTTTGGGTGGAGCATTGCTGCAATTTTGCACGCATTTGCAGCAGGTCCAGTGGGTTTTGGTTTTTTCCGTGCCCTTTTAGGAATTACAGAAGCAGGTAACTTTCCTGCAGCCATTAAGGCAACAGCCGAGTGGTTTCCAAAAAAAGAACGAGCTTTGGCAACCGGAATTTTTAACTCAGGAGCCAATGTTGGCGCAGTTTTAGCTCCTCTTACTGTGCCATTTATAGCCGAAACTTGGGGCTGGGAATGGGCTTTTATTTTGACAGGTGCAATTGGTTTACTTTGGTTAGTTTTCTGGTTTATTTTTTATGAAGTTCCAAACAAACAAAAAAGACTTTCTGCCGCTGAACTAGCTTATATAGAGAGTGATAAAGAAGAAGCAGAAGTAGTAGGCGAAAAATTACCTTGGTCTAAATTATTGAAATACAGACAAACATGGGCGTTTGCTGTTGGTAAATTTTTAACAGACCCTATTTGGTGGTTTTTCCTTTTTTGGATTCCGGGCTGGCTCAACGATGTGCGCGGCGTTTCGGTAACAGGCTCAGGATTTGGCATTTCGCTTGCTGTTATTTACACAAGTACTACTTTTGGTAGCATTTTTGGAGGTTGGTTGTCGTCATTTTTCTTGAAAAAAGGCTGGACTGCTTTCAAAGCGAGAGCTACCTCAATGCTTATTTTTGCTTTTATGGTGGTGCCTATTTTGTTTGTTCAAAACGAAAATGTTGGCTTGTGGGGCGCGATTGCGCTTATTAGTTTGGCAGCATCGGCGCATCAAGCTTGGTCTGCAAATATTTTCACAACCGTTTCCGATATGTTTCCAAAAAAGGCAATTGGCTCAGTAACAGGCATTGGCGGAATGGCTGGCGCAATTGGTGGAATGCTAGTGGCTGTTCTTGCTGGAAATATTTTGGAATTTTACAAAGCTCAAGGAAATGTTGATGCAGGCTATTTAATTTTATTCATTATTGCTGCTTTTGCTTACCTAATTGCTTGGCTTGTAATGAATTTAATAGCTCCAAAATGGCAAAGGATTCAAGATTTATAATCGAAGTACTAAGCTAAATTTTAAAGCGATACATACAAACAATAAAATACCTGTTTTTTTTAAAATTAAATAAAAATCAATAATTTTATTGGTAAAATAAAAGAACAGGTTTTTTAATACTAAAAATACATTTAAAAAAAATGAAAATAACACGAGCAAACCTTAACATAACAGAAAAATATCCAATAAAAATAATTCAATTTGGGGAAGGAAATTTTCTACGAGCCTTTGTAGATTATGCTTTTCATAAATTAAATAAGGAATTTAGATTTAATGCAGGCATAGCAGTTATTCAACCCATAGAGAAAGGAATGGTTGAAATACTCAAGCAGCAAGAAGGACTTTATACTCTATTTATGAATGGAGTGAAAAAAGGAGAGAAAATTCAGGAAAAAGAGTTGATTACCAATATTGTAAAAACAAACAATCCTTACTTGGAATTTGGCGAAATGCTTAATTTGGCGCATGAAGAAGAGCTTGCTTTTGTTATTTCTAACACTACCGAAGCCGGAATTGCTTATGTAGAAAGCGATACCGCAGAAATGACTCCGCCAAGCTCGTATCCTGCAAAATTAACACTTTTGCTGTATGAGCGATTCAAATTTTTTGGTGGCAAAAAAGACAAAGGTTTAAGTATAATTCCTTGCGAATTAATTAATTACAATGCAGACACTTTAAAAGAAATTATACTAAAATACATTGAAGATTGGAAGCTAGGCAATGAATTTAAAATTTGGATTTTAGAAAGCAACAGTTTTCATAATACACTGGTAGATAGAATTGTACCAGGTTATCCCAAAGATGAAATAGAATTGTACAACAAGCAATTAAATTACCAAGATAATTTATTAATTACAGCCGAGTCATTCTTCTTATGGGTTATTGAAGGCGATGAAAAATTGAAAGAAAAATTGCCATTTCACAAAACAAAACTTGATGTGAAAATTGTAGAAAGTATTCAACCTTACCGAAATAGAAAAGTTAGGATATTGAATGGAGCCCATACATCTATTGTTCCGTTGTCGATAATGTATGGAAATGAAACTGTGGAGCAAACGATGAACTGCGAATTTACTCTAGATTTTATAAAAAATTTAGTGGTAAATGAAATTATAGAAACACTTGAAATGGACAAAAATGAGTTGCTCAATTTTGCGGAAGAAGTTTTTGACCGTTTCCGAAATCCATTTATTAAGCACTACCTTTCAACGATTGCGCTCAATTCAGTTTCCAAATTTAAGGTAAGAGTTTTGTCAGGAATTGAAGAATTTCAGCAAAAAAAAGGGTATTTGCCTAAGCATATTGTCTTTTCTTTTGCCGCTTTAATTCGCTTTTACAAAGGCACTTGGAACGATAAACTATTACCTTTAGACGACGATGCCTCTATTTTGAATGAATTTAATGAAATTTGGAAATTGAAAAATTATTCCGAAATTGCAGAAAAAACATTAGGTAAAATTGAATTTTGGGGTAAAGATTTAAACGCAATAGTTGGCTTAACATCTGAAATTTCAAAAGCATTGTTATTAATTGAGACACATGGAGTTGAAGTTGGTTTTACGCATTTCAACAGTTAAGCTATTTTTAAATTTAATAAAGCAGTTTTTAAAATGAAAAAACTAATTAAAGTATCTCATCTCGACAATGTTGCAGTGGCTTTAGTGCATTTGAACAAAAACGAACTTATTGATTTAGAGGGCAAAACCATAAAAATAACTTCCGATGTAAAGGCAAAACACAAAATAGCATTAGTAGATTTTGAAGTAGGAAGTCAAATAATAATGTATGGCGTTTTGGTTGGAAAAGCACATCGTTTTATAAGCAAAGGTGAAGTGTTAACTACCGAAAATGTGAAGCATCAAAGTGCAAAAGTTACTAAAAAAACAGAAACCATAACTTGGAGTTCCCTGAATGTTGAAAAATGGGCAAATAGCTCATTTTTAGGTTATCACAGAGAAGACGGACAAGTAGGCACTAAGAATGTTTGGCTTTTTTTTCCTCTAGTTTTTTGCGAAAACAAAAACATTGAAATATTAAAAGAAGTATTTGATAAAGAGCTACTTAATGAGAAAGCAAGCAAACACAGATTACTTTTAAGGTCGCTAGTGAATGAAACTGAATTTTTGCAAAGTGATATAAACGAAGTAATTACAAAATCTTCGTTGAAGAACATTGAGGTTAAATTCATAACACATCAAGCCGGTTGCGGAAGTATTCGGCAAGATGCTGAGGCACTTGCGAATTTACTTGCCGGATATGTAAACAATCCGAACGTGGCAGGCGCAACGGTTTTGAGTTTAGGCTGTCAAAATTTGCAGATTAAATTATTTCAAAAGGCTCTGGATTCAATAAATCCAAACAATAAAAAGCCTATTTTAATTTACGAACAACAGCAAATTGGAACCGTAGATGAAATGTTGAATTTGGCAATTAAAGAATCTTACGCTGAAATAAAAAAAGCAGATAAAATAGAGCGTACACCAGCTCCTTTGTCAAAACTCACAATTGGCTTAGAATGTGGTGGTTCAGATGGCTTTTCGGGAATTTCGGCAAACCCGACATTGGGCTATGTATCTGATTTGATGGCAAGTTTGAAAGGTAGCGTTATTTTATCCGAATTTCCTGAGCTTTGCGGAGTGGAACAAGAAATTGTAAACCGATGCACCACCAATGAAAATGCCGAAAAATTTTTAAGCTTGATGAAGGCTTACGAAAAAGCGGTAGTTGATGCAGGTTCTGGCTTTGACATGAATCCTTCGCCTGGAAATATAAAAGATGGCTTAATAACCGATGCCATGAAATCGGCAGGTGCAGCTCGAAAAGGCGGCAGCTCGCCAGTGGTTGATGTTTTAGATTATGGGGAGTATGTAACAAAAACTGGGCTTACCTTACTTTGCACGCCAGGCAACGATGTAGAGAGCACAACAGCTATGGTGGGTTCTGGTGCTACTATTGTATTGTTTACCACAGGTTTAGGCACTCCAACGGGCAACCCAATTGCGCCTGTAATAAAAGTATCGTCGAATACCGAACTTGCAAAAAAAATGCCGGATATTATTGACGTTGATACAGGAGCCATTATTTCGGGCGAAAAAACAATTGCCGAAATGGGCGAAGAATTGCTCGAAAAAATAATTAAAGTGGCAAGTGGCGAGGAAAAAACAAAAGCTGATACAGCCAACCAAGATGATTTTATTCACTGGCGCAGAGGTGTTTCGCTTTAGTTTTGTTTTAATTTAGCAAAAAAAAAGAGTAGAAAAATCTACTCTTTTTTTTATTTTAGCTTAGCACTAAATTAAAATTGTTTGTATTTTATATTTTAGATAAACTATTGAAATATAGATTTATACATCTTTTTTTGTAGAAGATTTTCGTATCCACAATTTGGGAGTTAAAACAACCTTTTTTTCAATTTTAATTTCTCCAGGAGAATTAATTTGTTCTAAAAAAACTTTTGCGGTAATTTTGCCCATTTCAGTAGGAAATTGATCAACCGACGAAATGGATAATTCCATGAACTGCGTAAACGGGTCGTTGCCAAAACCCACAACTGAAAACTCTTCGGGTACTTTTACACCCATTTTCTTCAATTCTTTGATGGCACCAAGCGCAACAAAATCGCTCGATGAAAAAATGGCATCGGGAGGAGTAGGTAATTTGAACAATTTTTGAACAGCCTCAGCGCCTTCGTCTATTTTGCTTTTGGTTTCGATTACGTATTCTTCTTTAAATTCAAAGCCATTGTCGAGTAAGGCTTGTTTGTAGCCTTTGCATCTGTCGTTGTAAATTTCCAATCTTTTTGAGCCGCGCAAGTGAGCTATGTTTTTACAACCTTCATTTATAAGGTGTTGTGTTGACTGATAGCCGCCTTCATAGTCGTTAATAGTAACGGTGCTTACTCCTTTTAAGTCTTGTTTTCGGTCGAAAAAAATTAAAGGCACGCCTTTTCTTACGGTTTTGTTGAGAATATAATCCAAATCGGACGTTAAATTTGAAATGGACATCAAAATTCCATCAACTTGCGCATTGAGTAAGGCATTGATGCTTTCAATTTCTTTCTCTTCGGTGTCGTAGCTTTGGCAAATAATTACTCTATAACCGTTTGAATTTAATTCTTCTTCTATTCCTCTGATTACTCCCGAAAAAAAGCTTCTATCAATGTGCGGAACTATTACGCCTACATTTTTGCTTTTTCCGCTTTTTAATGCTAAGGCTAGTTTATTTTGTTCGTAATTCATGTTTTCTGCTGCTTCGAGTACTAGTTTGCGGGTAGTGTCGCTTATTTTTGTATTCCCGTTGAGTGCTCTTGAAACTGTGGCTGCAGATATATTTAATTTTGCAGCTATATCGTAAATTGTTATTTTTTCTTTCATTTCTGATTATTTTAGAAATTTTAAGCCAGTAAAGTAAAAATTAATGTTATCGATTGCATAAAATAACTACTTTAACTATTTGTTGGCAAAGATATAATTTTTTTTTTAATAAATTAATTTTATTTTAAATATCAAATAAACATTAAGCTTTTGTAAAGTAATTTGAATTTTTTATTAAAATTCATTAATTTTTTTTTGATAAAATTTGGAGAGTTTAAAGATAATATATAGTTTTGTGTAATCGATTGCAAAGGTAATATTCACAATCATTTTTCAAAATAAAACATTAAATACAACTAATAAAAACAATATAATGCACAGATTAACAATATTTTACTCATTATTTGCTATCCTATTTGCTTTTGGGTCATGCTCTGATGCAAAAAGCAAGAAGCAAGAAATAAAAAAAACAACCGACCCATGGAGTATAATAGCCCAAGTTGAAGACAGCATTGGAACAATAAAATTTCCAAATACAACTGTCAATATTCTCGATTTTGGAGCCATTGGCGATGGAAAAACAAACAACACAGAAGCCTTTAGAAAAGCAATTGCCGCCTGTGCCAAGCAATTGGGCGGAAAAGTAATTGTTCCTGCCGGAAAGTTTCTAACAGGAGCTATTCATTTAGAAGATAACATTAATTTACATTTAGAAGAAAATTCAGAGATTTTATTTTCTACCAACCCCGACGATTATTTGCCACTTGTTCATACGTCGTTTGAAGGAACGGAATACATGAATTTTTCTCCTTTAATTTATGCTTACCAGAAAAAAAATATTGCAATTACTGGCAAGGGAACTTTGAACGGGCAAGCTAACAACCAAAATTGGTGGTCGTGGTGTGGAAAAGAGGAATATGGCTGGAAAAAAGGAATGCCAAGCCAAGCCGAAGAAGGCAATAGAGACAGGTTGGTGCAATTGGCTGAAGATAATGTACCTTATAATGAGCGTATTTTTGGAAAAGGTTATTATATGCGTCCAAATTTTATCGAACCATTTGAGTGTGAGAAGGTTTTGATAGAAGGAATTACAATTATCAATGCGCCTTTTTGGATTATTCACCCTATAAAATGCAAAAATGTTTTAGTTGATGGAGTTACTATCCAAAGTCATGGACCTAATAATGATGGTTGCGACCCAGAGTATTCAAAAAATGTAATTATCAGAAATTCAACATTTAACACTGGCGACGATTGCATTGCAATTAAATCGGGAAGAGATGCCGATGGTAGAAGAGTGGCTATAAAAAGCGAAAATATAATTGTGCAAAACTGCAAAATGATTGACGGACACGGAGGTGTGGTACTTGGTAGCGAAGTTTCGGCTGGAGTTAGCAATGTGTTTGTTGAAGATTGCCAAATGAACAGCCCAAATTTAGACAGAGCTATTCGATTGAAATCTAATTCAAAACGTGGCGGTTTGCTCGAAAATATTTATGTGAGAAATCTTGAAGTGGGAACGGTAAAAGAAGCAGTTCTTAAAATTGATATGTTTTACAATGCTTGGGGCAACCAAACTGGAAATTTTATTCCCGAAGTACGAAATATTTATTTGGAAAATGTAAAAGTAAAAAACGGAGGTTTTTATGCTATCCAAGCAAAGGGGCATAAAGAATTGCCAATTAAAAATATTACGCTCAAAAATGTAGTTATCGAAAAAGTAGATGAGA
>JFJP01027535.1_pt1 | contig 11382 bp, 7 predicted proteins | sample 431651 | NCBI WGS metagenome assembly JFJP01 (sample SAMN02602958, study PRJNA72255) | Microbial mat metagenome, whole genome shotgun sequencing project. | biome: fresh water; feature: sink hole; material: water; isolation source: purple microbial (photo- and chemosynthetic) mats found in... | reverse complement strand
GATTATGATTTCTGATATAGAGTTTATCTTTTTTTTTTTCTTTCTTATCTTATAATTATTTTTTATAGTAAATGATCATAAGTTCATTATGGATATTTAAAAAAAAAAAAATTTTTTAAAGAGATTGTGGAAAAATGTTCATCATTCATCTATGAATGTGAATATTCTCAGAAAAAATTCATCAAATTTACTAAAATCAACAATATTTTTATAAAATATCGAAAAATTAATAAATTTTCAATAGATTTTTTTAGAAAATATGTGAAAAACACTTTAAATTAAAAAGGAAAAAATTACAAAAAAATTAAAATGGGTCGAAAAAAAAGAGATTTAGATTATCTCAAACCGTTCTGTTATTATTGCAACAAGATCTTTAACAACGAGATCATCCTCCACCAACATCAAAAGGCCAAGCATTTCACCTGTCAGAACTGTCATAAGAAATTCTCAACAGCCAGTTCTATGTGTACCCACATCAATTCAGTCCATAAAGAACAGATCACCAAGTAAAAGAACCATGAAAATTGGCATTTTTACTCTTATTCACCATTTTTAACAAAATAATTATGAAATATAATGAAATAATGATGATATATTACACTTTTTTAGGGTTCCAAATGCTCTTCAAGGAAGAGAAAAGCCGGATTTGAACATATTTGCAATGCAGGGGGTTCCTAGATATTTGATAGATGAGAGGATATTGGCAGGAGCAACAAATTATTGGGCGAAGGTTAAGGCTGAACAATCACAAAAACCCAAGAAAGATAAAGATAAAAAAACGAATTTGAAAAAAGAAAAGGCTTCAGGGAAAGAAAAAGAGGAAAATAATCAATATTCTAATGATAATAATGGTTTATTTCCAGTTTTTTGAAAAAAATTCATTTGAAGTTTATTTAGAATTTGTGGAAGGTTCTGAAAATATGAATAATAAGACTGAACCTATGAATCAATTAGGGTTCAATCAGCCAATTAGTTTCAATTTCATGCAAAGTATCCCGAAAACTGCGATACAAACTCAGAAACCGAAAAATGTGGAGACTGGAAATGTGTTTGGATTTGACAGTTCAAGTAATTTCATTTGAATTAATTTATAAATAAAACTATTTCTTTTATAGAAAATAACGATTGAGCTTTTATTATAATAGCGTTTCATTTAAATAATGAAATTTTTATGACTATTTGACAAAAAATCCAAAAAATTTTCTTTTTTATTGACAAATACTTAATGTCCTCAAATTTTTCAGTCGAAAAATTCTTCAAGAATCGTTAAATTTTTTTAAAATTTACCTATTCACCTTTATTTTTATTGATTTTTCAGCGAAAAATATGTTTGATCATAGTTTCAAACTTCTATATTTTAAAAAAAATCGAAATAAAAATAAAAAATCCTTTAAAAAAAAAAAAATTACAATATTTCCATTTCAAAATAAAATAAAATAAAAATAACACTAAATCACCCCCCACAGTTCAGCCAATGTTTTTCACCTGCCTGACATCAACACAAAAGGGCTACTGTTCAATTCTTGGCGGCATGCTTATTAACCTCGTCCTTGGTTCCAATTATCTCTGGGGGACACTAAATCTCTATATTGCTTCCTATTTCAAATCTCTTGACCCATCCTTTTCTTTTGAATCCTCATTGATAATTTTCCCATTGATGAGTTTCTTTTTTCATTTAGCAGCTCCTTTCAGTCTGAAGCTTTGTGAAAATCTGGGCTTTCGATTTCAAATGTTTCTTTGTGTTTTTGCGATAGGTTGCTCACATTTCTTCGCTCTATCCTTTGGTAGTTTCTATGCTTTTATCTTCTTTTATGCTTTTCTCTTTAGTTTTTCTTCAGGATTAACCTATTTGCTTCCTTTATATAATGCTTATAAATACTTTCCTATGCGAAGAGGCTTGGTAAGTGGCTTTATTGTAGGAGCTTATGGTTTTGGAAGCATGATTTCAAGTCCTTTATTGATGGTTTTTCTGAATCAGAACAATGAAAAACCTATATTTGATCCAATAGATAATAACTATTATTTTTCTCGTGATATTTGTGAGAATTTGAGTCATAGCTTATGTATGTTGGGTGTGTTTTATATAGTTTTGGCAATGATTGGCATTTTTCTTTGTATTGAATATGAAGAATATGAAGAAAATCAAGAGTCTTCTTGCGATAGTCCAAAGGAAAATCTTAAAGATCTGGTGGTTGAGTTGATAGAAAATATTGAAAAAGAATCAGAAAACGAAGAAAAAATGGTGAAAAAATCAGTTTATGGCAGTGCGAAACTCTCGAAACTTTCAAATTTAAGCAAAAGAATAAGAAATTTATCAATTTTCGGGTCACAAATCGAGAATTGGCCTTTAAAAACAGTAAATCCTGAAGATGAAATCCATTGTAATTCCCTGATGCAAGCTTTGAAATCTCCTTTATTCTATTATCTTTTATCAATGTTAACATTTTCGAGCTGTGGTGGCGTTTTCCTTGCAGCAAATTATAAGAATTTGGGCATATTAACGATTCCCAATGATGGCTTTTTGAATCTTGTAGGCAGTGTCGGTGCTGTTTGCAATGGAGGTGGTCGAGTTCTTTGGGGTTACATCATGGATAAATACCAGTTTCATCGCACATTTCTTTTGCTTTTGATTTTAGCAATCATTGAAGGAATTACTTTGAGATTTATACTGCAATTCCAATGGGTTTATTTGGTTTGGGTTGGAATTGCGTTTTTTTGCTTAGGAGGGCACCCTGTCATTTTTCCAACATTTTGCATCAAGAGCTTTGGGGCGAAAATAGGGGCTGAAATTTATGGGGTATTGTTTTGGGGAATGTGTTTGGGGAATTGGCTGCAAGCGGGAGTTGTTTTGGGACTGAAGAGAAATGTTGGGTTCGAAAATCTTGGGTTCTTGTTCGCTTTAGGTGGGGTGGCTTGTTTGGGGATCGTGTTTTTGGCGAAGTTGAGGCTTTAAAGGAAGAATTTTTCGATTTTTAATTTATTTGCTTAAAAATTTTCTTGAAAAGGGTGTTTTTTTTTTAATTTAAAACATTCTTTTTTTTTACAAAAATATTTATTTTTTTCTTTATAAAAATATGTTTATTCCTTTAAAGCTTTGTTTTAAAAAAATAAACTCATTATATATATAATTTGCGTTAAAATTAGACCCAATATTTAAAATCACATAAAGAATTATTTATTGTTCTGATTTTTTTATAACAAAAAAAAATATTATTATAAGATTTTTCATGATTTTAGCAGGTTTTGCTTTTAAGTATTATTTCACATTTTGGTTTCTTTTGATTTTGAAACTTCTAGCCGAATGAAATTCTTGCATTCTCCACTAAATTCGGTAAATTTAAAGAATTTTCTCTACAAAGACTCTATTTATCAGAAGTTTCAATCCTTTTGAGAAGAATTTCCTTCTGATTAAAATCGAAATTTCTTTTTTTAAAGGAAATCCTAAAAATCTTGTAGTTTTTTTGGAGCTGGAACAAAAAAGTCGCTTCCTTTAAAGATTTTTTAAATCATTGACTCACAAAAGAATTTTAGTAAAATTCATTTGAAATTTAAAAGGAATGCTCGAAAATCAGAAAGATAAAGAGTCAAAAAACATGTAAAAAAATGAAAAATTTTAATAAAAATGAAAAAAATCATAAATCATAAAAAATTTACACAGATTTCAAGCCAATCCATCATAAACTCGACTATCACTTAAAAGTCTCTGACCTTCGACATAAAGCTTTAAAAATAAGTAATTTAATTAAAACTGTTAAGAATTACAAAATTTATCAAAATTTAGCATGCTTTTGCTCTTCCAAAGCTAAATAAACTGAAAGAAAATCCATAATTTTCAACGGAAAAAAATCTGAAATTTAATAAATTTTTGAGCTTTTACTAAATTTCAGTTTTTGACAACATTCTGGTTTTAAATTTAAATAAAACCATTATAAATTTTTTATTTAATAATTAAAACTTTATTTCATAGATAAAAAATAAAACCATTAAATTCCTCCCCCATGGATTTCCCCTCATCCACCGTTCAAAACCCCTGTCAAAAAGACCGTGCTGAGTTAACAAAACAACAAGCCATCGACCGTTCGTATCAAGTCCTTAATATCGTTTATTTCTTAGAGATAAACCTCCAAAAATTTGCATCAGCGTATTCAATAAAAACTCAAATTAATTTCGATTATAACCCCAATGCGAATAAAACTTCTTCTTTGAAGCTCGAATATTCTGGAAAATATATGAATTCTCTCCAAATCAATGATATGATCGTAGCAGAAGCTCAAATTCATAAAATTTGGCATGATAATTACATAGAAATTCCTATACAAAGTCTATTAACTGGTCGAAATATGATTTTTATCTGCACAAAGAACGAATATTCCACTGACGGAACCAGTCTTTTCTCTTATACAGAAGACTCTAAGCAATATATCTACAGTCTTATGGCTCCAAATAATTGCCATAAGATCTTCCCTTGCTTCGATCAACCTACTCTTAAAGCCCATTTTTTTCTCCAATTGATAGTCCCTACGAAATGGGTTTGCATTTCCAACGAAGATCCTATCCATATTTACAAGGTTTCTGATGAAATAAGCCGTTGGTTTTTTGAGCCGAAGACCAAAATCAGCACTTATCTTCTTGCAATAATTGCTGGAGATTTCAAATCAATATCATATCCTATCGAAAACTGTCAGGAGAAAATCCAGCTTCGGCTATATTTCAAACAAACTGCACAAGCAGAATCCGAGCAAAGTTCCAAAGAAATCTTTGAATTAATAAATTTTGGCATCAAATTCTATTCAGAATACTTCCAAATACCTTTCCCTTTCTCTAAATATGATCAGATTTTCTGTCCAGAATTCAATTTTCTTGGCATGGAGAACCCTGGAGCTGTTTGTCTGACAGATTCTTATCTCTTTTGGGATCCAGTGACTTCATGTAAAAGAACTGCAAGATGTCTGACAATTCTTCATGAATTAGCTCACATGTGGTTTGGGAACCTTGTCACGATGAAATGGTGGGATGATGTTTGGCTGAATGAGAGTTTCGCTGTGTATATTTCGCATTATTGTCTGGAGAAACTGAACAAAAGTGAGACGAAACTATCAGGATTGTATTCAGATTCAATGGTGAGATTTTTCTTTTATAAACGAGATGGATATGAAGAAGATAGCATTGCTGAGACCACACACCCTATTTCACAGATTATTCAATCTACTGAACAAAGTTCTTTAATTTTTAATAGCATCACTTATTCAAAGGGGGCTGCTGTGATAAAACAATTGATGTATATGATCAATGAAAAGGTGTTTGGAAGCAGTTTGAAGCAATATTTTGAGAAGTTTAGCTGGGGAAATGCGGATTTAGATGATTTCGTGGAGGTAATTGAGGGGAACGTCTTGAAAAATCAAGAGAATCTATTGAAGAATCATTCATTTCAAGAATGGAAGACTGAATGGCTGCAATGGGCTAGTTTAAATGTGATGAATATTGAGGAAATTGTTGGGGAAAAAAGGTTTATTAGGATTACACAAGAACCAATTTCACAGGTTTTTCCGTTTATAAGAACACATTTCTTCAAATTATGTGTGTATTATTTGAAGGACGAAGAAATTAAGGAGAAAATCATTGAGGTTCACATAAAAGAAACTATGGTTGAGGTTGAGATTCTTTTGGAAGAAGGTGTTGAACAATATGGGATCTTGATGAATTATGAGGATCATGGTTATTTTAAGACCAATCTCGATGTGAAATCAATGGAATTCTTCAAGAAAAAACTATTTTTTATCAATAATAAGTTATCAAAAGCTTTGATTCTGTTGAATTTCTTTGATTTAATCTTTGAAAATTCTGATTTTTCTGCATTTGATTTCCTTGATATTATACAAAGAATCATTTCCGATGAAAATGATGTACAATTGTTGAATCAATGCTTGAATTATGCCTCACGAATCATCGAGAATTTCTTGCCTGAAGCTTTAAAAACAAAGGGCGCTACAGAAATATTCAAGATTTTATACGATTTCTTGAAAGAAAAAACCACAAATCCTGATAAAATCCTGGTTATAAAGGAATATTTAGGTCTTTTTGCCAAAAACTTGAATGATATTGAAAAATTATTGCTTTGGCTTTTGCAAAAAAACCCTGAAATCAAGCATATCGCAGTAAATTCCTATATGCTTACACAATCAATAGAGCTGATTTTTATGAGGAAATTGCTAAATGACAGTGAACGAAAAGAATTGCAAAAGAAATTCGTTGAAAATAATAAATATTATAACCTTTTCTGCGAATATACTTTGATGACTCTTGAACAGAAAATGAAGGCTTATGACCGATTTTTAGACCCGAAATCTACACAAGACTCTGTTTATTTGATGTCCTTTGCAATGAAAGGGTTTAATAATGAATGGGATAAGGCCAGTTCAGAAGTTTTTGAAAAGAAATTCTTTGAGAATGTGGAGAAAGTGTTTAAAAATTGCAATAATCAATATGCGAAAACATTTTTTAGGAGATTGTTTCCAAGGAATGAAAACCTAAGAAGACAAATAGGATGGATTGAGGAGATTTTAAAGAGAAAAGGGGATGAGGTTTTGGAATTTCTTTTGAAGGAGAAACTACAGAATTTGAAACAGAAGTTGAAGGTTTTCAATTGGGAATTGAAGAGATTCGGAATGGAAGAAGTTTAATATTTGAATAAAATGAAATTAAAAGGGGTATTTTTACTTTTAGATCTATTTAGTCTATTTAAAATTTGGGAGTTTTAATATTTGTTCTTTCTAATTAAAAAAGACTTTTTTAATATCAAATTATTTATCATAAATTATGTTTTAATGAAAAAATTCAATTTTTTAATTATAAATCATTTAAAATTTGAAAATATTTTATAGAATGAAGAAAGAGAGAAACTGCTATTATTAAATATTTTTGATTTTCTATAAATTTGCAAACTTGTGATATATCAAACCTGTTTTTTGAAGGTTTGGAATAAAAATTAAATAGGATTGCATGATGTTAAAAAGACTTTCATCCTCGATTACCTCTTAAGGAAGAACAATTCCTGAGATTCGAGGTCTGGGTTAATGATACTTATATCGTAATGTGATTTTCTAAATTAAAATAGCGATATAAATAAAAAAATTTCAATATAAATAAAAAATTCCATCTAATTAAACATTAAAATAAACTTTATTTTAAAATAAAAAACCCATAAATCATTCAATAATGCAGCCCATTGGTGTCCCCCGCGATGATCGAGAATGCGTTGAGCTTTTCCTCAGCTGTCGAAACCTCAATGATCTCGATACTTTCACTAAAAGTGACCCTAAGGTCAAAGTGATCTATATAAACAAAGGTAAGCAAACAGTCCTTGGCGAGACTGAATTCCATAAGAACGACCTCAACCCGATCTTCAAAAAGACCTTCATCCTCGATTACATTTTTGAGGAGAAACAATTCTTGAGATTCGAAGTCTGGGATAGTGATGCTTCTAGTGGTGATGATTTGATAGGTTCTGTTGAGACTTCCTTAGGGAACATTGTGGGTTCAAGGAATCAAATCTGCATTTTAGACGTGAAAAACAAAGAGAAAAACAAAGGTAAATTGATTGTTAGAGCTGATAAAGTCAAAGAGAGTCGACAAACCGTCTGGTGGCAATGGTCAGGAGTAGGCTTGAAAAATGTTGGTGGTATGTTCGATAAATCCGATCCTTTCCTTAGGTTCTATAGGAAGACTGAGAGCGGTGAATGGCTTCTTATACATGAGTCTGAATTTGTGAAAAATAACCTAAATCCTATTTGGAAGTTTTTCGAGTTGAATGTGGTGAAATTATGCCCGAATTCCTATGAAGATCAATTCAAGATTGAATGCTGTGACTATGAGAATTCTGGTAAACATAAGTTTATGGGCTCCTGCGAGGCAACACTAAAGCAAATCCTTATCGATAAACAGACAGATTTCCCTATTATGGACATTATGAAAAAAAAAAAAATGGGAGATTTAAAGATCATACAAAGTCAAATCGTGGATAAACCGACTTTTATTGATTTTCTTAGAGGAGGAGAACAATTAAATATGATGGTGGCGATTGATTTCACTGGAAGCAATGGCAATCCTACTGACAAGAACTCATTGCATTACATCAAACCTGATGGCGGTTTGAATCAATATCAATCAGCTTTGGTAGAGGTATGTGATATTCTGATGAATTATGATTATGATAAAAGAGTACCTGTTTATGGTTTTGGAGGAAAACCCAATTTTCCAAATTATAGGAAGGTTGAAGCTGATCATTGTTTTCCTTTAACAGGAGATCCACAACAGCCTGAGGTCTTCGGCCTGCCAGGGATTATGCAAGTTTATGCTGGCGCTTTGAGAATGGTTTCCTTATCAGGACCTACTTATTTCGCTCCGATTCTTAATTATGCTAACTATGTTGCGAAAATGAATGAGCAGAATAATGTTTATTCAATTTTGATGATTTTAACTGATGGGGAGATTCATGATATGCCAAAAACTCAGGATCTTATTAAATTAGCTGCAGATTTACCGATGAGCATTATTATTGTAGGGGTTGGAAATGAGAATTTCTTACAAATGAAAAAATTAGATGGAGATGAAAATGGAGCAAAAATTTTTAAGAGAGATTTGGTGCAGTTTGTAGCTTTTAACGATTATAAGGGGAATGCAGAAATGCTGGCGAAGGAGCTTTTGGCGGAATTGCCGAGCCAGTTGGTCGGATATAAACGACTGGTTGGAAAGAAACCTAATCAACCGATTGTGTTGACAAATTCAGAAATAAAAATATGATAGATATTTTTTTTAAAGAAAAAAAATGAAGAAAAAACATAAAAACAAACGATTTTTTTTTTTCTGTTAAAAAATTTCTAAATTTTTTTAAAAAAATGGAAAAAACCCAAAACATAGAAAAAAATATCATTTCTCTTAAAAACTCAATGCAACGTCTCGAAAGTCCTAATTTCTTCATTAAAACCTTTATTAAACCCAATATTTTAGATGATCTCAAAACACAAAAACTAATAAACGAGGATTTAAAACTCGCAAATGAGACTCTTCGCAAAGAAAAAGATCTTCTTTCGAAGAAAACTCTTGAAAAAACTGGTGAAAATCATGATCTTCTCCTTCAAATCGATTCGATAAACAGGGAAAACCTCTCTAATCTTCAGCAAAAAGACGAGGAAATCGATAAACTCTCAAAAAAGCTCTTCAGCAATGAAAATTTCGGAGAAAAAACACTAAGAAAAAAAAAAGATCAGGATTTTGAGTTTTCTCTTCGTTTAGAAATAGAGGCTAAAAACCTAGAAATCGATAAAATTCGGGAATTTCTCAATAATTTACAAAGAGAAAACGAGGTTTTGAAGGGGAAAATAGAGAATTTGAGCTATGATTACCAAAGGGAAATTAGAAGTCTCAAGAATTCTCATAAAATCGAGATAAATGAACTGAAATTACATATTTCGGCTTTAGAACCAGAAAAAAACTTCGAGAAATCTTCTCAGGAGATGATTAGTGAGAAAAAGCGAGAAATTGAGGATTTAAAGAAGAAATTCTTTGAAAAAGAACAAATGATCACGAAATTGAGAAAAGAGAAGGTTTATATTGATTTTTCATTGAAAAACTGAATTTTTTTAAAAAATTTTCTTTTTAAAAACTGATGTTTTTCTCTTTAAAAAACCCTAATTTTTTATTGAAAAGTGTGAGATTTTAGATTCGAATTTCGAACAATATGAGACTTTAAAGAAGGCTTTAGAGCTTGAAAAACTTGAAAAAAGGAACCTTTTCTTAGAGAATACAAGGTTAAATTCAATAGAAAATGAGAAGAAACAAACTCGCACTACAGAAGTTGTTTTTCCAAAAGAAAATCAAGAAGATTATGAGAATTATTCAAGGATTTTCTGTGAAAAAGATGAGAAAAAACACGAAAACTTGTTGAAAAAACTCAGTTTTAATGAAGAAAAACTCGTAGAAATGAAGGAAAACTCGAGGAAAAAAGAAGCTGATTTTAAAGAAAAAGAAGAGAAATTCATCAAAATTATAAAAGAAAAGCAGGAAATTGAGGAAAAATGTGAGATTTTACACAGGGATTTTTTTAAGGAAAAGCTGGAAAAAGAGGAATTATTGAAGAAAATCGAGATTTTGGCGTGTGAAAATGCGGGTTTTTCTGGTAAATTGAACGAAATCAATGGAAAAACTGATAAAATTGAAGAAAATCAAAGATTAAAGGATAAATTGAGGAAATATAAAGAGAAATTGAAAGAAGCTAATGAAAAAGTGATGGTTTTATTAGAAGAAAAGATCAATACAAAGGAAAATAGCGTGAGGTTTATCGAGAATAAAGCTGTGGCTTTTGAAGGAAAGGGCATTAGTATGAAGGAATTAAGGGATATGAGGTTATTGGAGGAAAATAGAGTATTGAGAGATAATGCAAAGAGGTTTTCTATGAATTTAATGATGAATAAAAATAATAATTTATTGTAATTTTATTGAAATAATTTGAATTTTTCTTGTTTTTTCATTAATTTTTTTTTTCATTGAATTTTTTTTTCATTTGAAAATTTTTCCTATAATTTGCAAAAAAAACTGAAAAATCATGATTCAACATATCATAAATATAATATTTTGAGCTGAAGGATTTCCTCACTACACTAATCTTTGGTTTCTTATATGGATAAATACTGATAGTTTCCGGGTTTATATCCACATCACTGAACAGAATATTCTTCATTTTGAAGTTTAATACGATATAATTTTCAGGCATACAATAATTCTCCAATAAAACTTTCATTCTATCAAAATTTCGACAAAAATCATTGTTATTTATTCCCCCTTCAGACTCTTCTTTCTTCACATTATCCTCAGTAGAAATCACCTCTTCAGGACTTTCATTCGAAATCAAACAAACGGTTCCTGTTAAACTGAACTCTAAATTATCAATATTCAATTGATTTCCATTAATTTCCCATTTCAAAGTGCTTTTGTCTTTATAATTGATATATCCCAAAGGAATATTGAGATTAGTTTTGGAAATTCGATAGAATTTCTTGAAATTCATCTCAACCTCTATATTCTCAATAAACTTCGCGCTTTTCTTCGAAACCTTCAAAGTCACTAAAATCTTAATCAAATCAGCAGAAATCTCTTTCTTCTGGAATATTCCTTTAATAGGAACCTCGAAACCTTCATTTGTTTGATAAGAACTCAAGAGAAATAATTTGTTCTTTGGGTAAAATATCAGTTTTAAACCATCATTCTTTATGCTTTCAGTCTTGTAAATCTTCCCAGGAGTTATTGTTCGAAAACTAGAGAAAATCTCCTTTGTGATTCCTTGTATTGATAAAGTAATTTCAGGGTTTTCATGAAAATTAGCTAAAC
>JFJP01020880.1_pt1 | contig 11383 bp, 5 predicted proteins | sample 431651 | NCBI WGS metagenome assembly JFJP01 (sample SAMN02602958, study PRJNA72255) | Microbial mat metagenome, whole genome shotgun sequencing project. | biome: fresh water; feature: sink hole; material: water; isolation source: purple microbial (photo- and chemosynthetic) mats found in... | reverse complement strand
AGGGTGGCGCCGAGCAGGTGTTCGCTGCGCACCGAGGCGGTGGTGCCGTAGTAGAGGGCGTAAAGCGCATCCGGCGACATCGCGGCACCGGGTGGATCGATCGCACTGTCGGCGGCCTCGCTGCGCACGTAGTCGTAGCGCAGGCCGGGGATGAGGTGCCAATCTCCACCGACCGCAAGGTCCAGGTCGGTCCAGGCGCCGAGCCTGCGGATGCGTGCGTCGGGCCACATCAGCGAGTTGAGCGTGTTGACGTTGGCATTGCTCGTGCCGGTGTAGCGCTGGGCGTCCTGCCGCACCTCCTCGCCATCAAGGCCGAGCCCGAGCAGGCCGGCGGCGGTACGCAGTTCGCCAGCGCTGCGCACGCCGGTGGTCGCGCTGGTGCTTGGCGCGCGCATGCGCATGCCGCTGAGCGGACGCAGGCTGTAATTGTCCATGCTGTGCTCGACCCGGCTGACCCACGCATCGAGGAGGAAGCTGGCAAGCAGACCCTCGCCTTTGTGCTGTACCCGCAGCCTGCTGCTGCGGTCATCGGCATAGGTCGCGTCCATGCCGGCGCCGGCGTAAAGGACGTCGCGTTCGCGCGTGAGATCCTGGCTGAGTTCGATCCGCGTCTGCTCGCCCGGGGTCCAGCCCAGGCTGCCGCCGCCCTTCACCGAGCGGTAGGCGCTGCGTACGCTGTTGCCGTCGCCGTCCGAGTAATCCTCGGCGCGGGCGGTGTGGAAGCTGCCGCGGGCGTAGCCCCACTCCTGGCCGAGCGCCAGTTGCGCGCCGGCCTCGCGGCCTCGGCCGTTGCCGTCATAGCGGGCGGTGGCCTTGGCCTGGAGCGGATCCGACTGGGTGAAATGATAGGCTTCGCGTTCCAGGCGCACAACTCCCATGGGTGCGCCGGGCTGGCGCACGTCGAGCCCGCCTGGCGCCACGCTCGCCTGATCGGCCCCCGCGGGGGCGTAGGTGGCGGGTGGATCCATGCGGTTCGGGCAGCCGCCCAGGGGGCAGGCCCCGTCGACGATGACGCGCACGCGGGTGGCCGATTGGCCACGCACCACCGGATCGAGTCCAAGACCGCCCATGCGGATGGCTTCGATCCCGGGCAGGGTGCGCAGCAGGGCGCCGGGGTCGGCTGACAATCGCGGTTCGGGCGGTGGCTCCCGTTCGCTGGTGACGGTGATGTGATCTTCGGCGGCGAGGCCGGCGCAGAGGATGAGGAGGGAGGGGATGATGCGGGTATGCACGGTGATACGGTTCCAGCCCGGGCGTTGCCCAGGCAGTTTGGAGAGGGGAGGATGGGGAGGCGCGGAACCGCTGCGCCTGCCGTCAGGCCAGCCGCGGTTCCAAGTCAGACCGCGCGGGGCGGTGGCGGCTGTGGGGCCGGGCGGTATTCGCCTGGACGACAGGCCGTGGCCGGCAGGCGTGACGGCTGGCCATCACTGCCCGACAGGTCCAGACATGGCTGGGCGTGCGGTGGTGCGGACGGCAGCTTGTCCAACTGCTTCGTCGCCTCAGGGACTGGCGATCCGGGATCGCCCTCGTCGCGCAGCGCCGCAGCGGCATGGCACATCGCACAACGTTCGCTGCCGCTGAAGGTCGACTCGACGGCTGCGTTCCATCCCATGCGCCCTGCCCGCTCGGCAAGCATGCCTGCCCAGCCGACCATCTGGACCACGGCGGCATTGCCACCCAGGAGCAGGAGGATGAGCGCAAGGGCGGCACAGCGACGCGGCACGGTGCGGAGACTAGTGCCCTGTCAGGCCAAGCAAAGCCGCGTACCGGCAACTGTAGACATGGTGCAAGTATTGTATTCGCAATGAAGTACGCGATGCCGCTCGTCCGACGGCGGCGTGCGGCAATTGACAATCGTTATCAACAAGCACGATCCACCCAGCGAGGCCATCCATGTCCACCGCCGTCGGTGCCGCTCAGCAGATCCACGACGAATCCCCCCTGGCCAGTGTCCGTCCGGGCGGCAGCGGACGCATCGCGCGCCTCGGTGGGCCGGTGGCTGTGCGCCGGCGACTCGCCGAGATGGGGCTGGTGCCTGGCGTCGTCGCCTCGGTGCAGAGGGTCGCGCCGCTCGGCGATCCGATCGAAATCGGGGTGCGCGGCTACCGCCTGTCGCTGCGCCATGACCAGGCCCGCTGTCTGGTCATCGCCGACCCCGCAAGCGCTGCGCCGCAGGTGCCCCTAGCCCCGGGCGGACTGCTGCCCAGCGTCATCTCCTCGCCGGCCGTGGTCGGCAAGGAGGTGGTCATCGCCCTGGCCGGCAATCCCAACGCCGGCAAGACCACGCTGTTCAACGCCATCACCGGGCTCAACCAGCACGTCGCCAACTACCCCGGCGTGACCGTCGACCGCAAAGAAGGTCGCGCCCCGCTCGGTGACGGCCGCAGCGCCCGCGTCATCGATCTGCCCGGCATCTACAGTCTGATCCCGTCCTCGCCCGACGAGCGCATCGCCGTCGAGGTGCTCGCGGGCTTGCGCGCCGACACGCCGGCTCCGGACGTCGTCCTGGCAGTGGTCGATGCCACCAACCTCTCGCGCAACCTGCTGCTGGTGACCCAGCTGCTCGACACCGGCCTGCCGGTGGCCATCGCCCTGACCATGATCGACGAGGCGCGCGCGCGCGGCCTGCCGGTCGATGCCGCGACCCTGCAGAGCAACCTCGGCGTGCCGGTGGTGCCGGTGGTGGCGAGCACCGGCGAAGGGCTGCTGCGTCTGCGCGAGGCGCTCAACGTGCCGCGCTGCATCTCCAGCGTGCCGTGGCGCGGGCCGGTGCTCGACGACCACGACCGCATCGCCGAGGCGGTCAGCCGCCAGGCGCGTGCCGCCGGCCGCGAGATCACCCCGGCCAGCGCCAAGCTCATCGCCTGGGGCCTGCTCGGCGAGGGCGACTTCTCGGGCGTGCTCGGCCTCGGTGCGATCGAGCCGCTAATCGTCGCGGTGGCCCAGGCGCGTAAGCGCTGGGAGCTCAGCGCGATCGACCCGGTGCTTGACGACATCGCGCGGCGCTACGCCTGGATCGACGCCCTGGCCGGGGGGTACGTGCCGCCGGCGCGACGCCTGGCGCGCGACCGCATCGATGACCTGCTGCTGCATCGCATCGCCGGGCCGCTCACCTTCGCCGTGGTCATGTGGGGGCTGTTCGTCGCCATCTTCACCCTGGCCAAGCCGCTGATGGATTGGGCCAAGGAGGGCGTGCAATGGCTCGGCGCGACCGTCGCCGGCTGGCTGCCCGCTGGTCTGCTCCACGACCTGTGGGCGCAGGGCATCGTTTCCGGAGTCGGCGGGGTGATCGTATTCGTGCCGCAGATCGCCTTCATGTTCATCCTCCTCGCCATCCTCGACGAGAGCGGCTACCTGGCGCGCGGCGCCTTCCTGCTCGACCGCGTGCTCGGCAAGGTCGGCCTGCATGGACGCAGCTTCGTGCCGCTGCTGTCCTCGCACGCCTGCGCCATCCCCGGCATCATGGCGGCGCGCACCATCCCCGACGCCCGCGAGCGCCTCACCACCATGCTGGTGGCGCCGTTCATGAGCTGCTCGGCGCGGCTGCCGGTCTACGGCCTGCTCATCGGCGTGTTCTTCGGCGCCTACGCCGGCTGGATCCAGGGCACGATCATGGCCGCGCTCTACCTCTGCGGCATCGTCGCCGCCGGCCTGGTCGCTTTCACCCTGCGGCGCACTGCGCTGCGCGGGCCGTCGTCCTCGTTCCTGATCGAGCTACCGCCCTACCGCCTGCCCAGCTTCGGCGAGATCCTGCGCGTCACCGGCCGCGGCGTGCGCGCCTTCCTCGGCAAGGCCGGCACCATCATCCTCGCCTTCACCATCCTGCTGTGGGCGGCGATGACCTTCCCGCGCCTGCCGGCGGAGCAGGCCGCGGCCATCGCTCCACAGGGCGAGGCCGTACTGCAGCAGGCGCGGCTCGAGCACTCGCTCGCCGGGCGCTTCGGCCACCTTGTCGAGCCGGTGATCGCGCCGTTGGGCATGGACTGGCGCATCGGCGTCGGCCTGGTCGGCGCCTTCGCCGCCCGTGAGGTCTTCGTCTCGACCATGGGCGTGGTCTACGGCGTCGGCGGCGGCACCGAGGACACCGCCCCGCTGGAGTCGCGCATCCAGAGCGCGGTCCACGATGACGGCCACACCCCGGTCTGGAGCCCGCTGCTCGCGGTGGTCGTGCTGGTGTGGTTCGTCCTCGCCATGCAGTGTCTCAGCACCGTCGCGGTGATGGTGCGCGAGACCGGTGGCTGGCGCTGGCCGCTCATCCAGCTCGCCGGGATGAACGGCCTGGCCTGGATCGCCGGCTTCGCCATCTGGCAGATCGGCTCGCGGCTGTAGGCGTATTTAGCGTCGCTTCTGCCGCAGCGTCCGCGCCAGGAACGCGACGATAGCGTCCTGCGCCGCCGCCTGGTCGGCCGGATCCGCCTCGACATGCCCGATGCGATCGCGCAGGAACAGCTCGCTCGGCCGGCCATGGCGTTGCCATGCGGCATGGGCCAGCTCGGCCTGCTGCTGATGCACCACGCGGTCGAGGCGGCCTTGCACGAACAGCGCCGGAGGCGCGTGCGGGCCGGCGTGGGCCAGCGCGCTGGCGTGGTGGTAGAGGGTCGGATCGTGCAGGTAGTCGGTGCCCAGCAGGCCCTCCTCGGCACCGGCGCGACCGCCGTTGCCATACCACCGGGCGATGAAGTCGAGAGGCCCCCACTGCACCACCAGGGCCTGCACCGCGGCGCTGTGGCCGTTCATGGCATCGCCGCCGGCGAGGGCCGGATCGGCGTGGGTCAGGGCGATCATCGCCGCGAGGTAGCCGCCGGCGGAGTCGCCGCACACCCCGACGCATTCACCATCAATGGCCCACACGGCGGCGTTCGCGCGCACCCAGCGCACCGCGTTGGCGGCATCCTGGATCTGGGTCGGGAAGCGGGCGCGGTCGATCAGGCGGTAGCCTGCCGAGATCACCACGAGATCGTAAGCTGCCGCCAAACGCAGCGCGAAGTCGTGGTAGGCAGCCGGTTCCCCGGTTCGCCAACCGCCGCCATGCAGGCAGAGCAGGGCGGGGCGGGGCGGCTTCGCCGGCCCGGTGGCGCGTAGAGGTCGACGGTCTGCGTCCAGTCGCCGACACGGCGGATGGGCAGTCCGCTCCATACGGCGATGCCGTCATGTTGTGACGTCGGCGGCGGCAGGGCGATGGGGTGCATCAGTGCTCGAGGTTGCGCGCGATGGCTTTGAGCGCGCGTACCGCGTAGGCGGTGCACAGGTGCGGGATGGCCTCGCCCCAGCGCTGCTCGTCGTTGAGCCAGTAGGCGGCGACGGTGCCGTCCGGCAGCCTGGTCTCGTGGGCGCGGGCGCTGATCGAGGCGAAGAGGTCGGCGCGCCAGTCGGCCTTGCGGCCATCGGGCAGGGTGATCGCGCTGTCGGCGAGCAGGTCGAGGGCGCGCGCCGCCAGCGCCTGGCTATGGAACAGGCCTTGGCGTTCACGGCCGTTGCCCAGGCCGGGATTGGCCTCGAAGGTATAGTTGCGCGCCAGCCAGCCGACCGCCGCCTGCACCCGCGGATCGTCGCGCTTGAGGTCGAGCAGCAGGTAGGTTGAGATCAGCGCGTAGGTCATCGAGGCGGTGGGCACGTGGCGCGGCACCGAGCCGAGGCTGCGGCTCTCCCAGCTGCGCGCCGCATCCTGCGGCCCGTACACACCGCCGCCGCTGTCGCCGACCCAGTCGGACTGGTTGCCCGACTTGAGGTCCTGGCAGCGTTGGACGAAGGCGAGCGCGGCCTGCAGGCGGGGATCGCTCGGCGACATGCCCGAGGAGCGCAAGGCGTCGATGGCGTAGTAGGAGTTCGACAGGTCCTCGCTGCCGGCCTGCTTGTCGGGGCCGTAGCCGATGCCGCCGGAGCCAGGACTTGCGGCATCGCGGTTCTGCTTTCCGAGCAGGAAATCCTGCATCTTCGGCACGTCGAATCCGAGCACGAGCGGATCAGGCAGGCGTGCGACGAAACGCAGCGCGCAGGCGGTGGTGTAGTTGGCGATGCCCTCGTCGGGGGCGTAGACGCCGCCGTCCGGCTGGCGCAACGCGGCGAGGTGGCGGATGGCGCCGGCGATGGCGGGATGGGTCACGGGCAGCGGCTGCGGCTCCTCGCTCAGCGCGCCGGCGACCAGCGCGGTGATGCCCGGGGTGAACACGCCGCCCTCGGCGAGCGCGCCATCGGGCTGGGCGCGCGAGGCCAGCCAGGCCTGCGCGCGGTCGATCAGGGTCAGCACCTGGGCCTTGGCCGGCAGCTCGGCCGCGCCGGCGCAGGTCAGGCAGGCGAGCAGCAGGAGGGTTCTCATTTCCCGGCTCCCAGCGGTGCGATGCGCAAGTCGTCGAATCGGCTGACCGCCTCGGCCTTGGTCCACACCCCGGCCATGCCCGGGCCGGCGAAGGTGCTGTCGGCCTGGCGGATGACGGTGCGGCCGTCGAGCATGACGGTGAGCTGTCCGCCGACCGCTTCGAGCGCGAGGTCATGCCAGGCGTCGCGTGCCACCGGCCCCTCCCACTCCGCCAGCTGGGTGCGCTTGCCGTCAACGAACTTGTAGAGGCGGACATTCTCGCCCCAGCCCGAAGTGTTGGCGCGGGCGACGTAGTAGTTGCGCTCATCCATTGCCCGCACGACCACACCAAAGGAACGGTCGCGTCCGCCGCTGATGGCGCGCGCCTTGACCGAGGCGCGCACGTCGGCGAGGCGCAGCTCCGGCCATAGCGCGACCGGGAAGCGGTTGTTGGTCTCATCGCCGTCGCTCTGCTGGAGCACGCGGCCGGCGTCGTCGGCGACGATCTCCCAGCGCGCCGGCTTTGCCTCGGGTGGTCCGGGCCAGGCGCAGCGGAAGCCGACCGGTGGCTGGCCGATGGGCATGTCCTCGAAGCCGATCATGGTCTCGGCGCCAGTGGCCGCCGCCGGCACCGCCGGGGTGGTGGGATCAGGGCGTCCGCAGGCGGAGAATACGATGCCGAGTGTCGCGCTGACGGCGACGGCGGCGAGGATGGCGGTACGGGTCCAGCGCATGCCGGCAGTGTCGAGGCGTGGGCCGGAGAGCAATGCGGCCGGCTGGCGAGGCGCTGGCCAAAACGAAGCGGAGGTGGCGGCGGCCTGCTCAGACTCCCGTTTGTCCCAGCCCGAGTTCGTCAAGACGTTTGCGCAGGGTCGTCCGGTGCAGGCCCAGCAATTCAGCCGCACGCAGGATATTGCCCCGAGTCCGTGCGATCGCCGCTTCCAGCAGAGGACGTTCGATTCGATCAGTCCAGCGGGCATGTGCCTGCCCGGGATGGGCATCGAGAAGCGTTTCGATCTCACGCTGCCAGTGGCTTGCTCCTGGAATATGGACTGGAGCGCCGCTGGAGCGCCGCTGGGGCGGACATGCTCGACATCAATGGTGCCGCCAGGGGCGAGGACGGCGGCTTCCTCCAGCACGTGACGGACCTCGCGCACATTACCCGGCCAGGCGCGCTCGTGCAGCGTCGCCAGGGCCGCATCGGTCATGGCCAGCGGACGGCCAAGGTATGTGCTGATGCGCGTCAGCAGATGCCCGATGAGGAGCGGCAGGTCCTCCGGGCGCTCCGCCAGTCCAGGCATGGGCAGGGTCATCACCGCGAGGCGATGCACCAGGTCACTGCGGAATCCGGGCGTCTGCGTCAGGTCGCGGTTGCTGATCGCGATGATGCGGACGTCATGACGCGGTCCGCCATGGTCGATGAGCCCGAGCACCGCGACTTGCAGTTCTGGCGGCAGGTCGCCGATTTCATCGAACAGCAGGGTTCCGCCGGTTGCCGCGGCGAGCAATCCGCCATCACCATCGGTCCCGACCAGGGCGGCGAGCGGATCGCTGGTGGCAAGCAGGCCACCGGTCACCGGGATCAGTGGACAGGCGGCGCGTCGCGAATGCTGGTGCACCAGACGCGCCGCCAATTCCTTGCCCGAGCCGGTCGGTCCGGTGATCATCACCGGTAATTCGCATCCGGCGGCCAGCGCCAGGCGCCGCATCACCTCTTGCATCACCGGCGAGACGCCGACCAGGACGAGGGCGTCCGGTCGGCCCGGCGCGACTTCGATAGCCAGCTCACGTTTGCCGAGGGCGCGTTCGATCACCGTGAGGGTACGCTGCAGGTCGAGTGGTTTGGGGAGGTAATCATAGGCGCCGGCAGTGACCACTTTCGAAGCCGTCTCGATCGAGCCGTAGGCGGTCATGACGATGACCGGCAGACGTGGATGTTCCTGTCGCAGTGTGGTCAGCAGATCGAGTCCGCTGCCACCTGGCATGCGTTGATCGGTGAGGACAACACCGGGCGTATGCTGCGCGATGCGCCGCAATGCATCGCTGGTGGTTCCGCATACCACTACGCGGTAGCCGGCCCTGGTCAGGACGCTGTCCAGGGCCCAGCACACCGCCGCATCGTCATCGACCACCATCACCTGCATGGACATGCGGCGAGCATCACTCCTCGGTGTGGGGAGGGCGAGCCAGGATTCTGCTCACGGCCTGAGCAGTCAGGAGAGGACAAGGCTATTTCAGAAGCGCATCTGCCCTGCCGCGACCAGGTTGAGGCCGGCGCCGTCGGTGCCCGAGCCGAACTGGCGGTAGGTGATATTGCCGAGGTTTTCCACCCCGAGGTCGAAGCGCCACTTTCCGCCTGGGTGGCTGATGCCCGCCTTCAGGTCGGCCACCGCCCAGCCGGGCATGCGGCCGGTTCCATCACCGGCGACGGTCATGCGCACATCGTTGGCATCGCCGGGCGCCGGCTCGTCATAGCGGTCGGCCCAGCGCACTTGGCCGAGCACATACCAACGGCCGGTATCGGCCAGCTTGGCGCCGGCCTTGCCGGTCAGGGTGTTGGCGCGGCTGAGGTGCTGCCAGACCTCGCCGGCCGGTTGCTGCTCCAGCACCTCGCCGTCGACCAGGCTGGTGCTCTGGAACAGCGACAGGCGCCAGCCCTCCGGCAGCGTCACCGGCAGGCCGAGGTCAAAGGCGACCTCGCCGCCCTGCAGTACGGCGCGCGAGGCATTGTCGCGGATGGCGCTGTCCGGGTTGGTCGCTGTTGGCAGATTCGAGATCACGCCGTCGCCATTGACGTCGATGTAGCGGGTGGTGATCAGATCTTGCAGTCGGGTGTGGAACAGGGCCAGCGAGGCGTTGTCCTGCTCGTGCTCGAAGCGCGCCCCCCACTCGAAGGTCAGGCTGCGTTCGGAACCCAGCTCCGGGTTGCCCAGGGTCTGCGGACCGTTGCCGGCGCCGCTCGAGCTTGAGGCGCGATCCTGGGTTCCCGCCAGGTCGGAGGCGGTCGGGGTGCGGAAGCCCTGGCCGATGCCGACCCAGGTCAGCCACGGTTCCGAGACCTGCCAGGCCAGGCGCAGGTTACCGGTGACGGCACTTGCGTCGGACTCCAGGTCCTGGTTGCCGAAGGCGGCATAGCCGGCGCGCGCAGCGGTGATCGGCAGGGTCCACGCGACACGGTCGTAGCGCACGCCGCCGAGCACGCTCCAGCCGTCGGCGAAGCGCCAGAAGTCCTGGGCGAATCCGGCCAGGCCGGTGAAACGCGAACCATCCGGTACGGTAGTCAGCTCGGGATTGGCCTCGCCGTTCTGGAAGGCACCCGCCGCTGCCGGATTTATGCTGCCCGCCGGGGTGCGGTAGGACTGGTACTCCGAGCCGATGCGATCCTGATAGGCGGTGGCGCCGTAGGTCAGCTCATGGCGGCCGAGCAGATGGGTCAGCTGCACGTCGGCGCCTAGGGTGCTCACGCTGTCGTCGTACACGCGCCGGCGGTAGCGTTGCGTCGCCACGTTGCCGAAATTCTGGATGTCCTCGCGGTATTGACTCTCGCTGTGGCGGTGCAGCCAGAGCGTGGCGCTGGTGCGGTCCCACGGGCCGAGGCCGCGGGTGGTGTGGCGCAGGTGGACGTATTCGAAGCGTTGCGGGTCGTAGTAGCGCGACAAGGCGCTGGGGACGTTGCTGTTCTCGTAATAGCCGTCCGGCCGCTCGGCCGAGGTCTGCTCGACCCGTCCCCCCGCCAGTTCGAGGCGCTGGCCGGCGAAGCCGAGGTAGGCGAGGCGCCCGCCGAGGCTGTACTGCTCGTAGTCGGTGTTGGGGATGACCTCGTCGCCGGTGGCTTTGCCGAACAGGCGGTCGCCGGCCCGCGAGCCGCCGTGCAATTCGCCGTAGGAGGCGTAGGCACCTTCCACGGAATAGGCCCAATCGCCGAGGCGCCCGTCGAGGCCGGTCGCGCCGCCGCCACCCTCGGCGGTGCCGTAGCGGCCCTTGACCCACGGGGATGCTCCGGCCTTCCGGCCGCGTCCCGCCTCGGCCAGGCGGAAGTCGATCGCGCCGGTCAGTCCGTCGGAACCCAGCACGGTGGTGCCGGTGCCGAGGATGACATCGACGCGTCCGACCGCCTCGTCGGGGATCATCGCCGCGTACTGGTTCGGGCCGCTGCGGAACAGCGCGTTGTTCAGGCGCACGCCATCGAACATCAGCAGGGTCTGCTGGCCGGTCAGGCCGCGGATGTAGGGGCTCGCCTGGTTGCCGGCGGTGCGCTGCATGAACACGCCTGGTGTACGGTCGACCGCGTCGATGAGGGTGCGCTGGTTGTCCTCGTCGATGGCCTCGCGGCTGAGTTGATGCAGGGCATAGGGCTGCTCGAACGGGTCGGTCTCAAGCCGGGTGGCGGTGATCACCAGCGGGTCGGCGGCGCCGGCAGTGGCGAGCGCGAGCAGGGAGGGGGCGAGGAGGTGCAGGCGTGGATGCAGCATGGAGACTCAGGTTATGAGGACCTGCAGGTCGCGGATGTTCAGGCCATGTCGGCGCGACCGACATGGCCTGACCAGGCCTGCTCAGGCGAGCGACATCCCCGTCTGACCTGGACGCTGGCCATGCCGCTCCGTGGCGCATCATCTGCGCACCGCCGAACGGCCCATGCGCATCCTCCTCCTGCTCGCCGCCTTCATCCCGCTCTTCGCCGCCGATCCGGCCGCCGCCGTCCTCGACGAACTGCAGGCCGCCAACCGCGCCCGCGCCGACCTCGCCCGCGAGGAGGCGGCGTGGAGCGGTGAAAGCCAGCGCCTGGCGGCGCTGATCGCCGCGACCACCGCCGAAACCGCGCGGCTGGAGCGCGAGGTCGCGGCGAACCAGGCCCGGCGCGATGCCGCGCGCGCCGCCCTGGCGGCGCTCGGCTCGGCCAACGATATAGAAACCCTGCGCGCCCGGCTGGCCGAGGCCGGCGCGACCGCAGCCGCCCGTCTGCGCGCCCTCGCCACAACCGTGCCGCCGGGCGTGCTCGCGCTCGGCGACGATCACGGCTTCGACGCCGTGGTGCGGGCGCTGGAGGGGGCCGAGCGCGCCGCAGCGACGGTGACGGTCGAGGTCGTC
>JFJP01040363.1_pt1 | contig 11384 bp, 8 predicted proteins | sample 431651 | NCBI WGS metagenome assembly JFJP01 (sample SAMN02602958, study PRJNA72255) | Microbial mat metagenome, whole genome shotgun sequencing project. | biome: fresh water; feature: sink hole; material: water; isolation source: purple microbial (photo- and chemosynthetic) mats found in... | reverse complement strand
TTTTCCTTAATTCTAAAGATGGTGTTATACACCTGTTTTTTAGAATATAGATGCTCTCTTGTGATTTGTGAAACTGGCTTTCTGTTTAAAAAATATTCTTCGTAAATGATTTTTTCCAAATCAGAATTTAATGAAATATACTCAGGTTCTTCTTCAATATAGGAAGCCCCCTTACAAAAATCAGTATTGTCGAACAAATAATAATCTGGCAGACTGTTTTTCAAATGGTAAAGCTGCCTTCTCAAAATCAGTTCAAAATACCTGGTAAAACTTTTATTTCTTGATGCATCAAATGTCTTGATTGCTTTATGCAAGACAAGAACGCCTTCTTGATGCAGGTCATCGTGCTCTTTTATTTCTACATCGAGCAGATGGATATATTTCCAGATGAATTTATGATACTTTTTAAACATGAAGTCCAGTGCAGCTTCATCATTCTCGGAGTGGATGAGATAAATCAGTTCATAATCATTCATCACGTAAAGCATATTATTTATTCAGTGTTGCGTACATCATCAACGCTGCAGCGACACTGACATTTAAGGAGTTAATCTTGCCATACATCGGAATTTTAACCAATAAATCACAGTTTTGTTTGATTAAAGGCCGAATACCTTCACCTTCGTTGCCTAAAACAATAGCAAGTGAACGGTCTAAAGGAATATCTTTATAGGTCTTCTCGGAATTTCCATCCGTACCAACGACCAAAACAAAATTTTCCTGTAGTTTTTTAATCGCTTGATTGAGATTTCCAACCATGATGACAGGAACATGTTCGATTGCGCCTGAAGATACTTTGGCAACTGTCGCATTTAATGTCACTTGTCCTCTGTTGCTGATGATGATGGCATCCAGCTGTGTTGCTTCTGCCGTTCTCATCACTGCACCCAAATTATGAGGATCTTCGATTCCATCTAAAATCATGAAACGTTGTATCTTTGATGGATTCAAGATATCGTCCATTTCATAATACTGATAAGCCTTCATATCTGCCACCACGCCTTGATGCAATCCGTTTTCCGTCATATTGTTCAATTCACCTTTTGAAACTCTCTTGAACGCAATATCGTGGTCCTTTAAAAACACTAAAAAATGATGATCATTGATTTTATCATCGATATAGACTTGATAGATAGGTCTTTTTGCAAAGATGGCTTCCTTAATCACATTTTTTCCGTAAACAATCATGATTTATCCCTCCAGGGTTATTGTATGAAAAGAGTAAATAAAAATCCGAAAATACATTGAGAAAAATAGAAAGGAAAGGAGCGCTTGTGCGCTCCCCAAAGTTTATTGCATGTCTGCAAGCTTGTTCAACACAGTGCGAACGAATGTTTTAACCCATCCATAAAGGTTTGATAAGATATACATCAGTGGGAATGTCGCTTGAGCAAGCACAATCAATAATAAGATTTGTGGAACAGTCAATGGCGTTTCCAAATAAATGTCTTGCAAGTAGAATGGTGAAAAATTGAAGAAATAAGGAATGAAGACAATAGCCAGGAAGAATGCGATGACCATGATCATGAATAAAACACGGCGCATCTTGTTAAATGGTGTCGATACTCTGTATAAGACGGTCAATGAAACCACAGTTGCGGAGATGACAATCAGTGTTGATGTCACTTTGTCAGTCATGCCTAATGCAGATTCAAATCCGAAGATGATCAAACTGTTGATCATGACAACCAAAGCGCCTGGCAAGGCTGCTTTGATGATATTGTAGAGGAATCTTCCTTTAACTTGTTTATTGTTAGGTTCCAACGCTAGGAAAAATGATGGAATACCAATAACTAGATAGTCAATTAAGACAAGTTGGCTTGGTGCGATTGGATAGACACCTTGTCTGACAATCGCGACGACAGCCAGCAAGAATGAAAAGATTGTTTTTGTTAAGAATAGTGTAGAAACACGCTGAACGTTATTGATGACTCTTCTTCCTTCACTCACGACCTTGGGCATGGATGAGAAATTCGAATCCAGAAGGACGAGATGCGATACGTTTCTTGCTGCTTCGCTTCCTGATGCCATCGCAATCGATGTGTCAGCTTCCTTAAGAGCTAGAATATCGTTGACACCGTCACCTGTCATGGCAACCGTACGTCCGTTATTTTTCAAGGACTCAATCAAGAGTTTCTTTTGTTGAGGAGATACTCGTCCAAATACTGTATATCTGGAAGCGGATCTGACAACTTCTTTATCCTGCATGCCTTCTAAACTGATATATTTATCTGCGTTCGCGATACCTGCACGCTGTGAAATTCTGGAAACTGTCGCCGGGTTATCTCCTGAGATGACTTTGACATCGACATTGTGCGACTTGAAGTATTCAATCGTATCGATTGCATCTGGACGAATCGTATCTTCAATCATGATTAAAGCCAAAGGTTCAACCTTCCCTACTATTTGATTGTTGGTGATTTCCGCATTCGTGAATGCGACAACCAAAACACGGTATCCATCAGAAGCTTGTTTATCGACTTCTTTGGATATAGCGCTAAATCCTTCTTTGACAACAAATTCGGGAGCACCTAAAATGAAAGTGCCATAACGATCAAATTGAACCGCGCTGAACTTTCTGGAACTTGAGAAAGGTATTAACTCTTTATGACGAATTCTTTTTGCAGTTCCGAAACGTTCTGCAAGAGCATCGGATGTCAAGTTTTGATCATTTTGAGCATTGAGCATCGCAGAGATGATATTTTTTAATGCCAATCCAGTTTCATTCTTATATTCAATGATGCTCTTGACCGTCATCGTGCCATCGGTGATGGTACCTGTCTTATCTAGACATAGCGTATCGACTCTGGCAAGCATTTCAATGCAATATAGTTCTTGAACAAGCGTATTATTTTGAGCGAGTCTGATGACGCCAACGGCGAGCGCCATGGATGTCAAGAGGAATAATCCGGATGGAATCATCCCGATCATCGCTCCAGCTGTTGAAATGACTATGGTCTTATATTCAGGACTCGCAAACTTTTCCGCGATTGTCAACCCTGGAGCCCACTCTGTCCCCACCCACATGAGATAGAAAAGGGTTGCTGCCATCGGAAGAATGAGTCCGCCGACCGTACGAATGATGATTTTAAGTGATCCGAGCAAATCGGATTGAGGTTTCTTATATCGTTTGGCTTGATTGGTTAATTTTTGAATGTAGATGTCTTTACCGACTGCTGTCACTTGTGAGAAGCATGAACCTGAAACAACAAAGCTACCCGAATATAAGGTATCTCCTTTTTTCTTGATGATGGCATCAGATTCACCTGTCAATAAAGATTCATTGACTTCTATTTGTCCGCTTCTGATCACTGCGTCCGCAGGGATCTGCTTACCCGAACTCAAGAATAAAATATCATCGATGACCACATCATGAATCGCAATTTCAAATTCATCCGTATCGCGGATGACAATCGCGGTTGGCGCTGATAATAAAGATAGTTTATCGATTGTTTTCTTTGCACGGATTTCTTGAATGATCCCAATGGTGATATTGGCCGTGATGACACCCATGAAAAACAGATTGGAAATGGATGCTCCAACCGTAATCAACCATGCAGCGATACCAAAGTTTAAAAAGTTGAAGAACGTGAAAATATTGGCAGTAATGATTTTAGGAATACTCTTGCTGCTTCCAGTATCTGTGATATTGGCAAGACCTGCCATCTGGCGAAGTTCAACTTCGTCAGTTGTCAATCCTTTTTCAATTTCAGGATTATAGCGTTCAACGACAATTTCGTCCTTGCTCTTGACTTTATCTTTGACAACAAGGCTTTCTCTGGGTTCGGAATCCAGTGGAACATGCAGTCCTAAAGGATCACCTTTCATGGTAATCATTTCTTCTTTGACAATGGTTTGTGGTCCTTTTTGTTTTTTCGGCTTAGAGATTTCTTCTGGTGCCTGAATGTTTTCATCATCAATGATGGCTTTAAGATCATCTTGATTGATATTGGTTATTTTCTTATTCACTGTTTTTTCCACTGAAATCTCCTTTCTCGATGTATTCTATCGCTTTTCTGATCAATGCATCAGATCTGTCTTTATTGGTTAAGTATAGTCCTCCAAGCATTGCTTCAAACCCTGTAGCCATGCCGTATGTTTGTGGATCTGTGTTCTTTCTTCCTGGACCGCTGGAATTTCTTCCACGCTTGAACAAATCCATTTCTTCTTCAGTAATCATCTCTTCTTCAATCATTTTATTCATGATCTTCGCTTGTGAAGCTCCTGAAGTGAACCGAATGGCGGATTTGTGCAAATGGTCAACGTTGGTTAATTTTTTTTCAACAAGATACATCCGAACAGAAAGTTCATAATATGCATCTCCGATATATGCTAATGTCAGGCCGTTCAATTTAGATCCATCCTCGCTCTGATAACTCTGCTCTCAACTGATCAGCACGCTGAAAATCCTTATCATGTCTTGCTTGTTCCCAAGCCTTATACAAAGTCAGTGTATCATCTGTGAGTTCGAATAAAGGCATAATTCCCAGTATTTCAAGAATTTTCATGACCGTTTGATACAATACAGAAATACGTTGCGATGATTTTTCCTTATTGATTTGCTTTAAGATATCATAAATCAAGGTGATCACATTCGGTATGTTGAAATCATCGTTCATAAGTTCTTCAAATTGACGCATCAAGACGATATCTGTTTGTTTTTCATGGATATCCTCTAATGAAATAGATAAAAATGCTTTTTGAAGTGCACGTTTTATTTTATCATATTCTTTAGCAAACTGCACCATAAGCTCATTACTATAATGAATTGGCTGACGGTAATGATGTGCAACCATCAATAATCTGAACGCATAGGGATCAAAATCAAGAATCAAGTCCTTAACGAGCGTGATATTTCCGAGTGATTTGCTCATTTTGACATCATTGACATCAAGTCTTCCAACATGCATCCATAGATTTGCCAAATGGTGATGATCATGAACAATGGCTTGTGCCATTTCATTTTCATGATGTGGAAACTTCAGGTCTGTTCCACCACCATGGATATCAATCAAACCACCAAATATTTCATGGTTCATCACGGCGCATTCCGTATGCCATCCTGGTCTTCCTTTTCCCCATGGGCTGTCAAAATTGAGTCCGTCATCTGTGATTTTCCAAATACTGAAATCTCTTGGGTCTTCCTTATCGTCTTCGAGATTGATTCTGACGCCTTGATTCAATTCTTCGACGTTTTGTTTGCTGAGGATTCCATAATCTTTTGCTTTTCCAACTCTGAAATAGACTCCGCTTTTTAATGCATACGCATTGCCTGAATCGATTAAGTCTTGAATATATTCAACCATGTTTGGTATAAATTCTGTCGCTTTAGGCATTTCATCAGGAAGAAAACTTCCTAATGCCAATGTCATATTGATGAAATTTTTAGTATAGATATTGGTCAGTTCATGTTCTTTAAGTTTTAGTTCTTTAGCTTTTTCAATGATTTTATCGTCCACGTCGGTAATGTTTGAAACATAACGCACTTTATATCCGAGATAACTGAGATATCGTTTGACGACGTCAAAAAAGATGACTGGTCTGGCATTGCCAAGATGAATGTCACCATAAACAGTGGGTCCGCACACGTACATCGAAACCTTGTTGGATTCTATTGGTTTGAATACTTCTGTCTGTTGTGAAAGCGTGTTGTATAATTTCAGCATGTGTAGCCCTCCTCTTTGTATTATTATAGTGGAAAAATGAAAAAATAACAAGAATACCAACTATTTTACATCCTTATTGCATTAACTTCATGCATTAAGTTTATAGTTCGATAAATTTGTTGTCTGTAGCTCTGTGACTAAAGTCAAATCAAACATTCAAAAAAGGATAGCCCTAGAACTATGCAAACAGATCGGATCAAAAAATGTTTACAATTGCTTAAAGTGCTTTCTCGAATGTAATAAAAAACAGTGTGTAATCTGTTACATTGATTTCATGAACACGCCATCCATCTTTAGCCTGTTTGTTGATCTCTTCTTGGAGTTTAATTGCTCCATTTTCCCTAGATTTGATGATCGGAATCCGAACACCAACAACTTTGTATTCGTACATGGCATTACCCCCATTTTTTGATATGATATCGAACAAGATTAAGTGTTTTATGGTTGAAAATAGTATTTTTTGAGTTGCTCTTTGCTGAATGCACTTAAGGGAGTTGATAAGCTGGATAGGTTATCAACTTGAACAATCGTTGATTCTGCAACAGCGACAACCTGATTGTCTTGATAGATTCCCTGGAAGAGTTGAATAGAACTGTTCCCTATTCGGGTAACCATCGTTCCTACTTTTACCATTCCTGGCCATTGAATCATTTTTATATAATCCATTTTCAAGCTGACGATAACAAATGAGCAACCTTCTGTAGACAAAGGTTTCTTGGGGTTATAGAGAAGTTCAATTCTTGCAGTTTCCAAAAATTGATTGAAAATAGCATTGTTGACATGCCCTTGACGATCTGTATCCGCGTATCTGATTTTATCCTCTGAAAGAAATGGATATTGCTCTATCTTCAAATGTTTAAGTTCAATAAATTCCATCCATAACACTCCTGTTCATCATATGTCCCATTTATATTTTTCTAAGCTGATTGAGTATTTCAACCATCGCCCACGTATCTTGTTTGCAGTATTCCTTAAGATCAAGGTAGGTAGTTTTGAATGTTTCTTCATCCATCAAAGGAAATCTTGCATAAGCGACGAGTGCATCTGTTCCGTTCGCAATCCCCATGCCTTGATACGTCAGATTGCTGAACACAGGTAACACCTTCTTGATAGAAAATGAACCATTCAAATCGTTATGATAATAGTTAATCGTTTTAGATTCTTCCACAGTAAACCCAAGCGCTGTATATAACTTCTGATTGCCTTTCAACAGATGCATCAAATCAAACAACCTATCCACCATATCCAGCAGTCTTAAGCGATATTCCGGATATAACTCAGCCATTTCTTTTAATCTTGTCTGTTCAAAGGATTGATTATAAACCATGATGGATCCTCCATCTGGTTTAATGGTTTGAAGCATGTGTTCAATCAAATCTTTTCTTAAGTCTATATGTTTTGTTGCAATATAGCTATCGTTATCATGATCCTTGTCACAAACACCTGGAGCATGTTCGATATGAATCGAATATTGAAATAAAGATTGGCTATATGGTTTTTCTCCTTTGAATCTAGGGAGAGGACAAGGAAAGGTTTCAAAGTCCAGATGATAGATCGGATACTCTAGGATAGAGATTCCTGCTCTTATTTTTTGAGGATGATCATAGGAAACCTCTGAATCCATAACCTGACGCTGAATGATGTTATTTTCTCTTTGAAGCCATGATTTAGGAATATCAAACGCACTTAAATAGCCTTCATTGATTAAGTCGAAACGTTCATGCTTCACATTTTTTTCATCCTTGAATCCGTTGTGAGATCCCATGTAAGTGAAAATACTATTTTTATAAGGGATATCCTTGAAACAAATCGGGTAGAACTTGCACTGTCTGGTATCTTTTCTTTGGCAATGGATTCCAAGAGCTACTGGATTTGCATTCATTGTATTCAGTCTTTCAATGACGGTTTCAATATCTTGTTTGATCGTGGGAACCATTGATTTTGTGAGCGTTGAAACATCAATCAAGGTGACCAAATCATCACCATAGATGGGTTCATTCTTCTCATTATAAAGACCTTCGTGGATATATTCGCTATTTAAAACAACCAGATAATATTTGACTTTTTTAGAAGTCTTCAACGCCATTTCAGTCACATAGCGCTGATAAGAAATATCATACACATAACGACCGCCTTTTGTCAGTCTGTTTCTTAGTGTTTGAACCTTTTCTTGATACTTCTCATTGATTGGACCTTGGAGGTCTTCCTGCAACATCAAAATACCTTCAGGAGAGTAATCGAATACAGGAGTTCTTTCCTTTTCATCGTTTTTAAAATCCATCTCTAAAAATTTCTTAGAGGTGGTTGCTTTCACTTCAAAAACACGAACTGTATCATCATCTTCTTGAAATCCATCTAAGAAACAGTAAAAACGGAATCCTTCATGTTCATATTCAAATCTTTTTTGTTTATAAGTATCCAGACTATAGATGACATTCCCATGAAACCTCTTTTGAATCGCTTCTCCAGCCAGGATTTCGATTTGGCTGTAGTAGGGCATCATCGTTTCCATTTGTTCATCTTTTTTAATGAGGAGGTCTTCTCCCTCCTCGTCCATCATGTCATCCAAAAGAAAACCCACTTTTTCCCTGTTTTCCAATCCAATTAAGTCTTCTAATTCAGGGTCGTCTGTAAAAGAGACAATCGCTTTATTTTTCTCGCGATAAATCTCATCCAGGGCTGGATGTCTGTTGCATCTGATGTAATTGATAAATCGTGTTTTAGATATTTTCATGTTTGTGCACCCCATGTATTATAACATGTATCCCCAATCTAAAAACAGTACGTTTATTCAGTAGTTCAACATGATAATGACCGGATTAGACATAAGATTCATTCAAATTATCGCACTGAATCATTGCATTAAATTTGTTGGTTTTCTTGAATTTTCATAATTGTTGTCTAACAAAATCAGCTCTCGTGTATTTTATTGCAATGTGGACAAATAATCTCGCCCTTATGATTAATCTTCGTTATGTTTTTGAAATACATGAGTGACTCAACCTGTTTTTCATAATACCAATATTCTCCATGCTTGAAATCTGATTTGTTAATCATACTCTTTTTTAACCGTTCATTATCTGTATAGAAAAAAGATTTATTTGTCTTTGTACATACCTTTTCTTTGATTTGCGTCATGCAATCCATACATTGGTAAAATCCTTGATAAGGATCTTTAATGAGTTTCCCTCCACAAAATGGACAGACTTCTCTTTTAGTGTCCGAATAAATCATTCCTTTCAGCAAGATTTGTTGAATTCTACGAAAAGAGTCAATATCTTCCATATGGATGTAAACATCATCTCTTTCAATATAATTTTCATCAAAAGGATTTGCTACAACAACTTCGTTCACACCATAAAGTTTTTTATGATTGTTAAATGTTTTAGCATCATAAGGACTGCTTGTGATCATCATTCCATATGTTTTTTCTTTTTTAAAGAATAACAATATCTCTTTCTTATTGTTGTTGTAGATATCCAATGTCCAATTTTTAAACGAAAAAGTGATGTCGAGCGAACTTAAATCGATTTTAAATAAAGGATCAATTTCAAAATTAAAATGACCAGCAGCAAAAATAGTGAGTATTTGAACATAAGTCAAGTAGTTTCTTCTCATCAATTCAAAATCAATGGATTCTTTATTGTCTTCGGTTTTGATTTGATTACCCAACAAATACTTATATGTCTTATAAACCAGATGATAATCTTTTTGCATCAAAAAAATATTGGTTTTTTTGAGTGCCAAGTTTTGATTGCGTATCTTGTTTTTCTGATAGACCGGTTTGCTTAATCTGGGGTTAATTGCACGGCTGATGGAGGACAGCTCACTTAACATTTCCCTGGATAGATTGAAATATTGACTAAAATCTCTAATATAACCAGTATGTAATTTGCCTAAAGCTAAAAAATAATTCACATGATTGACTTTTTCAAGTAAATTAAAACTCATGATATTGCTGGCATATAACAGACTGTTCAAAATTCTTCTGTTTTTCTTAATCAATGAAAGGATTTCATCAATATAGTTACAAAAAATGATGTTTTCGTAAATGGTGTAATCATCTTCATAGATTCTGGTTAACAGTTTTCTGGGTCTTACACCTTGATGGGTTATATTCGAAACATATTGACCATGATTGGCCAAATGAAGCAAAGTATTTTGATTGATGATGCGTGCATTTTCAACCGGCAATACATCATCTGAATCTTTCAAGACGATGATGGGCTTGCTAAAAATTCTGATGATTGCAGGTGTTGATTTTTTGATATGATGAATCATTTTTTCTAATTTTTCAAAATCAAAATCAGGTTCAATTGAAAATAATGTCATATCATGGACGACGTAGTAATCAAACTCGATATAGGATACAATCTGATGTTTTTTTATAAAATTTTGAATACCATCTAACAGTGAGGAAAAGCGACTATAGTCTTCTATATTCACTTTATTCGTATTGGTTTTCATATTATTCGTTGTCTAGACGTTTAATAAATGCTGAGCATTGTTTTAAATTCAATTTTTCAAATTCCATTTCGAGTTTTTCTTTATCATCGATGGTTTTCACTTCGAGTTTGGCAACTACTTTACTTAATAAAATCTTTTCAATCGCTTCACTTTCTACATCTTCATTTGAAAAACATTCTTTATAGATATTAACAAAATCTTCAATTTGTTTTAAAATACGATTCCCGAATGAAATATTATAAGGAGCAAGCAATGTTTCAACACTTTTGATGAGTTCACTATTCTCAGCATCAAAATTTCCTTTTTGTTTCGCTGCGACAAATAGATCATTGATGGTTTGATAATCGTAATACTGACGTGAAATAGGATTTGTATAATTACGCACCTTTGGGGCACGTTTTGTAAAGTTTACCGTATGCGCACGGTCATAAACCTTATCTGAAATTACAAATGTGGACTCATCACGATTGGCCGTTCCGATGAACCAGATATTAGGAGGTACTTTCAGTGTATTTCCATGATCTAAAGCCAAATAATCGGTTTCGTTTTCCTTTTCTTTTCTACTCAGTTTGATGTTGATCAATTTGATTTCACGTTGATTTTCTTCATTTTCCATCAGGGATAGAAAATCTGAAAAATAATATTCAATTCTGGACAAATTCATTTCATCGAGAAGGACGAACGTAAATATTTCTTGATTGAGCGCTGCTTTATAAAGCGCCAATGTGAATTTTTTAGGTGTGTATTTCATTGAAAACTCATTATAGTAACCCAATAACTCGTTTTTATCTTTCCAAGAAGATTCGACTTCAATGATGTCACAGTTGCCAAAGATGGCTTCTGAAAAAATCTTTGGTAAACTGGTTTTCCCTGTTCCTGACATACCTTGAAGAATCGATAATTTGCTAGCGCCTAATCCTGCAACGAATGTTGCGATGTCTTCTGGTGTGTAAGATAGATGGAGTCTTGAATTTCTTGCATATTCTACGACAAAATGAATGAGTTTGTTCAACGTAGTTTCACTGGTTTTCAATGCTTTTCTCTTTTCTAGATCTTGATTGAAATAATCAAGTTTTGAATCCAGTTCAGTAAATGCAGGGCATGGATCAAATTCTTGAAAAGTCTCCTCACCAGTAACACCAGACGGAGAATCACCACTTGAATCAGATGCGCCATTTAAAGACATGAGATTCGTATCCAATACATTCATATCTTCTCTATCGAATGCTTTTCTGATAAACATCAATACCA
>JFJP01027534.1_pt1 | contig 11385 bp, 9 predicted proteins | sample 431651 | NCBI WGS metagenome assembly JFJP01 (sample SAMN02602958, study PRJNA72255) | Microbial mat metagenome, whole genome shotgun sequencing project. | biome: fresh water; feature: sink hole; material: water; isolation source: purple microbial (photo- and chemosynthetic) mats found in... | reverse complement strand
TTACTTAAGGAAAAATCTTCTGTTTTTGATCTTGGGATGCTTTCCAAACGCTCCAAAGGTATTTCTTGATTTGATAGAATTTCTTGTTCAGATTTTTCAAAAACCATGCTTTCAATGTCCTTAAGAATTTCTTCAGCTGTTTGGTTGTTTGTAGATTTGATCTCTTTCAAAAAATCATGATGGTAAGGAATGAAGTCATCAATTTCTAATTCTTTGCTCTTTTCTTTTCCTTTTTTAGAAGAAGGACTATTTATATATGATTCTATTTCAGAAAATTCCATCAAAAATTATCAAATTTATCAAATTTATTAAATTTATCAATTTTTTTGTATTTTTGTTTTAAATTTTTTTGTCTATTTCTTAAATTTAATTGTCTTTGTTAATGCTTTAAATAAAAGCACTCAATTTATTCAAATGACTTCACCATTTTTCCAAGTTTTGCAATAGCCAAAGCTGCCAATTGTGCTTTCTAAAAATTTAAAAGTTATTTTTAATCGTTTAATTTGTAAAAATTTTTAAATAAATAAATATTAATTTTTGCTAACCTTTAGTCTCTTTCTAGCATTCATGTCTCTGATTTTCTGTGTAATTTCAGGTAAAGCCTTGCGTGGAGTGATATCTCCGACAACCCAAGGATGTTTCAAAATTTTATCAGCTGTGAATCGTTTGGTTGGGTCAACAATCAAAAGATTTTTGATTAAATCTTTGGCTGCACAATTTTTAAACAAAAAAAATGATTTTAAAATCTATAAAATCAAAAGTCTTATTTACCTATATCAGAAATTTGATCCCATTGAGGAGAAGGAAAATCGAATTGTGCTGTTTTGATCATTTCAAATAACTTTTCATTTGTTTCCTCATAAAATGGTGGAAATCCACACAGTCTTTAAAAGATTTTAAAAAGTTCGATTGAAATTTCATTGTTTTTTATAATTACAAAACGTATAATATGACTCCAATACTCCAATAATCTATTTGGAAATCATACCCTTTTCCGTTGATGATTTCAGGAGCTGCAATCATTTTATTTTTAAATATAAATAATAATATTAATATGATAAATTTAATACCGACATAACCAGGTGTTCCACAAGCAGTGGTCATCAAACTATTGCTAATAACCTTAGCTAATCCGAAATCCGAAATTTTGATTGTTGCTCCAGGATCAGGAGAAGTATATAATAGGTTTTCAGGCTATTAATTTGAAGGAAGAATCAAATAAGTGTTTTAATATAAATTAATTAAGATAAAACCTTCAAATCTCTATGAGCAATACCCATTGAATGACAATATCTAATAGCATCAACGATTGGTCGAATGGTATCAGAAGCTTCCTTCTCACTATAATGTTCCTTCTCGACTATTCTATCAAACAACTATGAAAAATCATGAATTTTTTGAAAAGGAAATTATAGATTTACCTCGCCACCAGTCATCAATTCCATCACCATATAGAACTTAGTTTTTTCATCATAAACTTCATAAAGTTTCACAATATTAGGATGATCGACCTTTTAATGAATTAGAATATAAGTTTTGAATAGATTCTGAAACCTTGCTCAAAATTTCGACTTCCAACATCAATGCTTGCTGATCATCGGTTTCAAGATTGGATCTATGAAAAAGAAATCATTTAATGCTTATTTTTCATTTTTTGAGATGGACTTATCAATGATTTTGACGGCAAATTCCTCATTGGTTGATTTCTTGATAGCCTTTCTAACAACTGCAAAACTTCCTCTAAGAACCGATTTTTAAATAAAAATCGAACCAAAAAAATTCGTACTCTCCCAAAACCTTGTCAAACTTGTAATGATCTTTGATGTTTTCTTTTTTATAAAAAGATGATGCTTGCATTGATTTTTTTATTTTTTTGGAAATTTATGATTTATTGAAAAAAATAAAACAATTCAATAATTTCAAAAAAATTAAAATTAAAAAAAATAAAAAAATAAAGGATTCAATTTTTGGATTGCTTTATTATTGAACTGATTAATCCCTAAACCTCATTTGATTTATATATTTGATTTATATATATTAAAGCTCAAAATTTTTTAACTCTATCTTAAATTTAAAAAATAAAATAAAAATAATTTTCATTTTAAAAAAAAATTGATTTATTTTTCAAATAGCAAAAAATTTCTCTAAAATAAACTAAAATACAAAAAAAAAAATGCAAACACATTTCGACAAAATAAAGACATTTTCCTCTTTGCAAACCGAGTTCATCATAAGTGAGGAGAATGTGTTGGTTTTAGAAAAGATGCGACTATTTCATCTCAAACATAAAATTATACCAAATTCCTACTACACATTGTACGAGATTGAAATTAATGAAGAATATTTCATCAAAATGAAAGATAACGATATGAAATACTATTATCAAGAGTTCCACAAACGCGTGTTTAATAACCTGATTTTACATGTCTATCATTTGTTTTCCGAAGAACGAAAACCCAATTATTATTCATATCTTATCTTTGAGAAAAGTGAATTCATAGTTTCTGAATGTTTTTCCTTTAAAAACCAAGCTATTTTCTTCAATAAAAAAGCAAAATCCGTGATAATCGGAAATAACGATCTAAGATCAATAAAAATCCCTAATTTATTGAAATCGAAATCCATTGTGCTTAATGAGAAATTTTTTAATTTAGCAGAAGAAGATAGTTTAATTCAAATGATTTCATTCTATTACGACGTTATGAGTCTTTTGGTCTTTCTTGAGAATAAAAAATACCATTTTTCCTTTTATTTCCAGCTAATCAACCCAATGTTCTTGTTTGTTTCTCGTATAGACAATGATGAAAAATTTGTTTTTCATATTGAACACAAATACATCATCAAATTCCTGCTACTTCCAGAGCCTTTGCTTGAATATATGTTCTATAACACCAGTTTTTTCCAAAACCCGATCAAATATTTCTTTCGGAATTTGAACAGTGAATCAAATGAAAGTTCCTTTAATTTCGAGCCTTCTTCAATTTATCCTATTTTGAAGAAAATCGCACCCTTTTACAACATTTATATGAGTTCAAAACTTTTTTTGGACATCTTGCAGACGATTAACAATTCAAATTTATCAAAACAGTCCTATAATCTGAAACAGGATATGATTAAATTATTGAACAGATCAATAGACCATTTCGTTTTGGAGACTTTGATCACAAAACAATCAGAAAGGTTCTCACATAAGCATTTCTTGAACTCTTATTATAAAGAACTGAAGAATTTCTTACAGGTCTATGTCTTTTCAGAGAAAATCAAACAGATTTTTAGCAAAACGAGATCAAGAGTTTATCAATATGTTATTATAAAAGAAGTGACACAAAGTCATATTCTTCAGAAAATCCTTGAAAATACAAACCCTTTGGTAAAATCTTTGAACTTTAGCGATTGTCGAATAGATCCAAATTTCTTCAAAGACATCACAGTCGCCTTTCAATTCCTAGAAGAATTAATCATTAGAAACGTCAATAGAATCTCGAAATGCTATCGTTTAGAAGAGATCCAATTGAAATCTTTGATTTATTCGGGAAAGATGAAGAATCTTCGAATATTAGATTTGGCGGGAAATTCAATTAAATTAACAGGTCCTCTTTTTGTGAATAAAGTTGAAAGTGCCTCGCTTCGAGAAAAGGCCTTACCGAATATCATAGAGCTGAATCTTTCGAAGAATGATCTGAAATGTGAAGATTGTCAAATGATTTTACAAGAGCCTGTTTTCGGAAATGTTCGAAAGATAAATTTATCAGAAAATTGCATAGATTTGGTGTTCAAGGCAGAAAAAGGATATAGTTTATTATCTAAATTAGAATCATTGAACTTCAGCAAAAATCAATTGAAAGACTTTGGAAGTCAGCATCTTTTCGAAAGTTATGGTCTTGAAAGCCTCAGGAAACTGGACCTTTCTTATAATAGGATAATCTTTCCTGCAAAACTCAGTCATTTGATCAATTTAAGAATCCTGAAACTGGACTATAATTTGATAAATTCCAATGGGTGCCAATCGATTTTCAGCAATATTTCTTTGAAGAATATAGAAGAATTAAGTCTTGTCGGAAACTCGATCAAACAACCATTGACAAAAGAAACAGTGAATAATCTGATCCATTTGAAGAAGCTGAACCTCAGTAAAAATCTAATAGCAGGTGATCTTGCTAAAGTGATTTTCGAACAAGAATTTAGATTGGATAATCTCATTGAATTGGACCTTTCGAATAATAGCATTGACACGATAATCCCAGCAAAAGAAAAACTCAATGCGAATCTATTAAAAACAATCAACTTTCTGAACCTTTCATTCAATCATATCACTGATGAAGGGGCTAATATGATTTTTAACACCAATTTTGAGAATATATTAATGCTTAACCTCAATTTCAATGAGATATGGGAACCTGTGAACGAGGATTATAAGCTGCAAAGTCTCATAATATTAGACTTGAATAACAATCGAATTACTGATACAGGCTGTCAAAGAATCTTCGAAAAATTGAACCCCTTTTGCAAATTGCGAAAACTTGATTTACAAAGGAATAGAATCACAAATCCTGTTGATTTAACAGTAGATTTCCCTGAGAATTCTATCGAAAAAATCAATTTTAACTTCAATACAATAGATTGCAAAGGAAGTCAATCGTTATTTTTATGCAAGAAATTTGAGCATCTGAAAGAATTGATAATGGCATCGAATAAAATCATCATTCCTATCAAAGAAAATCAAATAAAAAACCTTACACGTTTAACCCTTGCCAATAATAAAATTAATTCAATAGGGTCACAAAGCATTTTCAACAGCGAAAATTTTGAAGAATTAAATTATTTAGACCTTTATAGGAATTTGATAGAAATTCCTTTAGAAGAAACAAATTTATTGAAGGAATTAAATGAATTAGACCTTGCGAATAATAAAATAAATTCACAAGGATCAAACTGGATTTTTTCGAATAAAAATTTCGAAAACCTGGAGAAATTAAATTTGAACAATAATCAAATCCAAATACCTTTCGAAACAAATAACCTCATTAATTTACAGCATCTCAATATGAAGAGAAACAAGATAAATTCCGAAGGCTGCCAGGCAATTTTCCAGAACCCAAATCTGAAAAACTTGAAGAAATTATACTTAGAACACAATGTTATAGAAATATCAGTAGTATCCACTTCAAAATGTTTTCTGAATAATCTTTATAAGATCAGTCTAGCTCACAATAAGATCTCTTCAGAAGGATGTCAGAATCTGCTGAAAATGAAACAATTAGATCATTTAGAAATCATTTCTCTCTCAAGAAATCAAATAGAATTCCCTCTTGATGTAAAGGTTCCTTGTGATTTAAAGAACCTCAGAAGACTGAATCTCAGTTTTAATCCAATAAAATTCGAAGGAATTGCACCTATTTTCTATTGTCCAGGGTTAAAGAACCTGGAAACCATTAAAATAATGGAATGCGAACTTGAAGAAGTTATTGATACAAATAAACCCGTAGAATTGGGAAAATTAAGATATTTGTTAGCTGCACAAAATAAAATCAATTCAAGAGGAAGTCAGAACATTTTCCTTGCTGAAAACCTGAAAAACTTACAAATTTTGGATCTTTGCAATAATGAAATAGAAGTTCCGACGCTCTTAGAAATTCCAGTGAAGCCAAAGCTTTCCACGATTTTGCTCAGTAGGAATAAGATTGGATCAGATGCTGGAGAAACGCTGTTTGGATGTAAGGCTTTTGAGAAATTGCTAAATTTAGATTTGTCTGATAATAATCTACAGCGTTTTGATTTGGAAAAGTTTGGGTTGTGGAGCTTGGCACAGTTGAATTTGATTGATAATAATCTGGATTATGAAAGTAATAAGATGGTGGATGAATTAAATAATAAAATGAAGGTGCTTTTTTAAGAAAAAATTAAACGAATATTTTATTTCGATTAAAAATTATTTTATTTTTGATTTTCTTCATTATTTTGTTTCTTTCGTTTTTTCTTTGCTGAGATTTCTTCAATTTCCTTAAGAGGCCATTTAATTTTAACAAAAATTCTCACTCAAAAGAACATAATTTAATGAAAAACTCAATGGAAATAAATTCATTAAGAAAAAAAGTTAATAATTTTTTTTTATTTTAATTCATCATATTTTTATATACTTCTTATGGAAAGGTCTCAAAAATTTCTCTCAATCAGACATGCAGAATCCGAATTTAACTATACCAGAGCCACATCAACAGACCGAATATCCCCTTTTTATAACAAAGACTTAATTGATTGCAGCATCACGAAAAATGGGCAAACACAAGCAGATCTTGCCAGCAAACAAGTGAAACTTCTTCCAATTTCTATGGTTTTTGTATCTCCTTTACGAAGAGCCTTAGAAACTGCTAGAATTCTTTTTGAAAACCATCAAGATAAGCCAAAAATATATGTAGTTCCATTTTTAAGAGAAAGAGTAAGTGCTTCCTGTGATTTATCAAATTTTATTGACCAGCCTTTAAAGGACTTTGAAGATTTTGATTGGTCATATATGCTGAAAGCTTATGAAGGGCAAAAAAACTATTGGTTGGCTGAAGAACTCAGTAATAATGAAATGGTAAATCAAATAAAAATTAAAGAAAACACAAACGCAGAACAACAAAAATTTGACATTTTAGAGTTAATAAAAAAATTGATACACGACGAAAATAATAAGGGTCTCAAAACAGTCAAACTAGAAAGTGTGAAAGAGTTTAATAAGTCTATTGATAAATTGGTTGGATTCCTAAAAAAAATCAAAGAAGATCAAAGCAATGGAGGTGATAAAATTATTGCAGTAGTTTGTCATTTTGGAACCATAAAACAATTGATTAAAAGAATGACGAAGGAGAGTGAACATCCAAATTTTTCTTGTAAAAATTGTGAAATCAAAGAATTTTTGTTATGAAAGTCATTAAAAAGCATAAAAAAATAAATTAATAAACAAAAAAATTAATATTAAAATAACTAAGAAAAAATGCCAATGTTTAACAAAATAAGATATTTTTTCTCCAACACAACCTCTCAGTTCCTCATCAAGAAATTCTATAAGCAAATTCAAGTCACTTCTGAGCCAAATCCTTTATATCCATATCAAAATTTCTGCATAAAGCTTGACAACAAACATATAAAATCTCCAAATAGTCACATAATTAAAGGTTCTTCAAGAAAATCCGTTTTTTTCTGTAAAAATTCTCTTAAATTAAGTCCCTTCTTATCAATTGGCTCTTTTAATTGCCCATGAATTTAATCAGCAAGAAGAATACATCAGAGCTCATACCATGCCATTGGTAGAAACCATGTATTTTCATATAAAACATTTATAATATAGTTTGGATTAGCAAAAGCAGCTATGGATACTGAATATGATGAAGTTTTGAGAGATTACTTCATTAATTCCCTGATAGCTTATTTCAAAAATGACACCATTTGGTTGATAAATCCATATTATTTTCTTGAAATGATTATTGTTGTAGATAGTTATCAAGAAAACATAGAAAAAAAACTGGGAAAATTACAAAACCAATTGCTGACCCCTATAAGAAATTATATGGAGCAATTGTTAAATGTCAAAATCCCCATTCATTCCGATTTTGAGACAACAGAACTAACTCCTGAAACCCTAGATATCTTATATAATTATATCAAGACTTTGGTATATTTAATTAATTTTCATTTTATCAAATTTTTTTTAATGGTTTATTTTTGTTAATAAAGAGCAATTGGAATTTAGTTGCACTTGAAAGTCTTGCTGGAACGATGAAATCGACCTCTTTGGCATTGAGTTTAATAAATAATAAGATAAAAATTGAAGAAGCCTTTAAATTATCGAGATTAGAAGAGGATTATCAAGCAGCTTTATTTGGAAAAGTATATTTTTTTTAATTGGAATTTATTTGATTGTGAAGAAAAAAATAAAGGTTGAAGGAGAACATGATTTAAGGGAGACTTTAACAATGTTGGTTTTATCTTCAAACAAGATATTTTTCGATTTATCGCTTTTAAAGCTTCCGAATGAAAAATAATATTAAAGAATTTAATTTTAAACTAAGAAACAGTAAAAAGCTCTTGAGTTAATCTTAAAAAATTCGATAAAATCCTCATTTGTAATCAATGAATTTGAATTTCTTTTTATAATTGTTTCTATTAACAAAGTCAATGAATAAAATGCAGTGAGTAAATAATTCAATAAGTCGAAATATTTATACGTTTTGGTAATTTCTGCCAATTTATTCTGAAATCCTCGTTTTTTTTGAGACTCTTTTTCCTTGTTCCTTTTTATGTATTTCTCAGGATTTTTGAAGGAATTTTTAATAAAATCATCCCAATTTTCTTTGCTAATTTGCTTTTTACAAATTTCCTAAAATAAACCATATTTTCTATGAATTTTTTATCTTAATAAAGAAATAAACTTCATATAGTAGTTTTATTGGTATTTTTTGTCCTAATGAATTGCTTTCAATTTTCATCTTATAATTCAAACACAATGAATAAAATTTCCTTTATATGTCCTTATTCATCAAAAATATAAATCTTCTGAATAAAATACCTTTGATTTTCATCTCCAGTTTCTTGATTAGGACTTTTAAAATCAGTGTTCTGATAAAAATCTTTATCTTCAAGTGAACAAGCTTTGTTCTTGATAAAAGCAGTTGGAGATTCTTCTATTTTATTATGACTTGCTAAACTAGCTAATGTACCATTATAAGAGCTTAGGGAACTTCTATAATAATAAATAAAAACAGTCTTATTTCTTTTATTTATGAAAGAAATTCATTCACCTGCTGTATCTTTGCTCACTTTCTATATCTGAAACATAATTCATTTTTTGTGGAGTTTTTTGCCTTGATTTTCCTTCATTCTCACTGGATTCTCCACCTTTATTTTATTTTTTTGTTAGAGAAATTCTAATAAAAGGAGAAGAAAATTTTTGAAAATTTAATTTAGAAATGGCTAAGGAATGAAATTTATAAATACAAAAGGAATGAAATTTAGAAATTGCAAAGGAATGAAGTTTTCTTAATAAAATAAATTCCATTCGCTTTTACCAATTTCAACAAGTTTTTTTTTAGAGAAAGAATTTCAACATAATTCATGTTTTAATAAAGATTTTACTTTTTAGACATCTCTCGCTTTGAGAGCCTCGAGATACTCTATACTGATCAACAAGATTGGATATTTCATTAAGTTGTTTTTTCTTGACTTGAACTTCTTTTTCCAAAGCTGCAACATCTTCATAAACCTTTTTATTTGAACCACTAGAATTGTTGGACTGTGTATTTGGATTGAAATAATAGTTTGAATGTTGATTTTTTGGTTTCTTTTTCAAAAATTATTAGATTTTACTTCAAGCTTTTACTAAAACTTTTTCATCATGCGTGAGCATTTCCTTATATTTTTCTCGAGTTATATGCTTGACACGCTCCAAATAAACGAAAATGCCAGGAGCACCATCGAAATTCTTGATCAAGCCTTGAATTTTAAGGATAAGATCCTTGATTTCTTTGACGTTTTGCTCATTAATAGTATTGATTACTAAAAAAAATGTCAATTTTTAATAAAATATTCATTAAATACAGAAAATCTGACGAGTGATTTGAACCAAATTATCAAGAATATTAGAATCTTCGACTTTTGTTCTTTTGTAAAAATGATATTCGTTATTGCTTTCTTTTTTATTAAATAAATAAAGAGCTGGAAAAAAACATGCCAGTACGCTTTATGTTCGAGAAAATCGTCTCCATTGATTGCAGTATTTTCTCTAATTTGAAATTGATTTGATCAAACCATTGGGAACTATCGATTTTTGAAACGATTTTTGATACTTTTAAGCATTTTTTTGAATGTTTATCTTAAATATTATCATTTTTTCTCTCTTAATTTTTCAATTTTTTTGAGATTACCAACTGAATCTACATTGATCATTTCATTGCAGTTTATACATAGAACATCAATATTGTAAAGATTATCAATTCCCCGAATCTTGTTATTAGAATCTAAACTTATAAATAAAGACTTTAAGATAAAACTATTTTTTTAGGTTTTTACAACCTTTTGCTTTCATTTTATAAAAAAATTAATTTGATTTTCAATTTTTTCCCCTCATTCAAGCAATAAATTAATAACTTTTTAAAAAATTATCATTAATTATTTTCATTTTAAAATTTTTATTTAAAATTATTGAAAAACAAATTAAAAAAATGCATGTTAAATTAAAAATGTTTTTTTTCAAACGAATTTAAAAAGCTTTGAACTCTTTTTCTTGCAACATTCTCATCAAATATTCATATCCAGTCAACAAAAGACTGCAATGTATCATAGTTTTCACGACCCTTGGCTTCAACCCAGCCAACAATTGTCTCTGATCTCCATCGAGATATAATTTAATTAAATAGTTATAAGTTGAGATATTTGCATGGTCAATATAAATTTGTTTTCTTGTTTTCACAACGTCCAATGGAAGAGATAAAGCTGCAGCGATCCCTCCTTCATAAATATTATTAATGTTTTTAATAAATTTAAAAATTATTCATTTACCAGCAACACTTCCTGCAATTATGTTATTGATTAACAGATGATCTCCATATAGCATTTGACTCACTTTTCGTATGTTTTCAACCAGACTCCAATAAACCATCGAAAAAAGAATATCCCTATTCAGAGTGACTGAATAAGCAGCAAATAATCTATTTCCCAATTCGAAATTTCTTTTCTTTGTATGGCCTTTCATGCCGTTTTGAATGGTTTTCCAATAATCTAAAGGAAAGCTAATCGTGGTAGCTAGAGTTCTTGCAGTCAGTGAAGACAACATAGGAGCCCATAACATACTGGAAGTGATGTTTTGCGTGACAAATTTTTTAGTATTTTCGTAGAAAAAGAAGAAAGAAACTGAGGAAGTACAGCTAATCATCGCGGCATATCTAACCCCATTGAATAAAGTGAAGGCTCCTTCGTATTTCACAATATAGTATAAAGCTTTGGTGATAGAACTTTGAGGGAAACAACCACAATTGTTGAATGAAGAAAAAACTAGAGAAATAGAAATTTATTTTAGGTTTTTAATAAAAAATTACATTTAAAGCCTTTGTTATAGGATTTGAAAATTGACAAAGGCTTTTGTTTTTTGTTATTCGGAAAACAATAGAAACAATTTTTTACCTAAATATAAAAATTATGTCTTTTTTTTAAAGAATTTAATAGAAAACATCTTGAATTTTTTGCTGACGGATTTTGACAATATCGATAGGATTCACGAGGGATGCTGAAATAAGACTGGAAATTGTTGAACTGATGATAATGTGATCTGTTTGTCTGTTTGTTGGATTCATTGTACAAAGCTTTGAGGTTTTTAAAAATATTCTTAAAAAAATATTTATAAAATTTTAT
>JFJP01006830.1_pt1 | contig 11386 bp, 4 predicted proteins | sample 431651 | NCBI WGS metagenome assembly JFJP01 (sample SAMN02602958, study PRJNA72255) | Microbial mat metagenome, whole genome shotgun sequencing project. | biome: fresh water; feature: sink hole; material: water; isolation source: purple microbial (photo- and chemosynthetic) mats found in... | reverse complement strand
TCACCGCGCTGGCTGCCGCCCGCCTGATCCATGTGAGCGACCGCGATGTGGAGATTCTCGACATGGATGGTCTCAAGGCGTATTCGCGCTGTACCCGCCGGTCGCAAAGCCGTCCGGGAATGGCACCCGCACGGCGCCAGGCGCCGCAGGGCTGCAGCGCCTGCATGCCGCTGGATCTGCGCCCGCTGGCAGCGTGAACTGATCACCGCCCTGCACTCACCCCGCCCCCATCAGGATGCGCATCGGGCAGCTTCGCTGTGGCGTTCAGCAAACGACCGATCGGGGACGGGCGGCGCCGCCTGGCCTGTGGAGAGGTTGTGCATGTGCTGCAACGTACAGACGCCCCACCGCAAGACTTTTACAACTGGGCGGTGCATTCCGCGCAATGCGTTTTTGACGCAAGAAAGAACCCATGAACCATCGCCACCTTCTTCCCATGCTGGGGCTTGCGAGCCTCTGCGCCGCCATTACCTCACCCGTGTTTGCGCAGGACAGCAACCACTTTTACTACGGCGGTGCCTCGGTTGGTCAGTCGAAATCCGACAGCGACGCGGCTGGCCTGACCTCAGGATTGCTGCCGGGCGTGAGCGCCGCGAGCAGCAGCACCGACCAGAAGGACACGTCCTACAAGGTGTTTGGCGGCTACCAGCTCAACCGCAACATCGCCATTGAGGGCGGCTACTTCAACTTGGGCAAGAACAGCTTCAATGCCGTGACCGTACCCGGCGGCACATTGGCTGGCGAGAGCAAGGTGCAGGGCCTCAACCTCGACCTGGTGGGCACCTTGCCGCTCACCGAGCGCTTCTCGGTGCTGGGGCGCGTGGGTGCGCAGCAGGCTTGGTCCAAGAGCACCTTCAGCGGCACGGGCGCTGGCGCGGGTGTGGTCGGCAGCAGCACGCGAAACGATGCCAACATGAAGGTTGGCCTGGGTATTCAATACGAAATCAACCCGGCGATGTGGGTGCGCGGTGAAGTGGAACGCTACCGCATCAAGAACGCGGTGGGCCAGCGCCAGAATGTGGACGTGGCCAGCGTGAGCCTGGTGTTCCCGTTTGGCCGCACGGCACCAACGCGGATGGCGCAGGCACCCGCCTACGTAGCGCCGCCACCCGCGCCGGTGGCACCGGTCGCGGTCTACGTGATGCCGCCTGCGGCGCCAGTCCCCGCACCGGTCGCTGCACCGGCGCGCCAGCGCGTGAGCCTTTCGGCCGACACGCTGTTTGGCTTTGATGCGGTTGCGGTGCGCCCCGAAGGCAAGACTGCGCTGGACAAGTTCAGCAACGAGCTGGTGGGTACTACCTACGATTCGATCAGCGTTGAGGGATACACCGACCGCAAGGGCTCGGAGGCCTACAACCAGACTTTGTCGGGCGAACGCGCCGACTCGGTGAAGAGCTACCTGGTGACCCACGGCAAAATTGACCCGACCAAAATCAGCGCGGTGGGCAGGGGTGAAGCGTCGCCCGTGACCACCCTGGCAGACTGCTCAGACAAGCTGCCCCGCGCGCAGCTGATCACCTGCCTGCAGCCAGACCGCCGCGTGGAACTGGAAGTGACCGCGACGCGCTGATGTGCCCCCATGCCGGCACGCGCCATGCGCGGTGCCGGTCCGAAAAAAGTCCGCTGACATCGCTGTCAGCGGACTTTTTTGTGGGCGTCGAGTGCGGCCGCGCAGGAGACCAGGTGCTATATCGCCAGGCGATCGGGCAGCAAGCGGTCGTATTCCTTCTTCACCACCGCATAGCACTCGCACACGCGGTTTTCCAGCCCGGGACGATCCAGCACGGTGATGTGACCGCGCGCGTATTTGATGAGCCCGATTCGCTGCAACTCGAGCGCCGCCCCAGTCACCCCTTCGCGGCGCACACCCAGCATGTTGGCGATGAGTTCCTGGGTCATCACCAGCTCGTTGCCGCTCAAACGGTCCAGGCTCAGCAGCAACCAGCGGCAGAGCTGCTGGTCCAGGGAATGGTGGCGGTTGCACACCGCGGTCTGCGCCATTTGCGTGATGAGCGCCTGCGTGTAGCGCAGCAACAGGTGTAGCACCGGGCCAGATCGGTTGAATTCTTCCTTGATGTCCGCCGCCCGCAGCCGGTAGCCCTTGCCCGCGCTTTGCACCACCGCGCGGCTGGGTGTGGTTTCGCCGCCCATGAAGAGCGCAATGCCGACCACCCCCTCGTTGCCCACCACCGCAATTTCGGCCGAGGAACCGTCTTCCATCACATACAACAGCGAGACGATGGCGTTGATGGGGAAGTACACATGGGCCATCTTGGCGCCCGACTCATACAGCACCTGACCGAGCGGGAGATCGACCGCCTCCATGTAAGGGCCGATGCGCTGCCAGACGGACTCAGGCATCGAGGCCAGCAACTGGTTGTCCGATTGGTTGGCGGTGGTTTCGATGAGCATTCTCCCGGTAACAGCCTATTCGCCCGTGAATCGGACTTGTGGTGTCTGCAAGCCTACGCGCTGCAGTGTGCGCCGTATGTTCGCCAACGTACATAGGCTAGGCCGGCATTACTGCGTGGGAATGACGAAGCTGCTGCGCGGTGGCAGGGCCTTCCAGCCCAGGCGCTCGCCCACCCGCAGCATCCGGGCGTCGGGCGTGGCGCATGAGGCCAGCGCTTCCTCGGCCTTGGTGCGCACCAGAAGGAAGTGCATCGAACGGCCCTCACGCTGCAGCGTGAGCTCAGCCTGCGGCCAGTGCGCCGGCAGGCAGGGTGTGAACCACAGTTCATCGGATTGCAGATGCAAGCCCAGAATGGACTCCAGCGCCGCGCGGTGCAACCAGCCAGCAGCGCCGGTGTACCAGCTCCAGCCGCCACGGCCCTCAAACGGCGGCTGGCTGTACACATCGGCTGCCATCGCATAGGGCTCCACGCCGTAGGCCTTGCCCCACTGCGGGTGCGTTGCGCGGTGCGCCGGGCTGAGGTAGGTGAAGTAGCGGTATGGCGTGTTGCGGGCGTGGATGTGGCCGGGCTCCTGCAGCGCGAGCTGGGCTGCGGCCATCAGCGCCCACACCCCGGCGTGCGCGTACTGCCCGCCGTTTTCACGGACACCGGGCGGGTAGGCCTGTATGTAGCCCGCGCTGGGGCTGGCGTGCTGCAGCGGCGGATTGAGCAGGCGGATCAGGCCCAGGGCTTCGTCCACCAGGTTTTTCTCCACCGCGTCCATCGCCAGGCGCTGGCGCTCGGGCGAGGTCTGCTCGCTCAGCACGCTCCAGGCCTGCGCGATCAGGTCGATGCGGGCCTCGGGCTGGCTGGCCGAGCCAAGCGAGCTGCCATCGTCAAAGAAGGCGCGCTTGAACCAGGCACCGTCCCAGGCGGCGGTGTTGAGGGCCAGGCGCCAGCCCGCGAGCGCTGTTTCCCAGCGCTGCACCCGCTCGGGCTCGGCGCGCGAGCGAGCCAGCGGCAGCCAGGCGATGACGATGCTGCAAAGGAACCAAGCCAACCAGACCGATTCGCCCCGCCCTGCGCTGCCCACGCGGTTCATGCCGTCATTCCAGTCGCCGCTGCCCATGAGCGGCAGGCCGTGCGCGCCCACCGGCAGGCTGCGGTCGATGGCGCGCGCGCCATGCTCGTACACACTGGCGTGCAGCGGGCTGGTGGCGGGCGTGTCGTAACGGTCTTCCGCGCCCTCGGGCACCGGGAGGCCGTCCAGAAACGCCACCGGCTGGTCCAGCAGCGCCGCGTCACCGGTGGCCTGCAGGTAGTGCGCGGTGGCGTAGGGCAGCCACAGCAGATCGTCGGAGAAATGCGTGCGCACGCCCGCACCGCCGGGCGCGTGCCACCAGTGCTGCACGTCGCCGGCTTCAAATTGGCGAGAGGCGCACAACACGATCTGTTCGCGCAGCATCTCGGGCCGCGCCCACACCAGCGCCATCGTGTCCTGCAGCTGGTCGCGGTAGCCCGTGGCACCGCCCGCCTGGTAGAAGCCGGCCTTGGCCCACAGGCGCGAAGACACGGTCTGGTACAGCAGCCAGCGGTTGACCATGGCGTCAAACAGCGGGTCGGGCGTTTTCACCTGAGCGGCGCCGAGCAAGCTGTCCCAGCGCATCTGGGTGGCGCGCTCGCGCTCTGCGGCAGTCACGCTGCTGGCCTCTTGCATCAGGGTTTGGGCTGCCGGGGCGTCGGCTGCGTAACCGAGCAGAAACACCCGTTCGAGGGTGGCGCCTGGGCGCAGCGTCAGCGGGCGGGAGAGCGCTGCGCAGGGGTCCAGACCCCAGCCGCTGCGCTGCCCGAGGGTCTGCGGCAAAGCCAGCTGGCCTCGGGGATCAAAAAACGCGCCGCGGTCGCAGGTCCAGTCCAGGGCGCTGGGGTCGGCGGCGGTGCCCTGCGCCTCACAGAAAAAGGCGGTGCCGCCACCGAAGCCCGCGGCGCGCTCGGTCTGGGTGCACAGCAGGCCAAGCAGCGCGGTGCCGGGCGGACTCACAAAATGCGGCCTGACATGCAGGGTGGCGCGGTCACTTCGCTTCTCGCCCATCATCCACTCCACCAGACCAACGATGCGCAGATGCGCCTTGCCTGCGCCCAGGTTGGTCAGCTGAATGCGCACCTGCTTGACCGCGGTGTCCGGATCGACGCACCAGCTGACCACCACGGCCAGCGCGCCATGCTGGTGACTGATGGTGGTGAGACCCTGGCGGTGGACCACCTGGTAACGCGTGGCAGCGGCGCCCCAGGCGGATGGCGTGGCGCTCCAGACTTCGCGGGTGCGCCGGTTTTGCAGCAAAAACCATTCAGCCGGCGGGTCGGCCACCGGGTCGTTGGCCCAGACGGTCAACTGGTTCAGGCGGCTGTTGAGCGCCCAGGTGTTGCCCGCACCACTCTCCGAGACGATGGCGCCAAAGCGGTCGTTGGCAAGTACGTTGGTCCAGGGCTTGGGCATGGACTGGGCGGCACCCACCTCGAAAGCGAAGGCGCTGCCCTCCTGCAGGAACTCGCCGCGGCTGGACCTGGCCGCCGTTTCCTGCGGGCGCAGCGGTATGGCATCGTGAACCCGGGTCGAGCCACTCCAAGACAGCGACCTGCGGGTCTCGTGACGGTCGCACCAGGCGCGCACCTGATGCTGAAGCGCCTGTCCATCGGCCTGCAGCTGCAGGCGGGCCAGGCTTTGCAAGGTAGCGATCTGCTCTGGCGAGATCTCATCGGCGCGTAACAGGTGCAGGCCGGTCGCGGCCTGGCCAGGGCGCGCCTGCTGTTCGATGGCGTGTTGCTCGCTCAGCAAGGACAGTTCGCGCTGCAGCGGCATGTCGTACGAATGCAGTTCGCGGCTGATCACCACCACATCGCAGGCCACGCCCGCGCGCGACCACTCGCGAAGCACCTGCGCCAGCACGCACAGCAGCCCCAAGCCTTTCATCATGCCGGCGTGAACCAGCAGCAGGGGCCGCTCGCCCGAGATGCCGAGTGGCCAGAGCGCGCGCCGGTCGCTGTGCGGCGCATGGGCGTTGGCCGCTCCCGGTGGCGCTGCGCTCGCCTGGGGCAGCGTCAACACCAGCGCGGTGGTGAGGGCCTGCATGGCAGGCAGGTAATCGACGCGCGGGCGGTGTGGCTGCGCGGGTACGCTGGCCAGCGTTGAGGACATCAGGGACGAGCGTTCCACGTAGCTCGGCTGGCGATACTTTTCGATCACCGCCAGCAGGGTGGCAGCGTCGCCGCTGGCGGCGGTGGCGAAGGTCACCGTGGCCTGCGCGCCGGGCGCAATCCGCAAGCGAACCCCGAGCGCGGCCACCGGGTCCAGCCCGGTGTCGAGCGCTGTTGGCTCCCGCGGTACGTCGTCCAGTGCCGCAAGGGGTTGTGCGGGGGTGTGCAGCCGGCCCAGCCATTTCGCCCGGTCGCTCTGGCAGCGCAACCCCAGCACTTCGCCCTCCACGCCCGCCACAAAGTGGGCCATCTGCAGTGTGTCTTCGGTCTGCAGGCGGGGCGTGCGAACGCAGCGCAGAGCCTGCTGCTCGGGCAGCCAGTCGGTTTTCACAAACAGGTTGGAAAACGCGGGGTGTGCCTCGTCGGCGGCGTGGCTGGCGAGCGTCACGTCCAGCGCTGAAATCAGCTCCAGCTCGATGGGCTCGTCACTGCGGTTGACCAGACGCACCTTGCGCAACTCGATGTCGTCTTCCGGGCTGACCCAGACCGTGGTGTTGACCCGCAGCTCGGGCCACAAGGCATCGAAACACACGCGGTCGGTGTGGAAGCGGCACTGATAGATGGCGTCGGGATCGGGCGCGGGGTGGCGCGTGACCGACACCGGCGCGCCGAAGCCACCCAGACGCAGGTAGATGAAGGCCCCGCTGGCGTCGCGCAGCGCGTCATCGCGCCAGCGGCTGATGCCGGTCTGGCCCCAGCGGCTCCAGCCCGCGCCGTTGGCGCGCAGGGTGACGGTGTAGCGGCCGTTGGACAGGAGGTGGGTCGGCTCCAGCGCCTGCGCGCCGGGCGTGAGGGTGCGAATGTGATCGGGCGCGCGACGCGGCACGGCTTGCGAGGGATCGCGCGCGGGGGTCTGCAGCGCTGGCAGTTCGCGCGGGGCACGCTCGTGCAGCAGCGAACACACCGCCTCGATGCGCGGGTGCGCCATGCCCCAGCGCTGCGCCACACCATCGCACAGCACATTGGCCAGCGCCACGATGCTCATGCCCTGGTGATGCGCCATGAAGGTGTTGACCAGGGTGAGGGGTTCGCCATGAACCTGTCGCGCGGGCGTGAAGTCGAGCGCCTCGATGAAGCCGTAACGGCCGCGCGCAGACAACGCACTCAAGACGCGCAGGTTGTCGCAGGCCAGTGCCGCATCGACCTGCGCCGCCAGCGCTGTGGCGTAGGGCGCGATCACGCACTCGGTCGCTGGCGTTCGGCGTATTGCCAGCCGCGGCACGCCTTGAGGCGCGTACTGGTAGGCCAGCGTGTGGTCCTGGCCGGCGTAGGCGCTCTCCGAGCTGCCCCAGGGCATGGCGCTTCCCTGCACAAATGCAACCTGTTCCTGCAGCGCCGAGCGAGCGGCCTCGCACAACGCGCTGTCGCGCGGCTGCAGCACCACCAGGGTGGGCATGAGGTATTCGAACATCGAGCCAGACCACGAGCGCAACACGGCATGCCGGCCATTGGCGAAGAACGGACGGCCCAGCGCAGCCCAGTGCCGGGCGGGCACGTCGCGATTCGGAGGCCAGCAGGTCGTAAAAGCTGGTGTCGAGCTGCTGATCGTCGACCCGGTAACCGATGTGCAGCAGGTGGCGCTTGGGGTGGTAGAGGAAGCTGAAGTCCGCCGCCCAGGCCAGGGTTTCCAGCCGGTGGGACAGCGAGCGAAGGCGCTGCTGGGTCTGCCCGGTTTCTCCAGAACCCAGCGCCGCCAGATCCAGGCTCGCCGACTGCAGCGTGCTCAGGTGATCCGCCAGCAGCCAGCGCATTTCGTCGGCGGGTGTGGTGGGGTGGTTGACGATGACGGGATTGCGCGCTGGCCGAATGCCCTGCAGCGCCTCCAGCGCTTGCCGAATCAGCTGCTGGAATGCGGTGCAGGCGGTGGCGTCGCCCGCCTCGGGCAGCGCGGCATCCAGCAGCTGGCCGATGGCAGTCTGCTGCAGTGGCTGACCCAGCACCGACTGGAGCAGCAACCCATGAGGCTGCAGGCGCTCGCGGGACTTGGCAATGGCCCGCAGGTTTGCCGATGCGTCGTGCGGCTCGCGCGCCAGTTCGCGGCAGGCCTGGGACACGGTGAGCAGATGGGCGCTGAGGTTACCGCTGTCCACCGTGGACACATAGCGCGGCAGCAGAGGCTGCAGGGTCTGGGTGTCGTACCAGTTCAGGAAATGGCCGTGGTGGCGTTCCATCTGGGCCAAGGTGGCGCAGGTGGCTTCCAGGCGGGCCAGCAAATCCTGCGTTCCGATCCAGCCGAACTGGCGGGCGCAGGCGGTGCTCAGCAGGTAAAGCCCGATGTTGGTGGGCGAGGTGCGGTGCGCCTCCATTTCATAGGGAAAGAGCTGCAGGTTGTCGGGTGGCAGGTGGTGATTCAGCGGGTTCACACAGCGCTCGAAGAGCCGCCAGGTGTCACGCGCCACACCGTCCAGCAGCAGCCGGTCGGCAGGCAGCAGCGCCGGCCGACGGCCGGGGCCGGGCGTGTTGGCCGCCCAGACCAGCAGCGGGGCGAGCGCCCAGAGCGCCAGCACCGACAGCGCCAGTGCGCCGGGCGCCGGCACAAGCAGCAACAGGCCAACCAGCCACAGCAAGGCGGCGGCCGGCTCGACGCGATGGCGCCACAACGTGGCGCGCAAACCGGTGGCCAGACCCGCCTGGGCGGCCTCGGCGGTGGTCCATTCGAGCAAGCGCAGCCGGCTGACCGCCAGCCGGTGCAGCGTGCGCGAGACGGCGTCAAGCGACATCAGGGCATGCTGCTGCAGCAGCGCGAGGTGCCAGAGCCCGCCGCCCACAGCGCGCAGCAGATCCAGCGAGCCAGCAACCAGAAAGCGCGCACCCAGCAGCTGCCGCTGGCGCGGCACCCAGCCCGCCAGCGCACCCATGAGCGGGCCGGCGCTGTAGGCAGCCACGCTGAGCCCCAGGGCCACCGGCAGCGAAACACCCAAGCCCAGCATGGCCAAGCCGATCAACAGCAGCGAGGCGGGCGCCACCAGCGAGCGACGCAAGTTGTCCAGCAGCTTCCAGCGGTTGATGGCGCCCAGCGGCCACTGGCGGTGCCGCAGCAGAAACGGCAGCAGTTGCCAGTCACCACGGGTCCAGCGGTGCAGACGCGACGCCGCAGCGTCGGCGTGTGAGGGATCGGGCTCGATCACCGTCACGTCGGACACCACGGCGCAGCGCACCAGCGCACCTTCAAGCAAGTCGTGGCTGAGCACCTGGTCGGTGGGCAAGCGCTCACCAAGCACGGCGTGCAGTGTGGCCACATGCAGCAGGCCTTTGCCGGTGAAGCTGCCCTCGTCAAACAGGTCCTGGTACACGTCGGAACTCATGGCACTGTAGGGGTCAATGCCGCGCTGGCCGTCGAACAACCACTGCCAAAGGCTGCGCGGGCTGTCGCCCGGCAGCGGAGGCGCCACGCGCGGCTGCAAGATGCCGTAGCCGCGCAGCACACGCCGGCCACTGCTGTCCAGCCGGGGCTGGTTTTGCGGATGCTCGGCCACGCCGACCAGCGCGCGCAGGCGGCCGGGGGGCAGCTGCGTGTCGCTGTCGAGCGTCAGGATGTAGCGGGTGTTCGGGGCTGGGCGCGACAGTGCGCCCAGTTCAAAGAACGGCCCTGGCGTGCCGGTGGCCAGCGCGCCCACCAGTTGCTCCAGCTTGCCGCGCTTGCGCTCCCAGCCAAGCCAGCGCTGCTGCGTGGGGCTGAGGGAACGGCCCCGGTGCAGCAGCAGGAAGCGCGACGACTGGTCAGGCGCCCCGGGGTAGCGCGCGTTCAGCGCAGCCAGCGCCTGCACCGCGTGGGAGAGCAGGCCTTCGTCGTCGGGATGGTGCTCGGTGTCAGCGTCGCCCCAGTCGGTCAGCAGGGCAAACTGGGCGCATGACTCGGTGTTGGCCAGGTAATGCAACTGAAGGCGGTGCACCAACTGATCGATCGACGCCGGGTGGCTCAGCATGGCTGGCACCACCACCATGACGCGGGCGGTGGCCGGTATGCCCTCGGCCAGCAGCAGCCGCGGCAGGCGTGAGGGCTTGACCGATTCGCTGATCAGGCGGTTCACCAAGGCCACCACCGCCTCGGATGCGGGCAGCAGCATCAGCAGCCCCACCAGCACCGTCCACCACGGCGCAGACCAACCCGGGCGGTACAGCAACCAGACCACCAGCAACAGCGAGCCCAACAGCATGGCAGCGAGGTAGGCGCTGGTGCGCACCAGGCCGGGCGCCAGGCGCCACCCACCAGCGCGCCGGGGTTTCAGGCCCAACGCCTGTTCCGTTTCCCCGCGCCCACTGCCCCAGAGCCAATGCGAGGCCAGCGCGGTGTTGCCGGTGTGCTCACCCATCAACCGCAGCAGCACCCGCGCCACCGACGCTTCGCCACGACCACTCTGCGCAGCAAGACGCTCGATGCCGTGCAGCGTGGTGCTTCGGGTGGCGTCGTCTTCGGCAGCAAACACCGATGAGTTGCGCATCACCCGAATGACCCGGCTGGTGCGCGCCACGGTGTCGTCCCAGTCGGAGGCGCCAATCAGGCGCAACGCGGTCACCGCGTTGCCCACGCTGAGGTGGTCGGCCGCCTGGCCCGCGTGCTGTTCGGCCTGCAGGGCGGCCAGATCGGGCACTTCCTTCTGCAGCCAGCTGCGTGCCCGGGCCAGCGGCGTATCGCCGACCACGGGTGCGTGACCCGCCAGGCTCTGGGCCAGCTGCAACACGAACACATCGCCCGCGCGCCGCCGCACCATCAGCTCGCGGATGGCTGCCAGGGCGTCCAGTGGGAGCGTGTCGATGCGGCTGGCGCACAGGCTGGCGAGTTCGCGCGCGGCTTTGTGGCTGGCGATGCGGTCGGCCAGGCGGCGCAGGTTTTCCACCAACACCACGCGCAAGGTGGTGGGCAATGCCCACAGCTCGCCCTGGGTGAGTTCGCGTGCATCCTGGTAGGCATTCAAGAAATGCACCAGCAGGGCTTCGTCGAAGGCGCTGTCGGTGTGGGCCACAAAAGCCCACGCCACGCCGTAGATGCGCGGCAGGCCAACCAGCGGCGCGTCTTGCAACACGGGCAGCGTGCGGTAGTAGCGCGCTGGCAGGCCTTCGCGGATTTCCTGCAGCTGCGCTTCGATCAGGTGAAAGTTATCAAGCAGCCATTCAGCCGCAGGGCTGATGTCGTTGCCGCCTTGGGCCTCCAGCGCAATGAACTGATGGGCGGCTCGCAGGGTGCGCACATTGTTCTGTAGGCGTGGGTAAAACGTGGTCTGCCCAAAACGCGAAAGACACGCGCGGTGCGAAGTACCCAAGCTGCGCCCATGCAGCTCAAAACGCGTGCGCCCAAAGAGTTCAGACCGGATGGGCTCCAGGGCCGGGCCGTTGGCAGCGTTCAGCAGGCGTTCGAGCCGCGCCGGGATCCATGACCAGTGAGCCAGCCCTCGTCTGTCTGCCATGCCTCAGCGCATCAGCCAGGCGCCACCCACCAAAAGCGTGACCGCCAGCACCGAGGTGACCACATGCCCAACCAGAAGGCTGTGCAGCCCGTCGGCCCCGGTGCGCAGCGTATGCAGCCAGCCGCGCAGCGCGCCGCACTGGTTCAGGTGGTCGCCCAGCGCCGAGCGCTCCAGCGGCAAGATATCGGCCGGATGGCCAAACGACGAGGTATCCCAGCGGGGAGACTGAAAAGAGATTTTTGACATGGTCGGCGACCTCGGTTCGGGATGGTGGATGGGGATGCAATGCATCGGATTGGTTGTAAAACAGCAGGCGTCCCAGGTCTGTGCGCT
>JFJP01040361.1_pt1 | contig 11387 bp, 11 predicted proteins | sample 431651 | NCBI WGS metagenome assembly JFJP01 (sample SAMN02602958, study PRJNA72255) | Microbial mat metagenome, whole genome shotgun sequencing project. | biome: fresh water; feature: sink hole; material: water; isolation source: purple microbial (photo- and chemosynthetic) mats found in... | reverse complement strand
GGGTTCTTTTAAAATCTTTTCTCATTTTTCATGTATTGATTTTTCTTTCTCCAATATCGGCACACATGGTAGCTAAAGTTTCTAATCTTTATAAAAAAGAAGAAAATAAATAAATTGTGTCCATAAAAAATAAGCATAGAAAAGTATAGAATTTACAAACACAGATAAATCCTAATTATACTACTTAGATCAAATTTAATAGAGAATCTTAGAATTATAGTATAGATTTTATATTTTTACAATAAATAAAACCTATTATATGAAAAAATTAATCTTTCTGTTAGCATTACCATTATTATTTATATTTCAATCGTGCGACGAAGAAAAATCCAATAAAAACGACATTCTGGATTATAGCATAGTAAGCTCAAGTTATGCTGAATTAGATGTAGAAACAAAAGTTATTAGTACTGTTGAGAAAAAAGTATTTGTTGCAATCTCAAATACCGAGATTGAATCTATTTTTCCATTAAGTATTACTCCTCAAATTAAAATTTCGTCAGGAGCAAAAATAATCCCGGAATCAGGTGAGATGATCGTATTTAATACACCAGATGATATTGTTAATTATGAAGTTACAAGTGAGGATGGTAGTAAAAAATCTTGGATTTTACAACTTGTTCATAAGCAAATACAAAATTCGGATTTTCAAACATGGTATTCCGTTAATTTAACAACTACAGTAGGATATAAAGAAGTTGGGTTATCAGGAAATACAACTTTATGGGCATCAGCAAATGCCGGTACAAGTTCGTATAGTGTATATAATACCTTGCCTTATGTTCAGGGTGAAGATACGATGGTACTTATAAAAACAGATGAAGCAGGGCTTATTCCAATAGCTGCAGGAACATTATTCGCTGGAAAATTTAACCTTGCAGGAGCAATTACAAATCCAACCGATCCTAAAAAAGCAACTGCACTTGGGATACCATATTTTTGGAGACCAGTTTCGATGAGATTCTTGTTTAAATATACTGCTGGGGATGATTACATTAAAGCTACATTAGATGATCCTGGCAATCTGTTTGGAGGTTTTACAGAAACAGAAGAGATTGGAGAAGATAGCTGTAGCATTTATGCAATTCTTGAAAAACGCACGAATGATGACATTCTTGAGATTGGTCGAGCAAATTTTGTTTCCGAAACCACTGCTGATTTTGCTGAGCAGACCATTAATTTTGTTTATTCAAGTAGTGAAATACCAACTCACATTTCCATCGTTTTTACATCAAGTAAATACGGTGATTTTTGGACAGGTGCACAAGGAAGCGAACTAATTATAGATGATCTGGAACTTATTTATTAATTTTTTAATGAAAATACGAATTTTTAGAATCTTCATATTTTTTTCTTTTGTATTAATTCTTTCTTCTCTTAAAACAACTGGACAAGAAAGAAAAATAGAAATTTACCCTGCAATAGGCGCTGATCTTGGCGGAGCTGTTCCATTTCCATTCTCCGATATACCTGATGGCGCCGGTGGAACTCCTGCACCTTATGTATTTCTTGGTTTAGGTGCAGAATATCCGATTAAAGAAAACTGGAAAATTGCCGCAGAAGTTAATTACAGGGTTATTTCATTTACTGCAGATGCACGAGTTATTAGTCAGCGCTATTATCCAGGCGATGGATCAGTAATGTACTTTTCAGGCGATACATATACTGATATTGAATTAAGAATGGTTGAATTTCCTTTAATAGGGATTTATCAATTGCGCGATAGCCGTGCTGTACTTTTTGGAATTTACTATTCAATTATTCTTGAAGGAACGTTTAACACAGATGCCAGACACGGTGTTATTAATGCTGATAAAAATATTACTGATAATGCAATTTTACCTCAAGACCCGGGAGCAAATGTAGACTACTCCTTTAGTGAAGATTTAGACAATTATGATTACGGTGTTCTTCTTGGTTATCGATATAAACTAAGTGAAAAAATGAACTTATTTGGTCGCATTCAGGTAGGTTTTAAAAGTATATTTAAACCTGATTTTGAAAATATCGATTACGAAATGTACCAGATACGTTTAAATATTGGTGCATCATATAGAATTTTCTAAAAATATCTTTCCCTTTTAAAATTTTCCATTGTTAAAGGTCAACTATTTTGGCTATTTTATGTTATACTATTTATTTGAATAACTAAAACTGAAATAATAATTTTTTAAAATCGAACCTTTTAAATATCTTTAATAAATTTTTTGAAAAAATGTTAATTTTTCTATCCAGCAAGTTTTTAACAACCAATTTTGAGTTAATACTCATTATCTTGCTATTATTATATATTCTCTACCTTCAACTAAGGCTGGCTAAGAAAAATCATATAATAGAATCCTATTTATTGAATTTACAGAAGAAACAAGAAGATTGGAGCAAAACAGAATATCAATCTATTTCCGGGAGTTTTGGCAAGAAAGTAATTAAGGATAAATTTTTAAATGATGATATTTACAATTTCTTGTTTGGCAATAACGAAGAGGTAAAAATATATCTTCATTATACTCGCGAAAAATCTGTTGCAAACGAAATTTTGTCTGAAGGGTTTAAGTTTGTCAATTCTTTTTATAAAACAGCTGAACTGGTTTTTAACGACAAACTTTATTTAATGCATAGGCATAATGAGCACAAGCAATTTGGTGAGTTCGTAATGGTTATTAGCATCTCTAAGAAGAATTTCAATAAGTATACTCAAGAATTATCAAAACTTCAGGCAAAAAATATTGCGGTAGAACAAATACTAACCGAGGTTCCTCATCAGACTGACGAAAATGGTGAAGAAATTTTTACATCTCCAAGGCAATTTATTAAGGGGTATTTTAATTATCTAAATGGATCAATAGTCACAAATCCATACTATAATCCAGACTATCTATCTCCAAAGTTTGATGAAAATTTGAAAAAACTAAAAAGTACTGCTTCATAGTCTGTTTTGTTTTATTATCCTAATAATAAATATATATTTAGATTTGTTGTCCACAAAATATATTTTTGTTGGTAAATAATCCAATCGCAGAAAATGAAACAGAATTATAGTATACTTTTACGATATGAATTATATTTTTTTATTGGGTTTCTGTTCATAAATTTATTACCCTTCCTATTTTTTAAATTTTTACCCACACTTGATGGACCTTCACACCTGCATAATGCAAACCTAATATACAATTTAGGTTTCGGCGATTCATCCTTCATAACTAACTATTACCAATTTACAGGTGAGCTGCTCCCCAACTGGAGTGGTCATTTTATGCTGGCTTTATTTAATTCTTTTCTTCCTGGGTGGATAGCAGAAAAAATGGTTGTCTTAATATATCTTATTATGTTGCCATTAAGCTTCAGATGGTTTATTAAAATGATTAATCCTGACAATTTTCTCTTTTCCTATTTCATTTTCCCATTTTGCTATTCATTTACCTTTTTCCTTGGATTTTACAATTTTAGTCTGGCTCTTATTATCTTGTTTTTAATTCTGGCCTTTTGGATCAATATTCAGCGAAATCTCACAATTCCAAAAATTCTGCTTCTTTTCGTTCTATTTACAGCCCTTTATTTTTCGCATCTGTTTGTTTTCCTTATCTCAATAATGGCCATTGGAGTAATCCTAATTAAAGACCTAATAATTGAAAGAGAGAATAAGACCTGGAATATGGCATTCAATTGTCTTTGCAAAAAAATTGCTGTTATTTTTTTAACTTCGGGTATATGGATTTTCTTTAGTTATAAATTTCTTGAATCAAGGAACTCATTTAATTATTCTTATATATCAAAGATAGAATTACTAAAATGGATTAGGGATATTCGACCAACAATAGTTTTCAATTTTGGACATGAGGGTGTTTATACACATGTTCTTTTCTATCTAATTGTTATTTTAACTGTTATTGCAGCATTTCATAAAATAAAGGAGATAGCAAAAACTAAAACTAATTTCAGGGAACTATTAGTTAATTTAGCTATACAAAATGATTTATGGTTTATATTTTCCTTTCTTTTGCTTTTAATGTATTTCTTCATGCCCGATTCGAATGGATATTCAGGATATTTTTCAGTACGCATGGGCCTATTGCTTTATTTGTTTTATATAGTCTGGTTAGCAACCAAGAAATACAATAAGTGGATTTTAATCACATCTGTAGTACTTGTATTTTTTGCGAATAGCGGATTAAATTTCTATTATTTGAAACAGGTTAAACAGTTGAACAAACTTGCAACAGAAATTAATCAGCAAAGTATCTTGATTGATAGTAATTCTCTTGTCTTGCCAATGAATTTTTCTGAAAACTGGATGCACGGACACTTTTCAAATTACCTTGGAATAGACAAACCTATTGTTATTCTCGAAAATTATGAATGTGGAACCGGTTACTTCCCCATAAAATGGAATGATAATTTCCCAAATACAACAATTGGTAATCTTTCTAAAAACGAGTTTTGTACTGATTGGAAAACAAATTCATTAAGTACTGTTCAATACCCAGTAAATTATGTTTTTATTCTGGGAAATCAACATGAATTAGATAATAATGAATGTGCTCAATCATCAATCAAAAAAATCACAAAATACTACAACCTAATATCCAAAACTGAGAATACCCAATTGTATCAATTGATTGAATAATATATAAACTATTAAAAACATGATAAATAATTCATAGACATTTCCATCATGTTTTTAGCCACCTGTAATTTGAATTTAATTTCTGATAATTTTCGATTGATGATTTATGGATTCCTGATGAATAGCCTTAAAAACTCTCTCAACAAATCGTTTGCTTAATCCTTTGCGGTTTCCGGCATCAATACTTCGTTGCAACAATTCACACCATCGATCATGCTGTAAAATTGAAAGATTATGTTTCTTCTTAAAACTACCAATCTGATCAACAACCTGCATTCTCGAATGGAATAAACTCAGTAATTCATTATCAATTATATCAATTTCTGATCGATAGGTCTGGAGTTCTTTCTGAATTCTTTGATCATAATTATTCGTAACCGGTAGTCTGAGATTTCTAACCATTTCAATAAACTCCATGGGTGTAATTTGTTGTTTCGAGTCGCTCCAGGCTTCATTTGGATTATGATGTACTTCAACCATTAGTCCATCAAAATTAAGGTCCAATGCTAATTGCGACACTTCGGAAACCCGGAGTTTATTACCTGTAATATGACTTGGGTCGACAATAATTGATAAATCGGGAATTTCTTTTTTCAGATCGATTGGTATTTGCCATTTGGGTGGGTTCCTAAATTCATCGTGATGATACATGCTAAAACCACGGTGTATAGCTCCTATTTGCTTATGACCTGCTTTTTTGAATCGTTCAATTGCTCCAATCCAGAGATTAAGATCAGGATTTACCGGATTTTTAATCCAAACAGGAATATCTACACCACTTAATGATTCGGCAATTTCCTGCACTGCAAATGGATTTGATGTGGTTCGGGCGCCAATCCATATCATATCGATATCGTTACGCAAAGCTTCGTAAACATGCTTAAAGTTTGCAACCTCGGTACATGTTTTTAATCCATACACAGTTTTAATCTCTTTTAACCATTTTAATCCGATGGAGCCTACTCCTTCGAACTGATCGGGTCGTGTGCGTGGTTTCCATGCTCCGGCACGGAAATAATCAATTTCAGAGTTTTGTAATTGTTCCGCTGTAGCAAACAAGCTTTCGCGTGTTTCAATACTGCATGGACCCGCAATTAATATTGGTTTCTGTTCTTTGTTTGCAAGAATAGTTACTTCTTGTTCTGATTCTTTAGTTTTCATTTGTAATTATTTTAGGGTTTCGTAAATTATATTTTCTGTATGCATAATTGGCGTGATGAATAAATTCGCCAAGGTTAAGAGTATCGTTATGTTGAATAAGAGTTCGAATTTTGCATAGATTATCAATATACTCATCGAGTGCATGAATAACATTTTCTGAATTCTGCAATAAAATAGGAATCCACATTGTTGCATTCGAATTGGCCAGACGAATGGTTGATAAAAGTCCGCCACCCGATAGTTTAATATTATCATCCAAAAATGATTTATCAGAAAAAATACTGTTTGCCAGTGCAAATGACGAAACATGTGATAAATGCGATAAATAGGCTAAAGCATGATCATGATCTGATGATGATAAATACTCAACTCCGATTTTCAACTTTCGAAAAATAGCTTCAACTGTGTCTAAATAAGGATTATGACTAAGTTCTTTATCGCAAATAATACAGAACTTACCTTCGAATAAATTGACATCTGCAGCTTGGGGACCACTGAATTCTGTTCCGGCCATCGGGTGTGCAGCAATATAGTTTCTTCGAAAAGGGCTTGTTTTTACTGCATCAGCAATATGTTTCTTTGTCGATCCAAAATCAACAATAATCTGATTCGTATTTTTACCAAGAATTTCTGGTAACATCAATATTATTTGATCAACCGGCGCAGCAAGGAAGATAATATCCGATGATTTTATTGCTTGTTTTACAGAAACCTCTTTTTCAATGATTCGCTTAATTAAAGCATATTGTAAATTTTCAGCACTAACATCGAACCCCTGAATAACCCAGTCGGGATAATTCTTTTTTAAATCCAGAGCGAAAGAGCCACCAATTAATCCTAATCCAATAATTGAAATTATCATATTCTAAAATTTTAAATAGATTCTGTTTAAAGCCTCGTGTATTCGGGAAACAGGATTACATAATGAAATCCGAATATACCGATCTCCATTTTTCCCAAAAATGCTGCCTGGTGAAACGAAAACATGGGCATCATTCAATAATTTATCCGACAACTCATATGAATCTTTATAAAAAGCAGGAATCTTTGCCCAAATAAACATTCCAACCTGATCAGCATTATAATCACATCTGAGTTTATCAAGTAGTTGAAAAACATGAGATTTTCTTTCAAAATAGATATGATTGATTTGCTTGTACCATTCTTCATTGCTTTGCAAAGCAATAGCCGCAGCCTCCATTACGGGCAAAAACATTCCTGAATCGATATTGCTTTTAACTCGTTGTATTGCATCAATAAAACTGCTCTTTCCGGCAATCATGCCTACTCTCCAACCAGCCATATTATGCGATTTGCTTAATGAGTTTAACTCAAGTGCAATATCTCTGGCGCCATCAGCATTAAAAATACTTGTGGGTTTATCGTTCAGAATAAAACTGTACGGATTATCATTTACCAAAATGATATTGTGCTTTTTTGCAAAAGCAATTAGCAATTCGAATAACTGAACTGATCCCCTTGCTCCTGTAGGCATATTTGGATAATTAATCCACATTAACCTAGTTTTATGTTTAAAGACTAAATCTTTAAGCTCCGAAAAATCGGGTTCCCAATTATTTTCTTCGGTAAGATTATAAGGCACAGCTATTGCACCAACCATTTCAGCCGCTTTTTTATATACAGGATAACCGGGATCAGGAATCAACACATGATCGCCTGCATGTAAAAAACTTAAGCAAACAGAGAATATACCTTCCTTAGAACCCATAAGAGGAAGTATCTCTTTTGCTGGATTCAAATCGACATTAAAAAACTTCTTGTACCAGACTGAATATGCATTTCTAAGATTCTCGGTACTCGAGTATCCCTGGTATCCATGATTTAGTGGATTAAGAGCTGATTGAATTAATGCATCAACGGCTTCTTTCGAAGGCGACAAATCTGGGTTGCCAATGCCAAGGTTTATTATATCAAAACCCTGCTGGTTTAATAAAGCAATCTCCTTTAGTTTTTTTGAGAAATAATATTCGGTTACTCCGGATGTTTTCTCTTGCGTTTTGGTTTTCATAGGTAATTTTTATTGGTTTTGTATTTGATTAAATGAATGAACAGCTTCGATGTAGCAACCTAAATTAATGAACTCATGGGTCAGTGGTTTTATAGCTCCCATCATACTCAGGAAATGTGAATAGCTCTGATATTTTACATCAATAAAAAAGCGGTAATGCCATGGTTCGCCGATTATGGGCGATGATTCTATCTTGGTTAAATCAATATCATAAAAAGATATTATTGATAAAATCTGAGATAAACTTCCTTTTTTGTTTGGTAATACGATACTTAATGATGCTTTACCTGAATTCTCTAAACCCTCACTTTCGTTTTTAATTTGAATAATCCAAAATCTGGTAAAATTCTTTTTGTTTGTTTCTATTCCTTTAGCTAGTGTTTTCAATCCATATAAATCAATAGCACATTGACTCCCAATTGCTCCAACTCCTGTCAGGTTATTTTCGGCTACTTCTTTAATACTTATTGCTGTATCATCCGATTCGACTATATTAATGTGCGGATAAGCTCTGAAAAAGTCGCGGGTTTGATTAATAGCCATATAATGCGAACGAATTTCTTTAAGTGATAAAAGAGTATCGCCAGGTAATAAAGCTAGATTCTGTTGAATTCGAAGAAATATTTCACCACAAATTGATACACCAGATTCTCTCACCAAATCTAGGTTATGGTGAATTGTGCCCGAAATAGTGTTTTCTATTGCTATAACTCCATAATCAACTAAATTAGTTTTTACCGATTCAATTAGCTCTGTAAAAGTTCTATTCTCGATAATTTCAATTTTGAGATTATTGAAATACTGTCGTGCTGCAACCTCATGAAATGCTCCCCGAATACCCTGAATACTCACTTTCATTTCTATTCTTATTAAATTATTATCAAAAAAAATCCCAGGCCATTTGCCCGGGATTCTGTTATACAATTTATCTTTTATCACACTATTGCATACAACTTCCCGGGCTGCTTTTAAAAAAGTAACCGTAATAAAAGAAGCTGTATACATTAATCGACTTTATCATAACAAAAAACCCGCCTTTGGGGCGGGTAGCTTATATTTTCTATATTGAAATTCAGATAATATACTTACTGCCCGCAGTGCAGACTAAAATAATAATAAGTATATGATCTAAATAAATTCATAACCAGTTGTCAATAGATGCAAATGTAGAAAAAAATTCTAAAAAACTAATCTTCTGAAATATTTTTCTCAAATATTTTACGAAGCTATATTGAATTATACGTAATTAAAAAGTAATTTAATTTCTGTATCTTAGCATGGTAAAGCGAATTAGAAAGATAACAATAAAAATATGGTAATGAATAAGATTGCTACCTTCATTGAGAAATTCATTATTTACGCTCTTATCGTAATGATGGTCATAGTTTTAATTTTGGCTACCATTGAATTGGGCTATTATCTTGTTATAAATATCCTCGATTCAAACTATCTGCTTATTGATTTAGACAACCTAATGGACTTGTTTGGAGTTTTTCTATTAGTTCTAATAGGCATTGAGTTGCTCGATACAATTAAAGTATATCTTCGTAGAAATGTTGTACATGTCGAAGTTGTTGTATTAGTAGCAATAATTGCTATAGCAAGAAAAGTGGTTGTTCTAAAAATCGAACAACTAACCGGTGAATTAATAATGGGGATTGGGGTACTTATAATTTCTCTTTCAGTTGCCTACTATTTAATAAAAAAATCAGGATTATTGGTTTGTGATATGAACAAAAAAGAGACAAAAGAGAAGACTGAAACAGATGAACCAATAAATGAATAGCGCTTTCGAGATTTGATATTAAATACTAATTTTATTAAAAGATGTTTTTAACAGTAGTTTTATTAATTCTGGGATTGGTTTTATTGATTAAAGGAGCCGATTGGCTTGTAAAAGGAGCTTCATCCTTAGCAAGAAAACATAATATTTCAGAATTAATAATAGGTTTAACCATTGTTGCCTTTGGTACATCAGCACCCGAGTTAGTCGTAAATACAATCGCATCATTCGAAAATCATCCGGATATAGTTTTTGGTAATATTATTGGTAGTAATAATATTAATCTTTTTCTAATTCTTGGATTTGCTGGATTAATATCACCTCTGGTTGTTCAGCGAAGTACTGTTTGGAAAGAAATTCCTTTTTCACTTTTGGCTGCTATAATTCTGTTAATACTTGCAAATGATCAATTTATTTATCCCAGCTCTTCAAATATGGTTAGCAGGTTTGATGGATTTATTCTACTTGTTTTATTTATCCTTTTCCTTTTATACATATTTCGACAGACTCAAAAAGATAAAAAATTACCAAATCCCCATCAAATTATAATGAAAAATTGGATGGTTTGGGGGTTAATTATTTTCGGTCTTGTAGCACTTGTTATTGGTGGAAAATTAATAGTTGATAGTGCCGTAAAAATTGCCAAAGCAATTGGTATAAGTGAGAAAATCATTAGTTTAACTGTTGTTGCATTAGGCACTTCGCTACCAGAGTTAGCTACATCTGCTGTTGCAGCTTATAGAAAAAACAATGATATTGCCGTAGGAAATATTATCGGTTCAAATATTTTCAACATCTTTTTAATTCTTGGTGTAAGTGCCGTAATTCGACCAGTACCTTATGACCTTAGCTTTAATTTTGATTTATCATTCCTCATGATAGGAACAATGGTGCTTTTTATTGCAATGTTTGTAGGTGAGCAGAAAAAACTTAACAGGTGGCAAGCTGCGCTTCTATTTTGCTTATATATTGGATATACAATTATTCTTTTACGAGGTTAACGTTGCTCCTAAATTAGCACATTCCTGCAAAATCAATTGGTTTTTTGTTACATCATCTTTGGCCAGATATTCTGGTATACTTAGCTTTTTGTATAATTGATGAAGCTCTTCTTCAGTTTTGGTAATCTGTTTTATTACTGCTAATCGGGTTGCTTTGATTACATGTAGTCGGTTTTCTTCGCCCATAACTTCTTTCATGTACTCAAATAAATCTAATACAGGTTGTGCATCACTATCGTCGGATGAACCCATAGATAAAAGTAGCACAAAATCCTTATTCCACTTTTGCCAGGGAGTATGTTTTACTGATTGCTCAGTTATCTGTACATGAACCAATGATCGAAAACGGTCGATTATTAATTTTAAAGGTGATGTTACATAATGGAAATATATAGGTGATGCAAAAACCAACACATCAGCTTCAGCAATTTTTTGGCTTAGTTCATTCCAATCGTCACCTGAAATGGAGCAGCGTTTAATGAGGTTACAACGTAAACAGCCATTGCAGTAATCTATTTTTAAATCCTTGGCAATAACATGATCAATTTGATCGGTATTGCATTTTGCTCCATTTAGAAAATGCTCAATAAGTATTGATGTATTTCCTTGTTTTCGAGTACTTCCATCGAGTACCAATACTTTTTTCATAGTTTATTATTTTGAATTCGTAAAGGAAGTATCTTTAAAATAATCACTCATTGATGAAATCTTACCCTCACTAAACTGAAAAACAGTTACACCGCTATTTGAGTAGGGTTTACCATCTTTGCTTTCACCTTGATTTGTCCA
>JFJP01030298.1_pt1 | contig 11388 bp, 12 predicted proteins | sample 431651 | NCBI WGS metagenome assembly JFJP01 (sample SAMN02602958, study PRJNA72255) | Microbial mat metagenome, whole genome shotgun sequencing project. | biome: fresh water; feature: sink hole; material: water; isolation source: purple microbial (photo- and chemosynthetic) mats found in... | reverse complement strand
AAGCCAGACGGGAAACGGAGAGTAATTCTATTTATAGGGGCTATTCGCCAATTTTCCAGCCCAAGGCTTGAAAAATGACAATTTTTAGACCGACTCACCCACGATAGTTCCGGGCCAGCAGATACTGTTCGGCACTGCGGGCGCGTGAGGCGCGGGGCTTGCGCGGCGCGACGGTCGTGAAAGCAACCCGCAACGCCTTGAGATAGCCATCAAAATCTTCGCCCTGAAAAGCTTTCACCAACAAATCGCCGCCAGGCCGCAGACACTGGCGGGCAAAATCCAGGGTCAGTTCGGCCAGGTACATGTTGGCCGGCTGATCGACCGCCTTGACGCCACTGGTATTAGCGGCCATGTCAGACAGCACCAGGTCTACCGGTCGCCCCTCCAGCGCTGTCACCAACTGCTCCAGCACCGCTGCCTCGCGGAAATCGCCTTCAATAAACTCGACACCGGGCACCGGTTCCATGGATAAAATGTCCAGAGCGATCACCCGACCCGACCCACCGACTAGCCGGGTAGCCAGTTGTGACCAGCCACCGGGTGCAGCACCCAGATCCACCACCGTCAAACCGGCTCGCAGCAGGCGATCCTTCTCATGAATCTCCAGCAGCTTGTAAACCGCCCGCGAACGGTAGCCATCCTGCTGGGCGCGTTTGACGTACTCATCAGTGAAGTGTTCCCGTAGCCAGCGGGCGCTACTGTTACTGCGGGCCATGCGACGACTGCTCACGGTCACGGGCGAGGCGGGCCATAATGCGGCGGGTGCGAACCACGATCCAGAGCATCCCCAGCAGACCATAGCTCGCCAAAACCAGCAATTGCGCCAGCAAACTGTCCAGCGCCTTCCCCTGTACCAATAACAGCACGAGACCCACCGTCAGAATAACGCCCAGATCCAGTTTCACTTCATTGAAGGGGCTAGGCGCTACCGTCATCCCCTTACGTCCGGTTACACTGCTGGCCTCTTTCTTCATGTTCGGTTCTCACTCAATGCTCACGCTCACTAATCTGCAAAAACGTCATCTCAAGGCTCTAGCTCATGCCCGCAAGCCCATCGTCATCATCGGGGACAAAGGGTTGACTCCGGCCGTTCTGCACGAAATTCTGCAGGTGCTGGATCATCACGAACTGGTCAAAATCCGGGTCAATGCGGCGGATCGTCCAGCGCGTGACGCGATGATTGAGGACATCTGCACCACGTCCGGGGCGCTACTGGTACAACGGGTGGGCCATATTGCGACGTTGTTCAGGCGCAACCCCGAAGCGCCACGTATTGTGGGACTCGAACCCACAAGCCCGCGAGGGCGCAAGATTTTAAGTCTTGTGTGTATACCATTCCACCACACCAGCGGGTATTGGGGAAAATTGTTATGGCTAGGATAGTCTAAAAGCATCCCATGCGCCAGATTTCAGCCCATTTCATTCGTCTGTAGCGAAGTCCCCGTCCTTCAGGTCGGGGAGGCTATCAAAGAAAAATGATGGGCATCAACCAAACGCCCAACTGTTGTCCGACAAGCACTGCGCCTATTGAAGACAGCACGGAAACTGCGACATAAGAAGTTGCCGCCAGTGAACCCGCCTGTTCCGCAAGAATGACCGTTTCCTGGGAAAAAGCTGAAAAAGTGGTCAGTCCTCCGAGAAAACCAACACTGATCAAAGCCGGCCAGGTGGGATTTATCGAGTCATTGACGCCAGCCCATCCCGTCATCATTCCAATCCCTAAAGATCCCAATACATTAACCGCCAAGGTTCCCATCGGCAGGTCATAACCGAACCAGTTTACTGTCCCCGTCCAGTCCGATATTAAATAGCGGGTTGACGCGCCAAGCGCTCCGCCAGCGCCGACTACGCCCACGGTCCAGTCAGCAGCGCCTTGGCGCCCGGCGCGAGCACCCATCGCTGCAATGGATTTTCCCGGCGGTTCTACGGTATCTACCGCGGAGGTGTCTGGCAAAACAATCAATTCCCTTTGTGCATACTCTGGATCTGAAATGACCGCATTACCTGCACAAACCACGGAAGTGCTTATTGAAAATAATATTAATGTGCAGACTAAGCTTAATTCCAGTTTCACAGCGGTCTCTCCAGAATTTGCAACTCCTCATTCGGGGGTTCAAATGACAACACTTCATTGCGATAATGAATGACCTTCCAATAACCAAAAAAATTGGTATTGATGATTTGAACACGGTAGAAATCAGGATAGTCTGGCAAGCTGTCGAGTCGCATATCGGGACGGAATCCCAACATCCCTGACAATGGCCGTAATAGCGTTTCGATACGCTGTAGCAAGGCATGTTCGGAAATAAAGTGGTTAACAATAATAATATCGCCACCGGATTTACAAACCCGGCGCATTTCATCAACCATCCGAGCTGGATTGGAAACGACTGATGCGACATACATAGCGACGACAACATCGAACTGACCGTCAGGAAATGTCAGATGTTCAGCATTCATCTCAGTGAGCATTTCCACGTGATCGAGACGATGTTGCACTACGCGCTGGCGCGCCTTGGCCAACATTTCCGGGGAAAGGTCAATACCGATCACGCGACTGTCAGTCCGGTAAAAAGGGAGCGATAAACCGGTGCCCACCCCGACCTCCAGAATGCACTGGTCAGGCTGGGTATTCGCCAAAGTCACAGCAAGTTTGCGCCCAGGATGAAGGACTGGCCCAAACAAATAATCGTAGTAGTTCGCATAACGCCGATATGCATTCCGCAGCGAAACAAGATCCATGGCTGATTACCCATTATTTTTTTGAGACGACGATTCCGCCGCAGGGATGTAGGTAGGTATAGGCATAGTCAGAGCTGGAGAACGGCGATGCCTGCATGCACCAGCAGAACAATGGATATCCCATAGACGATCGATCGAGCAATCGCTTGATTAATATCGATGACCGAGCGTTTTTGACTAAATCCGGTATAAAGCGCGATCGTAGACGCCAGCAGAACACCCACGATTGTTTTCAAAAGAATCCATCCGATATTTTCCCATAATATTTCGGGACGCTGGATGAACAGCCGGAAAAAATGCTCGCGCCACAACTCGAAAGGCTGATCAGGAAATAATAACTGCCAAGTCTGAAAAGAAAACCAGATCGCTACTCCAGTCGATAGCAACATCATAAACAAGGATCCGCATACCATATTTAACAGAATTGCCGCGCTCAGATAAGTGCGTCCAGGAATATGCAAATTGCGCATCGCGCGAAGTTGTGCAGAATAAACACGATTACCCATATCAGCCGTGATGATAGCATTATTGCGAGCAGTAATTAAAATACAGCAGATCAGTGGTACATTAATAGTCGTGATCACAAAACCAATACCCATTAAAGCATCGTCATGCACGAACGACCGCATAAAATCGCCCAGAACATCATAGTTGAAGCCAAACCAGATGCTGACAAAGCTGATTACCGCTGCCCCGGATAGAACATACAGCAGGGTCAATGGCGCCACGGTCAATACCCAAAAGTATTGCAGCAAATAATACAGAAACCAGCGCTGCGCTGGCCGGTGCTGCATACGCGATTCCCAGGTTGTCACCGGGATCTCATGAACCTGAGCTTGCGTAGATACTTTTTGTTCGTCCAACGACTGACCAATCCGGTGCAAGGCGCGTTCGATGCACTCACGGTCCGGCGGCGCTTGATGCAATACGCGCTGCACCGGATCGAAAATCAGCACCTTGTCAGCCAGCAACACCAAATCATCAAAATGATGCGCCACGACCAGCGCCGGAATTTTCATTTCCCGACACAGTTCCTTAATCAGTTCACCAAGCCGCTGGGCGGCGTGCGTGTCCAGACCGGAATTGGGTTCATCGAACAACAAGATAGGCCGTTTGGCCAGGACGGTTCGGGCAATGGCGACGCGCTGACGCTGCCCACCGCTCAGTGCAGACACGCGCCGATGCGGATCGACATCCTGCAGCAATGCCGCCAGCAGCGTGGGCAACCCCGGCTCGGGCGCGCCTGCATGGTCTATGGCGATCGCGAGGTTTTGTGCGGCGCTCAGGTCATCAAATAGCGCGTTGCCCTGAAAAACCAGGCCACCGACATCACAGCGTTCAGAGGCAAGATCGTAGTGCTGGCCATTCAATACAAGCCGCCCCCGGAGATCCCAGCGTGCGCCATCATCGCCCAGCAGTCCACTGAGCGCATTGATCAAGGTGGATTTCCCACAGCCACTGGGGCCAATCAATAAAACCAGCTCACCGGCGGCCATTTCAAAACCGCCGTTTTCCAGCAGCAAGCGTCCGTCCGGGGTGGCAATATGCAACCCCTCAATCATCAGAGGCAACGTACTAATCGTCATGGCTTTTCCGCAGTCAGAAGAATACCGGAGCGCATACCCTGAGCTGCGGCTGATTGAACTTGTTCATCGGTCAGCATCACCACGACAAAGGCATCATGACGGCGAATGATACTGCGCACCAGATAGGCAACGAGCGGGTTATGATCCTTGGGGTAACGATAGCGCAACAAGCTGCGTGGTAGTTCGCGGGTCAGGAAATCCACATTCAAAGCGGTCTCTGGCGAGATTGACGCCCATTGGGGGTCCATCATGGCTCGGTCGAAGAGCGCCGACCAGCGCGGATCAGCAATGAGTATCCCGCCGATTTCCCGAACAAACAGGGTCGTAAAAGTCACCACTTCCGGTTGGTGCGTCACTTCCAACAACATATCAAACAAGTAGGCCAGACTGCGTGGATCCTTGAGCAAATCTTCCAGAATGCGCCCCGTCAGCGAAGTGTCGTTGACCGCGTGACCACCATTCGCCAGCAGACTATCGGTCATCTGACGCAGGCTGTCCCAAACTCCGGATTCGGTTTTCTCAACCGCTACGGGCCAGAGATTATTCACCAACCGGTTGATCGTCGCTGGATCTATGGCCTGAACCGCCTGCTTGAGGGCTACTTGAACCGTCGGCGTTTCCCAGGTCCGAATTAAGGCATCCCGGAAGAGGGTGCGCAACTCAACGCCATAGGCCTGCCTGAAATAGGCCGAGTCCAGTACAGTCAACAGCGGGCTAACCGCCTGTTCACCCAGCATCCACGCCTGCGCCTCCAAAACATCGCGTTCGCTTTCGGGTATCAGCGACCAGAGGAATTGCACGTTAGCCGGATACAACCGCACGGTAGTCACTTTTTCCAGACGTTCATTACAGGAATCGTAAGACGACAAGGCAACGGATTGATCGCCGGTTATCCATACACTGCCACATTGGTGCGGGAAAAGATTTTCCTCAAAAACAAACACCGGTGCCTGACGCCCCCGCCATTCGCCAAGGTGAGCCTGCGTCTGGTAGCGCTGTACGGCATCCGGTCGCGTCAGGAACTCTAGCGGCAAGGTAGACAAACCGACCCAAGCGGCCAGCGCGATCAGCGCAAAACTGGATACAATGGATAATCCATGTCGCCCATCGCGCCTCAGCCAATGAATTGGCCACATCATCAATTGACTGAATTTAAAAACCAATGAAATAATTCCTCGACGAGGACGGTAAGGAAATCAAGCAACTTTGCCAGCTTGAGCAAAATATCGCTTTATAATCACCATTAATCTTAAAAGAAGCAAACCATTCGATAACTCAATCAGGGACATTATTAACATCAGGTTCCCTTCAAAACCGCTGGTTTACTGGGTAATTCTTTCCATCCGAACAAAAAAGCAAATATCAGGATCGCAAGGCCCATCCAGCCTATAGCCAGGACACTGTTATTTGCCAGATAAAGCAACTGGCCAACCACTATTGGCCCGGCAATATGACCAAAACGTTCCAGAAAACGGTAAATCGCTGTTGCTGGCGCGACACCGATATCGGCGGCAAAAGCCCCATTGGCCACATGAGTGACTACTGGAGCATTAATCGCTCCATGTGCCAAGCCTACAATAAAGACTCCGACCAGCAAAATAAGCGTCTCAATAACCGGATGGTTCGGCCAACCCATGACACTGAACAAGCCAATACTACCTATAAGCAACAGGCCAAAGGCGCACACGATCATACCAAAAAAAAGCACTTGTCGGGCGCCGGCTGACTGATCAATCCAGCGTGAAATTTTAAAGTTGGAAAGCAACACGCCAATGGCGTAAAACATAATGATCTGGCCGATCTCTTCCTGATCAAATCCCATTTTTGATAACAGTAAGGGCATAGCAAAAAGCAGGACTCCCGTCAATATCGCTTTGCTGGGCACTCCAACCAGGAACATCGTTTTGAGAAAATCAAAATCACCTAATGCCCCGATGATGCTTGAAATTCCTCCAAGTCCTGATTTGGTTTTGACGACTTCGCTACCGGGTTTGATCGTTGGCAGGATACCCGCATAACCGGCTAAAAGTAGCAACACCGTTCCTCCTAAAGCAAACACCCCTGAAGCCTCCATGTAGATCGCCAGCAATGAACCTAGCGCCATGCCGGCAATCATTCCCGCATTAAAGTTATAAACAATAATGCCATTGGCCTGGGTTTGCTGGTGAGCTGGCGCGGCCGCAAGAATAAAGGATTGCACCCCAATGAGTAACAAACCCTGACCGCAACCGGATAGAATACGGGCTAACACCATTGATCCCAGATCAACACTGAACATCAGGAGAAGACTTCCTGCGGCCGCGAGCAGGGCTCCAGATCCGATCAAGAATTTTGGACCACGCCGTTCGGCCAGATAACCCGCTGGCACCAGGATAAAGGCGAAGCAGAGAAAGTAGGTCATAAAGGCCAGTGACGCCAGCACCGGCGGCAGTTGCGCAACTCTCGTGGCGTCATAGAGCAGTTGGGGCAGGAATGATGCTGACAGGTTATCCACAAATACGGCGATAAACAGAACCGGTTTCACTTTTTCCAGAGCCTCGATACCCTTGAATGCTGCGGGAGTCTCCAGATAATCGGTGTCCTGATGCAAAGCATTCGCCAAATGTAGAAAAAGCGCAGACAAGAACCCTACTGCAAGAAAGAGCGCCGCAAAATTTTTGATATTCATCACGACCGCACGGTAAACCACTCCAGCCGATAGCGACATCGCGATCTGCGTGGATTGCGCCCCGTTGCCAACGGCTACCGAGTATTCAAACGTACCGGGTTCGCTGATCCACTCGCGACCGATAGCTTGCGGTTCTGTATGAATCACTACACGACCCTTTTCTATCAAGCCAATCGCCCGCACATTGTTTTGGTCGCGACGATATTCATCAAACGCTCGTTCCAATCCCTCAATGTCTTTGAGATCAATCCCATTATCAACGATGGCGCCGACTCGTTTGCCAAGGGAATCCGCCAATGCCTTGACCGTAATTTGCGCCCCTTCCGCGTAAAGCACACTGAGCACTACCATAAACACGACTGTCATCATCAACAGGGCGCTGGTAAAACCCCATCGCTGCAAGCGCAGACGATCCGGTCGCGGTAGATCAGCGAAGCGATAGGCGAACAGCGCCAAGATCACCGAACAACCCAGGGTCAGTCCCAAAAATAACGTTTGATATTGATTAACCCAGGCTTCAATAACCGATAGCGGCATCACCACCCTCAGTTGCCCAACAGCTTCAAATTTATTGCGTAATGGCAGACTAACATACAAATAGAGATCGTTCTGCCGCGCCTCAAAACGCGGAGTCGCCTGTACCCGTCCACCGGATTCCAGCGGGGGCTCCGCAGAAAAATCACCGGCGCGGTCATTGATAAACACAGACACCCCCTCGTTATTCAGGACTGCAATGCGAATAACATCAGGGTCCGAACTGAGAATGCGGTCAGTGATGGGTTGAAAACCGATAAACTGTCGCAGGCCAAGACCTGCCCGCAAATGTGTTTCCACAAGATGCTGAACGATTTCGCCTTGAGCGGCGAGCTTCGCAATCTGAAACTTGATCAGAGTGCGTTGCGCCTCGCCAAGACCGACATAAACCAACAGCAACAGAGAGACCACGCAGACCAAAAATAGCGAAAGGGCGTCGCGCCAGCGGTTGCGTATCCGGCTACCGGATTTCATCCAAGCAGTGCAACAATGTGAGGAATGGTCGCCATCCGGTGAGCTAGAAGGAACGATAGACGATTAGCCAGCAGAGTCATGATGAGATCATCATACTCCATACCTAAAAGCGATAAACCGGCGCAGATAAGATTGATTTTATCGCCCTTCGGATAAGCCAGATCAGGCTTCGGATTCGCCTCCAACACAAAGAAACGCCCTTCACAATTACTGCGCACATCCACGCGCACTGCAGTTTCTAAACCCAATTCGTTATAAATCGTTTGCGCAATTTGTGAAAGTCGAGACACGGTTTCATTGTCTGTTGTGGGATCAAGCAGACGTATCCGGTCGAGCGCGATAGGCCGTACATCCATCGACGTAAAAATCTTCTCATCAGGAGCCATCACTCGTTCCAGCGCAGAAAAAGTCAGAGGATCATCGCGACGCTCAAGGCATTGCTGACGATAGACCGAGGGGCCACAAACACCAATGGTATATTCCGGACCCTCGATGAATTCTTCAATGAGCACCAAGTTTTCGGTTGCGGCAAACACTTTCTGCAACTTCTCCGGCAAGTCGCTGCGATCTTCAGCCAGATAGACATGTTGCGATGCCCGCCCCGAGACTGGCTTAACAATAAAAGGCCCTGGATCATCCATGAATACTCGATGAAAATGTCGATCATCAAAAATCGACTCAGGATTTGACGCCCCCCCCCACACAATAGAGCGCGGGGTAGCAATACCCAGGCGATCCAGCTCATGCTTGAAGACATGCTTATAATCGAGCATCGCCGCATTAAGCGGATTATGGCCAATATAGGGCATACCCATCAGTTCCAGCATGGCCGATGCATGACACACTGACACATAACCTTGAGTGCCTCCAGTATTGAGCCAGGCCAGGTCGGTCCCGTGACGTCGCAATCGTTCACCCAGGTTCATATCTTCCGGCATCAGGGCAACGTCACAAAATCCCAAGCGCGTCAGGCTGTCGGCAATATCCCGTGCAACGACTTCATAGGTCTTTTCCGAACGCGGATTACGCGTCGGATAAATAACCGCGTTTTCGGCCAGTCGGTTACCGCCATGAACGACGGCAATCCGTAAACGCCCAGCCAGATGATGTAATAGACTGGTCGTCATCCGTTGTTCATTGTGTGGCATGGTATGCAGACCTACTGGCGCGTTTCCATCGGCGGATAGAGCAATGGGTAACGGGGTTGTCCGAAGAGCGTGCCGTATATCCACGTGACTCCATAATAGCTGACAGCAGCAACAGCACTGGCCCCACAACCAATGAGGGTGGCTGAACCCGCGGTGAGTGATGTAGATGCCACGGGTGTCGCCATGGCACTGGCAACGGCAGGTCCTGCGGCCAGCGCGGCTAAGCCGACCAAGATACCGCCAGCTAGGCAGGAGGAACCGGTTCCCTGCAAAAATTGTTCTTGGGTCAGATCGGAAGTGGCGCTGACTGACGTCGTCGTCGAAATCAAAATAGCTAGTGTCATTATTAACATACGGATCATGGAAATCGCTCCTGTTGTGGGTTATGGGGCTGTTCCGGCAAAGTGCTGTGAACTTCCGGTTTCAGGATCAGATGAAAGATTTAACGTCATTTTACCAGCCAGCACCTGGGTCAATAACGCATTTGTACGTGGGTCTTGCTGCCGTTCCAACAAGGCATTTTGCAACAAATCAATGGCGGGCTGAAACTGGCCATAACGTATGTAGAGCATTGCCAAACTGGTTTGCAAACCGGAATGTGTAGGGGTTGATTGCAATCCCTCGATATAAGCCTCTCGCGCTTCGATATCCTGGCCAAGCCTCACCAAAATATCGCCCAAGAGTTGGTAGATCGTTGCTGATTGTGCATGTGCATGGACCCTTATTAACTGCGAATGAGCAGATTCTTCGATCGCCTGACGAATTTTTGCCAGTCCACCCTCAAGGTCTCCCTTAGCGACCAGCGCTTCGCCCCATCGCGAGTACGCAAAGGGAAAGTGGGGATCGAACGCCACTGCTTCGCGATATCTCGCGATCGCTCCATCGTAATCACCCTTACGATAAAGAATGCGTCCCAAAAACAACAACGGCCAAACCTTGTAATCGGACGGTAATACACGAAAACTGTGTTCAAGCAGCGGCAAAGATTTTTCAAAATTTCCGCTCGCATATTCCTTGCGGAAGTAATAAATGGCAAGGACTTCGGGTTCTATGAGCTCGATCAGTCGTTCGGCCATGGCATTAATCAGGGTAGGCACATCACGGCTACCATCAACGTTGAGATAAAAGAGCTGGCCCGTAGCTGTCTCACCCTTGACCGAGAATTTCAGGTCATCCCCTCGATCTATAATATAACAAGACAAAACATAGGAATGAAGGTTGGAAATTTGCCGAAGCGCATCGACAACACCGCTAATTTGGAATTGATCAGCTAATTCTCCCAGAGCCTCCTCATTTTCGGCAAAATAGCTGAGAGTAGATTCTTGACGGGCTATGAAAGCATCGCGGGCAATAGTTCGGATACGGTCACGCAACAGTTTAGCCACCAGCGGGCCGTTATAACCTTGAAGCTCAACAAAGATCGGGACCGTGGATTTGTTCATAATAATAGGATCGACTGAAATAGCCGCCATGAGACCTAAGGCTGCTGCAGAGGTCACTAAAAGCGTAGTAATCATTTCTTTTCTCCCTGGTAATATGGAAAAACAGTTTAAAAAATTGGCAATACTGTCCTACCTGATTGCCGACGGTTTTTTCCCCTTAATCATAGCTTGCTGAATCTGTTCAAGCAAAGCGAAGTTGATGATCCCGGTCGCCGCCCTGCCTTGCGCTGACTGAAAGCTTCGAATAGCCCGTCGAGTGACCGGACCGATTCGTCCATCCACACGCCCGGACTTGAACCCCAAGTCATTGAGATTTTTCTGGATCAGCAGAACCAATGAGTGAGTCAAGGGCGGAGTGTCAAGCAAAATCGGCGCTCCTGCCTTGATCGCACATCGGTTGAGTTCAAGCTGTGCTTTACTGGCGGGGTGGCTAAAAATATAGGGATGCGCCGGATCGCAGATACCTTCGGGCGCTAACGCAACCGATGTGGGGGGTGACTCTTTGGCTGGCGACACGGCTTCCGGCTCCAGTTTTGGCGCGATGGACACAACCACGGGTGTTTCAACCACCATGGTCGGGACAGCAGGCGTTTCAACCGCCATGGTCCTCACCCCCGTCGTTTGAACACCCTTGACACGAGCCGCCCGACCATCGTAGCCATAAATATAGGTTGCGGCTTCGAAAAATGAAAAAGGAATTTTCAGGCCAGTAGCGTGCGCCCGGCGAAAATTTACTGCAATATCTGGCGGCGACACCACACCGACCTTCAGTTCTCCAGCGGTTGATTGACCAC
>JFJP01029810.1_pt1 | contig 11389 bp, 8 predicted proteins | sample 431651 | NCBI WGS metagenome assembly JFJP01 (sample SAMN02602958, study PRJNA72255) | Microbial mat metagenome, whole genome shotgun sequencing project. | biome: fresh water; feature: sink hole; material: water; isolation source: purple microbial (photo- and chemosynthetic) mats found in... | reverse complement strand
GGTCCTTCATCTGCATGATTCGCTCCGGGAGATGGCCAGAGCGGATTTCCGCCAAAGAGGCAGTCCAAACATCCGCCGATTGGATGCGTCCACGGGTCTTCTCCTCAACCCAGTCCGACAGCTGGGATGCGGCATAACCAAAGGTGGGGTCTCCGGCAAACTCCGTCTGTCCGGAGGGAACCAAAGAATCCCCTTCCCGCACGAAATGCAGACCATCCCAGGTGAATCGCCCACCCTCCTCGAAATAGGGGCAAAGGATCAGGCCATCGATGGGGAGTCCGGCTTCTTCGAACACCTCGGCGACGGAGTCGGTTTCCTCAAAAAAATGACCGCGAAGGGTGGAATCTCCCCGAAAGACAGGAAGAACGGCACGACCTGTCGATTTCATCGCGGTGAGAAGATTCCCGGCCATTTCCCGATGAACACGGATGGAAATGTCCATGGAACAGGAGCGTGTATCGGTCAGAACCAGAAAAAGTGGGTCTTCCGCCGACAAACCCTGCCTGAACGTCTCGAAGGAACCGTCCAGATATTCCGACACATCCTGCATAGTCTGACCACCGGTCGGGTCGTCGTCGAACACGACAACTGCCGGCAGTTCCATCGATTGTCCGAATCGTTTCAACGAAACAGGTTCACCTTCTGCTTGCCCGATAGGGTTGCTCACAGTTGGAAAACCGGACTTTTTCTCAAACCGGTCGCTCCATGCCTCCCCGATGCGGGCGGCTGCAACGGCATCCGGCAGCGGCAAGTCCGCCATCAGACGGGGGGAAGGCTGTGGTGTACAGGCATCAGGCATGGGCAATCTCCTCCTCGCGGAAATCCGGTACGAAAGCGCCTGTCTCAACCAGCACACGGCGCAGAGCCTCGAAAGGGTATGCCCTCGGTGTCGTTCCCGCCTTGGCAGCGAGCGCCGAGGCGATGCCGCAGATTTGTCCGAGGTCGAAGGCCGTATGCATGCGACGGACAGAGGCGTTCGCCACGTGGTCCGTGGAGACGCACCGACCGGCCATCATCAACCCTTCCACCCCCTTCGGAAGCAAAATGCGGAAGGGAATGCAGGCATTATGGGAAAGAATCTCGCAGGTGTACTTCGCGCCGTGCAGGTCGAAGGCGATCGGATTGTAGCAGATGGTGTCCGGGAAAGAGACGCGCTCCCGGCATTCCTTTTCATTGAGAATGTGATCGCCCACGATCCGACGGGTTTCCCGCACGCCGATCTGTGTGGCGCTTTCCAGAAGCACACTGTCCGCGAAACCGGGAACCTGCGCGCGGAGGAATTGCCACAAGGCATTCATCTGCTGGCGGCAGGTGATTTCCGCATAGGTCAGGTCTTCCTCCACGGTTCCCAGGCGGCCGTAAACGCGCGTGGCATTGCACGACAACTCGCCGGCCCGCAGGGAGGTGCAGTTGAAGTAAGACAGCACCGGCATGCGGCCATCCGCATTATGGGCCCGGTATAGCTCCGACAGATCAGCCCCCATGTACCAGTCGCGACCGATGCGGGCAGCCTGCCTGTACCGGTCAATCATCTCATCCGACAGATTGTTGTAGAACCTTTTGTTTTCACGGATCCAGTCAAAATACGGATCAAAGTCGATCCCGCCAATCCGGAACCGGATGGTCATTCCCTGCGTCACGGCCTCCTCATCCCCCATCGCCGAGTCGGCGCCGGCCATCACACAGACATCGCCATCTCCCGTGCAGTCGATGACGGAATCCGCCAGAAACGCGCGCCGGCCGGACTTCGATTCGGTGATGACCCCACGGATGCGGCCCTCCTCCATCACGACATCGCAAATGAGACTGTGGAGATGGACCTCGACACCGGCTTCCGTAACCATGTCCAGCGCGGCGATCTTGACATACTCCGGGTCAAAATGAATGGCGGTCGTGGGCCCTGGTCCGATTTCCTTCGCACGCTTCATGAATTCACCGAGCATGCGGGAATGATAGCGATTGATGGAGTGCCAGGCCGGCATGATGCAATAGGCGGGCACGCCGCCAAGGAACCCGTACCGCTCGATGAGCGCAACCCTTGCGCCAGCCCTTGCGGCGGCAATGGCGGCCGGGAAACCCGATGTGCCGCCCCCGCAGACGATGACATCGTACTGACCGACGACCGGTGTCAGTCTGGACGCTTCCTGAATTGGCTGCATGTAGGGTCCCTCCTTGACAGTCAGGTGCGAATGATCGTAGTATTTATACTACAATAAAATTTGTATCGTAACAAAATTACGTTCAAAGTCTATCATGCAAAGAATACCCTGTCAAATCCCTTTGCCACGCCTTTTCCAAGCCTTTGCCACGCCTTTACCAGGCCTTTTCCACGAAGATTCCTGCAGCCCCGCAGGTTCATGAAATCCCACGCAACTGCAGTGCGAAACCATGCAAAGACCTGCCGGACGCTTGCCAGACCACCACCATGCTGCCGGAATCCCGCATGATTTTCTTTGGCCTGTCCTGTACAATATAGGGACTGGCCGTGTTCCGGTCCAGCCATAGGGAGGTAAGTCATGCCGAACATCCTGTCGGAAATCAGAAGCAGCCTGAACATCCTGTCGGACACACAGCGGCGTGTCGCCGATCACATCCTCGCCAACAGCGAGAACGTGCTGACCCATACGCTGTCCGACATCGCGCAGGCCTGCGGCACGAGCGAACCGACTGTACTCCGGTTCCTGAACAAAATGGGTTTTTCCTCCTTCCAGCTCTTTCGGATCCGTCTGGCAAGGGATGGTGCAAGCACGCCTTCCGCCACTGTGTATGAAGACATCCAGGGGCAAGACAGCCCTTTGTCGATCAAAAGCAAGGTCATCCAATCCAGCCTGCAGGCCATCCGTGAATTGGACGCCACGCTCGATCCGGACGATGTGGCGCATGCCGCCGACCTGATTCGACTCTCCGGCCGCATTCTGCTTTTTGGCGTGGGCGGTTCGGCACCTGTGGCGGCAGACGCCTGGCACAAACTGCTGCGGCTCGGTCTGCATGCCGTCTGGCAGGAAAGCTTCCAGATGATGCTGGTCACCTGCACCCACGCAGCCCCGGATGATCTGCTGCTGGCGGTCTCCCACTCAGGTGAAAGCCAGGAAGTCATCGCCTGTGCGGAAGCCATGAAATTACAGGGCGGTCGGATTCTCACGATGACCAGTTTCAGCAATTCCTCGCTGACACGCCTGTCCGATCTGTCTTTGGTCACGCCGGCAGGAGAGCGGCATTTCCATACCGATGCCATGCTGTCCCGCATCATGCAGTCCGTCACACTCGACATGGTCTACATCCAGCTTGTCCTTTCCATGGGGGAGCATGCCGTCCAGGCTATCGATCGGTCGCGGCAGGCGGTCGCCCGTTTCAAGACTTGAGGGTGTTGTTCATCGGGCCAGCCTGCAATCGTTCATGATGGGTTGCGGTCGACGCCATTCAGATTCCGGGCAGGCGTATGGCCAAGGTCACGGGATATCTCATGCGCCGTCCGAACCACTTCCGCCCGTATTCTGCGGACCAGATCCGGTGTCATGCGGCTGGAGGGAACCGATACACTGATCGCCGCGACCACCGCACCCGTATCGTCACGAAGCGGTGCCGCCAGACACCGTACCCCGGTTTCGCATTCCTCGTCGTCCGGTGCCACACCGGCCTTCCGTACATGCGCCAGCACCTGCAGAAATCTTGCCGGATCGGTGACGGTATGCCGGGTCATCGCCGGAAGTCCCTTCCTTGCGATCATTTCAGCCACCTTCTCCTGCGGCCATTCCGACATCAGCACCTTGCCCACGCCCGTGCTGTGCAGGGGCGCTGTCCTGCCGATGCGCTGAAGGGTGCGGAGCAGATTGTCCGGCCCTTCGACCGCATCGAGATACACGACGGCCATGTCCTCCTCTATGGCAAGGCAGGCAGATTCTCCAACGCTGCGAGCCAAAGCGTCCAAATGCGGACGGACTATCTCCCGAATGCCCGATTGCGCCCGCACTGCCTCGCCAATCCGGCTGAACCGGAGGGTCAGCGCATAGCGGCCTGTTTCCGGCACCTGTCTGGCATATCCGCCCGCCTGCAGGGCCCCAAGAAGGCGGAGTGCTGTGCTCTCAGGCATGCCGGCCGCCGTCGCTATGTCCCGAAGCCGCATCGGCCCCATGCCGGCCGCCAGGACCTCGATGAGCAGAAGCACCTTTCCGACCGAAAGATTCTGTCCTGTTTTCTTCTCCATCGCATTGCCTCCCGACAGACCCAGGTTTGTCTTCTTCTCCATTGCATGGCCTCCCGAATGGTGATTGCAGCATCCTGCCGCCTCATTCCTACAGGATATCAGAATGTTTCAGTCTGTCAATTTCAATTATTGAAATTAAATTTCATTTTATTGACGCCTGAAGACTCCTGTGTTAGGATCACGACAACCGGCGTCGTTCCAAGTGGAATCATCTGTTAACCAATCAATGAACGACATATGACGAACCTGTGAACCAACCAATGTACCGACTCCGCATCCGAACCTATGAATGGAGGCTTTTATGAAAATCGTCATGCTGGAACCTCTGGGAATCTCAAACGACGCACTTCACGCATTCGCGGCTCCCCTCATCGCCAATGGACACGATTTTATTCCTTGCGAAACACGCCTGTCGGACCCGGCCGATCAAATCGCGGCCGCGGCTGATGCGGATGTTCTGATCATTGCCAACAGCCCGTTGTCCGCAGAAGTCATCCGTGCATCCGGATCTGTGAAGATGATCTCCGTCGCCTTCACCGGCGTCGACCATGTGGATGCGGTGGCTTGCCGGGAACGAAGCATTGTCGTCTGCAACGCTCGGGGCTATTGCACGAATACAGTCGCAGAGCTTGTCTTCGGCCATATCCTGTCGCTGCTCCGCAACCTGAACGCCTGTGATCGCCGAACCCGCGAAGGCGGCACAAAGGATGGTCTTGTCGGGCATGAACTGGAAGGACGGACACTCGGCATCGTGGGTACCGGTGCGATTGGGCGCAGAGTGGCTGAGATCGCCAGGGTATTCCGCTGCAATCTGCTGGGCTTCGATTCGTTCCAACATCCGGAAGCTCTGTCACTCGGCATCAGATATACGGACCTCAACGATCTCTTCGCCCGGAGCGACATCATCACCCTTCACACCCCTTTGACGGAAGAGACCCGTCACATGGTCAATCGGGAACGAATCGGGCTCATGAAGCCGGGCGCTTTGCTCATCAATGCTTCCCGCGGACCCGTCGTGGAAAGTGAGGTGTTAGCGGAAGCCCTGATGGCCGGCCGGATTGCCGGCGCCGGTCTGGATGTCTTCGACACGGAACCCCCGCTGGATGTGACTCAGCCCCTTCTTCAAGCGCCCCATACGCTTCTGACACCGCATATCGCCTTCGCCACGGGTGAATCCATTCTACGCCGGGCCGAACTCACCCTCGGCAACATCACCGCCTGGCTTGATGGCGCCCCGAGGAATGTCTGTCTGTAATGGATGCGGCATCTTCAGAAGGGTGGTTCAGAAAACAAACCCCGCTGCCAGAACCAGCAGCACAACAACAGGAGCCGGAATCCATCCGACAAGCAGGAACGCCGCTGTCAATGCGGTTACCAGCAGGTTGTCCGGAGAAAGGCCGCTTTTGATCATCAGCACAAGAGCCGCGGAAGCAATCAGGCCACCGGCCACGGCTGTCACTCCCTGAAGCGCGATCCGGATGCCCTTGATTCCTTTGATGCCGTTCCAGATGGGAAAGACGAAATAAATGAGGAGTATGCCGGGCAGAAAGATGCCGATTCCTCCCGCCAGCGCGCCTGCAAGCTGGAAAAGAATGCTGCCTCCACGTGCGGCCATGCCGCCGGCATACGCGCTGAAACTGAACATCGGCCCCGGTATTCCCTGTACCAGACCGAAACCGGTCAGGAATTCCTTGCTGGTCATGTACCTGTTCACTTCCACCAGTTCGCTGTACATGAGCGGCACAACAACCTGTCCGCCGCCAATGACAAGATACCCATAACGGTAGAAGTTCTCGAACAGATGAATCAGCCGGTTGTCCCACAGAAGAGACAGCGCCAGCCCGCCCAGCGCCAGCAGGATGAAGGTCGCCAGATACTTCCATGGCGGACGGATCGTCACGGGCTGCCATAAATCCTTTTCTCCCGAGAACAGCACCCGCACCCCTCCCCCGGCAAGCAGAACGGCTGGAAAAATCCAGCTGTCCCGTATAAAGAAGGTGAGCATCGCGCCTGATAGGAACAGGAGCCTTGTCATGCTGTCCGTAGTCACCTTCTTGCCGATATTGAATGCAGCGACCGCAATGAACCCGACTGCCATGGGTCCGATATAGCGAAGTCCGTCCTGCGAAACATGCAAAAAAGACAATAGCTGGCTGAGGAAAGAAAACAATGTCATCACCGCGAGAGCAGGCAGCGCCCAGACTAAAAATGTCAACAGCGCAAGCAGCGGACCGCCGGTCCTGTAACCGATGGCAAGGAGTGTCTGGGTGCTGCTTGGTCCCGGCAGGAGGGTGGTCAGGGCAATCAGTTCCACCAGCTCCTCTTCGGTCAGATACTTCCGCTTCATCACCATCTGGCTGGTGAAAACGCCATAATGGGCTTCAGGTCCGCCATATGCGCCCAACGAGCAGACCAGGACATCCTTGAGAAAGAGACTCCAGGGAATGTCTGCCTGTGAGTTTGAGGTGATGTCATCCTTTATCGTCTTGCCCATTGTCTTCTCCCGACAGGGAAGCGCTCCCATCCAATCACGGTGTTTCGTTGCGCATCAAGCTTATAAACCCGGCCTTCATTTGAAAACCGACAGCTTCACCTTCTCCATCAGTGCCGGTTTCGGTGTGGCAACCTGTACAAGGGACGGAAGGACCATCATGAAATTGCTCAAATGCGCAGACAAAGCCATGTGCAGGGCATAAGCAACCGAGCGGAACTTCATCCGGTTCCTCACCCCTGTCATGGAGACGGAAATCCGAAACCGAGGCGCAGCGTGACAATTTCAAAGGGATTCGTGACAAACCGGAGCGAACCGTTTTGACAGTCGATTTCATCCCCTCTCTGTTCTCTCAGACCGGATCTCCATGCAGCCGAAACCCCTTCGACCCACATTTGCGCTTCCACTGCCTTCCCGGCGGTCTCGTAGGCACGGACAATCCAGTCGCCGGACCCATCCTCGGCCGGTTTCAGGGCAGAAAGAACCACATGGTTCGGCTCTATGTTCAGAAAAGAATGATGATTGATTTCCTGCCTGTTCTTCGACCCGGAAGTGCCTGCACCTGCGACAGCCGAGCGTACATGAACGGGATTGTTCAATTCCTGTGCGGTTTGTATGACAGCGGAATCCCGCCAGCTTCCCTCATAGGGCACCAAGGCGAATGCAAACTCATGCGTTCCGTGCTGGGAGGATGAATCATCTGCGACCATACCCGCATATTCCGATTTCGGGGCACGGATCAGGGTGTTCAGAATGGTCCCCCCGTTTACTTCGACCCCGGCCGTACCGGTATTCACCAGCGCCAGTCCATATCCACCCTCTTCCATGGCGACAAACCGGTGAGCGGGCCATTCGCCTCGCGATGTGCCGGTCACGCCGTAGGGCTTGCGCTTCACGGTTCCGAAAGGAATCTCGTAAATGCCGGCAGAAGTGTCCATATGTGTGGCAAGTTTCAATCGAATGCGGCTCGATTCGCCCTTCCAGTCCAGTTTCAGGCACATATCCACCCGGGGCTTTCCCCTCAGAAGGGTAAACGCCACCTGCCAGCCAAGATGACTGTCTTGTCCCGCCCAGGACAAAGCGGGAAAATATCCGGATAAACGAACAGATTCTCCCGCATTCGTCTTTTCATGGTGGAGAATCCGGATTTCTCCCGCACCGGAAAAAACTTCGGAAGCCGTGGGCTGTTCAATCTGAAAATTCCCGTCATCCCGCTGCACCACCAGCAGATCGACGGCATTCTCAAGCAGCACCCTGCCGGTTTCTTTCCAGATCAGTTTTTTCAGGCCGAACTTGTCGTCGAATTCCAGCCGGATGTACTCGTTTTCAATGAATCCCGACTCCTTCCGCGTAGCCGGCTCCATTTCCATCTGCGTATTCAGCGGGGCTGGTCCTTCCATGAGTTGGAACCGACGGTATCCGACAGGTGGGATTTCAGCAAGAACATGCACCTGACCGTTCAGAACATCAAACGGAAGAGAATGATCAATTCCTTCCGCTGAGGGTAAATCGGAGCTTTGAGCAATCAATGCAGAGGATTCCCCTGTTCTGTAAACGGAGGAAACCCCACGCCATCCATCCGGCAGGGGGAATGTCACGAGCGCGCTGCGGTGCCAGGGCAATCCATTGAATGCCGTGATCATCACGGAATCCTGACGCATTCCCCTGAAGCTCTCCGGCTGATCCAGTTTTGTTTTCTTTCGCTCTGCCGGATTCTGTTCCGCTTGATTCAGTTCGGCCTGATTCAGTTCGGTCTGTTGCACCTCTGCCGCATCCGCTCCATCCGATTTCCTGGTTGAAAAGGCGCGGTCCAGAATCTTCATGGCGGTCTTCTCCACGGACGCAATGCGCCGCATCACATGATGATACACATTCGTCGGATGACTGCCGGTAAACACGTCATGGAACTGAACATAAGCCAAGTCCCACCATGCGTTTTCGATCTCTTCCTCCCAATGCGACAGACCAAACAGGGTCGCCCATTTTTCAGCCTCAAGAAGCAAATTCTCCGCTTTGCGGTTCCCGACGCGGATCGGCGTTCGCAGGGAAAACGTTCCGGTGAATTCAGGATTCAGGTCCCCCGACTCGACCGGCCAGACGGTTCCGGCCTCATCCAATTCCTTGAAGTATTCCGAAGGGGTGGCGAATGCCCAGGATTCATCGTCCCGAGTCGCTCTTCTTTCTTCCAGGAGGGCCCGGACATGCGGGCTGATCACCACTTCATTCTCTGAATGGGGACCCACGAGAAATGGCCCTGGCCCTGTCAGACGGTCTGCGTCACAAAAGCTTTTCAAAATGCGGTCCCAGTTGTAGAAACAGTCGAATGTTGTAAATTCCTGTCCGACCTGTTCCGAATAGACATCCCGCCCGACAAGCAGCAGCTGGCTTCCATCCAGACCCTTGGAGAGAAACACATCATGCATCTTTCTTCCGCCCAACCGGTTGGCCATCACATGCCGGATGCCAAACTGACGGAGAATCTGAGGAACCTGTGCGTTGATGCCGAAGGTATCCATCAGCCAACCGGTCCTGACTTCCACGTCAAAGTTCTCCCTGACCCATTTCAGACCGATGGCCTGGTTCCTGACGAAGCTCTCCCCGCAAGGTATATTAGTTTCCAGCGTGGAAGCCATACCCCCCACAAACTCCAGCCGTCCGGCTTTCAGGTGCGGTTTGAGTCGTTCCACCAAATCAGGACGGGTTCGCATCATGTTCCGGAAGTGGGAGGCCTGCTCGATCGCAAAGCGAAAATCCGGATAAAGTTCAAGAAGATCCAGCAGGCGAAGGATGAAGACTTCCTCCATTTCCGCCATTTCTTCGGGCCCCCGTTTCCAGGACAAATCGATATGATGAAAGCCGACAACAAGATATTTTCTCTTTCCCATGACAGCAATATCCTTTCTTGCCATGAATCAGGGGGAAATCCGACTGACTCGGTGAAGAAACTCACCGATGCGACTCGCAATAGAGAGCGCTCTTCAGCCAGTCTTCCGACAATTTTGCCCCCCAGCCCGGTCCCTCCGGCACGCGGATTTTTCCGTCGATGACGGGAAGTTCCTCTGTGAACATTTCCTGCGCCCAGTGATCATCCTCCACACCGTGTTCCAGATTGACCCATGGTTTTGCGATGGAAGCATTCAGATGCAGCCCGAAGTGCAGGAGCATGGACCGGTTGGAGGTATGCGGGGTTGTGTACAACCCCTTCGCGGCAGCCCTTTCCGCCATTTCGAGCGTACGGGTGAATCCGCCGATGTAGCAGATGTCCGGTTGGACGATATCCGCCATGGGCGTGGAAAGAATCAGATCCCAGGCGTTTGGGTTGTAGTCCTGTTCGCCGCCTGCCATGAGAATGCCGTATGGCGAAATCTCCTTCCGCAGACGGGCGGTTTCAGCAATCTTCCAGAAAGGCAGCGGTTCCTCGAGAATGGTCACGCCGCAGTCCCGCATCATGGGCGCAAGTTTCATGGCCCAAACATGACTGAACGCACCGTTCGGGTCCACGTATATTTCCCCGTCACCCTGCAGAATATCAGCCGCTGCCTGAATCATGTCCTCCGTACGACCCGGCCAGTAATCTTTTCCTTCGGAGTTCCATTCTCCGACGTGAAGCTTGAACGCCCGGTATCCCCTTTCTTTTTTCAGCCGTGCGATGCGTTCCGTCTCCCAGGCAACGGGACAGTCCCGAATCATGCTGGAATAATACATCTCCACATGGGTTCGGGTCGCTCCCAGCATTTCGGCAACGGATTTGTTCTCCCGCCGGCCTTTCAGATCCCACAGGGCTGTATCGATGCCTGCGATGGCCCGGCAGACATAGCTGCCCGTGAATTTATGAAGGGCCCGCAGCAGCGTGTCTGACAAGGTGAAGTCATCATCCGCATGCCCGAGTGCAAGAGGCGCCACCTGCCGGTGCAGCACGATTTGGGTGATGTCCGCCATGAATGGCGCTGTTTGCCCATATCCCACCGCGCCGTCCGATGATGTCAGCTTCACAACGCAAACCTGGTCCTTGAAATAACTTTCAATGCGATCGATCAACATGATGCGCCCTCCTGTGAGACAAGATGAGTCCGACATCCCAATAATACCCTATTTTGCAAACGCAGACTGCTTTTTCGTCGTGATTTCCGATCTTCTGATTGACAGGAAAGAAAAAACCGTCCTCAATGGACGGTCAATCTTTTTGCGCCATACCCCATCAGGGTTTCGCGCCACTTTTCCTTTTGCGCGTCATTTGTATTGGGCAGATCCGCCAGATCAGGAGGAAGACCCAGGCCCTCCCGCTTTCCGACGCCCATGTTGTGCCACGGAAGCACCTCGGTTCCCAGCACGCCGGGCAGTCTCGAAAGTCGTGCGATTTCCGCCAGATGCGGCAGGTCGTCATTGATGCCCAGAATCAGCGGACATCGCAGGATGAGCCCGGCCCCGGCTTCGAGCAGCCGTTCCAGATTTGCTCGGATCAGCCGGTTGCTCACCCCTGTCAACCGGGTATGTTTTTCCGGATCCGATGCTTTCCAGTCATACAGGAACAAATCCGTGACCGGCAGCAACCGCTCGAAGGATGTCCATGGTGCCTGTCCGCAAGTTTCCACGCAGGTATGGATTCCTTCGGTCTTTGCGGCGATAAGCAGGTTATGCAGGAAATCAGCCTGCTGGAGCGGTTCTCCGCCCGAGACAGTCAAACCGCCGCCGGA
>JFJP01040357.1_pt1 | contig 11391 bp, 11 predicted proteins | sample 431651 | NCBI WGS metagenome assembly JFJP01 (sample SAMN02602958, study PRJNA72255) | Microbial mat metagenome, whole genome shotgun sequencing project. | biome: fresh water; feature: sink hole; material: water; isolation source: purple microbial (photo- and chemosynthetic) mats found in... | reverse complement strand
GTAATATCAATAAATTGAAGTGAAATAGGATGGAACACCAGAAAAGTCAGTTCTTCCAACACATTGTTAACCATGGCTCCCAAAATGGGATTATTCATTTTAACTCCAAATTCTTCGATAACTCTCTCGAGAGAAGTTCCTTTACTGATTTTTTTAGTTGTACCTGTGTTAACGCAGGTTATAGCAATTAATGGATTCATGATGGTTTGATTATTTTGAAATATTTTTTAATCTCTGTAATGCAATTAAGATTTTATATTTAAGGCTTATAGATTAATAAACTATGATCGGATTTGTAATTTATGGTTTTAGAGCCCAAAGAAATTATAGTTTGAAAATAGTACAATGTTTATTGATGTTTTATCAGAAAAAATCCGCAACAGGTTTTGCTATTTACTATCTCCTATTTATCGTCCTGTCAAAACGGACAGGTCTTTCATACGCTGTCAGGTTTATTCTTTTCTACTAGCTGTTTATTCTTGTTCTCCCCGACCTGAAGGTCGGGGCAATTGATCCCAATATTGCCGAATTCCTATTTTTATCCTGAGTGATGGCTGATGAGCGTAGCCGAACCAAGCCGCTCCCCTGAAGCCAGCTGAACAGAACCATTTTCTATTTTCCCATTTTCCCATTTCCCTATTTCCCATTTTCCCTATTACCCAATAACTTCTTTCAAATATTGAGCTGTAAAACTCTCCTTATTCTTTATCAGTTGTTCAGGAGTGCCTTCTGCAATAATATATCCGCCACGTCCACCACCTTCGGGACCAAGGTCGATAACATAATCGGCTATTTTGATCACCTCCAGGTTATGTTCAATTACGAGCACTGTATTTCCCCGGTCGACCAGTTTATTTAGCACATGAAGCAAAATATTTACATCTTCAAAATGAAGTCCTGTAGTCGGTTCGTCGAGGATATAAAGGGTTTTTCCAGTATCGCGCTTTGATAATTCCGTTGCCAGTTTTACACGCTGCGCTTCACCGCCTGATAAGGTTGTGGATCGCTGTCCCAAGGTTATATATCCGAGTCCTACCTGGTTTAATGTGCTTATTTTCTGCAGAATAGATGGTATGTTTTCAAAAAACTCAACGGCATGTTCAATGGTCATATCCAGAACATCGGTAATGGATTTACCTTTGAAACGAACTTCCAACGTTTCGCGGTTGTAACGCTTTCCTTCGCAAACTTCGCAGGGAACATGCACATCGGGCAGAAAGTTCATCTCGATTACACGTATGCCTGCTCCCTGGCATGTTTCACACCTACCGCCTTTTACATTAAATGAAAAACGCCCGGGTTTGTATCCCCTTATTTTTGATTCAGGAAGTGAAGAAAATAATTTCCTTATTTCATCAAACACTCCGGTATAGGTTGCAGGATTCGAACGAGGTGTGCGGCCAATGGGCGACTGGTCAATTTCAATTACTTTATCAATCAGTTTGATCCCTTCAATACTCAGGTAGGGCAGAGGCTTCTGTTCCGAGCGATAAAAATACTTGCTCAGGATCGGATACAATGTTTCATTGATAAGACTCGATTTCCCACTTCCTGATACGCCAGTGATACATGTAAAAACTCCGAGTGGTAGCTTTAATGTTACATTTTTTAGGTTATTGCCTGTAGCTCCGGTGAGTGTGAGAAAGTCATTCTCCAGCTTCCTGCGCTTGAGCGGAAGTGCAATTTTCTTTTTACCTGATAAATACTGGCAAGTAATGCTTTTACAGTTAAGTAATTGCTCAGGTGAACCCTCGCCAACTACATGACCACCATGCGTACCTGCTCCTGGTCCCATATCAATTACGTGATCGGCAGCCATAATCATATCCTGGTCGTGTTCAACAACAATTACAGAGTTACCTGTATCCCGAAGGTTTTTCAAAGAATTGATCAGCCTGTGATTATCTCTTTGGTGAAGCCCGATGCTTGGTTCATCCAAAATATAAAGAACTCCGACCAATTGTGAACCAATCTGTGTAGCAAGCCGTATCCGCTGCGATTCGCCTCCCGAAAGACTACCTGAAGTACGATTAAGTGAAAGATAGTCAAGTCCTACATTTAGCAGAAACGATAAACGGCTTTGAATTTCCCGGATAATTTCGTGAGCTATCAGTTTCTGCCTTTCTTCCAGTTGTGGTTCAAGCTCACCAAACCATTCGGAAAGGTTTATCAGGTCCATTTTTGAAAGTTCGGCTATATTTTTACCATTGATCCTGTAAAAGAGAGATTCCTTTTTCAGCCTCGATCCATTGCAATCAGGACATTCGATAGAATTCATAAATCCTTCGGCCCAACGTTTTAATCCTTCCGGATTACCGGCTTCATTCTGATTCAATATATGCTGAACAATTCCTTCAAAATTGAGCGAATACGATGACGTAACGCCAAGATACTCGTTTTTAACTTTGATTACTTCCTCCGAACCATATAAAATGGTCTCAATAGCTTCATCCGGAATGTCGGATAAAGGTGTATCCAGCGTAAAATGATATTTATGCGCAATAGCTTCAAGCTGCCTGAATATCCAGGTTGGTTTATATTCGCCAACCGGTGCAATACCACCTTTTCTGATGCTTTTTGACGAATCAGGAATAACTTTAACCAGATCGATTTCCGAAATATATCCCAAACCCTTACAACGCGGGCAATAACCATACGGCGAATTGTACGAAAAACTGTTGGGCTCAGGCTCATCATATGCTATTCCGGTCTCCGGGTCCATAAGCAGCCTGCTGTAAAACCTTGCATCTTTGGATGTTGATTCCATTGCCATCAAGGCACCTTTCCCTTGCCGTAAAGCAGTTTGAATGGAAGCTGTAAGCCTTGTAAGCGATTTTTCGTTGACTTTAATAGTATCGATAACAGCCTCAATATCATGAATCTTGTACCTGTCGACCTGCATTCCAAATGTGATCTCACTTACCTCACCGTCAACCCTCACTTTCAGAAATCCTTGTTTCCTGATCTGCTCAAAAAGCTCGCGATAATGACCTTTCCGTCCACGAACCAGCGGGGCAAGGATATAAATAGTTTTTTCTGAATAAGTTGAAAGGATCAGATCAATAATCTGGTTATCAGTATACCTTACCATCTTCTGACCCGAAGCAAACGAATAAGCCTCACCGGCCCTGGCATAGAGCAGCCTGAGGAAATCATAAATCTCGGTAATTGTGCCTACGGTGGAGCGGGGATTCCGGTTGGTCGTTTTCTGTTCAATGGAAATAACCGGGCTTAATCCTGTTATTTTATCTACATCCGGACGTTCGATATCGCCCATAAACTGGCGTGCATAAGCCGAAAATGTTTCCATATACCGACGCTGACCTTCGGCATAAATTGTATCGAATGCCAGTGAAGATTTTCCGCTTCCGCTTAATCCGGTAATTACAACCAATTTATCACGAGGAATAATAACATCAATATTTTTCAGGTTATGTACCCGTGCACCATAAACTTCAAGGTATTCCTGATGTGTGGTTTCCGGTTCTTCCTCCGGCTTTAGATTAATGCTGCCCTGATTCATACGTAGTAGGTAGTTGATGCCATTTTAAAATTATCATGCTTATTTTGGCAGCGAACCGGCAGTAATAGTGTCATTAAAAATCTGTTCAGCATTGTCAATTTCAGCCAGCAGTTTATCAAACTCTTCAAAGCCCTTTTTGGGTAATGTGAGTAAATATTTTTTCTTTCCGGAGTTCGTCAGCTTATCCGAACGCAACCAGGGATTAAATTCCTTGAGCAAACGGTAATTTATATTCATTGATTTTGCAAACAACGGAAGGTTGTTAATACTCGAATCAATAGTTATCGTATAAGTTGGAATAGGAGGATAAAGATCTTTTTTACGGATATAATAACCATATTCGGTAGGATGTTCATACAATAATTTTAATGCTATAATCCTGAACATATAGCGCATGGTTTCTTCAGGAAGGTACAAATCGTAATAATTGCTGGTTTTTTGCCGTTCCAGTTCTTTTGCTATCCTGCCTTCACCTACGTTATAAGCTGCTGCGGCAAGTGTCCAGCTGCCAAACTTATTATATGAACCTCGTAAAAGCTTGCACGCAGCTTCAGTAGCTTTTTCAATATGGTATCTTTCGTCAACCTGCTCAGTAATCTCAAGACCGAAATGTTTAGCAGTTCCTGGTATAATCTGCCAGAATCCTGCAGCACCTGCCGGAGATTTAACATTCGACAAACCACTCTCTATCAGAGCCAGGTATTTGAAATCCTCAGGGATATTGTATTTCTTTAGAATCGGGATAATAATATGGAAATACCGGTTCGATTTTTTAAGCATCAACAAGGTTGAAGAATGCCAATACGTATTTACCATTAACTCACGGTCAAGACCTTCGCGAACATAATACAATCCCATAGGTGCTTCTTCCGAAGCAAATTCAGCTTTATCAGGCAGTACCAGCGAAAAGATTTTATTGCTATGTTGAAAGGCTTTTTGGTAATCGATGTCACCTGCCGACTTTGAAAGGTTTCGTGAATAATAAAAACCTTCGAAAGCTGCAAATGCCACAAGTGCAAAAATAAATATGAATCTTTTACTCATTTAAAACAATTTAATTATGCCGGTGGCTATTTTAACAACCGGTAAATGCAAGCGGTGGATTTAGAATAACCGGGCATCCTTAAATAATGGTGCCAGTATATCTTTTTCCGATAACAAGGGATTTGATATCCCCCAGTCTATATTCAATTCAGGATCATTCCAGCGCACACTTCCCTCGGAAGCTTTGTTGTAAACCCCTGAACATTTGTACGTAAAAATTGTATCGTCTTCGAGTGAAACAAAGCCATGTGCAAATCCTTTCGGAATCCAGCAAATCCATTTGTTTTCACTGGTAAGTTTCATCGAAACCCATTTCCCGAACGTTGGAGAGTTACGCCTGATATCAACGGCAATATCTAAAACAGCACCTTGTATAACCCGAACCAGTTTACCCTGTGCAAAAGGTTCAAGCTGATAATGTAAACCACGAAGTACATCTTTTTGTGAACGGGATTCATTATCCTGAACAAATGGTTCGGTTATGCCTAAAGCTGCAAATTTTTCAACATGAAACGATTCGAAAAAATAACCGCGATCGTCGCCAAAAACATCAGGTTTTATAATTAGTACATCTGGTATTGCTGTTGGAATAAGCTCCATGTAGTTTAAGGGGTTAGGTTTTAGGATTTAGGTTTTAGGGTAGTAGCGATACTAATTTTCCAACTTTTGACTTCCGTCTTCCGACCTCCGTCTTCCGCCTTCTGACTTCCGCCTTCCGACTTCCGACTTCTTCGCTAGATATGAATCACTTCACCATAAGCAGCAGCAACGGCTTCCATAACAGCTTCGCTCATAGTTGGGTGTGGATGAACAGATTTAATGATTTCGTGACCGGTTGTTTCTAGTTTACGGGCAACCACAACTTCAGCGATCAGTTCGGTAACGTTGTCGCCAATAAAATGTGCTCCAAGCCATTCACCGTACTTTGCATCAAAAATTACTTTAACAAAACCCTCTTTCGAACCGGCAGCACTGGCTTTTCCTGAAGCTGAGAAAGGAAATTTCCCGACTTTAATTTCATAACCGGCTTCCTTTGCCGCTTTTTCAGTCATGCCTACGGAAGCAATTTCAGGAGATGTGTATGTACAGCCCGGAATGTTTCCATAATCCATAGCTTCTACATGCATTCCAGCAATTTTCTCAACACAGGTAATTCCTTCGTGCGAAGCAACGTGAGCTAATGCCGGGCCGCTTACAATGTCGCCGATTGCATAATATCCATCAATATTGGTACGATAAAAACCATCAACAAGTACTTTGCCTTTTTCAAATTTTATACCTGTTTCTTCAAGTCCGATGCCTTCGAGATTGGTGGCAATTCCAACGGCTGAAAGTACAATATCACATTCAACTACTTCAATTGCTTTTGGTGTTTTGATACTTACTTTACAGATATCACCCTTAATTTCAACGGATTCAACTGATGAAGAAGTCATTACCTTCATTCCTGCTTTTTTAAAACTGCGTTCCAGTTGTTTCGAAACTTCTTCATCTTCCAACGGAACAACATTTGGAAGAAATTCCACCAAAGTTACCTGAACACCGATACTGTTATAGAAATAAGCAAATTCGGAGCCTATTGCTCCCGAACCGACTACAACCATGCTTTTAGGCTTTACTGGTAAAGTCATTGCTTCGCGGTATCCGATAATATGCTTGCCATCCTGTTTCAGATTTGGTAATTCGCGCGAGCGGGCTCCGGTGGCAATAATGATATGCGAAGCGGTTAATTCCGATACTTTGCCTTCAGCATCAGTAACTTCCACCTTTTTACCAGGTTTTAACTTACCGAAACCTTGTATATGATCAACTTTGTTCTTTTTAAGTAAAAACTGAATTCCTTTACTCATGCCTTCGGCAACGCCACGGCTTCTTTTTACCATTTCAGGAAGATCAGCTGTAGCTGAACCTTCAAGAACTATTCCATAATCGGCTGCATGTTTCAGATAGTTATATACCTGTGCGCTTTTTAGCAAAGCCTTGGTAGGAATACAGCCCCAGTTCAGACAAACACCACCTAGTTCTGATTTTTCAACTACTGCTGTTTTTAAACCAAGTTGTGAAGCCCTGATTGCTGCTACATAACCTCCCGGACCGCTGCCAATTACAATAACATCATAATTCATATGTAGTGAATTTTAAAATGAGCGGCAAAATTACCATTTTTTAACCGGATTTTGCCTGTTTTCTTTTGAATATCTCTCTTAAAACAAACTATTATTGCTTTTTGTTGCCCTGGTCTTGTTAAAAGATGCTAACATTAAAAGCAGTTCTGAATGGTTACAAAACAAAACAGCCTGCTGAAAGCAGGCTGTTTAACTGGGACTAAGATCTTTGTTATTTAGTTTCAGGTTGTGCTTCAGCAGGAGCTTCAGAAGGCATTTGCTGCATTTGTTCAGTAGGCTGGTCCATAACGGTATAACCTTCAGGAACTTTAAATTTATCAGCTGCAATTTTAGCACCTAATTCAACCTTATCAGCAATGATTTCCATTTGACCCATCGAAACTTTTATCGGAATATTTTTGAAATGTACTCCGGTGATACGGTTTTCAGGATTAAGGCTGTCAGGAGCAATTGAATATTTAGTTCCTTCAACACCGGCAACAGTTTCTTTGCCTTCGTCTTTATAGCTGAGCCTGGTTTTTAGCTTATCGCTTAAAGCAGCCACATTCATTTGTTCGAACATTTCCGGGGTAAGGGTAGTTTTGTAGGCATTTTTTGTAGCCCTGTCCTGTCCGCCCGACATATTTTCGATTTCATAATGATACATGATATTGCCATCCCTGATATCAATAGTATGCTGGCGCATGTCCATGCCCATCATATTTCCTTCAACCATAGTTTCACGCATTTCCTTTTTACCGTAATCGTCAAAATACAAGGTCTGGGTAACTTTAACACCCATCATATCCATAGGTTTATAGGTAACAATGCCACTTTCTTCGCCATAAGGCTGCTCAGGACTGCCACCTTTACTACCTAAACCACCTGAATTACAGGCCATCAAAATGGTAAGGCCAATAACCTGTACCAGGATTAAAATTCTTTTCATTTTAATTTATATTGGTTTGTTAATTATTTTCTGCAAAAGTACTAAAATAATTAATTATGCTTATATTTAATTAAATATCAGATTATCAGTATTATACATTAGTTAAGCATGTCATGTAATTTTTTGATTAGCCTTTTAATCATTACTTTTTTTGATTTCCAGTTAAATGAAATCAATCCCTTTTTAATCATTTTGTTCTTTTTTCGAATCTGGTTAAATTAAATTAACCAATCGGTAATTGCCTTGAAAAGCCTTCCTGCAACGAGATGAATGTTTCCGTAAAGGAAATTTCCGGAATGGCTTGTATTTGCTCAACAATTACTTGTTTCAGATGCTCGTTGTTACGTGTTATAATTTTGATCAGTAATGAGTATTTTCCCGAAATGTGATGACACTCTACGATTTCCGGTATTTTCTGGATTTTATTAAAAACCTCGTTATGTGTGCTGGTGGATGTGAGATTTACCTGTATCCCGATAAACGCACAAGTTAGGTAGCCCATACTTTTATGATTGAAAACCAACTGTGAGCCGGATATAATCCCTGCTTCTTTCATTTTGCGTATACGCTGATGAACTGCTGTGTGGGTTACTTTGCAATGCCGGGCTACTTCAACGTACGGCATGCGTGCATCTTTCATTAATTGTTCTACAATTCTTTTGTCGAGTGCATCAAGATGAAAGTTTATCTGCATGGTTTAATTAAGTTTAATTCAAAATGAAAGTTATAAATCAGTATAAGTTTCAAATTTAAAATATTATTTCAATATTGAATTCAAAATGTTATAAATAGTGCTGATTAATTAAACATCTGGTAGTTTTGCATTTCGAAATAATGAAATCTTTTGTTTTTCAAAAAAAACTGTAATTTCACAAAAAAATCATTCCTATGAAACACGATCCATCACGCGCAATTTTTGAGATGAAACAATTCGGCGAGTACGGCGATGTTAATCCATCTATCACCGATTCAGCAACATACACTTTTTTGCAAGCTAAAACCATGACCGATACCTTTCATGGAGAGGCTGAAGGTTGTTTCCTTTATTCACGACATTGGAATCCAAGTAATAAGTACCTGGCTGATGTTTTGGCTGCTATGGAAGGAACCGAAGAAGGCTGGGTAACGGCTTCGGGAATGGGTGCTATAACTTCTGCAATTCTGCAGTGTTGTAATTCGGGTGATCATATTGTTTCGAGTGTTACTACCTATGGCGGAACTTTCGCATTTATGCAGAATTACCTTCCGAAATTTAATATTAAAACCACTTTTGTCGATATCACGGATCTGGATGCCGTAAGGAAAGCAATTACGCCTCAGACTAAGATTATTTATACTGAATCGATGACAAATCCATTGCTTCAGATATCGGATATACCAGTTTTAGCTGCCATAGCCAACGAACACAATATCAAGCTGATGGTAGATAATACATTTACCCCGATGATGATTGCTCCTGCAAAATTAGGCGCTCATATTGTGCTTTACAGCATGACCAAGTTTATTAACGGTAAAAACGATTGTGTTGCCGGCGCTATCTGCGGAACCCATGAATTTATTAATTCGTTGATTGATGTGAATTCCGGAACTGCTATGTTACTAGGTCCGGTTCTCGATCCATTGCGTTCGTCAAGCATTTTGAAGAATCTTCATACGCTTCATATCCGTATGCAGCAACACAGCAAAAATGCCATGTACCTTGCATTGAAAATGAAGGATGCCGGATTAAAGATCAACTATCCTGGTTTACCTGATCATAAAGGTCATGAATTGATGAAAAGCCAGATGCACCCTGATTTCGGTTTTGGTGGAATGCTGTCCATTGATATGGTAACCAGTGATAAAGCTTCGAGGTTTATGGAATTGATGGAAATGCATGATGTTGGATACCTCGCTGTTAGTCTGGGATACTTCAAAACTTTGTTCAGCAATTCCGGCAAAAGTACATCCAGCGAAGTGCCTGAAGATGTACAGCATGATATGGGACTTTCGGCAGGATTGGTCCGCTTCAGTGTAGGTCTTGATCACGATATTGAACGTACCTGGAAAAGTATTGAGCATTGCCTTTCCATAATTAATAATGAATAGAGCTCAATGGCTCCTTTCATGTTTTCAAATTAACGAATAAAGCAGGTGTGAATTGTGAAATGAAAGGTGAAATTATTTTCACTTTTCAGCGCAGTTCACACCTTTTTTAATTTAACACAGATAATTTAACCATACTTTAAATCGCAATCCTGAGCTGATTTCTTAATAAAAAGGCTTAATTTTGGTTCACAAATCAGCTTTTGGACTCTAATCCCCAAATCCTAACCGCTAAAACCTCATAATGATAAAATTAATACTTTTAGTTGGTACAGGTGGTTTCCTGGGAACTGTTGCCCGGTTCCTGACTTCGCGGTATTTTGCAGCATATTTTCCATCATCTTTTCCTTATGGAACCTTCGTTGTAAATGTAGTAGGATGTTTTTTAATTGGACTTATTTATGGGATTTCGGAAAAAGGTAATTTTTTAAGCACGGAGTGGCGTTTGATATTAACGGTAGGATTTTGTGGCGGATTTACTACCTTTTCCGCTTTTGCTGCCGAAAATATGGCCATGCTTCGCGATAATGAATTGTTTAACTTCTTTTTATATACCGGCGGCAGTATTTTTGTAGGATTGCTTGCTACTTTTGCCGGGATCATGCTTATTAAAATCTTATAGCCATGAACTCCAATGATAGTGTTAAGATATTGAGGGTGTACACCAGTTCCACTGATAAACTGAAGCATACACCTTTATATGAGATGCTTGTTTTTGCTGCCAGGCGAAATGGACTTGCTGGTGCAACAGTCCACAAAGGAATAATGGGTTACGGAAGCAGCAGTATAGTTCATTCGGCTAAATTCTGGGAAACCAACGACAAACTTCCTGTGGTAGTTGAAATAATTGACGAAAGCCCCAAAATTGAGGCTTTCTTCGAAGTAATTAAACCATACCTGGAAAGTGTACGTTATGGTTGCCTCGTAACCATAGAGGATGCACATGTACTCCTTTTCAAAACCGGCGGGAAGAAGACGATTTTTGAATTATGAAAAGTGATTTTCAGATTGTATTCCTGGTTCATAATTCAAATTTCAAGGTTAAATCTCTAAACTACTAAAGAACAAGCCAATTCAGTGCTGCTTTTTATCCTGACTTCTTTGTTTCATCTTTCAACCAATTTTTCTGAAATACAACTATTAAGGCTTTAAAACCTTTTTAAAAATATATTCACCACCTTGTTTCAGCGTAAATCCATCTGCAATCCCTGAGGCGGTTTTGTTGAAAATCATAACAATGTTGAATTGATCATATCTGAATTCGGTTTCCGAGACTGCATCCAATGAAAATGCTGGTTGCCCGCTAGCCTGTGCAATAAGTTTATTCCCATCACTTTTTACTGTAATAACCAGGGGCAATTGCTCCGAATTATATTCGCCTTCACAGGCAGCCAGTTTTTCCGGGGATAGCGTAACCGTTTTAAAATCCGGGATTTTGTATGGTTTGTCAAAATAACAGCTAAGTATTCCAATAAGGATCTCGTTCATTGGATAATTCAAAGCATTGGAGCTAAAAGCAACAGCAACTTTATCTTCGGGGAAAAAAGCCAGCGATGATGAAAATCCGTCAATCCCTCCATTATGGCTGAAAGCTGATCTTTCATGAAATGGCACTTTAAATATACCTAAACCATAACCATCTTTGATTGTGGTCATTTTCTTCAGGGAACTCTCATTTATCAGTT
>JFJP01040774.1_pt1 | contig 11393 bp, 7 predicted proteins | sample 431651 | NCBI WGS metagenome assembly JFJP01 (sample SAMN02602958, study PRJNA72255) | Microbial mat metagenome, whole genome shotgun sequencing project. | biome: fresh water; feature: sink hole; material: water; isolation source: purple microbial (photo- and chemosynthetic) mats found in... | reverse complement strand
AAAATTATCGTATTCGTCAATAAATAAGTAAATGGATAAGTTTTTTCGCTTACAACTATCTGTAATATATTCAATTTTTGACTCTGCAAAGCCATCTTTCGGATAGCCAGAAATATATTCTTCGCCTAATATTGAGCGGTAAGAGGCATTGAAATCATCAAAAGATTTACTACAATGCTCCTCAAATGACGATTCTAATTTCGCCAATTCTGGATTTACGCCCGAGAAATTAAAATTTAGAATCAAATACTTGTTTTTTTCTTCGGTAGGATGTTGACCGATATAAGTTTCGCCAAAAAGTAAATCAAAATTCGATGCCTCATTTACATCGTAATATGCTTTCATGGTATTCAACCACAATGATTTACCAAACCTGCGGGGGCGTATCAAAAATAGAAATCGTGGGGCATCTTCTACTGTTTCGATAAAACGGGTTTTATCAACGTAGTAAAAATTATGTTTTGCAATTTCGGCATAATCACTAATGCCGTAAGGTATTTTCTTGGCCATAATGGGTAGGTTTTTAGAGCAAAAAACAAAAAGTAAATACTTGGACTGTTGATGTTGATAATTCACTCAAAATCTTTGTTCTTTGATTTTTGCTCTTCTTAATTTGCAAAGATACATATATTTTATTGCGAGTGGTAAATTTACTCTAAAAAAACAATGCCCGAAAATTCATTGCTGAATATCGGGCATTCTTTACTTAACAGGACACACAAAACCGTCTATTTTATTTGCCGACCAATTGGAGGGAAAAATAAAAATGGTGGTCAATCAGTTGAAGATAAAAGAATTTAATTCGTTGTCGAGTGGACGATAATTTGTTCCTGAAAATGTATATGAATGAAAAAACTCTGAAAATCTCTCACACAATAGTTGCGATAAGATTCGTTTTACCGTAGCATAACTAAATGAATTCTCATATTCTTTATGTTCGTTCGCAACACTATCGTACCTGTAAGCTCATAAAACTATAAATAAATCGTTTTAAATTTATAAACAATCCATATATAATCCATATTATTATGATATGGATTATATATGAATTATATATGGGTTATATATGAGTTATATATGGATTATATCCGAATATACATTGAATAAAGGGGGAGTATTACTTCTATAAACCGAACATTTGTTTGATTTGGTTGTTTGATGTTTTGTAAATAATAGAATGCAAATAATGTCGTATTTCTATATAAAAAAAAGGAAATGGGACGCGGATTTTCGCTGATAAAGCGGACTTGCCTGTTGCAGGCAGGTGTAAGAAATGGAGTTGTATATCGTTTTCAGCGATATGATTTTCAGACACTTGAATCTTAATCCTCCTCGATTTATCGAAAAAAAATCCTTTTTCTTTTATCCGTCAATTTCCGCTTTACCAGCGAAAATCTGCGTTCTATTAATATCTTTAAATGGTACATTTTTCTTTTCAATTCATTTAAATAAAACAAAATAAATACAATGACTGATAATTTTGCACATCGCGCAGCGGAATGGGATAATCCATCGAAAGTTGAAATGACGAAAAAATTTGTAGCTGCATTAACAGAGAGTATTGAAATCAAAAACCACTGGCGCGCACTCGAAATTGGGGCAGGTACGGGTTTGGTAGGTCTGCAATTGTTGCCTTATGTAGGCAGCGTTGTTTTCGAAGATACTTCGGCGGCTATGTTGGGCATTTTAAAACAAAAACTGAATGGCGATGAGGTTGTAGAAATTGTAGAAGGTGAAGTTTTTGAATATAAAAATCAGGACGTTGATTTTGTTTTTTCGTGTATGGCTTTTCACCATATTCCTGTTATTGAAAAAACATTGGAACATTTATACCAAATTACAAACCCAGGAGCTACCATTGTGGTGGGCGATATTCGCAGCGAAGATGGTTCGTTTCACCATTTCGAACCCATTCCACACAAAGGATTTGATACTGCCGAGCTGAGCGAAAAGTTTGAAAAGGCAGGGTTTAAAGTACTTTCAGCAGAGAATTACAATATCCTAAAACGCGAGCGCACTCCAGGTGTTTTTACCGATTATGAGCAGTTTATGTTAGTAGCAACGAAAAAAATTACCAAATAAACTATTTTTTCAAGGTCATTTCTTCCGACAGAAAATGTTCGAGCTCCTCCGATTTAACATTGCTGGTTAATTGTCCATTTATTGCCCACGAAATATGTCCCGTTTCTTCGGAAACTACTATGGCAATAGCATCAGAGTTTTCGGTAACTCCTAATGCTGCTCTATGCCGCAAGCCCAAGCGTTTGGGTATAGTTTGATTTTTCGAAACGGGCAAAATGCAAGCGGCTGCTTTAAGCGATTTTCCTTGAATAATTAATGCGCCATCGTGTAGCGGACTATTTTTGAAAAATATATTTTCGATAAGTCGCGAGCTGATTGATGCGTTTATTTGTTCACCAGATACGGAATAAAAATCCAAATCGCTATTGCGGCAAATCACAATCAAGGCGCCTGTCTTTGTTTTCGACATCGATTTACAAGCCAACACTATTTGTATCAGATCAAAATCGGTATCCTTCGATTGGGTATTATCCGACGAAAGCAACTTCTTTAAATACTGTATCAAACTCCATTTTTGATGCGAACCAATTTTGGAAAATACTCGACGTAGCTCGTCTTGAAAAAGTACAATCAATGCAAAAGCACCTACACTCACAATGCGATCGAGTATACCGCCAAGCAACTCCATTTTGAAAATGTAAGTTACTAATATCCAAAAAATAAGAAAAGCCATTACACCCAAAAAAATGTTTACAGCTCCTGTACGGCGTAGCAATTTGTATAACTGATAAAGCAATACTGCCACCAGAAATATATCAATAATATCTTTTATCGTTAGTTGAAAACCCATCTTTATGAATTAGTTTATAGGAAATAGTTTATAGGAAAAATAGTTTATAGTTTATAGGAAGATTTAAGATACAAAATCAATACATCAACACTCCGATAGCTATCGGGGCAAATCAACACATCACCACATCACCACATCATTTCACCGCTTCAAAAATTGCAATTGTTTGCTTTGCCTCTTTTACATCGTGAACCCTAAGGATATTTGCTCCGCCTATCAATGCTTTGTAATGAACAGCCGTTGTGCCATTTAAAGCTTCTTCGGGAGTTACATTAAGTGTTTTACAAATCATCGATTTGCGCGAAACTCCAACTAAAAGTGGGGCTTGAATTGCTGAAAATAAATTCAAATTTTTAAGCAAACTGAAATTTTGCTCTTTTGTTTTCGCAAATCCAAATCCGGGGTCGATAATGACATCATTTACACCAAGCAAATGCAATTGATGCACCCTTTTTTGTAGAAAATCTATGACTTCTGCCATCACATTTGTGTAATCGCAACGGGTTTGCATGGTTTGAGGATTGCCTTTGATATGCATTAAAATGTATGCAACGCCCAAATCGGCAATAGTTTCGAACATACAATTATCCAATGTCCCACCACTAATATCGTTGATTATGCCAACGCCATAATTTTTTACAGCAAAAGTAGCCACTTCCGATCGAAAAGTATCGACTGATAGAGCTATATCCGGGAAATGTTTCACAATAACCTCAAGAGCTACCATCAAACGCTTCATTTCCTCTTGCGCACCAATGTTTTCGGCCATTGGTCGACTAGAATAAGCGCCAATGTCTATAATATCAACACCTTCGGAAACCATTCCTTCAACTTTTTTCAAAATGGAACTTGCACTACTAACTCTGCTTTCGTTGTAAAACGAATCGGGAGTAACATTCACAATTCCCATTACTTTAGGTTGCGAAAAGTCGATTAAACGGTTGCCGTACTTTATGACCATAAAATATTTTAAAAAAATAATTCAGTACAAAAATAAGAAAAATACTGTTAGAACGTTATTAATAAAATAATATTGAAGATTTTATATTAAACTGATTTTACTTGTTGTAATTTAAACTACTATTATTCAGCGATATACATATTTTTACTATTAAAAATTCATTCATACAACAAAAACTTAAAAAGGCTGAAATGCTGAAAATTTTACAAATTGGTATGAATGCTTTTTTTGAAAAAAAACAAAAATATCACATTTATGGGTATTTGTGAGAAAAAATTGCTATTTTTGCGCTTAAATTCTTTCATAAGAGGCAATTTGAATTAAAAAGTACCGATTATTAAAATTATTTACTGATATTTACGACGTTATTTTGAAAAAATAGAACTTAATAAAAATTAAAGCTTACAAGATTGAAAATTAAAATTATATGAGAATTAAAACATTAACAAAAATTGCTGTTTTTACATTAGTTATATCTACTGTTTTTGTAAATTGTAAAAATAAAAAAGCAATGTCTGGCGTTTCTGGTGTTACCGGCTGGAAATACAATGATCCTACTGGAACTGATTTTGTTGTAAAAGAAGGTCTTGTAACTCAAAATCCGCTCGGAATGGTGGCAGTTGAGGGCGGATCGTTTACAATGGGTGAAAAAGCGGAGTTCGTAACTCAGCCTCGCGACAACCGTCAGCGAAGAATCACCGTTAGCTCGTTTTACATGGATCAGTATGAGATTAGTAATGTAGATTGGCGTGAGTATTCGAACTGGATGAAAATCATTTTCGACAAAAAAGCCCAAGAGCTTGTAAAACGTTCTATTCCAAATGTAAACACATGGCGCGAACAGCTGGCTTATAATGAGCCTTACCTCCAAAACTATTTTTCGCATCCTTCTTTCAATAGATATCCGATTGTGGGTGTAACTTGGGAGCAAGCTGTAGATTATTGTGCATGGCGTACCGACCGCGTGAACGAGTTGGCTTTGATAAAAGCGGGTATTATTAAAGCTCCAAATTTTGCTTCCCTCGAAAAAATGTCTTACGATAGCATTCGTAACAACTTTATTTTCAACACTCAAAAATACCTTGTTCAAAATTCATATTTGCCTGAGCCTGGTCCTAAAGCTCGCAAAGGTTCTAATTTAGCAACAACAAAAGTGGATATGTCCGACGGAATTATGTATTCCGATTACCGACTACCAACCGAAGCCGAGTGGGAATATGCTGCTTATGCTATTACATCCGATAGAAATGATATTGTAGCTGAAGGAAAAATTTATCCTTGGGCAGGTCAACAAACTCGATTGACCGACCGCAAGAATATGGGAAAAATACAAGCTAACTACGTTCGTGGTCGAGGCGACATGGGTACATCAGGTATTGCTAATGACCGTGCAACTATTACTGGCCCCGTAGACTCATATATGCCTAATGACTTTGGTTTGTTCAACATGGCTGGTAACGTAAACGAATGGGTGCTCGATGTGTATCGTGCTTCGAGTTTCGATGATGTGGCCGAATATAATTCATTTCGTGGTAATGTGTACACCAAAAAGCAGGTTGATAGCAAAGATTCTATTGGACGTGATGTTTTTGGAGTAGATTCCCTTGGACGTATTTCGTTAGAAATTACCAAAGATTTACGAAATTTTAAAGATCCAGATCCACAAGCTAAAATTCCAACGGATACATTAGATATTAGCGATGTGCTTCGTCCCGAAATAAATGAGCGCTCACGTATTTACAAAGGTGGTTCGTGGAAAGATCGTGTATATTGGCTGAACCCTTCAACTCGTCGCTATTTGGACCAAGGTAAATCGGGTAATGATATTGGTTTCCGTTGTGCAATGAGTATGATTGGAGATATACCGCAAACAAGAAAAAGAAAATGAAAGACTGATTGAATAAATAAATCAAAAGCACTTGTTCATACAGAACAAGTGCTTTTTTTACAATAAAAGTTACTTCATTTTTCACTAAAATTTCGTAAATTTGCAAGCATTATAATTTTAAAATAATAATACAAAAATACTTTGCTTATATTCGTAATATGACAAGAACAATTATTGCCAACGCTTTAAAAAGCACAGATTATGGCACTACCGTAAACATTAAAGGCTGGGTACGCACGCGTAGAGGGAATAAAAATGTAAGCTTTATTGCTTTGAACGATGGCTCTACTATCAATAACATTCAAGTTGTTGCCGACAATGAGAAATTTGGTGAAGAGTTTCTAAAACCAATTACTACTGGGGCTTGTATAAGTGTTGTTGGTATTTTGGTAGAATCGATGGGCAAAGGGCAAACAGTTGAAGTTCAAGCCGAAAGCTTCGAAATATATGGTGGAGCTGACCCAGATACTTATCCCTTGCAGAAAAAAGGCCACACATTGGAATTTCTACGTGAAATTGCACATTTGCGACCACGGACAAATACTTTTGGAGCGGTGCTCCGCATTCGTCATCACATGGCACAAGCTATTCATCGCTTTTTTCACGAACGTGGATTTTTCTATGTACACACACCAATCATTACTGGTTCCGACTGCGAAGGTGCTGGGCAAATGTTTCAGGTTACGACATTGAATATGTACGACCTAAAAAAAGACGAAACAGGTTCGATTGATTATAGCCGCGATTTTTTTGGAAAGCAAACAAGCCTCACCGTTTCGGGTCAGTTGGAAGGCGAGTTGGCAGCAATGGCATTGGGCTCTATTTACACTTTTGGTCCTACTTTTCGTGCCGAAAACTCGAACACACCACGCCACCTTGCCGAATTTTGGATGATTGAACCAGAAGTGGCTTTCAACGAAATAGGCGAAAATATGCAATTGGCGCAGGATTTTATTCAATACTGTATTCGTTGGGCCTTGGAAAACTGCAAGGAAGACCTTGATTTCCTTAGCGAAATGTACGACAAAGAATTATACGAGCGCTTGAATTTTGTTGTAAACAACGATTTTAAACGATTGGCCTATACCGAAGGTGTTGAAATACTGAAAGCCGCTGTTGCCAACGGCCATAAATTTGAATACCCTGTGGATTGGGGAACCGATTTGCAATCGGAACACGAACGCTATTTGGTAGAACAGCATTTTAAATGCCCAGTAATACTGACAGATTACCCTAAAGAAATTAAGTCGTTTTACATGAAACAAAACGATGATGGCAAAACTGTACGTGCTATGGACGTTTTATTCCCAAAAATTGGCGAAATTATTGGCGGTTCGCAACGCGAAGAAAACTTAGAAAAACTTCAGCTGAGAGCCGACGAAATGGGTGTGCCAACAAAAGATATTTGGTGGTATCTGGAAACACGCAAATTTGGAACAGCACCGCATTCGGGCTTTGGTCTTGGGTTCGAACGACTGCTTCTTTTTGTAACAGGTATGTCAAATATTAGAGATGTTATTCCTTTTCCTCGCACACCGAACAATGCAGAGTTCTAAATTGTTATATGCACCTGAAATAATAAATGATTAAATTGTAATAAAAAAAATGAGTAGTACAAATAAAACTGAAGCTGAAAATGTAGTTATTCGTTTCTCTGGTGACTCGGGAGATGGAATGCAGCTTACAGGAACACTTTTTTCCAATCTATCCGCAATTTTAGGAAACGAAATCCTTACATTTCCTGATTTCCCCTCCGAAATTAGAGCTCCATTAGGCACACTAAGCGGAGTTTCGGGTTTTCAAGTAAATTTGGGCGCTAGCAAAATATACACACCAGGCGATGACGCTGATGTGTTGATTGCGATGAATCCTGCTGCGTTGAAAATGAACTACAAAAGCATCAAAAAAAATGGTATTATAATTATCGACACTGATTCGTTTAAAAAATCGGACTTAGATAAGGCTAATTTTACTACTGAAAATCCATTCGAAGAGCTTAATATTTCGGATTCCATTCAGATTATTCCCGTAGGACTTACCTCACTTACTGTTGCCGGTCTCGAAGGATTCGAAATGGATAACAAATCTGTACTTCGTAGCAAAAATATGTTTGCTTTGGGTTTGGTGTGTTGGTTGTTTAATCGACCTGTGGATAAAGCAATAGATTTTTTGCAAACAAAATTTGGCAAAAAACAAACCATCCTTGATGCAAATGTGAAAGTGCTAACAGATGGTTTCAATTATGGACATAATTTGCATTTGGCTGTTAATACTTTTTTGATTGACAAATCGAATGAAGTAGTAAAAGGACGCTACACAAGCATCAACGGAAATAAAGCTACCGCATGGGGACTAATTGCCGCAGCCGAAAAAGCAGGGCTTCAACTCTTCCTTGGTAGTTATCCAATTACACCAGCCACCGACATTATGCAGGAGTTGGCCAAACGCAAAGATTTAGGCGTAAAAGTGGTACAAGCCGAAGATGAAATTGCAGGTATTACGCTTGCATTGGGTGCCTCGTTTGCTGGTTCGCTAGCCGCAACAAGCACTTCGGGTCCAGGATTGGCGCTCAAATCGGAAGCCATTGGCTTGGCTGTAATGGCCGAATTGCCCATTGTAATTGTGGATGTAATGCGTGGCGGACCTTCAACAGGCTTACCCACCAAAACAGAACAGACTGACTTATTACAAGCCTTGTATGGACGAAACGGCGAATCGCCGGTGGTAGTTATTGCTGCAAGCACGCCCGACGATTGTTTTCATTATACTTACATGGCTTCAAAAATTGCGGTGGAACACATGACGCCAGTGATTTTAATAACCGATACTTTCATTGCCAACGGTACTTCGCTATGGAAATTACCAAAAATGGCCGATTTACCTGTTATCCAGCCGAATTTGGTAACACCAGACATGGAGGATGTTCGTGTAACTTCACGCGATCCTGAATCGTTAGCACGTTATTGGGCTATACCTGGCATGGAAGGCTTTAATCAACGCAACGGAGGTTTAGAAAAGGACTACATTACGGGTGCTATTTCGTCGGACCCACTTAATCACCAAAAAATGGTGGACATGCGTCAAGCGAAAATCAATTATATCAGCACTAAAATTCCTGAGCTTATGGTGGAAGGTGATGTTGATGCCGATACTTTAGTAATTGGTTGGGGCTCTACTTATGGACATTTGAAAACTGCTGTTACTAATTTGGCTAAAGCGGGCGAAAAGGTAGCTCTGGCTCAATTCAACTATATCCATCCACTCCCAAAAAACACCGAAGAAGTTATTCTAAAGTATAAAAATGTGTTGGTATGTGAACTCAATAGCGGACAATTTGCGACTTACCTTCGATCGAAAGTTCCAGGCAATTACAAGCAATACAACAAGGTACAAGGACAGCCATTTAATGTAGCTGAATTAGAAGAAGCTATTTTGAAAGCAGTTAATAGTTTATAGTTAGTAGTTTATAGTCAGTATTTATAGTACATAGAAAAAGTTTAAAGTTTAATGGAATCAACAATAAAACAATATACAGCTAAAGATTTTAAAAGCGATCAATACGTTCGTTGGTGCCCCGGTTGTGGCGATTATGCCTTGCTCAATACGCTTCAAAAAGTATTGGCCGAAATTGGCACCGACCCCAAAGATGTGGCAACTATATCGGGAATAGGTTGCTCATCGCGCTTGCCTTATTACATTTCGGGTTATGGATTTCATACCATTCATGGTCGTGGAGCGGCGGTGGCTACCGGTGTGAAAGTAGCAAACCCAAAACTCACTGTGTGGCAAATTACCGGCGACGGCGATTGTTTAGCCATTGGTGGAAACCATTTTATACACAGTGTTCGTCGCAATATCGACATTAATGTGTTGATTTTCAACAATCAAATATATGGCTTAACCAAAGGTCAATACTCTCCCACTTCGAAAATGGGATTTATCAGTAAATCTTCGCCATTCGGTACAGTAGAAAGTCCTTTCCGCCCAGCTGAACTCACGATGGGAGCTCGTGGCACTTTCTTTGCTCGTGTATTAGATGTCGACTTAAAATCGTCGCAGGCAGCTATGGCTGCTGCAGCAGCGCACAAAGGTACCTCGATAGTTGAATGTTTGGTAAATTGTGTAATTTTCAACGATGGAGCTCATAGCTTTTTGGCAGAAAAGGAAAATCGCTACGATCGCGTTATTATTTTGGAAAATGGCAAACCAATGATTTTTGGTAAAAATAGCGACAAAGGATTAATTGCCGAAGGCTTTAACCTGAAAGTAGTTACCTTAGGCGAAAATGGTATTACCGAAGCCGATTTGTTGGTACACGACAGCAAAAATAAAGATTTTACGCTGCAAATGAAATTGGCTCAAATGGAAGGACCCGAATTTCCTGTAGCATTAGGTGTTATACGAAATACAGAATCGGATACTTACGATGCAGCCATCGAACAACAAATTGCCGAAATTCAAGCCAAATCGAAAATAAAATGCTTCGATGATTTGATTGACTCGTGCGAACAATGGGAGATGTAAGGTCAAAATAAAAAAACCATTCGAACTGTTCGAATGGTTTTTTTTGTTTCATAGATTACGCATATCTAAAAAAGCGTCAGCTGCCCATCATTATCATCTTCACTATCAACGTTTTTCGATTTAGAAGCACTTCTCGATTTTGTTTTTCGAGGCATTGCGTGTGCTGCTTCTATTTGGTCTTCGTCTTCTACAATTACTATTTCGGGTTGCGGTTTTATTTCCTCTACTTGCTTTTCAATCAAAATTGGTTCTTCTACATCTATCACTTTATCAGCTAATATCACTTTATCAACAAGTATAGGTTTTACTGTTTTCTGTTTTTTCTCTTTTTTATCAACAACCAATTCAGTTATTACTTCTTCTTTCTTTTCTATTACTTCTTCTTTCTTTTCCTCTACGTTATGTATTATTTCGTCTAAAACTGGAATGTCAGGCTCTTTTGTTACAGGCTCTTTTGGTTCAAGCTCTTTTGATTGTACGATTTCGGGCACGTCCTCACCCTTTTCTTCTTCCTCTACTGTCTCGTTTTCGCTCTCCTCGATAGCATCATCGGGAATTGCGGCATTGGGCTTAAATCGGATAGGCTCCAATTCGTTGATTGTTTCAACTTCGAAAGTAGAAAGGCGTTTGCCCTTTGCTTTAAAACTTTTTACACCAATGAATTCGTCGGCATCTACCACCAAAGCCTCCCGATAAGCATCATTTTTACCAAATACAACTTCGAAACGGGGATAATCTACATCCGACAAAAGCAATAGGCGCGAGTCAGGATTTTCACCTATAAAATTCTGTTTTTTAGCATTTGCTTCAAACTGAAAACGCTTCAGGTAGTAAAATTTCTGTTCGGCATCGTAGAGAGCTACCGACCACACTTTGTTGTTATCGAATTTTTCAATGACCATTATGTCCTTTTCGTAATGGTTATTGAGGTCGAAATTAGAAGTGTAGTATTCTCCTTTACTCGAAACGATTAAGATTAAATCGTCGCTTAAAAATTCGCCTAAAAATTCACCTCGGTTGTCGTAATTGAGTCGCAACACATCACGATCGAACCAAACCTGCCGACCACCTAAGGTAGAACCTCCTTTTTGTTTAAGCGTAATTTTCTGAATTTCGTTTTTGGTTAATAAATTTCCCATCGACTGCCG
>JFJP01034865.1_pt1 | contig 11393 bp, 9 predicted proteins | sample 431651 | NCBI WGS metagenome assembly JFJP01 (sample SAMN02602958, study PRJNA72255) | Microbial mat metagenome, whole genome shotgun sequencing project. | biome: fresh water; feature: sink hole; material: water; isolation source: purple microbial (photo- and chemosynthetic) mats found in... | reverse complement strand
AAATATGTCCAGAGCCCGTTCAGGGATGCAGACAACAGTGTTGTCATCGTTTGAATCCGATAAGTCCATATCGATACTATTGACATTTTTGACATCAGGCCTTTACTATATACTGAGAAAATCAAACAGGAGGGAATCATCATGAGGAAGAGCATTGCTGTTTTTGCTGCGCTTTTAATTGTTTTATCAGTTGTTTCCGTCGGAGCACAAGCCAAGCTCAAAGACGGTTTCTATTTTGCACAGGAAGCTGAATATCAGACGAGTGGATGGCGTTACCAGGTAGTCCTTCAGGTAAAAGCCGGCAAAATTATTACCGCTACATGGAATGGTACAAACAGCCTTGGCTTGATGGATAAAAAATCAGAAGCTTCAGCCGGCCGCTATGGCATGAAAAAAGTGTCAAAACTGGGCAAGGAGTGGCACGAACAAGCCGCTGCCGTGGAGAAATATCTTGTGGATACCCAGGACATATCATTCAGCAAATATACCACCCCTGAAGGCAACACCGACGCCATCACAGGAGCTTCCATCCATGTCAAAGAATTTTTTGAACTTGTAAAAGCAGCTGTGGCCAGTCAACCGGTAGCCAAGGGTACCTACGCCAAAGATGGCTGGTTTTTTGCCAAAGCTCCGGCTTTTGACAAAAGCGGATATGCAGCCACAGCCCTCATCACGATCGTCAATGGCCGTATCGTCAGCGCCACCTGGAATGCGCTCCACAAAGCCGGCGGCGACTCCAAAGTCGTCCGCGCCATCAAGGGTACATACAAGATGAGCGCCAAGGAAGGTGAGTGGAACGTCCAGGCAGCCCGGGTTGAAGCTGCATTGGTAGCCCAGCAGGATCCCGCAAAAATTCCGGTAAAGGCTGATGGCAAGACCGATGCCATCTCCGGCGTTTCAGTTACCGTGAACGAGTTCGTAACCGTAGCAACAGAAGCCCTCAAAACAGCCCGCTAGAATTTTCTCGACCATACAAGGGCTGCCCCAAAAAGGCAGCCCTTTTTTTGCCAATGCAGCTTTTCGTCGATAGCGGGATTGGATGCAAGGAAAGACGCGCTATGTAAACCGCAGGCGTACTTTGGTACGCCAAGGCGCAACATAGCGCGTCTTGACGCCCCAAGAGCCTGCCGGACTTATGACCGCGTGCTTGATACATATTTGGAAGTGATGACGTAATCGAAAAAATGTTACCTGTAATTACGCTTTTTTGCCGGATTCGGCGTTCCGCGGCGTAAAAAAGCCTCGTCAATCGGGTCATACCGGAAGTATGACCCTCAATCCTCGTCCTTTTTCCACTCGCGGCTCACTCTCACCCGGCAAAAATCATAAGTCCGGCAGGCTCTACGACGACCCGTTATCTCCTACCCCGAAGAAGCTTTTCGTCGATAACGGGATTGGATGCAAGGAAAGACGCGCTATGTAAACCGCAGGCGTACTTTGGTACGCCAAGGCGCAACATAGCGCGTCTTGACGCCGCAGACGGCCCGCTATCTCCTACCCTGAAGAAGCTTTTCGTCGATAACGGGATTGGATGCAAGGAAAGACGCGCGATGAGTCACGCAGGCGTACTCCCTGTACGCCAAGGGGCGCATCCCGCGTCTTGACGCCGCAGACGACCCGTTATCGACGAAAAGAAAAAGAACGGTATGCCTGGACGTCTACGCATACCGTTCTTGATTCAGGCCTTTTCCGCCTACAAATAGTATCGGTATGTGACATTCAGCCTTTAAGGACAATTATTCAAATGAGGCTCGCGGCGTGCCATCGCGCGCTTTCTGCAACCGCTTTGTAGAGGCGTTCTGTCCGCTCCAGGCTTTCATCCAGGTTTTTTGCCCGGCCACCGACAGCTTCCGCTGCGGACGTAAAAAGGAACCCAACGACGTCCCGGGCTTGGCTGGCAAGAACCGCTTCGTCGATGCGGGCCAATTCTGCCAGCTTTTCCTGCAGTACGGATCCTTTGGAACCCAGTGCTTGACGTGCAATGATGACGGCATGATCCGAAAGGTCAGCCAGCCTTGACAGTTCAGTTGTAAGCTCGAATAGAATTGCGTCGATATCGGCTGCGGATCCACTCTTGATCGATGTTTTACTGATTGTGTGGAAAACTTCCTCGATCCGGCGATGTATATCGTCACGTCTGGTGGCGTCCAGTAAAAGTGACTGGAGTGGTTTATGGCTCATCCCGGGTATTGCAAGCCCGTGGGCTGACAGGTTGTAGGTAGTCGCCTCTGGATGGGCCAGCATCTTTTTTGCAAACCAGGAGGAGTATAATGACAGGCGCTCATCGCTGGTTACCGGCGAACCATCGTTGGCGACTGCCTGAAAAGGCCTGCCTCCCCGCATCGCTGTAAATGATGCATTCGAGGCGGGTTCCAGCCGTGAACCTTCAGCCAGGGACCTCTGCTCAAAGAGACTGGAACGTGCGTGGGTCTTGCCTGCCGGAAAGGACAGGTCCAGACCTGCCATGTATATGGGGGAGCAACCAAGCGACCTTGCAAAATCCCAGGCTGTTGTAGCTACCGAGCCACCAGCGCCTAGTGAACCCCTGGGTGCTCCCAGTCTTTCTTCTACATATCTACCAAGCGGGTAGATTGACGAGCACATGACAGTCTGCCTGGAGCAAAAGCGCAATACTGATGGCCACACAGCGGCTTCGGTAACCAGAATGCTGGATGGTGAGTTGCACCTGTCCAGATGCCTGCAATTCCAGTACTGAGGATCAACGACAACGATAAAATCTGGCTCCACACCCAGACGCAACATCGTCCGGAGAGCGGTATCGACGCAGACCATTACATATCGTTTTGCAAGATCTGGCAGAAATCCTTCCAGTTCATCGAGCGAAGGTCCGGCCGCAAGCACCAGCGCAGGAAGTCCTTTGAATTTGTCAGTGAAGTTAGACACACCAGGATAGGCCGCTGCAGGTTTGATGTTCCTTGCAAGATTCCTCACCCATAAACGGCCAAAACGCTTGAGGGTAGCCGCGTTGATTTCATCCTTGCGGCGGTACCGCTCGGCCTGGGCTTTCAATTCCCGCCCTGCATCAGGAAATTGCGCCAGTGAAGCTTGATTCTCTATCACAGCGATGGATCGTGGTGCTTCAAGCTCCAGAAAATCGCCCAAACCCTGCCCACCCGGACAAAGTACCAGTGAGAACCTGTCATTCTGAATCAGGTCGACCAGTGAAACGGCTCGAATCAAAGCGGACAGCACCGCAGGGTCAACCTCGATTGCTGCAACCCTGACGCCTGCATCCAGTGCGGCTCTGGCCGCATAGCCCAGCCCCAAGCCAAAAACCAATATGAGATCGGCACCTGTTGCAACAGCCTCGGCAGCAACCCGCCGGCCCTCTGCAGCCGGATCATAGGCGGAATGCAGCCACATGCCACCAAGCCTTGCACTTGGAACGCCAAGTCTGGATTGCTGAATATCGATATCTATGGGAATCGAAGCTCTGACGAGGTCCGCGAGTCGGCTTGACCTGATTTGAAGCGCCTTCAGGTTTCCGGCGTATGGCTCCGGCAGTATCCCGCTCACTCGAGCCTCAAGAGCACTTCCATGCCAGCAACTACGGGTTCTCCTGGTGCTGGTTGCTGTTCCACTACCCAACCATCGCCCTGGATCTTTACGATAATATCATCCCGTTCCAGAAGGGCTGTAAGGGCGCGCTTTGGAACGCCACGCAAGTCTGGCATGGTGTTGCCGATACGCACCGGAACCAATTCCGGAACCTTAACCCTGCCACTGTGTGTAGCCGTAACGGCTTCTGATCGCGTAACACCGTACAGGTCTGCTATGGCGTTGGCAGCATCCTTGACCAGCGGCGCTGCAATCCGTCCCCCATAAATTGAAGCTCCCTTGGGTTTGAATATCGCTGCATACACGATGTACTCGGGGGCTCCGCCTGGAAACAGCGCTATCGTACTTGCGATAAAATCAGTGCTGGAATATCGGCGTGTTTCCGGGTCTATCATCTGAGCGGTCCCCGTCTTGACCGACATGCGTAAATCATCTATACGAGCCCGGTGTCCTGTTCCCGTATCAAGCGTAGCGGCTTCCATTGCGTCCAGAATTGCCCGGGCTTCAGATTCCTCCAGCACGCGCCTGACAGATATGGGCTCTGGAGATTCCAGGGTTGCGCCGCTGGAATCTACAATACGGTCGAGTGTCCTTGGCCTCACAAGAATTCCGCCATTGGCGATTATCGTACCGGCGGTAGCCATCTGAAGCGCGGTCACGAGCAATTCCTGGCCGATCGCAATGGTGGGTTTGGTTCTTGCCGACCACTCCTCGGGTTTTCGTATCAGTCCAGGACTTTCTCCCGCAAGGTCCGCTCCAGCCCGTTCACCAAACCCGAACTCCCTGATTTTAGTATAGAAATCTATGCTTGAAACCGTATCTGATGCGTATGACGCGCCTGCATTGCAGGAATACTCCAGAATCTTCGTAACGTTGACAACCCCGTGCGTGCCAAGGCACTTGATGACTATATCTCCTTCAGTAGCTGTCTCGTGTTCGTATGATCCATCACAGAAAAAGGTGGAATTACTGTCGATCCCTCCTAGACCCATCAGAGCGCCCATGCTGTAGACCTTGAACACTGAACCAGGCTCGTACGCATAAATGGATACCCTGTCGACCCAGGTCGAACGGTCCGCTCCTAGAAAATTGTTTGGATCAAAATCAGGGAGTGAAACATACGCGATGATATCGCCCGTCCTGGCTTCCATGGCGACAAGCGCTACACCTTCGGCAGCGTTTTCGACAAGTGCCGTCTGGCAAAGGCTCTCCAGCCTGAATTGCAGGTCTGAGTCGATGGTAAGGTATATGGAATCTCCGTACGCGTAACCACCAACAGCCGAACTGATGTCGGCAGCGAGGGTCTGGTCAAATGAAGCCTCGGCACCGGCAAGACCCTTGTTTTCAGTTCCTGTGAAGCCGATCAGATGCGCAGCCAACGCACGCTCTGGATAGACTCTTCCGGACACTCGGTCCAGGCGCACCCCGGTCATGCCGGTTTCTTCGATAGCGCGCTCTACGTTCTTGGCTACCTCTCCTGAAACGCGCCGGACAAGGTATGAAAAATCCGGGCCTTCCCCTGTCAATATTCCGAGTATTGTATCGGGGTCGCCCCCTGCTGCATCCGAAAAGGCCCTGGCAAAGGACTCCAATCCATTTTTTGGCATGGAAGGCTTCCATATCGATATATCGTACAGGTCGGTATCAATCGCCAACAGTCTGCCCTCGCGGTCATACATGGGGCCGCGTATGGAGACTACCCGTGCGCTACCCGAGTTCGATGGAACCTGGTTACTGAACGCAAGATAACCGAAGCGTACAATGGTAGCGCCAGCCACGCAGAGTATGATACCGAGAATGATGTAGTACCGGATGAAGCGCTTATCAATAGACATCGTCCACGGTTTCCTTGGATGGTTCCGCCATTTGATCCGGGCCTGACGCCCCTCTTGAGTAGAGTAACACCTTTCCGACAATTTTCTCAATTGGCACCGGTCCGTACTCTCTCGAATCAAACGAGACCAGAGCATTGTCGCCAACCAGAAAAAGCCTGTCCGGTAAAATGAAGGTTGTACCCGAAAGCTGTGCCAATGCGGAATCCGGCAACGGTATCGTCCCGCCACGTCCGGTCAATACTCCTGCTTCTGAATGCATATACGCCGGACCTACCTCGAAGACGCGCTTGACGGCTCGCCTGAGGGTATCCGTCGATGGTTCCGCTACCACTATATCGCCAGGAATCGGCGGGTTCCATCGCACCACATAGCTGCGGATGAAGGGCAAACGGATGCCATAGGCACACCGCCATACGAGGGCAATCGTTCCCGGTGTTATGGTCGGTGTCATGGATTCACCCCTGACGATGACGAGATCCAGAGCAAAAGTTTTAAAAATCAACGCAATGATGAAGGCAATCATCACTATCCGGAGCGATGAAACGCGGTGGCTGCGTGGCTTGAATACGTACATCTGCCCAATCTCCTCGACCGCGCGTTGCTCCAGATTCTCAATTGCCTTGGCATTTCAGCCGATAGTGTAGCGTATGGAAATGCAGAACGTCATCGGGCAACAGTTTATATCTCATCGTCATAAACCCGTCAGGATACCCGGGGATACAGGGCTTGTCCGGCCCGCGCGGAATGGGCAGATAGGTCAACATATTGCCAGGAGCTTCCGTGACAAACCACGACCTGGTCGACTGCAGGCAGTACGTCCTTTCAAGAGGGCTGGCAATACCCTCTCCATCGAGGCTGTAATTAAAAATGGATCCCTTGGCTTGCGCAATTTTGCCAGGCATACAGAAACCGCATTGATCCGCGCGGCCAAGCCTATTCCGGTAAGAACCAGAGTCATACTTCTATCCGTCGTTGCTGTTGTCCTTTTTGCCGGCAGCCTCGCATCCACAGGTGCATTGGAAAAAAAGGTGAACCTGTACGGGTTCATGCTTCCCGAAGACACCAGACTGTCAGCGCTCCTGCTTGACCCACCAATACTGGAAGATGTAGCCACCGACGATGTAGCAGGGTCGCCAGCATTGCCGATGACAGTTTCCCTTTCAAGCTACAAGGTCGTCAGGAATGATACCCTTGATGCGATATCCCGTCGCTTTGGCATCCGCCTTGATACCATCATCAGCATCAATGGAATTGCCGATGTACGACGGTTGGTACCGGGAACATCGCTCAAAATTCCCAATATGGACGGCATCGTACATACAGTACGCAAGGGTGAAAATCTGTCCACGATAGCCTCGTCACGAGGAATAGCCATACTCGACCTGATAGATGCCAATGATCTTGCCAGCCAGACAATCCAGCCAGGCCAGACACTCTTCATTCCTGGAGCACGGCTATCATCCTACGACCTGAAAAAAGCCCTTGGCCAGCTGGTCATATGGCCTGCCTCGGGCAGAATCAGCTCATATTTCGGTTACAGGCCCAATCCATTTACTGGAGTTCGACACTTCCATAGTGGCATAGATATTGTTGCACCCGAAAATTCCAGCACCAAAGCCGCTATGAGCGGTCGGGTAGCAGAAACCGGGTATAGCGCCCTTTACGGCAACTTTGTAATATTGACACATCCTGAAGGTTACCAAACCTTGTACGCGCATCTGAACAAGATCAAGGTGAAGACGGGTTCAAGTATCGAACAAGGTGATTCGGTCGGGCTCGTGGGTTCAACGGGCTATAGCACGGGCACGCACCTGCATTTTGGCGTATTTAAAAATGGCAAAGCGCTGGATCCCGTCAAATTTCTTGGTAGTACACCATAAACAACCCACATTTATTATTATTTAATAGACAGTAATAAAGCGGAATTGTGCACTGAAGTATACAAAAACGGGTAAGTTCCTGAGCGCTATTTGACCCTATGCTCTATCTTGTTTCTTCATATAGAGTTGCGAAGCTATCGATATTCACTATGCAGTTGGCATGATATTTGCATATGTATAATTATCGAGGTTACGTACATGAGTGTTGAAACAGAGATGTCGAAATCAGAGGATACGCTCAGGATCTACTATGAGCGGGTCAAGCAGATAGCGCTTCTCAGCGCAGAGGAAGAACATGACCTGTCCATGAAAATCCAGGCCGGAGACGACTCGGCACGATCCCGCCTGATAGAAGCCAATCTTCGCCTTGTAATAAAGATAGCACGCGCCTTTGCAAATTTCGATGTTCCTCTCATAGATCTCATTCAGGAAGGTAATATGGGTCTTATCAAAGCGGCAGAGCGCTTTGATTACCGACGCAATGTCCGCTTCTCCACGTATGCTTCATGGTGGATCAAGCAAGCCGTTACCCGGTCACTCGTAAACTCAAGAAGGGCCATCCGTCTGCCGCATCGCAAGGAAGAGCTCATAAAGAGGATACATAAGACTTCTGGCTATCTTTCACAAACACTATCACGCGAACCAACCCGTGGAGAGATAGCCTTCGAGCTGGGTGTAGGCGAGCAATCAGTGCACGAAGCCCTGGAAATGTCCGGGGCAGTCATGCCTCTCGAGGGCGATTATGACGACGAAGAGGCCGGCAGCATACTCGATGTATACGCCGATGAAACATACAGCCCCGATGCGGAACTTATGCGTAACAACCTGTGCGAGAATACCATAACGATGCTCGAAGCCCTCATGGAAAAAGAGCGCCAGGTCCTTATCTATCGATTCGAGTTCTATGGCAATCAGAAACGGACGCTCAAAGGAATCGGCCAGTCTATGGGAATATCCGCGGAGACCGTACGACAAATTGAAAAACGAGCTATCCGCAAGCTCCGCGAGCAGGGTTCATACGCTGAATTCATAGGGGCATAGGCAGGATTTGCCGCATACATTGATTCTACGCTCTTGAGACCCGCTTCATCAGCATCGTATAGTAGTGATGAAACATGGGTAAGAGCACGAAAAAACAACGCGGCAGGCCTCGTAATGCAACTTCGATTATTGCATTCAGTACTTTCCTGGTTTTTTGTGCCATGGCAACTGCAATGGTTGTTTCGGGCTTCTTCAAACCCGTTCACCCCGTTTCTGAACCAGTGTACGCCGGACCACCTGACGAGCCGGCCAATGAACCATCTGGTGCCGCGCCAATAGTGGAGCCACCCGACAATTCAGAAGACAGTGTAGCGGACGATATCAAATCCCGTGGCATGCTGGTTTTTGTCATTGATGACGTGGGGCACAATACCTGGCAGCTTGAGCCGTTCCTGGCCCTGCCCTTTCCAATAACCCTGGCCGTCCTGCCAGGCCTCCCCTATACCGCAAAAACTGCTGAAATGGTCAAGTCAGCCGGCAAGGAATTGATCCTTCACCAGCCAATGGAAGCGATAGATGCCCTGGATCCAGGCCCAGGTGCAATCCGGACGGATATGGACGACAATTCGATACGAAAAGTCATCCGTGAAAACTTCGGCCAGGTTCCAGGAGCGGTCGGCATGAACAACCATATGGGTTCCAAAGCAAGTTCCGATGTTCGGGTCATGTCGACTGTCCTTGACGAGGTAGGATCATCGGGTATGTATTTCCTGGACTCTTTAACCATTGCAGATTCCGTGGTACAATCAGTTGCTGCGCTTATGAGACAATCCACATGGGAGCGAACCGTGTTTCTAGACAATACACCCGACAGGGTTTCAATGCTTCGATACATAGCAGAAGGTGCAAAGGTAGCAGAAAAACGTGGCTACGCCATCATGATCGGCCATGTCTGGTCCTCAGAGCTGGCTCAGACCCTTGCAGACTTGTACCCTCAACTGGTCGACCAGGGTTTCAGCCTGTCCACCATATCGCGCATCATGATGGACAAGGATGATGATGACGGTATTGGGTATTGAGTCTTCGTGTGACGAATGCGCGGCGGCCGTCGTACTTGACGGCCGCCGTATTGTTTCCAGCATTATTGCAACTCAGACAGAACTCCATGCACAGTATGACGGAGTGGTACCTGAGATTGCATCGAGGCTACACGCGGAATGGATCCACGGAGTTGTTTCCAAAGCTCTTGACGATGCATCATTGACCATGTCGCAGGTGGATGGTGTTGCTGTAACGTCAAGCCCTGGACTGGCTGGCTCACTGCTGGTAGGCGTTTCGTTTGCAAAAGCGCTCGCATGGTCAAGCGGCAAGCCTTTTGTAGGCGTCAACCATGTACTTGCCCATCTGTATGCACCGCTTCTTTCCGAGGACATTGCATACCCGTTCCTGGGACTGATGGTATCAGGGGGGCATACCCTGATTTGCAGGGTGGATGGCTTTGATGACATAAGCATCCTGGGAACTACCCTGGACGACGCGATTGGAGAAGCCTTTGACAAGGTGGCCAAGCATTATTGCTTTGGCTATCCCGGTGGTGTCGCGATCGACAGGCTTGCCAGACAGGGTGATGCCGCGGCTGCTTCGTTCCCCCTGTCCAACTCGTTCAAGGGTGAACACAGGTACGATGTTTCGTACTCGGGAATCAAGACAGCCGCCATACGCCAACTCGACCAATTCTGGAATCCCGGGTACCCCCGGAATGATCAGAACCTGGCCGCAGCTTTTGAGAAAGCGGCCGTCGACATGCTTGCTTCAAGATTATTCCGCGCAATTGAGGATACAGGAATCAGTACCGTGGTTGCGGGAGGTGGAGTCGCGGCGAATACATACCTGCGCAACAAACTGGCGGGTTACACGGGCGTGCGGACGGTATTCCCTCCCCTGTCGCTGTGCGGAGACAACGCCGCGATGGTAGCTGGCCTTGGTTATCACATGCTCGTACGTGGCGACCGTGACGGGCTGGAACTGAATGCCTCACCAAGGGTTGCTGCGTTCAAGCGCCCGGTGTGACATTACTCCTTGATATCGCTACCTTCATCAACCTTCATGATGGATTCTACGAGGTTTGAGATACCCCTGCGGATGTACGCCATATCTGCAATGATGGCCCGTTTTTTTCCATCGCTTTCCGGCACGACAATCAGAAAGCGTACCGTACCGGGTTTTATTTCACCAAAATCATACAACTCGTACGCACCGCGCTCCAGTCTTGAAATATCAAGATCCGTCTTGAAGGTAGCGCTGGTAAGTTCAGATATTGACGCTGGGTCATCCGAAGAAAGCATGCGGAAATACTTGACCAGCAGGGACGATTTAGCGTCACTGCTGCCAGCGTAGAAGGTCAAGGTTACGATCAGCAGGATTGCTACCATCAGGGTTGCAATGCCACCAATGATCAGGGTATGCCTTGGATTACGCATCGATGGTATCATCCTCCTTTCTTGATTGCGCCAAGTTCGGCACCAACTGAAGCAAATGCGGCTATAGCCGCATCTATCTGCTCAAAAGTATGCGCGGCCGAAATCTGCACGCGTATCCTTGCTTTACCCCGCGGTACTACGGGGAAGCTGAACCCTATCACATAGATGCCGTGTTCAAGCAGCTTTTCAGCCATCGCATAGGCCAGGTGCTCGTCATACAGCATGACAGGGCAGATAGGATGCACACCAGGGCGGACGTCAAGCCCTGCGTTTATCATTCCCTTACGGAAACGGGAGGTATTGGCTTCCAGTTTGTCCCGTAGTTCTGTTGATGCGGAGATTTTCTCAAGCGCCTTGAGGGTGCCACCGACGATCGCCGGTGCCAGGGAATTTGAAAACAGGTATGGTCTGGCTTTCTGCCTCAGAAACTCGACTATTTCCGAGTGCCCTGCTACACATCCTCCCGAAGCACCACCAAGAGCCTTCCCGAAGGTTGTCGTTATGATGTCAACCCTGCCCATGACCCCGCAGTACTCGGGAGTTCCGCGACCAGTGGGTCCGATGAATCCGGTAGCGTGGCTGTCATCCACCATGACCAGGGCTTCATACTTCCCGGCGAGGTCGCATATCCTGCCAAG
>JFJP01003350.1_pt1 | contig 11393 bp, 9 predicted proteins | sample 431651 | NCBI WGS metagenome assembly JFJP01 (sample SAMN02602958, study PRJNA72255) | Microbial mat metagenome, whole genome shotgun sequencing project. | biome: fresh water; feature: sink hole; material: water; isolation source: purple microbial (photo- and chemosynthetic) mats found in... | reverse complement strand
GGATAACTGGCCATGCCGAGTTTCTCCAATACCTTACCAAACTAGTACAGATTAAAATCAGGAATTAGTAATTTTAAGACAGCCTCTAAGCGCCATTCACATCTTCGTCTATCAACCGCTTTCATTCGGGCACAAATATGCGGCTATCGTCGCCAAGCTTCCCGATGCCACCGACAGTAAACCATGACAATGCTCAGTCCGCTCTTGCGCCTGAAGAACGGACTGAAGTCCTGGACTATTTTGAGGCGGGAGGCGATTTTCAGGCGCTCTCTGGCGGTGGAAAACCCGCATGAATTTCCAGCTGCGTGCCTTCCCGTTCTGGATCATGGATGTTCCGCGCGTTTCGCGCATTCATCCAACCCTCTGAATCCATGCAAGTCCCCGACACCCTTCCGACGAATGAATCCCTGCTCGCCATTTGCCTGTTCGCCGCCTTCGCCGATGGCGATAAGTCGGATCAGGAGCGCGGACACATCGAGTCGCTCGCCCTCGAACTTGGCGGGGGGGATGTCTCCGCCGTATCGCGCCGCATCCTGATGGGCCGGCTCTCCATAGATGCCGCGGCGGCCGAGTTGAAAACCCGCGACGAACGCATGCTGGGCTATGAAATGGCGCGCGCCGTTTGCGAGGCTAACGGATCGATTTCCGCCGACGAACAAGCATTTCTCAACGACCTTCGCGCCAAGCTCGCTCTCGGCGAGGCCGAAGCAAAAACCCTCGACGACGAGGTGGACTCGCTCGCCCTCGCTCCGCTGGATGCCGGTGAACCGGCGACTGCCGCTGCCGACTCGAATGGCATGATCTTGCGCTATTCGATCCTCAACGGCGCGCTTGAGCTGTTGCCGGAAACGCTCGCCACCATGGCCATTCTGCCGCTCCAGATGAAGATGGTGTGGCGCATCGGCAAGGTGCACGGATTTGAGTTAGATCGCTCCAGCATCAAGGAATTTCTTGCCACGGCAGGCATCGGCTTCGGCTCTCAAGTCATCGAAGGGTTCGCCCGCAAGCTCATCGGCGGGTTTGGCAAAAAACTCGGCGGCAAACTCGTCGGCCGGATCGCCAACGAGGCGACGGGCTCCGCGTTTTCCTTTGCCTCCACCTATGCCATTGGCCAGCTCGCCGTGAAATATTACGCTGGCGGCCGCAAACTCGGCCGGGCCGAAATGAAAGCTCTCTACACCCCATTGGTTCAAGACGCGGGCCAACTCCATGCTAAATACCTCCCGGAAATCCAGCAACGCGCCAAAACCCTCGACGTTACCTCCATCCTGAATCTCGTGCGCGGCAAGGCGGCCGTGTGAGCGGTTTTTTCGGTTTTTTGGATCAAATGGGATTCGATGCGCCTGCTGAACTATTTGAAATGGCGCGAGCGGTTTGATTCAATGTCGCGATAGTCCGTCCGCAGGTGAGTTCCGCTAGCTCTCAGCCTTTCGCATCGAGGTATTTCCAGGCTCCTTTGTAACGTTTGAAGCGGGATCGTTCGTGGAGATCGTGCGGTTGTCCGCTTTCAAAATATTCGGCGACGAATTCGACTTTGCCGACTTTATCGTCCGCGCCGCCCTTGGACGTAGTGACGATGGTGAGGAAACGCCAGTTCGTCTCGTGGATGGTCTCTTCCAAACGGGTTTTCAGGTCGGGCTCGCGAGTGTCCGGGTGGGTGGTGGAGACGAGGTAATCGATGAACCGAAAAAAGTAGGCGCTGTATCGAGAGCGCATGAGCTGGAGGGCGGTTTCGGGTTTTGCCCGGCCGAGGTGGAATGGCTGACAGCAGGCGGCGTAGGTTTCGCGGCTCTTGCAGGGGCATAAGGAAAGTTCTCTCGATCCGGCGGGTTTTTCCGGCGGCGGGTTCAGCGGTTCGTTCATGAATATGAGTGTGTGGATCGGGCGAACTGGATCAATGGAAATCCGGAAATGCACCGGGTCATCAACGTTTAGTGGTTACAACTTTTCGATGAGTGAGATAAAGGCATCTTCCATGGATGGATCTGGTTGGTCTGGGGATGCGGCGAGTTCTTTCAATTCATCGGGGGTGCCGGCGGCGATGAGTTTGCCATGATAGACGAGGCCGATGCGATCGCAGTATTCGGCTTCGTCCATGAAATGGGTGGTGACCATGATCGTCACGCCGCGCTCGACGAGGCTGTTGATGTGCGTCCAAAACTCGCGGCGGGTGATGGGATCGACGCCTGATGTGGGCTCGTCGAGAAACAGGATATCCGGTTCGTGCATGACGGCGCAGGCGAGGGCCAAGCGTTGTTTGAAGCCAAGTGAGAGGGAATCGGCCTTAGTTTCCATGATGGGTTCGAGATGGAAAATCTCCGCCATGGTTTGGGTTTTATTGCGGCGGGCGGCCCCCGAGATGCCATAGATTCCGGAGAAAAACTCCAAATTCCCGCGAACTGACAAATTGCCATAGAGCGAGAATTTTTGGGCCATATAGCCGAGTCGTTGTCGCGCTTTGCCGGCGCTTGTCCGGAGGTCGAGGCCGACCACGGCGGCCCGGCCCGAGGTGGGTTTGAGCAAGCCGCACATCATTTTGAAGGTGGTGGACTTGCCGGCTCCGTTCGGCCCTAACAATCCGTAGATTTCGCCACGCTGGACATGGAACGAGATTTCATCCACGGCGGTGAAATCGCCGAATTTTTTGGTGAGTTGGTGGGCTTCGATGACGGACGTTCCGTCGTTGGGGATCATGCGAACGTGGCGGGCGAGGACGGACTCGCCGCTGATGGTGCCGCTCATGCGGTCGATGAATGCGTCTTCAAACCGTGGTTCCGCCGCTGCCCACTCTGCACTGGGTGGTGCTCCGAACGACTCGGGTGATATCGGGGAAATGCCATCTTGGAAGGTGATTCGGAGGTGGCGTCCTTGGATCGTGCCATCGCTGATTTCCGGCCGGGACAAGGCTTGGGCGAGCAGGTGGCGTTTGTTGGGTCCTGGGTTTTTCAAGTGCCAGCAGCGCCCGGCGAGGGGTGCCGTCATGGCGGCTGGTGTGCCGGAGAAAATCAATTTTCCTTCGTTGAGAACCAGTGTGTTTTCACATAATTCCGCATCTTCCAGATAGGCGGTGCTCCAGACGATGGCGATCCCTTGTTCTGCGAGATGTCCGACCATTTTGCGGAGTTCCCGGCGGGAGATCGGGTCCACGCCGACGCCTGGTTCATCGAGCAGAAGGATCCGCGGTTTTCCTAACAATGCGCAGGCCAGGCCGAGTTTTTGTTTCATGCCGCCGGACAACTTGCCGGCAAAGCGTCCGGTGAAGGCTTTCAAATCCGTGAAGGCGAGCAGGCGTTCGAAGGTGCTGGCGCGTTCCGCTCCCGTGACGTCCCGCAGGTCGGCGTGGAGTGTTAGATTTTCCAGAACCGACAAGTCCTCATACAAACCAAACTTCTGCGGCATGTATCCGATTTCGCGGTGAAGTGCGGCGGATTCCTTGGTGGGATCGCGGCCGAGGACATCGAGGCGGCCTGAGCTGGGGACTAGCAAGCCGGTGATCAGGCGCAGCAGCGTGGTTTTTCCCGCACCATCGGGGCCCACCAAGCCGGTGATCACTCCCGCGCGGATTTCACCCGTCAACGAGGCCAAGGCCGGATTTTTCATTCCGGGGAAGGATTTCGATAGATCGCTGAAACTGACCACGATCTCCGACATATCACTGCGGCGTTGGATCGAGAGAAACCGTGACCGGCATGCCTTGTCGCAGCGAGCCATCCGAATCCGCGACGACGATCCGCAGGCGATAGACTAGCGAAGTCCGCAACTCGGGTGTCTCGACTGATTTCGGGGTGAATTCCGCTTTGGGCGAGACGAAACCGACCGTGCCATGAAACGGCCGTTGCGGTTGGCTATCGGTGGTTAGAATCACTTTGGTTCCGGGCGGCACTTGGCCGAGCTCGGTTTCGTGCACATAGGCGCGCACCCACACCGGATGCTCCAGTGAGAGCGATAAAACCGTGGCTCCGGCTTGGACGATCGCTCCGGGTTCCACGGCGCGTGTCAGCACCACGCCATCCGAGGGCGACTTGAGTTCGGTGTCCTCCAGGCGCATTGCGGCGCTTGCTTGGGCGGCTTTCGCTTGGGCGACTTTTGCCTCGGCGGCCGCAATTTCCTCCGGTCGGAATCCGGCTTCCAGCAGCTTGAGTTTTGCCTCCGCGAGTTTCACCCGTTGTTGCGCGCCATCGAGGGCGGCTTGGGCGCTTTCGAGATTTTGCTGAGAGGTTCCGCCGCCGCCGACCAGGCTGGCTTGGCGAGTGAGGATGTTTTGCGCATCTTTTTCCGCGATTTGGCTTTCCACGAGCGCGGCCTGCGCCTGTTGGATTTCCTCAGTGCGAAAGCCCGCTTGTTTCAGGCGTAGATCCGCCTCGGCGGCGGCTAGGGCGGCATCGAGATTGGCGAGTTCGTGTTCGTAGGGTTCGCAGTCGATTTTTGCGAGGATTTCGCCGGCTTTGACCGAGTCGCCCTCGTCTTTGAGCATTTCCTGCAAGCGTCCGGCCACGCGGAATCCGAGATCGACACCCCGTATATCGACGTTTCCATAGAGGGTGAGCCCGTGATCCGGCTTGAGGAATCGGTCACGGAAATGCCAGCCGAGGGCGGCAAGACCCGCGAGCAGAACCAGCAGAAGCAGTGTTTTTTTCATGAGGATCCTTTTTGGGTCAGGCGCAGGAATGGGGTGAAAACCATGATCCAGCGGTCATCGGCAGGTCTTGCATGCCGGTAGATTCGGATTTCCGGAGCGGTTTCACAAGCGCCGTAACAGAATCCACCAATTCGGCGGTTGTTTCAACTTAAAGAGGGAAATGAACCGCAGATGGACGCAGATGGACATTAAAAATAAGAGACTTATGAGGATTCTAGGTCCCATCCTACGGGTGAATCAGCCAATCTAAACCACTCTTTTATGATCTGCGTGAATCTGCGTCCATCTGCGGTTCATATTCCCATCCAGGTTCCGCCCCGCGAATTTTGCGATTCGCCGCGCCCGGCTTGCGGCAGTTCGGAAATCGGTTTGCACGCGCCGGGCAAACCGTTTTTCTATCAAGACTCATTTCCGCTCGGTCCCGACACCACCGAGTATGAATCCATCAGCACGGAGCACGTCAGCGTGGTCGAATTCGAGGGGAAACCGATCCTCAAAATCGCGCCTGAAGGGCTGACTCTGCTGGCGGCGGAGGCGATCAAGGCGATCAATTTCACGCTTCGGCCGGCCCATCTCGCGCAGGTGGCGGCGATTCTCGACGATCCGGAAGCATCGGAAAACGACCGGATGGTGGCGTTGATGTTGTTGAAAAACGCGGAGATCGCGGCGCACGGCATCCTGCCATTTTGCCAGGACACCGGGACGGCTACGATTGTCGGTAAAAAAGGCCAGCAAGTCTGGACGACCGGGGATGACGCTGAGTTTCTCTCCAAGGGGATCTATCAGACCTATACCCGGGAAAACCTGCGTTACTCGCAGACCGCGCCGCTCAACATGTATGACGAGGTCAATACCAAGACCAACTTGCCCGCACAGATCGACCTCTACGCGACCGAGGGCGACGCTTACAAATTCCTCTTTGTCAGCAAGGGCGGCGGTTCGGCGAACAAAACGTTTCTCTATCAGGAAACCAAGGCGCTGCTGAATCCAACGCGGCTCAAGGAATTCTGTGTTGAGAAAATGAAGTATCTCGGCACGGCGGCCTGCCCGCCCTATCACCTTGCGTTTGTGATCGGCGGCACCTCGGCCGAGACCTGTCTCAAGACGGTGAAGATGGCGTCCACCAAGTATTACGACGCACTGCCCACCTCCGGCAACGAGCATGGTCAGGCGTTTCGTGACTTGGAGCTCGAAAAGGAACTGCTCGCCATGGCCCGTGAGATCGGCATCGGGGCGCAGTTTGGCGGCAAGTATTTCGCGCTCGATGGGCGCGTGATCCGGCTGCCGCGCCACGGGGCGTCGTGTCCGGTTGGGGTCGGCGTTTCCTGTTCGGCCGACCGCCAGGCGAAGGCGAAAATCACCAAGGACGGGATTTTTCTCGAAAAACTTGAGAAGAATCCGGGTCGGTTCATACCGGAAAAATTCCGCGATTGGAAATTCAAGGGAGTGCCGATCAATCTGGATCTCGGCATGGAGGAGACGCTCAAGACTTTAAGCAAATATCCTGTGACCACGGCGGTCGCACTAACTGGAACGATCATCGTGGCTCGTGATATCGCGCATGCGAAGCTCAAGGAGATCTTGGAGAAAGAGGGCGAGCTGCCGGAATATTTCAAAAAGTATCCGGTCTATTATGCCGGCCCCGCCAAGACACCGGTGGGTATGCCATCCGGATCGTTTGGGCCAACCACCGCCGGGCGGATGGACAGTTATGTCGATCTTTTCCAAGCGCACGGTGGCTCGATGGTCATGCTGGCCAAGGGCAATCGCTCGGTCGCCGTCACCGACGCATGCAAAAAGCATGGTGGATTTTATCTCGGATCGGCTGGCGGACCTGCGGCCTTGCTTGCGCAAGACCACATCAAATCCCAGGAAGTGGTCGCATTTCCCGAGCTCGGCATGGAAGCCGTTTGGAAAATCACCGTGGAGAATTTTCCGGCGTTCATCCTCGTCGATAACAAGGGCAACGATTTTTTCACCCAGCTCAACCATTGCCCGGTCTGCAAGTGAGCGGCTGAGAACTGATCATTTTCGGCTTTCGGAAATGGTCTCTCCGGGCATCATCTGGCCATGCGCTACGCCGAACGCCTTCAGCAACGAATCGAGAAAACCGGATCACGCCTGTGTGTCGGGCTGGACCCCAGGCCGGGGGACGGCGGGGCGCAGTTTGCACGGAATTTCCTGATGCAGGTGATCGAGGAAACCGCGGTCTGGGCTGCGGCTTTCAAGCCGAACATGGCGTATTTCGAGGCCATGGGGATTGAGGGAATCCGCCTGTTGGAGGATTTGCTGGCGGGCATACCGGACGATGTGCCGGTCATTCTGGATGCCAAACGCAGTGACATCGGCGAGACTCAGAAATACTATGCGCAGGGATATTTCGGCGGCTGGAATGTGGATGCCGTGACGCTCAACCCGTTTCTCGGATATGATTCGATCGAGCCTTTCCTTGATTGGGAAGGGAAGGGGATTTATTTGTTAGCAGTCACTTCGAATGCGGGATCGGCGGATTTTCAACGGCAGAAACTCGCTGATGGACGGTCGGTTTTCGAGCTTGTGACCGCACTCGGCGACCGTGCTGCGGCGGAGGGCCGGAAAACGGATGTGGGTTATGTGGTGGGACTGACGAATGCGGCGGAGGTGTTGGAGAAGATTCCGGATGCGCCATTGTTGGTGCCTGGGCTCGGCGCGCAAGGGGGCGATTTGGCCGCGTTGGCGGCCGCCGCGCGCACGGCACCGGACGTAATCAATGTTTCCCGCGGGATTCTCTATGCGGGAGACGAGCGTGGATTTGGCGCGCGCGCGAAAGATTGGGCGGAAAAGATCGCGGCGGCATATCCGGGTTAGTCGCTGGCCATGCGAAAATTCGGTCACGGCCGGGATTGCCATGCGGTGGGAAGTTCCCTATCGTCCCGCCCGAAATGATTGCTCTCGAATCCTCTCTCAGTTCCGCCGTGGCCAGTGGTGATCTGCTCGCTGCCGCAAAATCCAACATTGAATCGTTGCTCGCAGGAACCACCAGCGAGGTGGCCGCCCAAGTGATCGACGAATTGGTGACGTCCGGTGCATGGGACGAACTCAATGATCGGTTTTTCAAAACTCTCGCCTTTGGCACCGGCGGACTGCGCGGCCGCACGATCGGCCGCATTGTTACTAAGGCAGAGCAGGGGACCGGCGGACCTAACGGGCGGCCCGAGCATCCTTGCGTGGGCACGGCGACGATGAATTTCTACAACCTCAGCCGCGCGGTCCGCGGGCTGATCATCTATGCGAAACGATTCGCTGGAAGCGAACGCCGACCGGCCTTGGTCTTCGCGCATGATACCCGCCATTTTTCACGCGATTTCGCCGAGTGCTGCGCCAAGATCTGCGCCGATCTCGGGTGCGATGCTTATCTCTTCGACGGGCCGCGCTCGACTCCGCAGTTGTCCTTCGCCGTCCGCGAATTGCGCGCCGATGCCGGCGTTGTTCTAACGGCCAGTCACAACCCGCCGCATGACAACGGGTTCAAGGCCTACTTCAACGATGGCGCGCAAATCGTCGATCCCCACGCCACGGGCATCGTCAACGAGGTGAATGCGATCAACTCCGAGAGCTACGAAGCGGTGCCTGCCGACCAACGTGGAACCATCACCATTCTTGGCGCGGAGATGGACGCTCGCTACGTGGAGCGCCTCAAGACGCTATTGCTCCGTCCGACCTTGCTGGAAGGAGCTTCGACCAAAGTTGTTTTCACCAACCTTCACGGCACCGGCGGTCATATCAATGTCCCGATGTTGCGCGGTTTCGGTTTCGATGTGCTAACGGTTTCTGAGCAGGATGTGCAGGACGGCCGTTTTCCGACCGTGGAATCGCCGAATCCGGAAAATGCGCCAGCCTTGAAGATGGCGATCGATCTGGCGGAGCAATCCGGTGCGGAAATCGTCATCGGGACGGATCCGGACGCCGACCGCATGGGCGTGGCAGTCCGTGATTCGAGCGGGAAAATGGTGCTTCTAACTGGCAATCAAATCGGATCGTTGATGGCATGGTATCGCCTGAAGACCTGCTTTGAGCTCGGTTGGCTCACCCACGCGAACCGCAGCCGCGCCGTGCTCATCAAAACGTTTGTGACGACCGAGCTTCAGCACGCCATCGCCGATGGTTTCGGCGTTGGCATTGTGGATACTCTCACGGGGTTCAAATACATCGCGGGCAAGCTCCGCAAATATGAGGAGGCGATTCCGGCGGAGAAGAAGGGTGATTACCGCACCCTAACGGAAGAGCAAACCCGCCTGCTGCGCCTCGAATACTCGCGCTTCTTCGTTTTTGGTGGTGAAGAGAGTTATGGTTATCTCGGATCGGACTCGGTGCGCGACAAGGATGCAAATGGCGCGACTTTGATGTTCGCGGAAGTCGCGGCTTATGCGAAATCCGTGGGCAAAACGATTCCGGAGTTGATGGATGATGTTTACCGCGAGTTTGGTTACTATTTGGAAGTCGGCAAGTCGCTGGTGATGGAAGGCGCGGATGGCGCGGCGAAAATCCAGGCGCTGGCGAACTCCTATGCAGAAAACCCGCCGACGGTGGTGGATGGCTCGACTGTGCTGCGGGTCCGTGATTTCGCGAAACAAGATCTTTACGACCAGGAGGGCGACTTGCTGCCGAAGGAGAAAATGCTGTTTGTCGATCTTGAAGACGGGCGTTCGTTCGCCGTAAGACCGTCCGGCACCGAGCCGAAGATCAAGTTTTACTTGTTTGGGAAAGCTGCCGTCGGCGGTGATCTAACGGAGAGTAAGAACTGTGTTCGCGATGGGCTGGTGAATCTCTGGAGCTGGATCGAGGCGGACGCGAAGACGCGGGGAGGGGCGATATCATCATCGCCCCAAGGATGAGCGATATCAGCATCGCTCGGCTTCATTGGCGGGCGATTCGGAGATCGCCTTTCCTTGCGGCGGAGTTGATTCCGCCGCTCCGCGGAGTTGATTCCGCCTTTCCTTATGCCCATGGGGCTTGGTAATGGAGGTGTTCGGCTGTGGGGAGTTTCGCTTTTACCGGATTGTTCCGGATGTAGCGGAGGACATTTTGGAAATGTTCCTCATTGCGAATCAAGCGATCGAAATAATCTTTCTGCCAAATACCGCCGGTGCCGCCGGTTCGTTGCTGGATTTGGTTGGCGGAAAATCGTTTCCAGCTGGCGATGATTTTCGCCAAGACACCTGCGGGCGCTACGGAAAAGAGTAAATGGGCGTGATTGGGCATGATCACCCAGGCATGCAAAAGATAGCGGTCGGCATCGAAATGGCTGAAACTATGCGCCAAGATCCCCGCATTGGCTGGATCCCGGAATAGGCATGCGCCGTGGGAGTTGTCGAGATGATGATCGATGGCCGAGGAAAAGCGGCGGTGATATTCGAGTTCTTGGGTGCCGTGCCAGGGTTTGGGATTCTGGATCAGCCATGTGCGTCGCTCGTGGCGCCAATCCTCTAGCAACTCTGAGGGTAAGGAGTCGGCCAGGCGAAAGGTGGTGAAGTAGGTGCCTTCATCTTGCTGCCAGTGGGGCAGTCGGTTGCGGGTTTTTAGGCTGACTTGGGACTCTTGATAGAAGCGGATGGGGGACCATGGGAGTTGGTTTTGGGGTTCCATGGTTTTGTTAGCGGGTTTTTAGTCGCTGGTTCATGGGAAGCGAGGAAGAAGGCGATTCGGAGATCGCCTTTCCTTGAGGCGGAGGGATTCCGCCTTTCCGGCGGAGGGGATTCCGCCGCTCCGCGGTGTTGCTTAGCTGAGGGGCTGGACGTTCGGGACGGAGGGTCCGGTCGCTTGCATGAAGCGGGTTTTCGAGCGGATCATCAGGGTGCCGAGGCAGAGATCGGCGAGGGGGAGCACGACGTTGAAGTTTTTGTGCATGTAGCGGTGATGGAGGAGGTGATGGCCGTTGAGGAGGCGGAACCAACGGGGTTTTTCGACGCGGCGTGCTTTGGGGAGGTGCATGCACCAATGGATGTATTCGTAGAAACAATAATATGAGGTGAAGGCGGCGATCGCTCCGAGGTGGATGCCCCAAAATCCGGTGGCCCAGCTGATGAGGGCGCAAGGGATGGAGAAAATGAGGATGAGTGCGGGGCCGTTCCACCAAGCCATCGGGATGGTGTGTTTGTCGCTCTCCTCGATGAGGTGGTAGGAATGATCGGCCTTGAAGGTTTGGTGGTGGACGACCGCATGCGCTTGGAACGCGTAGCGGAAGCTGCCCAATGGCCGGTGCATCACGTATTTGTGGAGCAACCACTCGAAAAATGATGCGAAAACGATGTTGGCGATGAAGCCGATGACGAGCCAGAGGAGGAATTGATTCATAAGTAAAAAACCGGGCGGCCATTATCACGGCCAACCCGGCGGGCGGAAGGCACTCGATTCCCGGGAGGATGTCGAGCCACAAAATAAATCAGGGTGCAAACTCCACTCGTTCGTAGAGCTCGGCGAGTGGCAGAGCGGCTTCGATTTCGTGCAAGGGGATCGTGTTTTCCAGTCCGGTGTGGAGTTCGCTGGTGAATCCGCCGCCGGGTTTGCGGCGATAAAGAATAACCTTGGGTGAGTCTGGTTCGACGAAAAGCAGCACTTTCAATGATGGAATTGTCAGGTAGGCGTCGCGTTTTTCGCCGAGATCGGTGCGTCGGGTGGAGTCGCTGAGGACTTCGATGATGATGACTGGGTTGTCTTGGAAATGGTCGTTTTCCGGATTCGATTTGCAGACGACCATGGCGTCTGGATAGTAGAA
>JFJP01040356.1_pt1 | contig 11394 bp, 6 predicted proteins | sample 431651 | NCBI WGS metagenome assembly JFJP01 (sample SAMN02602958, study PRJNA72255) | Microbial mat metagenome, whole genome shotgun sequencing project. | biome: fresh water; feature: sink hole; material: water; isolation source: purple microbial (photo- and chemosynthetic) mats found in... | reverse complement strand
AGTGAATCATAATTACCAACCATTCGATAGTCATAAGACCCATCTTCAAGTTTTACAGAATCATAACGACCAACATATACAATTGGAGGCGATGTAGTATCTAGTGCAGCTAAAAACACATCAGCTTTATAAGGATTACCTTCTAATATATAGCTTGAGTTTGGAATAATTGTTGCTTCAAGTTTATTCACTTTTAATGATCCTGCATCAATTTGCTCCAAAAGATATTGTATCATTTCTGATTCTGAATTTCTAACATCTACTTGTAGCTTTGTTAACAATGGCATTACTGCAGCTAAAGGCATAGATTCAAAGTATTTTACTTCCCAACTTCTTTCTGTTCCGTCTTTTGCTGGAGGAGGATTTTCTGTACCTAAATTACTTTCTAAAGAATGTCTAACCCTTATATTATCCTCTTCAACCAATGAAAGCAAATACTCTTTGTATTCTTTTATTTTTTCACGCAATTCATATGCTTTTCCATCCTTATTGCTACCCATAAGAACCATAGACGCATTATCAAATTTATCCTTACCCACAAGCTTTTCATTTTCTATATCGCCATTTTCTGTAATTGCTGTTTTAGATTCACCTGCTTCTAATCCTTGTCCATTAGCAATAACGATATCGCGTTTAACCTGTTGGATAAACTCATAAATCTCATCTGATCGCTTTTGCACTTCGTCGGCTTTTTCTTTCCATGGTTTTACTTTTATTTCATTAAGGGCAAACTGCTCACTAAAAGTACCATATAGTTCTAAATTCTTTGTTGAATAGTTAACTGTGGTTTTTTTAAGACCTTCGTCAACTGCACCAAAGGCTTCCAAAACTTCAGCTGAAACATTTAGCGCTAACATAGCTGTTAACACCAAGTACATCATACCGATCATTTTTTGCCTGGGGGTTTCTTTACCGTGACCCATATTCGTTTAATTTATCTAAACTTAAATATGATTAACTTATGTTCATAGCAGAAAGCATATTGCCATAAACACTATTTAATGCTGAAAGATTCTTATTCAGTTTTGCCATTTCGTTTTTATAATTTGTTGTTTCATCGGCAGAACTCTTCAGGTTATTAATTATTTTCTCCATGTCTCCAGTTAGTAACTGTGAGTTTTTCACCTGTTCATTAGTGTTTTTTAATTGCAGTTCGTAAACCGAATTAAGTGCTGAAAGATTCTTATTAATCAATTCAAGTTTTTCATTATAGGTTTGATTTCCACCTGCAATTGATTTTATATTTGCATGAATTTTTTCTTCAAGTTCTTTATAGTTTTCAATAAAACCCTGACTCGTACTGGTAAATTGTTCAACAATATTTTTACCTGAGTTATTAATTATTTCGGCAGAGTTTTTATATGAACCGATCAGATTATCAACAGAACTAGTCAATTTTTGAGCAGAGCCACTATAAGACTCAGCCATAGTCGAAACAGATTCAGATGCGGACTGCAAATTATCAACAAATTGATTGGTAGCTTTAGCTGCATCAGAAACATTCATTAAGTTTTGTGTTGTTTGATTAAGGTTTTTTAATCCTTTGCCCAGTTTCTCAAAAAGTTCAGGAGTAATCTCAGCATTTTCGAGCATCTCGTCAAGTTTACCAAAACCACCACCTTTTCCACCAGTATCTCTTCCTCTTCCTGTTGGTTGAGTAAACTCACTTTCTTCGCTTATTCCTGCTAACTCAGGATACACAAGAGTCCAGTCAACGTCTTCGTGTATTGGTTCAAAGGCGGAAAAGAAAAAGATTACAGTTTCTGTTCCCATACCTATAATAAGCATAGCCGAAGCCATTGGCCAATGCATAAGTTTAAACAATGCACCCAATATTACGAGAGAGGCTCCCCACCCGTATAGCTTAGCCATAAACTTTTTCCAGAGTGTCGTCTGGGTTAATTCTGATATGTTAATCATAACACAAACCTTTTAAGTTTAGAAAAATACTATTAATTATTTGATCCCAGATATGACCTAACACATCTGAAGCCAATATATGATTTAGCAGAGTCTTGGTATTCATATGCTCTGGTTCCATTTTGAAGGAAATAACCAATATCCTTCCATGATCCACCTCGAATAACTTTACGTTTCATCGAAACAGCATCATCAGGGAGAGCTTCATATTTATAATCAGGATTTAAATCGTGCATAAAAGTATATGCTGATTCATCAAAGGCATTTGCAGTCCATTCAGACACATTTCCGGACATATCAAATAAGCCATATTCATTTGGTGAATAACTGCCAACTGCAACTGTTATAAGACCACCATCATCAACATAATTACCTCTCAGAGGTTTAAAGTTAGCAAGAAAACAACCTTCTTTATTTCTGGTATACATACCACCCCATGGATACATAGCTAAATCTAGATTACCTCGAGATGCATATTCCCATTCAGCTTCATTTGGTAATCTGTAATCTTGAACAAATCCATCACCAGCTTTAGTTAAAAAGTCGTTTAGATATTGTGTTCTCCAAACAGTAAATGCTCTGGCTTGTTTCCAGGTTATTCCAACTACAGGATAATTATCGTAAGATGGATGCCAAAAATACATGTTTGTATATGGCTCATTAAAAGAATAGGTAAAGTCACTTATCCAACAAAGAGTATCGGGATAAACATTGATTACATCTCGAATTACAAATGCTGATCTATCTTCAACATCCATTACTTCTCCAAGTGCATTAACGGCAGTACCTGAATATTCTTTTGTATCAAAATTATATCTGTTTGATTTTTTAGCAGCTTGCTGCATATCAACTCGATAGTATTCGAACATTAATTTACGTGTATCAATTTCTTTTCTTCTGTAAAATCTTTCGTGTTCAGCTAAATATAATTCATTAAGAATTTCTACTTGTTCTTCGTTTTGAAAATCTATTTCGGTTTCCCAGTTAATTATTGGGGGATCGATTGGATTTCCAAATTGATCTTCAGCAATAACAAATTCTTCAATCTGCTCACCAAGTTTTCTTCTCATTATAGAGTCTTGAACATAATACACAAATTGTCGATATTCATTATTAGTAATTTCGGTTTCATCCATCCAGAAGGCATCAACCGAAACGGTTTTGGAGTAGGAAGTCATTGCCCATGCAACATCTTGATCACTTGGACCCATATTAAAACTTCCAATTGGAACGAATGCCATACCATAAGGTTGTGATTCGAACCATCCTTTTCTGCCTTGAACTCCGGTTAATTCGCCCTGATTGTATTGACTACAACCAAAAGTAGCTGCCAAAAGTATAACTAGAACAAGTAGCTTTTTCATAGTATTTCTAAAATTTATTTTGCAAAATAATAATAATTCTTCAAATTGTCTTTATAATAACTTATAAAAATCTAATACTTTTATAACGTTCGGGTGTTTTTTCTTTTTTAACATCAAAACTAAAGCCCATCATAATCTCATGCGAACCACTGTTATAGCTCATTATGTCGGATGTTACAAAATCGTAAGAATACCCAACTTTTACCCAATTGAATAATTCAATACCTAAAACACCAACAATCGCATTATCTGTTCTCCAAGAAACGCCTCCCCATATCTTTTTATTGTATTCGAGCAATGCATTTATACTTAATTGAGAATAAGCTCCATCAGACTGAACGAGAACAGACGGTTTAAACTCGAGTAATGGATTTCTTAATGCCATATCATATCCAGCGCTAACATAATAATGTCGTTGCAAAGATGGATTGCCTTGTTCAAGATCAAATTTAGCTTCGTTTAAATGCGTACTTGCGATTCCCAAATATAAATCATTTGTTTTATAAAATAAACCAAAACCCAAATCGACCATTGCCATTCCTTTTTGATTTTTTGGAATTGCAGGATCATCCTGTCCATCAGCATCTGGATATTTCCATTCACCTGAAATATCTGTATTTACAATCCCTCCCTTTATACCAATTCCTAAAATTCCATTTCCAATATTAACCTTATAAGCAAGTGAAATATTTATTTCAGTATCATTGTTAAAACCAATAACATCATTTTTTATAGATATACCTGCTCCAAGAGGTAATTTGAATAAAGTAAATGCGGCATCTAAATTAAATACACTAACCTGAGGTGCTCCTTTATCCATAAAACCAACCCATTGTTGTCGGGTAAGAGCAAATACATTTATTTTGTCATCGCTACCTGCAAATCCAGGATTAATGGAAAGTTGCGTAAACATATATTGACTAAATTGAGGATCCTGCTGTGCTTTTAAAAACACAGACACCATTAATAAAATGGTGATAAGAAAAATTCGTTTATTCATATTTAAACTATGATTCCTCAACAATTTACTGGTTATTAAAGGTAAAATAACTAAAAATTATATTTCTATACAAGTTTTACTAACAATAAATTGTTAATAAGCTGGATAAAGATATAACTTTATACTTATTAAAATTAATAAAGTTACTTTAGATGAAATTTTTCTTTTATTGAACAATTTTAAAAAGAATAACTATTCAGAATTGATCTTCTGGAATACATTTAGCCATCGATCGGGCAATTCTCCAGAGGTAGCTTTCAAATAATCTTCATAGGTACATGAAATGATTTTTGTTTTAGGGGGATCATTTATAAAGGGGATTTCCATCCACCAACGATCGGTTTTCTCACTCTTATAAAACAATAGTTCGTTATGTGCATTATCAATTGTAACTATAAACTTCTTAAATTGAGATTTACTATCTAAAGGATTTTCAATTATCCGCTGATAGAATCCTTCAATAAAGTACCAGATTATCTGGGCTAATAGTTTTGATGTTTGTTTATTCTGATCCAGTTCACAATTAAAATCATAAATTCCAATTGACGAGACCAAGTTGGATGTGCCTGAATATCTAGCAATCTGACAAATTTCTTCCCCATAAAAACCGTTTGGAGAACCATCATCTTGTCCTGGAGCATCTGATAATCTCACGGATGAGATATTTATTCCGATTAAATCTGCATCTCTCAATACAGGTTCAGCTTCTTTTAAATTAGATCTGATATATCCGATTCGATAGGCCAAATGATTTTTTTCAGAAATAAATTGGAGTGTTTTGGGATTAACGAAATACGACTGAAAACCTATATTGGTAAAGCTTGATAATGATTCATTTTCGTTTACTAGAATTTTCCATAACACAGATGGAATTTTTGATTCCTTATTTTCATTTACAGCAATTCGAGAATCAATAGAGGCAATACTTATAATTAACCCAAGCTTTACATTAACTAAATACTGGGCATATAAAATATCATCTGAGTTTCCAATAAGTATAGGTGTAACCCGGTTTGCTTTTAATTCAATTATAACATCACGCAAACCTATGATAGTATCATTTTTAGTTATTCCAGATTTAAAATTACCCAAATCGTACAATTTGGTTTTTTTATTTGCACATAAACTGAATAATTCATTTCTTATAGCTGAATAATTCTCAACGTGATCATTTTGACCATTATTGCCTGGGACACCAATTAGAGCAATATCAAAATCAGAAATATTATCAATAGGATTCTTTCTTGAATGGACTTTAGCAAAAGAAATTAATTGAGCTGAAGGATGAATAAAACTTCTATCCGTGTTTCTAATTTCAATTGGATTAAAATAGTCGTTCAGATTCATCAGTTATTTTTATTTAGTTTTTCCTTTCTTAATCACTTTTTTAATGCTCTTCTTTGGTTCAGATGTTTTCTTTGTGGTTGTTTTCTTAGCCGTAAATTTCTTTGAAGCGGTTTTCTTCCTGTTTTTAGAAGGACCTTTTTCTCCAGCGTTTTCTATAATTGTTTTACATTCACTATAGCTAAGTTTTTCAGGATTGCTGCCTTTCGGGATTTTGAAATTTTGCTTATTATACGATATATATGGACCCCATCGACCATTTAAAACCTGTAAATCAGCCTCTTCGGCAAATGTTTGTATAACTCTTGATTTATCCTTCAGCCTTTTTTCTTCAATTAGTTCGATAGCACGATCAGCTTCAATTTTATATGGATCATCCTGTTTTTTTAGTGAATAGAACATTGAATTGTGTCTGATATATGGACCGAATCTACCTATAGCCACAATCATTTCTTTATCTTCGTATGATCCAATATTACGAGGAAGTTTAAATAATTCCAATGCTTCTTGAAGGGTAATCGTTTCGATATGTTGGCCTCTTTGCAATGAAGCAAACTTTGGCTTTTCTTCATCTTCTTTTAGTCCAATCTGAACCATTGGTCCATATGGGCCAAGTTTTACAGATATTGGTTTGCCTGTTTCCGGATCGTTACCAATTACTCTCTCTCCAATTGTTCTTGCTGAAGTTTCGAGCGTTTTTTCAACTTTTTTATGAAATGGCTTATAAAACTTATCGATCATTTTTGCCCATGGAATATTGCCATTTGCTATTTCATCAAACTCTTCTTCGACTGAAGCTGTAAAGTTATAACTAACAACCTCGTCAAAATGATCGATTAAAAAATCATTAACCACAATTCCTATGTCATTCGGAAAAAGCTTTGATTTTTCTGCACCGTAAATCTCCTTTTTAATTTCGCTTACAATTTTATTATTTTGGAGACCTATAATAATATATTCTCTATCTAAACCTGGGCGATCCTCTTTAACAACATATCCTCTATTTTGGATTGTGGATATTGTAGGTGCAAATGTTGAGGGACGACCAATACCCAGCTCCTCAAGTTTCTTTACAAGGCTGGCTTCAGTATATCTTGGTGGATAATGTGTATAACGTTGAATCGCATTAATTGATTTATATTTTAATAATTCATCTACAGCCACTTGAGGTAATAAGCCTAATTCTTCATCTGTTTCATCATCGGTCGACTCCATATATACTTTTAAAAATCCATCAAATTTCAGCACTTCTCCTACTGAAATAAATTTTCTTGAATCATTTGAAATATCTATCGAAATAGTCGTTTTTTCCAATAATGCATCAGCCATTTGCGAAGCAAGAGTTCTTTTCCAGATTAATTCATAAAGTCTTCTTTCGGCATCTGATCCTGTGGTGGATGATTTATCCATAAAAGTTGGTCGAATAGCCTCATGAGCTTCCTGAGCTCCTTTTGTTTTTGTTTTAAAATTTCTTGTCTGAACATATTTTTCACCAAACTCCGATATAATAACGTTTTTAGCAGCTCCGATTGCCAACGTTGATAAGTTTACTGAATCAGTTCTCATATATGTAATTTTACCAGCTTCATATAATCGTTGAGCAATGGTCATTGTTTGAGCCACTGAAAAACCCAATTTTCGGCTGGCCTCCTGTTGAAGGGTAGATGTTGTGAAGGGTGGAGCGGGTGATTTTTTACCTGGTTTCTTTATTACATTTGAAACATTAAAATCAGCTTTTGTGCATTGATTAAGAAATCCTTCGGTATCTTTTTGTATTTTAATTTTATCTGAAAGTTCAGCTTTTAAATCTTCTCCCTTTTTTGTTTTAAAAATAGCAGATATTTTGAAAGATGATTCGCTTTTAAACGCCATTATCTCTCTCTCTCTTTCAACTAATAAGCGGACTGCAACTGACTGAACCCTTCCTGCTGAAAGTGATGGTTTGACTTTTTTCCATAAAATCGGAGATAACTCAAATCCAACCAATCGATCAAGGATTCTTCTAGCTTGCTGAGCATTAACTAAGTTTTCATCAATACTACGAGGATTTTTAATTGCATTTTGAATTGCATCCTTTGTTATTTCGTGAAAAACGATCCGTTTTGTTTTTGCTTTATCAAGCTCCAAGACCTTGAACAAATGCCATGCAATCGCTTCTCCCTCGCGATCTTCATCAGAAGCAAGCCATACCATTTTTGCCTTTTTTGCCTCGCTTTTAAGCTCCTTTACTACATTTATTTTATCGTCTGAAACAATATAATCTGGTTGATAGTTGTTATCTATATCAATCCCTAAATTTTTTTTACTTAAATCCCTTATGTGTCCGAAGCTCGATTTAACAATAAAATCTTTCCCTAAAAACTTTTCAATAGTTTTTGCTTTGGCAGGAGACTCAACGATTACTAAATTTTCGCTCATGAATTATTTGAGTTTTAAGAATTTCCAAAATTGCGACAAAATTAATACAAATCATATTTTATGTACAAAATTTTGATTTAAATATTATTTATTAATTTTACAACCATCAGAAAATACGCATTATGATTAAAATTAAATACACTCCTAAATTTTATGTTTGGTTATTTTGGACTCTAATAGTTATACCTATTGTGGCAATGATAACCATTTTCATATTAATCTCAACTGGCAACTTTGGTGAAATGCCAGCATTTGAAGATCTAGAAAATCCAAAAAACAACCTTGCCTCAGAGGTTTATTCAGAAAATGGAGATCTTCTCGGCAGTTATTATTATGAAAATCGCTCATATGTTGATTTTGATGAGCTTTCTCCAGCCTTAATAAATGCACTTATTGCTACTGAAGATATCCGTTTTTACAAACATGCAGGTATAGATTTAAGAGGACTAGGACGCGTTTTTGTGTATTCAATTCTTTTAGGAGATAGGAGTTCGGGAGGTGGCAGCACTATTACGCAACAATTATCTAAAAACCTTTTTCCACGAGATACGACGACATATAATTTCGCCATAGCAAGAAAAATGCATTTAGGTGTAGCTAAGTTTAAAGAATGGGTAACATCTGTAAAGCTTGAAAAAAATTATACTAAAGAAGAAATTATTGTAATGTATTTTAATACCGTGCCATTTGGTGGACAATCATATGGTATTAAATCTGCAGCTAAAACATTCTTTAATGTTTCTCCCGATTCGTTAAGAGTTCAGGATGCGGCTTTACTTGTTGGATTGCTAAAAGCACCCACATTTTTTAGCCCGGTAAGAAATCCAGAAAGGTCGCTTTTAAGAAGAAATATTGTACTGTCCCAAATGAATAAATATGGTTACATTAGTAATGCTGAATTTGATTCATTGAGCATTCTTCCCATTGAGCTCAATTATCAGGTACAAGATCATAATGTAGGGTTAGCCACTTATTTGCGTGAAAACATAAGGTTAACTCTTAATGCAAATACTCCCAACAGAAGAAATTACTTTCTTTACGAAGATTATCAAAAAGATTCGGTGCGATGGATAACTGATCCATTATTTGGCTGGTGCAATAAAAACAGAAAACCAGATAGTACTACGTATAATTTATATCGTGATGGACTAAAAATATATACCACCATCGATTCGAGAATGCAGAAATATGCTGAAGAATCTATGGTTGAACATATGGGAGGTGAACTTCAGAATGATTTTATGGCAGAGCAAGAAGGAAATCAAAATGCCCCTTATTATGAAGAATTATCCAGAGCCGAGCTGCATGATATTATCGATTTGGCTATGCGACGAACTGAACGTTACAGAACATTACGCAGGCAAGGATTAGACTCCGATTCGATACAGATGGTATTTAACACACCGGTTGAGATGACGGTCTTTTCGTGGGAAGGAGAACGAGATACAGTTATGACCCCCATGGACTCATTGTTATATTATAAATTTTATTTACGAGGAGGATTTGTAGCTATTGATCCTCACAATGGGTATATTAAAGCTTATGTTGGAGGACCTGATTTTAGGCATTTTAAATATGATATGGTTTCTTTTGGAAAAAGACAGGTTGGATCAACTATTAAGCCCTTTCTTTATACACTTGCAATGCAGGAAGGATATTCGCCGTGTTATACAGTTCCAAACATACCAACCACGTTTGTTCTGAATGATACCACATGGACTCCAAAAAACTCAGGGCCTTCTGACAAGGACGGACAAATGGTAACATTAAAATGGGGCTTAGCAAATTCCGTTAATTATATTTCGGCATGGTTAATTAAGCAATTCAACCCTGAATCAGTTATCGATTTAATGCATAAAATGGGTATTAATAGTTTTGTAGATCCTGTGCCATCTATCTTTTTAGGAACATCTGATATATCCCTTCTCGAAGTTGTCAGTGCTTATTCAACATTTTCGAATAAAGGTGTTCATTCTGAACCTCTTTTTATTACCCGTATAGAAGATAAAAACGGTAATGTTTTGGCCAGATTTACTTCAACTAAAAACGAAGCAATTAGTGAGCAAACAGCATATTTAATGACTGCTTTACTTCGAGGTGTTGTTAATGAAGGAACGGCTGGGCGTCTGCGATGGAAATATGAGTTAATGAATGAAATAGGTGGAAAAACAGGAACCACCCAGAATCATTCTGACGGATGGTTTGTTGGTATTACACCTAATCTCGTGGCTGGAGCCTGGGTTGGAGGAGAAGATCGCAGTATCCATTTTAAAGGTATAGGTCTGGGGCAAGGAGGAAATACTGCTTTGCCAATTTTTGGATTATTTATGCAAAAAGTTTATAATGATTCTTCGCTTTTTGTAACCGAAGACGATATTTTCGAAAAACCTTTGAAATTTGATATTAATCTTGATTGTCCCTCTGCAGATAATAATTCTGACCAAGACCAGTATAACGAAGAATTTTTTTAATCAACTTTAATCTTAGGAATCGAACCAATTAAATTTTTTGTATAGTCTGAGACAGGGGAGTTATAAAGCTTTTCTGTTTCATTTATTTCGACCAGATTGCCATTTTGTAAAACCATTATTCTGTCTGACATGTATTTAACCACGGCCAGATCGTGTGAAATAAATATGTAGGTCAAATTAAATTCATCTTTAAAATCATTCAATAAATTTAAGATTTCAGCCTGAACAGAAACATCAAGGGCCGATACAGATTCATCACAAATAATAAATTCTGGTTGAACAGATAAAGCACGTGCGATTGCAATCCTTTGCCTTTGCCCTCCAGAAAATTCATGAGGATATTTGTAAAAAGCATCAGGGGTTAATCTCACTTTTTCAAGAATTTCTTTTGCTTTTACTAATCTTTCTGATTTAGTTCTATAAATCTTATGAACCATCATTGGTTCCATAATTGCCTCACCAATAGTAATTTTTGGATTAAGTGATGAGTAGGGATCCTGAAATATAATTTGTACGTTTTTATGAAATTCTTGTAACTCTTTTTTCCCTAGTGAATACAAAGAAACTCCCTTGTATTTTATTAATCCTGAGTTACTTCCTATCAATTGAGTTATTATTCGACTGATTGTTGATTTTCCACTTCCAGATTCGCCAACTAGCCCTAATGTTTCTCCTTTAAAAACTTCAAAACTAATATCATTAACAGCTAACAGTTCTTTTTTTGGTTTTCCAAAAACATTTGTTTCAAGAATAAACCTTTTAGAAAGGTTTTGAACTTCTAAAATAGGTGTAGTTTGTATTTTAGTTCTCTTTACTTTGGTATGAATACTAATCTCCTTAGAAGGATTTAAAAAATCTGATAATATAGGTAATCTTT
>JFJP01024704.1_pt1 | contig 11394 bp, 8 predicted proteins | sample 431651 | NCBI WGS metagenome assembly JFJP01 (sample SAMN02602958, study PRJNA72255) | Microbial mat metagenome, whole genome shotgun sequencing project. | biome: fresh water; feature: sink hole; material: water; isolation source: purple microbial (photo- and chemosynthetic) mats found in... | reverse complement strand
CCCCAAACCCCAAACCCCAAACCCCAAACCCCGACCTCTCTCCACCGGAACACTGATATATGAATCACTGCGCAAATGTGAATATCGGATGATCACGCACACGGACTTCCAGCTCGACAGCCACGCAGGCCTCGACAGCAGCGACAGCGAAGCGAACGACGAGATGCGAGACGGCTTCGGTCGACAACACAAGAAGGCTGTCGAGGCTCTGCTGGACGGCGTGCTCGAACAGATGGCATTTAGACTAGACTGTCTCGCAGGACTGGTCGACAAGAACAAACGCAGACTGCGCAAGTGTCAGAAGAACTTCGCCGTCTGCAAAGATGTCATCGAGACCTACCAAGCTTCCACCGAGACTCAGAGTCTCACCGACGTCATGCGCTTCTACTTCGCCCTCGCCAAGGCGAACAAACTAGACGTCGCCGAACGCAGCCACCACAAGCCTCTCGCGGAAGAGACTGACCAGACCACCACGCTGCCCCCCGACCGCACGGCTTCTCACATCAACGTCAGCAAACACACCGACGAGTGCTTCACCAAAGACCTCCGAGACTACAAGCCTCACAGAGACAAGGTAGCCGCTGCTCACGAGAAAGTAAAGACTCCTCTGAAGAGAGACTTCCAGCTGCTCGGTCTCCAGAAGATCGACAAGCTCGAGCTCGAGAGCAAAGCATCGAAGACGAACCTGCAGCTGCTGAAGAAGCGGAGAGTACTCGCTCGTCACCAGATGCATCGAGGGGACAGACACCTCAAACACTCCATCATCGACAGCTCCATCGACCGTCTCTACCACTCGGGCATCAAGCAGCCCCTCCGCAGTCCGCTCGATGCAGTCAGTCTGGTGCACTCAGAACTGCCTTCGCAGGAGTTCTGCAGATCGCTCAGAAAAGACCAGCCTCAGAAAGGCAAACCCGTATCGTCTTCGCATGCCGCAAAAGCCGGCCTGCTGACTTCGTCTCCGAAGACCTCGTCAGCACTGAAGCCGACTCGCAAGCATCTGGTGGTGAGCTCTTTCAACCGCAACAAAGAGAAGATACTCACCAGCGACAAGCTGCAGGCTGCCAGGTCGAAGCTCAAAGAAGCGAAGCACTCCTCTGCGTCGAAGTCGAGGTCACAGACTCCTGTCCAGAGAGTCTCCATCCCTCCCCTCGACCTATCGAAGAACCCCCGCAAGCATCAGCCGGTCTCGAAGCCACCAGCAGAGAAGCCTGTGAGTGGCAAGCAAACAACCACCGCTTCGAAGCCTCCATCTACTGCTAAACTCAACAGAACCAAAACGCCTCCGCCTCTCGAAAGATCAGTCTCTGGAAGGAACGCTTCGCAGTCCTCCGACCGCAGAGACGATGCGGCAGTCGCGAGCAAGCAGAAGCCTCGGCCACCAGCGGTACTCCTCAAACAGCCGAGCATCACTCGGAAGAAGCCGTCTGCAGACAACATCACCAGCACTCACGCATCGTTCATCAACTTGATCAATGCGTCCGATGCTGATGTGACTGCTGCGAAACAGCTGGTCAAGAAGAAGACGATGCCGACTCATAGCAGATCTCCTTCTTCCCCGCTCAAGTCGCCGCCGAGGAAACAAAAGACCAGCGTCTTCGACAAGATGACCATCTCTCCCCCGAAAGTCGCCAGCATCTCGATGCAACCCGTCGAGCCTCCCAATCAGGGAACAGATGAAGTGTCTCCACCCATTCAGCCGACAGCCGCTGGTGTCTCTCAATGGCAGCGACCCGCCATTCCCAGACTAGCCATTGCAGGCAGCATGGCCATCATCTCGCCTCCAGAGAATATCGACATCTCCGACCTCGAACACCATCAGCCTCCTGTAGATGTCTCTCCCATCGTCGAAGAACTGCCTGTCTGCAAAGAAGTCGACCTCAACGCCGCTGCAGACCTCCTGCCCGATCAAACCGAAGAAGACTTCCCCTTCGATGATGATGCAGTCGATCACCTGCATCCCACTGAAGCACCTGCACCTGAAGCCATCGCAGAAGACCGCCCAGTAGAAGAGACCGGCCTCACAGATCTGATCGATGATGCTGGTGAGTTGATTCTCGATGATGACCCTGGCGTGGACGAGCTGCTCTCGGACGCACCGATTGCAGAGACCACGAACACCAACGAAGCAGTCGATGCTGCGGCGGAGACGGACGGCTTGGTTCCTCCCGATGACGACGGAGAGATCGACTTCGAGGATGATGACATCGATCCGAACGCTCACCTTGAACAGCAGCCGCAGTCCGAAGATCCAGACTCCAAATGCCTCCCTCGAGTGGAGTCTGAGGTCGAGGAGCAGCCGTTGATCGACGACGGTGAAGACATGGATCTCGACGACCTGTAATAATAGCAGTTCATCTGTTCACTTATTATCGACTCATCCTTTCGGTCTTTGAAGTCGATGGCCAGTCTCGTGATTTGTTGAAAATTCAAACGACGGCAAGGCGGGAATCCATAAACTGCGAGTTTTTATTTGTTAGCGTTTAGTGTCGTCGGATAGCTTGCGTTGTACTCTTCAACCCAAGGTAGCGACGAGTGGAAGCGGGCTGCTCGAGGTCAAAGTGGTATTCGGCAATCTGCTCTGGTTTTTTCTGGCCTTAAAAAGTAGCGACGAGCACCGCTTCATCTAAGATAATTATTATAGACTGGTCGCTGCGAGAGTCATCTCCTCGCCGCTGCGACAGAGCACTTCGCTGATCTCGCTGCGAGATGCGAGGAGAGACGTCTCTGTGGATGGAGAGGAGTGGCTGCGGAGTGCGCGCAGATGGATTATGTTATTACTTAGATGCTCGAGGATCGGTCCAGACAGCGGCTTTGCGGATGGGGGAGAGCACTGCGGGCAGGTCGTAGATGCCTTCGGAGCCGGCGAGGAGCTTGTGGATGTACGACTTGATGTTCTTCACTTCGAAGCCGACGCCTGTGCGCATGACCGAGTACTTCTTCTTCTTCGGCACGATGGTCAGCAGAGCTGGGTAGCCTGCACCGAGCGGGAACTGCTGCTCGAAGTCGAACTGGTCACCGCCCTGGCTCCAGAGGAACACCAGCGGGTAGCTGATGAACTCCTTCATGACCTCTTGGATGTCTTTGAGAGCCTTCGACCTCTGCTCTGCACTCGAGTCGAGGATGTGCGGCAAGAAGAAGATGAAGCAGGCGTCTGGGTGAGCAGCGGCTACTTTGGTCGGACTCGGTGCAGTCTTTCTTGAACGACTCTTCGCTCAACAGCTGCTTGACCTCGAGGTTGCCGCCGAACTTGGTGAACAGGTCCATGCCGTACTTGACGATGCCTGCCTCTTCCCGACTGCCTTGGTACTCTTCGGCTGAGGAGGCGCCGGTGCTGGCGGGCTTGAAGTACTTGATGGTTGGGTAGCCCTGCACTCGGAACTCTTGACACAAAGACTGATGCTCGTCGCAGTTGACCTTGCCGAGCTTCACCGCGTTCTTCAGCTTGCGAGCCGCTCCTTCCCACTCGGGCTGCAGCTTCTTGCAGTGTCCGCACCAAGGAGCGTAGAACTCGACGAGCCAGACATCTTTCGAGTTATACACCTGCGATGCGAAGTTGTCTTTCGTCAAGACCACCACCTCGTCGCGCTGGTTCGAACCGGAAGAGCTTCCAGATGATGATGATGATGAGCCGCCTGTTCTAGAACCTCCTGCGTTTCCGTTCGCTCTCGCGATGGCTGCACTCTTGGCCTGTTCGATGGCGAAGTTGATGATCGAAGCCGCGTCTCTGCCTCCAGTGAAGTCCGTCGGGGCGTTCTTGTTGAGGCCGAAGAGCTTGATGGTTGGATAGCCTTGGATGTTGTACGGCGCGCCTGCCTGTTGGTCCGTGGTCATGTCGACTGCGCCGATGTTGACGATGCCTTCGAGGCCCTTCGCAGCCTTGTCCCATTCAGGCGCCAGGTTCTTGCAGTGGCCGCACCAGGGCGCTGGTGAGCAGCAGCGTACCATAGAACTCCACGAGCCAGATGCCCGGCGAGTTGATGACTTTCTCTCTGAAGTTGCTCTGAGTGAGCTTGACGACTTTGCTTGCCGAGCCGTAGAGCTGCAGCGAGAGGCTGACGAGTCCGAGGAAGACCAGCGCGAGTGTCAGACGAGCCATGTGATGTGTCGAATTGTAATTGCCCGTTTAAAGCCCTCAATTACTTTCCAGTCATCTCTAAATGCGCAACCCCAGCAAACACCCGTCCTCCGAGAGTCTGGCCGACATGCTCAAGAAACCCGACAGCTCGCTCGAGCAGGTGATCGCCAACAAAGACTTCGCGCTGCACCTGACGAACCACCACAAAGAGTCTTTCGACTAGTAGCCTCGAGGTTAACAGCTTTGACAAGCACAAGATCGCGCAGCTGATCGAGTGGGTCTGCAGCGACTCGGGCAAGGCAGAAGGAACCATCGAAAGCAGTCTCAAGCTGCTCTGCAACGATAACATCAAGAAATTGCAGTACTACTTTTTCCTCAAGAACAACAACTTCGAAAGCTACCAAAAGAAACCCAAGAACCTCGAAGACCTCAAGTCCCTCGACGAACAGATCGGCCGGTTCATCCTCAGCGAGAACCAGGTGGCCTACGAAGGCAACGAAGAGATCCGCTTCCAGCGGTATCAGCTCGAAGAAAACGAAGGCCACCATCTTGACAACCTCTTCGACTTCCTCCTCAAACTCGATACCAGCAGCCACAGCTTCTCCGACAGTCTCGGCAACATCCTCAGAATCGCAGACTCCTTCTTCTGCAGCTGTCTCCTCAGGATCTCCTTCATGAAGTACCTCTTCGCGAACAGCTCCATCCTCCGCAGATTAGTTGAGTGGAGTGCGAACTACCAGGCCGCGATCTTCATCCACAAGCTGCTCTTCCACAGAACAGACCACAAGACACTCACCGAACACCAGCAGTTCTGCTACGACAAGATCGAACTCTGCAGACTCGTCTTGCACACCTTCGTCGAGACCGAGCAGCCGGAGCTCTTCGAAAACCTCCAGCAGCTCGTGCTTCAAAAGCTGCTCGCTGCTCACTCCGATGACCTGCATGATGCAGAGACCATCCTCGACTGCGCCATCCTGGCCAAGTCGCAGTCTCGACCGCTATTCGAGAAGCTCGCGGAGAGAGTAGCGAGTCACGGCTTCGACGATGCGAAGTCGCAGTCGCTTGTGGAGATCCTCACCTCGGTCTGTGGCTACCTGCAGCGGAGACTGGACTCGGACGGCGAAGATGTGTGCGAAAAGAGCTTCATGAGCAACCAGTCTTCCAGTCCTCGGCCAGACAGAAGGAAGTACTCGCTGGACCCCAGCGAAATCCCCATCGAGTGCGAGAAGTGCTGTGTGCTGGCCGAAGACGAGTTCATCTCTCTGCTGCAAGAACACATCAGTGTCGTCCTCGCACTGGTGTCTGGTGAGCGGATGGTAGTCTCGAGTGACTCAGAAGTCCCGCACACTCATCAGTCCGACTGGCCAGTCCTTCGTAGCAGTCGGCTTCAATCTGCTCTCCATCTTCAAGCTCGTCGCTGGCTGTTGTGGTCTCAAGAGAGGAGTGCTCTTCTCCTGCATCGAGCAGCACGAAGCTCGAGTCTTCGAGGTGTTCCGCGAAGTCTTCCTGACCTCTCCGACCAACTCCATTCTTCACAACGAGTTCTGTCGCTGCATCACTGCCTTGCTGAGCAGCGGAGAGGTCGCTCGACAGGTACGCACAGCTCACCCAGCTGCTAGACAGCGACTATCTGCAGCCTGTCTTCGAGGAGTACGCCAAGAGAAGAGATGACCGCTCCTTCCTCATCCGAGCTCAGATCAAGCAGATCGGCATCGCCGTGGTGAAGCTGCTCGAGAGCCGTCCCGGTCCTCAGTACTTCGCGTCTCTCGAGTGGCAGAACATCCGAGGAGACTTCAGCGAAGATACTGTTGGCGGCATTCTCGGAAGACTGCCATCTGCGGTCGTCGACGAAGACGAGGACGACACTGAAGAGATGTGCGAACGAGACATGGCCATTCGACGCAAACACAACGCGCAGGAGTCGAGCAGCAGAGGTGCAGGAGAGCCACGAAGCATCGACATCGACGGACTGCCGCTGCTCGGCGACAGTCCCACCCGCAGGTCAGGATCGCCTGAGTCTGCGATGAGCTGCTCGAAGCAGACTGAGGAGACACTTCCTCGATAAACTCAAATACCAGACAAACCTCTGTTTGCTCTGACCTCATTTAACCACTAAGCTCATCTCGAATTTTTTTCTCCTCAGTCTTCGCCTCGCTTACTTATCCACTCGCGACCGAGCGACTCCGCCGCCATTCGCGTCTCTGTCGAGCAGCTTGAGTTTGCTCTCGATGTTGTTCACGTACAAGTCCGTCAGATGCTGTTCTGCTGAGCCTTTGCTGCCCACGAACTTGAGGCTCTTCTCTTTGAGGTCCATCTGCGAGTCGAAGTTCTTGATGTTGTCCAGCAACGCGTTTCTGCTCTCGCTGGTCTGTCCCTTCTGCAGGTCTTTCAAGAGGTCTTGCTGTCGCACGAACTCGCGCGGGTCTTTGAACTGCCGCGAGACTGCGTCGAGGTACTTCCTGCTCTTGGTCTGCTTCGGGGCTTGGGGTTGGAAAAAGCGCCGTTCGTCCATTTCTTTTCTTTTCTCTGCAGTGATGCCGTGGTTCATGTGGTGCACTTGCTCGAGGTACTGGTTGCCGTGCTCGTAGCGCGATCGAGGGTCTGGGTAGAGGTCTCTCCGCCGCTTGACGTCATCTGCAGCTGCTTCTCTCGGGGTCAGCTGTGGCACAGAGTCGGAACCTCGAGCAGCGATGAGTGCGTCTTTGAAGAACACTTCTTTGACGATGTCTGAGTACTGCTTCCTCGTCTCGATCGCTTTCTTGGCTTTCTCTAGTCGCTGGATAGAAGGGTTTCTGCTCAGCTCTGTTTCAGCCAATCTGACGAGCGTCTTGGAGCGGACAGGTGTGTATTCGTTGTGGTGCAGCTGCTGCATCTGGCTGAGGAGTGTGTACGTGTCGACGAGACTCTTCTTGTCTGATCTCTCGCTGCTTCACTTTCGAAGAGAGGTACTCCAGGCCGTGCTGTCGGATGTCCATGTGGTCCATCGGTTTGGCGCGCTCTTTAATCTTCTCGAGTATCTCTCGGTATCGTTCTTGTCGAGCACTCATCACGCTGCTGTTGTAACGGTCCATGATGCGTTCGTGGGAGTACTTGCTGCCGACCGCTGGCGAGACGTAGGAGTCTTTCAGTCGGTGCTGCAGCTCGTCGTTGAAGCTCTTCTTCGCCGAGGCTGGCAAGTCGTGGTTCGCATGCATCTTTGACCTCTGTCCTCCTCGGTCAGTCCGAGCGTACCCTCTTTGCCGACTGGTGGTGCGCTTCGTTCGTTGGTGTCTCTCTGCGATGCTCGAGAGTTCATCTGTGATTCGCCATGCTTCGTGTCGAGCAAGACAGACTCGCCTGACTGGCCAGTTAGCTGCATATAAAGTAATAATTGAACGTATGATCGTAATCGACAATTGCCTCAGATTCCACGACTCACGCTCAATCGTCGTTTTCGCCACACACGACTGCATCTCAAGACTCACAACAGCTCGACTGCTTCGAAGGAGTCAGAAGAGAGCGGCGATTTAATTTCCGCATATAAGTCGATGCAGTATCTTCGATTATAATATTATTTCAACTCAATCAAGAGCAATCTTTCTCGTGTGATGAAAATAGGAATAGCCGTCAGATTTCGACCCCGTCACCGAAAGGACTTCGCTAGTGGACCCGATGCTGCTCGGTCGAAAGGCCGATGCCGCGCGATTGGAGTTTAGGGCAACCTGAAAACGTCGTCGTCCGATCACCACTCGGTGAACGGACTAGGCACAAGCTCGCGATGGACGGATCAGTCGAATGATGAAACCGGATCACCTGATACTTCCTTTATTCTTTATTCTTTAGACTTCTTTTGCCGGCTTTGCTCCGAGCAGTCATAACGATTAGTAATTTAAATATGGACGAGATCTGGATCAGAGACGAAGCCAGCCATAGACTAGACCCCAAGCGACTGCAGTCCATTCTCGAATTACCCGACGCATCCAGACCAAGAAATCCAGGCATCCGACCGACAGTCCATAAAACTCTCGCAGACATCACCAACACACTAGGCCAGCGAGAGACGCTCAAAGCAGACCGCAAAGCACAGACAGTCGATACAGTCGATGGCACCAAACAGAACACTCGACTGCAACAGTTCCAGAGCAAACTTATCCTCGATGAAGATGCAGACCTCACTGACTCGCTGGCCACCATCGGAGCCAATCTCGAGCACCTTCTCGATAAGAAAGGCAAACAGCCTCGAGAGAAGGTTAACTCGAGAGACCAGACATTCCAAGACATCTGCGACAAAGTCAACAGCCTTCCGAGCTCCTCCAGCACCAGTCAAAAGCACCACTCTCACCAGGCAGACGACGCTCTGTTGAAGTACCTCCAAGCAGTCGGCACAGACCGCACTGACACGATCCACTCAAACGCTAAGTCTGCAGACGAAGGCATCCCACTAAAGCAGTTCATCACTCCCAACCCTCTCAGCGAAGCACCCAACTCAAAGAAGACTGTCTCACTCAACTTCAGCAAGACAGAGACGATGAACGAAGAAGAGTTCGCAGCTCTCCTTGCACAGATCGACACAGTACTGCAGAAGTCACCCACAACCAGTAAGAGAACACACCACAAACAATCAGATGCATCAGACAAAGAGGCGATTCAGCGACTGCCAGTCACAAGAAACAGCAGCATCTCAAATAATACAGCCGAAAAGAACAAGTCGACCTTCGATGAACAGTCGAACAAAGAAAACGAGCCACTTAAGCACAAGACTCAAAAGCCACCAGTCATCTCTGCTGCTCAGAAGCCCTCTCACTTGGCATCCACTTCCTCTCGAGTCGAACCCTCCAGTCGAACCCACTCCTCAGGACCTCAGGCACCACCAGTCGACTACAACACAACGAAAACGAACCACATTCACGACACCAGACACAGCGGTGCGAACTCGTCTCAAACCAAAGAGATGGTTCGCAAGCCGAACCTCAAACCCGAACAAAGCTTCTCACAGCCACTTACACAGACCGATCAAACCGATGCCATCATCAAGACTCCTCTCCACCTCGACAAAGACAAACAGAAACCACTAGCGAGTCCTGGACATCCTTCTGAAGACAAGCCACAGACTTCCGGGAGAGTAAAGATTAACCTCGAGCTGGACAACAGCGGGTGTTTTGCCACTCAGCTGAACCAAACGAACCAGACCAAGAGCATCTTGAAACAGCCAAAACCAGCCGTCGAGATGAGCGACTTCAAGCGACTCAACACAGATCAGAAAGATGAGCTTAACACCCACTTGATGGACCTGAAGCTTGCAGAACTCAAAGGAAAGATGAGCTTCATTCTCAGCAAGAAGCCGAAAGATAGCACCGTTCTCTTGAAACTCGTCATCGAAATCCTTCACGACTTCTTGCAGGATAAAGTCTACGAAAGCTGCTTCGCCAAATACTCAGACACCTGCACGAAGGTCACCACTCTAATGAGCAAATCGAACGAGCTCAATCGGATACTGAAGGCAGGTCAACTGCACCGAGACGAGAAGTTCAACCTCATGATGATCGACAACATCCTCGGCGACGTGAAAGAGCTGTTCAAGTGTCTCTCACCTTTCGCAGCAGGATGGTCTAGCGTCAAGCCGCACTCCGAAGACCTCAACAGCTTCACTGCATACTCTGCACTGACACAGAAACACAAGAACAAAGAGATACTGAAAGAACTCAAAGAGGAAGACCTCGACCTTTATGTCAAGAAGAGTGACGATCCCATCATGCAGAAAGCCGAAAGCGTCAACTCACGCATCGACTTCAACAGGTGCGATGTAAATGCAGGCAGAGAGCCGACCAAGAAACACGCCTCTCAACACACTAACGTACCTGCTCGCGACCAAGAACCTGTCCCAGCAACCAGGAATAAACAGCAAACAACCGAAGACAGGAGACCCGAAACTAACATGATGACAAGACAACCTTCGCGAGATCGCGGCTTCGACAACGTGCCGAACAGACATGCTCGAGCTGGTCACGAAAGACACGAAGACTTCTCTCGAAAGCCGTACGAAGTCGCCAGACAACAGCCACCTGCGAGCGAGCTGCTGCTGACACAGAAATTCGGCTGCCGTATATACTCGATGCGGATGGTGCAGAAGACGCTGGTCTGCGGATTCGAAGATGGAAGCATCAGTGTGTTTTCGATTAACCACACAGAAGGCCTCAACCTCGAACGATCGAACAAACTCTACAACAAACCCATCAGTGCCATCAACTGCACTCCTTCGCACCACAAGCGGCTGCTGCTTTTCACCGGCTACTCGAGCAGCACCGAGGCGAGCATCATTGTGTGGGACTATGCGAGTCTCAAGCCGCTCAAAGAACTCTGCGGCCACTCTGCGACGGTCAGCTGTCTTGAGTATATGGCACCGAACTATCTGATAAGTGGATCTTTTGACCGAAAGGTGATCTTCTGGGACCTCAACGAGTGCGAAGCAGTGCTCAGTACTGATGTGCACCATGCTCCGATCCTCACTTCTTACTTCGACTCAGAGTCGAGCGTCCTCTACACAGGATCGCTCGACAGCCAAATCGTGGTCTCAGGTCTCATGCTTGAAGATGGCGAGCTCGCAGACTGCAAGATCCTCAAGCAGATACAAGGAGTCGGACCTGTGCTTTACTTGACACACTACCTCGGAGACAAGCTGCTCAGCTTTCAAAACTCGAAGCTGCTCATTTACGACTCACGTGGCATCCTCTTCCGAGAGCTCAAGACTAACACGCTGCCAAACATGCTTGAGATGACCGACGAAGACCGCGGTATCTTCGTCGACGTCCAGGGCAAGCCTCACTCGGTCGACATGACGGACCACATCAACCTCAAGAAACCCATCGAGCTGTCCTCAGCAGACAGATGCTCGATGGAGAAGTCTTCCATCCTCATGGGCATGCGACTCAACGGAGCTTACTGCAAAGCACAGCTGGTGCATGCCTCAAACTACACTCTTGTCATCTCTACCAATGAGAAATCTGACTCCCTCTACTTCCACAAAATTAAATAATTCTGCCTACTCAAATGCCGAAATACACGGTATTCATTACCGCTGCTTCGAACATAGACCGAGTAGATGCCATTGAGACTTGACGCAGCAGTCCAGCAGTCGATGTTTGAAACATCTTTCAGATCTCCACACATTCAACTTCTTTCCCACTATCTGTTTATTTTTTGCTTCGTTTGATGTTCGTCTCCTATCTAGATCTGGATGGTTCGACCTTCATGAAGGGTGCGACTTCTCGAACAAAGAGGAAGAATAAACAGCAACGCATATAAACAAAATATATCTGTCTTTTTCGAAGGGGTTTGGGGTT
>JFJP01001273.1_pt1 | contig 11395 bp, 11 predicted proteins | sample 431651 | NCBI WGS metagenome assembly JFJP01 (sample SAMN02602958, study PRJNA72255) | Microbial mat metagenome, whole genome shotgun sequencing project. | biome: fresh water; feature: sink hole; material: water; isolation source: purple microbial (photo- and chemosynthetic) mats found in... | reverse complement strand
ATGAAAAAAAATAGCATCAATTTCTCTTATGTTCCGGTAGAAAAATTAAACCGATTAACTCCAAATAATCACCAAGGTGCGGTGGCAACCATTGCTCCTATTTCGTTTGTAAAACTAGAAACTCTTGTAGAAAGCGTAGTTGAAAGCGGAAAAATGCCTTTGTTTTTAATCCTTGACCAATTGAGCGATGCTCGAAATTTTGGTGCTATCATTAGAACTGCTGAGTGTACTGGCGTTGACGGAATTATAGTTCAAAAAACAGGTTCGGCACCTGTAAATGGCGATACTGTAAAAACTTCTGCTGGAGCGGTTTTTAATGTGCCCATTTGTAAAGTTGACCATATAAAAGACGCTATTTTTTACCTTCAAGGAAGCGGAATCAAAACTGTTGCTGCAACCGAAAAAACCGAAGATAGTATTTACGATATTTCATTAAACGAACCGGTTGCTATCATCATGGGAAGCGAAGATAGAGGAATCAATCCATCGGTATTGAAAATTGTTGATGCGAAAGGAAAACTACCTATGTTTGGAACTATTGGCTCGCTCAATGTTTCTGTGGCTTGTGGAGCTTTTTTGTATGAGACAGTTCGTCAACGACAATAACAATTTTATTAGAAGCGAATGGCTTGGGCTTTATTTGCAAACCATTTTCCCGCTATACATTACAATCTCGTCCCAAAAGACGAGATTTTCATTCCTATCGGGGCTAAAAAGTAAACTATTCGTCTACTTGATCTTCTTCCTTATGCTCCTTAAAAATATAAACATACTGAACAGGTTCAGCTAAAATTTCTTCATACTCAACCATTAGTTCTTCAGGTTTTGGTGGATTTACAAAATTCCCATTTTCATCAAATCGCTTCATAAAAGCATCATCTTGCGGATTGAAATCAGGTTTTTCCCAATCATATTGGATGTCTTTGATGTAATCAGGTGTTTTAAATCGTACCGCAAATACAAATCCTGTAATCAATCCAGCTAAATGTCCTTCCCAAGAAATGGTTTTATCTACATCTGGAAAAACATACCAAATCATTCCGCCATATAAAACCACAACAGCAAGTGATAATGCCATCAATCGATAATATTTGGTCATCATTCCTTTAAAGAAAATAAAGGAAACTAGAACATAAATTAATCCGCTAGCGCCAATGTGGTAGGATTCGCGACCAATAATCCAAGTGATTATTCCCGAAAAAAGTATTCCATAAACTAAAACTTTTAGCGAAACTTCTCTGTAGAAATAGATCAATGCGGTTGTTAAAATAAAAAGGGGCAACGAATTATTGGCAATATGACTCAAATCACCATGAAGAAATGGACTAAAAATTACACCTCGCAATCCTGAGAAAGTTCTTGGAAGAATTCCGAGATTGTTTAAATCTAGATTGAAGGAATTGTCTATATAAAATACAAACCAAATCACTAACAACAAAAACGTTGGAACTATCCAAGTTGATGGTGAAAATTTAAAATGGTTTATTTCGTTGTTGTGTCTCATAAAAAAAGCACTTCGATATTTCGTCAAGCTCAATACTCAGTGTGACAATTGATTTATCAAAAATACAACCAATAATTATTTAATGCTATTTTGTCAGAGGAATCGCATTTAGTTATGAAGTTTATGTGATTTCTCCTTTGACGAAATAACAAAAAAGAGAAAAAATATGTAATTTTACCACATGGAAGCACCTTTAGCCGAACGCATTCGTCCGCAGAAATTAGAAGATTATATTAGTCAGTTGCACTTGGTTGGTCCTAATGGTTCGTTGACGCAACAAATTGCTCGTGGCGTTATTCCGTCGATGATTTTTTGGGGTTCGCCCGGAACTGGAAAAACAACTTTGGCACAAATTATTGCTAAGCAAAGTAATCGTCCGTTTTATGAATTGAGTGCCATTAATAGTGGCGTGAAGGACATTCGTGATGTGATTGAAAAAGCAAAACAAAGTGGCGGATTGTTCACGGCAAAAAACCCAATTTTGTTTATTGATGAGATTCATCGTTTTAGCAAATCGCAACAAGATTCGCTTTTGGCTGCTGTAGAAAAAGGTTGGGTAACATTAATTGGAGCAACAACTGAAAACCCGAGTTTTGAAGTTATTCCTGCGTTATTGTCACGTTGTCAGGTTTATGTCTTAAATCCGTTTTCTAAGGAAGATTTGTTGGCACTTTTGGAACGAGCGATGAAATTAGACACTATAATTTCTTCCAAAAAAATAAAAATCAAAGAATCGGAAGCGTTGTTACGACTTTCTGGTGGCGATGGCCGCAAACTATTAAATATTTTTGAATTGGTTGTAAACGCAAGTCCTGAAGGAGCAATTACAATTACCAATCAAAAAGTTTTAGAATTAGTGCAACAAAACACGGTTTTATATGACAAAACCGGCGAACAACATTATGATATTGTTTCAGCTTTTATTAAATCAATTCGTGGAAGTGACCCCAACGGAGCAGTTTATTGGTTGGCTCGAATGATTGAAGGTGGCGAAGATGTAAAATTTATTGCTCGCCGAATGTTGATTTTATCAAGTGAAGATATTGGAAATGCTAATCCAACAGCTTTTATTATGGCAAATAATACGTTTCAAGCGGTTTCTACCATTGGTTATCCTGAAAGTAGAATTATCCTAAGTCAGTGTGCGGTTTATTTAGCAACTTCTCCAAAAAGTAATGCAAGTTATATGGCTATTGGAGAAGCGCAAGCCGTTGTAAAACAAACTGGTGATTTACCGGTTCCTATTCATTTGAGAAATGCTCCAACAAAGTTGATGAAAGAATTGGGCTATGGTGATGAATACCAATATTCTCACAATTATACCAATAATTTTAGCGAACAAGAATATTTACCTGATGCGATTAAAGAAACTAAATTCTACGACCCTGGTAGTAATTCAAGAGAAAATGGAACGAGAGAATTTTTAAAAAATCGTTGGAAAGATAAATATGGGTATTAGTGAAGAGTGATTAGTGATTAGTGATTAGTGATTAGTGATTAGTGATTGGTAAATAGTTTAAAACTTTACTTTTACTTTTTCTGAAAAGAATTTATTATCTTGATAGTATTCAAAAAACCATTCGTTGTTTCTTGAAAAGAAAACACCTTGAATGGTTTCTTTTGTGGCGATATAAAAATCTTTTGTTGAAGTATTGAAGATTTTATAAATCACTTTTGTTTCAGAGTCTATGATTTGAAAACCATTTGTGATTGGTTGAACTAATAATGATGAATTATCAACTTTGGAGGTATACACTTTAACATCCTCGCTAGTTACAACAACTTTTTCTATATTTACTTTAACTGGAGCTGGTTCTTCAATCATTCCTAAACTCTTTTGTAAAGGTTGGTATTTATGAGTTTTTAAAATACTAAAATTATCAAAAGCCATTCGCAAAGCCATATTGTAGGCAACTTTATATTCTTTATCTTTACTTGTTCCTTCTTCTGAGGTAAATAAAATGGTTCCTTTACAATCTTTTAAAACAACTTTTACTTTTGTTGAAAAAATGGTATTGTTTGGAATTACATCTACATACACTTTATTACAATTGTTATTTATAAAGTCATCTGGGGCGGTTTCATTACTTAAATAGGTTTCGAAACCATATTTTTGCATGAATAATTTAGTTAAAGTATTTAAATTATACATGTTTTCTTCTTTCAAAAAGTTAAATTTTGATGGTACCATTGCATACTTGTAATCATTCAAATTTTGACTATTTCCGATGGAGGCGATTAATAAAAATAAAAGATAATATTTTTTCATTACAGATAATTTTTTAATTCTATTAAATGATTTACTTGTTTGATATGGGAAGGAATTTCTATTTTACTTTGGTTAAAAAATATGGCATCAATTCCAAAATCTAACGCTCCTTTTACATCTGCTTCTATGCAATCGCCAATCATAATGCTATTTTGTTTATTGGCATTTGCTTGGGTTAAAGCATATTCAAAAATCATAGGATGTGGTTTTTTAACGCCTGCCATTTCTGAATTGGTTATGGAGATAAAATAATTTGAAATTCCTGAATTATTTAATTTTTTATATTGAACTTCTGCAAAACCATTGGTTATGATATGCAACTTATATTTAAGATTGAGATAGTCTAAAACTTCTTTTGCACCATCAAATAGCATATTGTTCTCTGGCAAATAGGTTATATAATCAACCGACATTTGGTTGATGTCGTTATCTGAAATTGAATAGTTTAAGGCATCGAATGAATCTTTCAATCTCTTATAACGCAGTTCCTCGTGAGAAATTTTATCTACTTGATACAGTTTCCAGCACGCTTGATTGATTGGTGCATAAATTTGCACAAACGATTTAGTATCTACTTTTGGGTGATTTTCTTTAAATATTTTATCAAATGCCAATTCAGAATTTTTATCAAAATCCCAAAGGGTATGATCTAAATCAAAAAATATATCGGTAATTTTATTTTGAAACATCTAATTTCCTTTAACAATTACTGCATTATCTAAATTATAAATCCAATCGTCTGCATCGTCTTCATTGTATCTAAAAGTTCCTTCAACGGTAACATATTGGTCTGTTTTTAGCTTTGGTGTTGCACCTTTAAAATTTAAACCAACAATAGATTCTGGACCAGATTTTCCACAAAAGAAACAAGCTGCAAAAACATTTTTGCTTAACGCATAGCTTTTATTATCAATGGGTACAATAAATCCTGAAATATAGATTTTCTTTTTACCTCTCAATTTCACTTTGTCATTTACAACCGGAAACTGAACCTCGCCGTATTTAGAATGATTTTTCTTTACATATTTAATTTCTCCCAAAATTTTCCACGTTAAGGTATCGCCTTTAATTAGAAAATTGGTTTTCTCGATTTGAATTTTATCTGAAGTTGTAAAACTCAAACTAAAAACTACTACTAAACCTAGAACTATTTTTAAAGAATTACGCATTTGCTAATGTTTTTGAAATATTTAATTGATATGCTTTTATTGCCGGAATTAACGCTGCAATTATTCCTACTATTAATGTTGCAACTAACAACATGGTTTCTTGTTGCCAAACAATTTCAAAAGGATTAAAAGCCATTTTGAAATCATCCTCGGCTGAATTTGATATAAATCCTAATGCGAATCTACCAAAAATTGTTCCAAATAAAAATCCAACAAAACATAAAATAAGACTTTCTATCAGAATTAACGCTAATAATTGCCCTCTACTTGCACCATTAATTCGCATTAAAGCAAATTCATGTTTTCGTTCTTTCAAACGATTATAAAGTGCAATAAATATGGATATTCCAGAAATTAACATTATTGCATAAGCTAAATATTCTAAAGCTTTTAAACCAATTCCAAACAAGCTAAAAATTCTATTTACTTCAATTGCAGGTGATGCGGCTTGCATTTTAGTATTTTGAGCAATAATTCTTGGCCACATTACGATGCCCATCTTATTTCTAAATTTCAATAAAACAGCGGTGATTTCTCTATTTGGTTCATTTAAGGTTAGGTCTGTTTTATGTTGCTCTTGATTGTGACTACAAGCTTCTGAATGTACGTGCTCATTTTCTTCATAAACGTGTTCATCTTCTCCACTTCGACTTGGCTCAGTGCTGGCTTGCTCAGGATTTTCTGCATCTTCCTCATGTGTTTCATGCATTTGCCAGACACTTGGAATAGTACATAAAATTAAATTATCGATAACACTTCCTGTTGTAGCGGCAATTCCTGAAATTTTATAAGCGTAATGGTCGTGCACTTCACCTTCTACTGCATCGCCATGAGAACCAAAAAAAGTAGCACCTACTTTTAAATTGAGTTTTTGAGCCACTTCGCTTCCCACAACAACTTCAAAATTTTTATCAAATAGTTTACCTTTTGCAATTTTAGCATTGTATTTATCTAAATAATTTGAGTTAGTTCCAACAATTTTAAAACCACGATAATTATCGCCAAATGCTAGTGGAATAGCTTTTTCAATAAACGGATGATTCATCCACACTTTAGCCGAATCATAACTAATATTTCCGGTTGGATTATCGATATGATATACCGATGAAAGAATCAATTGCATTGGGCTTCCTTGTGCGCCAAGAACTAAATCTACACCATCAATATTACTTGAGAATTTTTCTTCAAATTGTTTTTGCAATAAAATTAAAACCGTAATTATTGCCACACTTGAAGCTAATAATAGGATACTTAAAAGTGTGTTTAATGGTTTGAACCAAATGTTTCTCCAAGCTAATTTTGCTATCATATTAATTGAGATTTATTTGGTTAGAAAATTTATTTTTTAATCGAGAATCGTGAGTTACAATTACCAATGCTGCTTTATATTCTTTAGATAATTTTTCAAGTAAATCAGCAACTTTAAAAGCATTTTCATCATCTAAACTTGATGTTGGCTCGTCTGCCAAAAGTAATTTTGGTTCATTTATTAAAGCTCTAGCAATAGAAACTCTTTGTTGTTGACCAATACTCAATTGAGAAGGTAATTTGTGTTTTTGATTTTCTAAATCCAATTCGGATAATAATTTTTCAGCTTTTTGTACTGCTTTTTTTCCTGTTGCAAGCCATGATGCTAAAACCACATTTTCTAAAACGGTCATCGATGCAATAAAATGAGATTGTTGCAAAATCAAACCAATATTCTTTCCTCTAAATTGATCTAATTGCTTTTCTGAAAGCGAACTAATTGTAGTATTTTCTATTACAATTTCTCCTTTTTTTGGTCGGAGTAATCCTGCTAAAAGGTGTAATAACGTTGTTTTTCCTTTGCCAGAATTTCCTGTAATTAATAGCGTTTCTGTCGAGTTGCATCTCAATTCAGGAAATGAAAATTGGGTTTCTTTGTTGTAGAAAAAAGTTAAGTTTTTTGTTTGTAGCATTATCAAAAAAATATGGTGCAAGTTACCTAAAAAAATCACTTAATCTCTTACTATTTTCTTAAAATATTCCCTCATCTTGAAAACTATAATAACCGTTTTCGGTGATAATGATATGATCAATAATAAATATATCTAATTGTTGTCCTGCAAGTTTTAGTTTTCTAGTAATTTCTCTATCGGCATCACTGGCTAGTAACTTTCCTGATGGATGATTGTGGGTAAGAATTATGGATGTGGCATTTTGCTCAAAAGCAGTTTTAAATACAATCCTACAATCTACAATTGTTCCTATGATTCCGCCTTTTGAAAGTTGTGCTTTATGAATGACTTTATTGGAATTGTTTAAATACAAAATCCAAAATTCTTCATGAGGCAATTCGCCAATTATGGGTTGCATAATTTCGAAAACGACTTTACTAGAAGTAATTTTTTTAAGTTCTTCAGCCTCTTCGGTTCGTCTTCTTCTACCCAATTCTAATGCAGCAGCAATAGTGATAGCTTTTGCTTCGCCAATTCCTTTAAATTCGGTAAGTTTTTGGATTGATAATTTTCCGAGTTGATTTAAATTATTATCAACAAAAAATAAAATGCGTTGACAAAGTTGCACCGCACTTTCATTTCGAGAGCCAGAACCAATTAAAATTGCAAGTAATTCGGAATCGGATAAGGAAGATTTTCCTTTTAGAAGAAATTTTTCTCTTGGGCGATCGTCTTCAGCCCATTGATTGATAGGGGTATACATAATTATTTTGGCTTTTATAAAGAGCAAAAATAATTGAAAAATTCTAAAAAAATGAAAAAATTCTAAAAAAAATAAATTTACGAATAGTAATTCATGATTTTTTGCGTTGTATATAAAATCACAATTTATGAAGTTACTTCTTTCTTTTCTATTTGTTTACGCTTTATTGGGTTGTAAAAAAGCCGAAAATATTAATTTGAAAGCCGAAAACAGTTCAGTTGCAACGATTGAAAATCCAAAAACTTTTGAAGAAAAACTTTCAAATGCTGCAATTTCTATTATCGATGAAAATGTAGTTTACACTCCTGATTATGTTTCTATAAAATATCCTAATGGCGATGTTCCTGCTAAAACAGGTGTTTGTAGTGATGTTGTAATTCGGGCTTACCGAAAACTTGGAATTGATTTGCAAAAAGAAGTTCACGAAGACATGAAAGCTAACTTTTTGAAATATCCAACCAAATGGGGTTTGAAAAAAACAGATACCAATATTGACCACAGAAGAGTGTTAAATCTTGAGGTTTTTTTTACACGAAAAGGTAAGAAACTAGAAGTTTCAGATAATCCAAATGATTATAAAACTGGTGATATTGTAACTTGGATGATTGGTGGAAAATTACCTCATATTGGAATAGTTACACATAAAAAATCAAAAGAAGGAAACCCCATGATTGTGCACAATGTGGGTAGCGGACAAGTCGCAGAAGATTGTTTGTTTAGTTGGGAAATTGTTGGACATTTTAAGTATGGAAAGTAACGTTTTTTAGATTCCTGCGGAAGGACAAACTGTGTGAGACTCCTACGGAGTGACAACTGTGCGCAAACTTGTCATTGCTTCGCTAGTTCGAGCAAAGCTCTCGTGTCCGTAGGAATCTTTTATTTAAAATGTTCATTCCAAAATTCTAAATTTGAATTAATTTCTTTTATCAAATTCAATTTCTTTTCTCTAGAAAGATTTTTTATTTCTTTCTCTCTTTCAATTGCTAATTGAATCCAACCAAACTTTTCATAATAAATCAAAAAATGCACATTATATCTAGCGGTAAAACTATTTGGATTTAACTTGCTTTCATGCTGATTTAAACGCAATTTTAAATTATTGGTTACACCTGTATACAAAACTGTTCTGTTTTTATTTGTTAAAATGTAAACATAAAATGTATAAATTCCTTCGGTGTATTCTATCATTGTTGAACGAGTTTAAGATTATTATCATAATAAGAGATTCCTACGGAATGACAAACTAGACGTTGACCAACTTTACTTGAGATTCCTTCGGAATGACAACATTATGCAAAATATCCGCAAACACTAACGGCACAGTTTGTCATTCCGTAGGAATCCCTTTTTCCCTTTTACTGTTTTGCTTTGAGATTCCTACGGAATGAAAACATTATGCAAAATATCAGCAAACACTAACGGCATAGTTTGCCATTCCGTAGGAATCCCTTTATTCCTTTTACTTTGAGATTCCTTCGGAATGACAACATTATGCAAAATATCAGCAAACACTAACGGCACAGTTTGTCATTCCGTAGGAATCCCTTTATTCCTTTTACTGTTTTGCTTTGAGATTCCTTCGGAATGAAAACATTATGCAAAATATCAGCAAACACTAACGGCATAGTTTGTCATTCCGTAGGAATCCCTTTTTTCCTTTTACTGTTTTGCTTTGAGATTCCTTCGGAATGACAACATTATACAAAATATCCGCAAACACTAAAGGCACAGTTTGTCATTCTGTAGGAATCCCTTTTTTCCTTTTACTGTTTTACTTTGAGATTCCTACGGAATGACAATCTCAAATCTCAAATCTTATTTCATCAACTCCTTCACCTCATCAAAATTCAATCCACCGTAATTACCTGAACTCATTAATAATAAAGCTAAGTTATCAAAATTTTGATTGAATAAGAAGTTTTTAAAATCGGCTGGATTGGTATAAATAATCAAATCTTCTCTTTGGAATGATTGTGCAATTTGATCATAAGTTACCTCTTCTAGTTGCTTTATTTTTACAGCATCTGGCGAATAGAAAACTACGGCAACATCGGCTGCGTCTAGTGCTCCTTGATATTCTTTTAAGAATTCTGCATTCAAACTACTATAAGTATGTAATTCTAAACACGCAACCAAAGTTCTGTCTGGATATTGACTCTTAACCGCTTTAGTCGTTGCTGAAACTTTACTTGGCGAGTGAGCAAAATCTTTGTAAGCTACTTTTCCTTTTCCTTCGGCAATTTTTTCAAGTCGTTTGCTTGCGCCTTTAAAACTGGCAATAGCTTCGTAGAAATCAGCTTCATCAACTCCCATATTTTGGCAAATCCATTTTGCTCCTGCAAGATTATTTAAATTGTGAGCACCAAAAACTTCTATTGGCATTGGTCCTTCTGGGGTATCAAGCAAAGTAGTTCCATCTTCAACAGTGTAACTTGGCGTTTGATAAGCAATTTTTCTGATTGGATTTTCAGAACCTTCAGCTACTTTTTTAACGGTTTGGTCTTCTTCATTATAAACAAGAATTCCACCTTTTGTAATTTGATTTACAAAAATTTCAAATTGCTCTACATAATTTTCAAAGGTTGGAAACACATTAATATGATCCCAAGCTATTCCAGAAAGCAAAGCAATATTGGGTTGATACAAATGAAATTTTGGTCGTCTATCAATTGGTGATGACAAATATTCATCGCCTTCAAGAACTATAAAATCGTTGCTTTCTGTTAGATGCACCATCGTGTCAAATCCTTCTAACTGAGCTCCAACCATATAATCAACTTCGATGTTGTGATAGTGCATTACGTGCAAAATCATGGAAGTTATAGTCGTTTTTCCGTGCGAACCGCCAATAACCACTCGGGTTTTATTTTTGGATTGCTCAAATAAAAATTCAGGGTAAGAATAGATTTTCAAACCTAATTCTTTTGCTTTTAACAACTCTGGATTGTCTGCTTTGGCGTGCATTCCTAAAATTATGGCTTCAATATCTGAGGTGATTTTTTCTGGAAACCAACCCATTTCTAAAGGCAATAAACCTTTTTTTTCTAAACGCGATTTTGATGGTTCAAAAATAGCATCATCGCTTCCTGTTACTTGATATCCTTTATTGTGTAATGCTAGTGCTAAATTGTGCATGGCTGCACCGCCAATGGCTATGAAATGTGTACGCATTTGAAATTCCAATTATTAAAATCCCAAATCCCAAACCTATAATTATTGGAATTTGAAATTTGAGTTTTGTTATTCTTTTTCGAATTGTTCTTTTAACTTTGTTGCTTTTGCTTTGTCTTTAATTTTATTCAAATATAAATTATATAATTTTTGAAAAGTGGTTTTTGAATTCCCAATTTCGTGTGCTTTACTATAATTTGCTTCGGCTTTTTTATAACGATTGAAATATTCGTCGATATAACCTTTAGAAAGGTAGCCATCTACTTTTGAAAGCTCCATCAACTCATTAGAATATTTTATGGCTTTAGATTCGCTTCCACCAACAATTCCAGGCAATTCTATATAAAGCATCACTAATGCCCAACGAGAGTCAATATGTTTTACATCTAATTTTGCAGCTGTGAGAAAGGCATTTTCTATATCATCAATCATTCCCAACGCTTTAAATTTATTGACCGATTTGGCTTTCATTCCGAGAGCTCCACCATATTTATACCAATAATTGGCAGTTTTAGGAACCTGCGTTTTTAAAACTTTATAGTACTTGATGGCTTCGTCCCATTTTTTTTGATGACCAGCAATATCACCAAGATATTCAAC
>JFJP01042831.1_pt1 | contig 11397 bp, 8 predicted proteins | sample 431651 | NCBI WGS metagenome assembly JFJP01 (sample SAMN02602958, study PRJNA72255) | Microbial mat metagenome, whole genome shotgun sequencing project. | biome: fresh water; feature: sink hole; material: water; isolation source: purple microbial (photo- and chemosynthetic) mats found in... | reverse complement strand
CTGTAGATGTGCTTTTTAATTTGCCTGTAAAATTTGCAAAGAAATAACCATATCTTCATTAAATACAAACAGGGGTTGGATTATTTCCTTCCCCTGTTTTTTGTTTTTCCCGAGTTGTTTTGTTCCTGTAATTGCTTTACGGCTAACATGAACTTGAATGATGGCAAAGGTCTTCTAAAAAGGAACGTGAGATTATAGTCGAACATTTTGTGAAAATCTATAATGTTTCGATTATAATCGAAATTTTATAGATATGGACAGTGTTTTGTCATTTATACTATGTTTTAAGAAATTCCTAATGCGCCGCCAGCCAGTTATCCCCTGTATTCATCTCCACCTCCACCGGAACATCAAGCGGTAACGCGGTACGCATCAAATCGCCGACTATCTGTTTCACCTGGTCCACTTCGGGTTTATACACATCAAATACAAGTTCGTCATGCACCTGCATGGTCATACGGCTCTGAAGTTTACGTTTCTGGAATTCGTTGTAAATATTGATCATGGCAATCTTGATCATATCGGCAGCTGAACCCTGGATAGGAGCGTTGATGGCATTTCGTTCGGCAAAGCCGCGCATAACGCCATTGGCTGAATTAATATCGCGGATAATGCGGCGGCGGCCCATAAGTGTTTCCACATATCCTTTTTCTCGGGCTGAAACCAGGGTGCCATCCATAAATTTTTTAATCCCGGGAAAGGTTGCAAAATAAGTATCAATGATCTCTGCCGCTTCCTTGCGGGGAATGCCGAGATTTTCGCTTAAACCAAATGCTGAAATACCGTAAACAATCCCAAAGTTTACTGATTTGGCGTTCCGGCGCATATCACGATCCACCTGGTCGAGGGGAACTTTATAAATATTAGCAGCAGTGGCAGTATGGATATCCAATCCCTGCCGGAAAGCTTCTTTCATAGCTTCATCATTGCTCATGGACGCGATAATGCGGAGTTCAATCTGCGAATAGTCGGCGGAAAGCAATGTGTACTCCTCGTTTCGGGGAACAAATGCTTTTCGGATTTCGCGGCCACGCTCGGTGCGGATGGGAATATTCTGCAAATTCGGATTAGTTGAACTTAGCCTTCCGGTAGCCGCAACAGCCTGGTTATAGCTGGTATGAATGCGACCGGTAACCGGATTTACAAGCAACGGCAATGTATCCACATACGTAGATTTCAGTTTTGATAAGCCACGAAAATCGAGAATCAGCTGAACCATCGGATGCTTATGAACTAACTTTTGCAGCACATCTTCACCGGTCTGGTATTGTTTGGTTGCAGTCTTTTTAGGTTTATCATCTATTTTTAGCCTGTCGAATAGAATTTCACCCAATTGCTTGGGAGAAGCGATATTAAATTCCACACCGGCATGTTGCCAGATTTCTTCCTGGACTTTGATGATTTCCTGGTGCAGTTCTTTCGAAAATTCATTTAATGCCTTTGAATCGAGTTTCACCCCGGCAGCTTCAATTCCTGCCAGAACAGGAACAAGCGGCATTTCAATTTCATTAAATATTTTGAGAGTATCTGTTTCTTTTAATTTGGGTTCGAGAATATTACGCAATTGCAGCGTAATATCCGCATCTTCAGCAGCATATTCTTTAATCTGTTCCAAAGGTGCCGAACGCATTGTTGTCTGTAGTTTTCCTTTTTTGCCAATCAGTTCTTCAATGCTGACAGGCGAATAATTCAGATACGTCTGGGCGAGCAGATCCATATTATGCCGCATATCAGGTTCAATAAGGTAGTGCGCAAGCATGGTATCAAAAGTTGGTCCGGCAATTTCAATTCCGTAATTTCCAAGCACGGCAATATCAAATTTCATGTTCTGAGCCGTTTTCCCAATTATAGGGTTACTGAAAACAGGTTTAAACCTGGCAACCAAGGCCGTAGCTTCCTCACGATTTTCAGCAACAGGAACATACCATGCTTTACCGGGAATACTGGCAAACGACATACCAACCAATTCCGCAGTAATAGTATCAAGACCAGTAGTTTCGGTATCAAAGCAAAATGAAGTGCTATTTCCGAGTTCACTTAAAAGCTCCGAAATAGTGCTCTCGCTGTCAGCTGCACGGTATTCGTGGGGTGTATTGGCAATGGTTTTTAAGGAACTTTCGACAGGCTCGAATGGAACTTCCGCAATGCTGAACAGGTCGCCGGTTCCAGAGGATACTACAGGTTTTGTGGACGCAGTTTTTGTTTGTGCCGAGGTTTGAATTCCTCCGGGATTTAACGACAAATCAGTGAAAACACGTTGCGCAAAAGCGCGGAACTCCAATTCATCCAATAAAGCCTTAAGGCGTTCGGCATCCGGCGGATCAAGGTGCAGGTGCGTTTCATTAAATTCAATCGGGACATCCAGAATTATGGTTGCAAGTTGTTTTGAGATAATTGCTGATTCACGGCCATTTTCCACTTTATTCCGGAGAACATCATTTTTAATGTCCTTTGCATTCGCCAGAAGGTTTTCAACCGAGCCAAATTCTGCCAGCAGTTTGCGTGCTGTAACCTCTCCTACTCCCGGTATTCCGGGTATATTATCTGCAGCATCGCCCATAAGCCCAAGAAAATCAATTACCTGCAATGGATCTTTAATCCCGAATTTCTCGCAAACTTCGGGCACGCCCATAATTACAGGCCTTTCACCTGCTTTTGCCGGTTTATACATGAAAATATTCTCACTTACCAGCTGCCCGAAATCCTTATCCGGCGTAACCATATATACCTGGTAACCTGCCTGTTCAGCTTCTTTGGCTAATGTTCCGATTACATCGTCGGCTTCGTATCCGTCCACATAAAGCGTAGGAATATTAAACGCTCTGATCAGTTCTTTAATGTAAGGAATTGAAGCAGCCAGGTCCTCGGGCATTGCCTGCCGGTTGGCTTTATACCCTAAAAAGTCTTCGTGACGGGCGGTTGGAGCCTGCGTATCAAAAGCAACGCCAATATGCGTGGGCTTTTCATTTTTGAGTAGTTCATATAATGTATTGGCAAACCCCATTATGGCCGATGTATTCAGCCCTTTGGAGTTATAGCGCGGGGTGCGCTGCATGGCAAAAAAAGCACGGTATATCAATGCCATGCCATCTAACAGAAAAAGTTTTTCCACGGTGGTAGTTTTGGAAGCGTAAAGATAAGAAATTGCTCTGATCCCGGATGTATGATTTACGATGTCGGTGGTATTCCCTAAAACCTAATCCCTAAATCCCAACACCTAATTAAAGCGTAATCTTCCTATTCGTATACCACGAATAATCGGTCGCAATTATCTCGTAATCGGTTTTGAACAATTTTGATGAAATTATAAAATCAGCCGTTGAGCGATTACAGGCAACAGGAATATTGTATAAAACTGAAATCCTTTCCAAAGCCTTAACATCCACTTCGTGCGGATGTGGTTCCATAGGATCCCAGAAAAATATCAGGATATCAATTTTACCTTCGGCTATCATGGCACCCATCTGCTGGTCACCTCCAAAAGGACCCGATTTTAACTTCATGATATTGATACCTTCCAGTTTATCTTCATCCATCCTTGATGCCAGTGCTTCGCCAACCATCCGACCGGTAGTGCCTGTACAAACAATTTTGTGGTCCTTCAGTATTTCCCAGTTCCATTGTACCCATTCCACCAGGTCTTTCTTGCAGTTATCGTGTGCCACAAGGGCTATATTTTTAGGTTTTGCCATGTTTGAATCAGTTAATGGTTAAAAGAAAATAAGAAAATAGTAAATTGGGGGCTTTCAGGGGAGTATCTATCTGTATACCAATTTTATTTTCAAGGCACAAAGATACAATCATATAAGGAATTTATTCGTGAAAGTATCGTTTCCAGAATATCTGTGTATATTTACATTATCTGGATATCAGGAAAGAAATGCATTCTGAGGAATACAGAAAAGTCACTGATATCCTGAGAAAGAGCCATTCCGCAGAAAATAATTTCGGTAATGATAACTGGAAATATATAGTTTTTTAAAGCAAAAAATAACCCAAACAGTACAAACTCCAAACCAACTCATCTTATGAAAACAATCTCTCTGATTCTTGTTTTGTTTTTATCCGTAACGATGGTATACGGCAACATGAGCAATTTCCCTGTAAAACCATTCAGCAATTCCGACAGCCTGGTAGCGTTTTACCCATTTAACGGAAATGCAAATGATGAAAGCGGTAACGGACACCATGGAAGTGTTTCAGGGGCAACAAGCACAACAGATAGGTTTAATCAACCAGACAAAGGCTATAACTTTGTTTATAATGGCTATTCCTCTGATAAAATACAGGTAAACGGCACCTCTGAATTAAATTTCTCTGCCGGAGGTTTCACCCTGAGCGCATGGGTGAAGTTTTCGGGTCCTGCAAACGAAGGGTATAATTACCCGATTTTTTCCAAACATATTTGCGGCGAACAAAGCGGCTATATACTGATGTTGTATAATGGCAAGCTAACTTTCTGGCTGGCTGGTTCAGGTGGCTACAATGTTGTGGGCACTTCCGATGACTATACAGATAATAGCTGGCATCAGGTTGTTGCAGTTTATGATGGAACTACACAATATATTTATGTGGACGGGGCACTAAAAAATTCAATGCCGTTTAGCTATAACTCCTTTAATTCAGCCAATTGGGCTTTGGGTGGATACAACGGATGCAACGGAGGGTTTAACGGGAAGGCAGATGAAATAAAAGTATTTAACCAGGCTCTTACAGGGTCCGAAATAATGGATATGTACAAGAAAAGCACAAACGACCTGGTTGCATTTTTGCCATTTAACGGTAATACTGTGGACGAAAGTGGTAACGGGCATGATGGAACTGTTAATGGAGGTATCTTAACTGAAGATCGCAATAATAATTTAAACAGTGCGTATACATTTCCAAATCTCCACAACCAGATTGTCCTAGCCAATACCACAAATTTAATTTTACAGGGCGGATTTTCACTAAATGCCTGGGTTAAGTATAAAAACATCAATTGTGGTATTGTTGGAAAGCACAATTGCTGGACCCCAAATGGATTTCTTCTGGGAATTGAAGACGGGCAGTTTGCCTTGTGGATATCAAATGAAGGATGGCAAATTATAAAAACCAATGAAACTTATAAGGAAAATAATTGGTATATGGTAACAGCAGTATATGACTCAGTAAATAAAACAGGACTGTTGTATATTGATGGAAGGTTAAAATCAAGTGGCAATGCTGTTTATTCCAATTTCAATGCAGCAAACCTAACAATCAGTGAAGCATCAGGTGGTTGTCCGAGCGGAAATATGCCCGGTGCCATAGATGAAGTAAAAATATTTGGCCGGTCTCTTTCTGCAGACGAAATATTTGCTGAATATAATGCAACGCAAACAGGGTTAGTAGCCTTTTACCCGTTTAATGGAAATGCCAACGATGTTAGCGGCAACTCACTTCATGGTACTATTGACGGAGCTACGCTAACAACGGATAGATCTGGCAATGTTAACAGTGCGTATTTATTTGATGGAAATGATATTATAACTATCGCCTATAATGATAAATTAAATGCGGACCAGGAATTAGCAATCTCTGTATGGGTAAAACCTGATGTACTTCATGATGCTTTAATTTTAGGCAAGTCGAATTGGTATACACAAACCAATTATTTAATAAGAACAAAATCAACCGGATTTATTCAATTTGAATATAGAGATATGGCCTATAATACTGACAATCCTTTGATAGTTGGCCAATGGAATCATATTGCCGTAGTATCTGATGCCGGCAATAGTAAAAAAGTATATATCAACGGTGTACTGGCAAGCCATACCGGCGGTGTAAGTCCTTTTTATATGGTACCGGAAGTCCTTACAATTGGTGGTGCAAGTTATGGTTCCGAATATTTTAATGGCGCAATTGACGATTTAAGAATATACAGAACTACCCTTTCTGAAAGTGATATTTTAAACTTATATTATAATACTACACTTGAAATTGAAAAAACTCAAGGGTTAACTTTATGTCCTTATTTTGTTTTTAACAATAGTTTACATCTCAAAAATCAACAAAATTCAAATAACGTAAAGACTATCGAAGTATATAATTTATTAGGGCAGAAAGTATTGTATACTTCAAAAATAACAGAACCAATTAGTTTAAACGGGTTACAAAAAGGAGTTTATATTTTAAAAGTGTTAAACAAAAACGGGAAACGCAACGTATTAAAATTTTCCTTTGAGTAATTATACCTCGTATGGGATAAATTTCCAGATTAATAGCCCCGACCCTGGCTGATAATACTGCCGGGCCAAGGTCGGGGGATATTTATGCTAATTCTTTATGGGCTTTAGCCCCGTGATCCAAACATCGGAAATTTAACCCGATTGCAATATAATACCAATCCAGCTGATACTTCAAGAAAACTCACGTATTTTGTATCTGCATCAGGAGCTGGTTCCGTTTCTATTCAAGTTATCAATTCCTTTGGCAAAACTATCAATAGCCTGTTAAACATAAAACTGGCACAGAGAAAGTATGAACGTTAATGAATCTATTTAATAATCATAGGTTGCGTATGTACACCTGTATTGGTAATCACCCTGACAAAATAGATACCCTTCGTAGCGGAAGGGATTTGAACAGATTGATTAACAGTCTGATTCAGTTTATCCGTCATCACTATTTTTCCCTGGGCATTGATTACCTCTATTCTTGCATTCTGCAATGACAGTGATTTCTGATCAAGGGTAAACCTCCCGTTATTAGGGTTCGGATACATATTAAATCCAGCTACAGAACGCTTACCGACTGAGGTGATCAAATATCTTTCCATAATTTGTTCCTCAGTAAGTCCTATATTGTAAATTTCAACCTGGTCAATGCTTCCTTCAAAAAAGGATGCATTGGCGTAAGCGGATCTACCCAAAAATGGAACCATGCCAGGCACAACAGTCCCGGAAAGAGGAAGAGAACCTTTCTTGACACCGTTTAAATAAATACTGGCTTCAGTGCCATCGTACACTCCAACAATGTGAATCCATTCGCCTGTTACCAGATCAGGATCAGCACCACTAATACCCGGCCTGGCTGCATTAGCATCGGCTCTACATTTGAACCTGAGCTCATTGTTTCCCTTGTCCTCATAAAGGACATAATTATCAGTTTCCGAATCAAATAACGGGCCAAAGCTCCCCGGAAGATCGGCAGGCAAATAAGCCAGGACTGCCCAAAGTGATACAGTAACTGCATTATTGCTAATATCAAAAGAGGATGTATTAACGAATTCAACATATTGATTTACCCCATCAAAAGTCATCGCATTTCCAATTAAACCTGGCGTAGTAATGATTGGTCCGTTTATTGCCGTTCCAGTATTCCCGTTGGCACTTGCATCAAGAACCATAACACCATCAAGTTCATCAAGGGTATAAATAGCGACGATATTCTCAGGCGGTATCGTCCCAGCCGCAGCATAAGGAAATGTTCCCACGGCTTTTTGTCCGTAGGCCATTCCGGTAATCAGAACTAAAAAGTAAAGAAATTTTTTCATAGGTTTGTTTTTTTTAAACAAGATATATTTCAGTTGTATCTTATGGATTATAGCATCCACATTTTATTGCCGGATAAACTCAGCTTTTACAAAAGCTACATCTTACTTTGGTTTGTAATTAATTTATTATTTAATTGAATAAAGAACTCTGGAAACTCCCTGTTTTCCCCTTAAAAAAAGCAAACAAAGAGGGCGAAAGTGAAATCATGTTAACATTATGTCAAATTTAAAACGAGAGTAATGTGTTTTTGAATGGATTTGCACGTCCTATTCTTCGATTTAAACAAATTCAGTTGTTGTTATATGTTTCAACATCGCACGGTAAAGATAACGATTTCCTAAAAAAAAACCGAATTCAAGGTTATTTCTTAAAAAAATATCAATCGGGATAGTATTTCCGGTTGGCAGTGAGAGAAAGAACATTATGATGCATTCCAATTAATAGCTTTACAAGAAAAGGAGTCTGCAATTTTAATATAAAGATAAGAGCTGTCCCTTCATACAACTCTTTCTTATTCAACCTCTCCAAAGAACCTATTTAATGATCATTCTTTGTTCCTGAATACCTGATTCGAGTGTCTGCATAAATACAATCTGCCCCTGTGCATTAATTACCTCTATTCTGGCATCCTGACAGGAAACAGATTTCAAATCAAGGGTAAACTGACCATTATTGGGATTAGGATAAATGCTGAGATTATTTTGCGATATTGGCAATGTATGTATCGACGTGTAAATTTCAACAGGAGATTTGATATTGTATTTCTCCAGAATTTCAGCTTCTGATAAAGCCCTGCTGTAAACTTCAACCTGGTCAATGCTTCCTTTAAAATAGGATGTGCCTGATTTGCCCAAGGTAGCTTCCTGACCTGTTTTAACTGTACCGGTAAGGGGATGTGAATCTTTCTTAACCCCATTTAAATAAATCGAAGCAGTTGAGCCATTGTATACTCCAACGATATAAATCCATTGGTTTGCAACCAGGTCACCACTTTGTATTCCGGGTCTTTCAGCGCCCACTGAAGTTGTTACTTTAAACCTGAGCTCTCCGTTCGCTTTGTCTTCATATAAAACATATTGATCGGATTCCGAATCAAATAAAGGACCATATGCAGTCGGAAGTTTGGTTGGGATAAAATCCATTTTGGTCCATAGCGAAATAGTTACTTCGTTAGTATTAATATCGAAAGATGGTGAAGCATTAAACTGCACATGATCATCTACACCATCGAAACCAATTGAGTTACCAAGCACTCCCTCTGCCATGAATGCACCATTTTGAACCTTGCCATTATTCAGGTTCGTGGTTGCGTCGGGAACAAGAATGTCAGCAGACTTTTCAAGTAAGGTGTCGATGCCATAAACGGCAACCGCATTCGCCGTCAAACCTGCATGCCTGAAGACAGCAGTGGTAGTCACTATCGTATTCGGAACAACAGCTTTATCCTGCACGTTGCTAACTGTAATCAGATACGAAATCTCTGACAATGGGGAGGTTGTTAAGATAGCTTGTTTCTGATCCAGGGCAAGTTTTGCCCCTTGTACTGTTACCCCATTATTAATCAAATAATTAGCCGAGGTTTCAGCTGTAACTTTTTCTACCCTTTCGTTGAATTCAACAATCACCGTATTGCTTTCACCTTTGGAAGTGACATATTGAAGGTCGGGTGGAGTTATATCACTTTGTGTTAAAACTTCAATTTCGTTGGAATAGTTTTCACTAATCATTCCAATCCTGCTCCTGGCTTTAATTCTATAATAATAAAGTTGGCTATTGTTGCACGATTTATCAATATAATTTGTATCCATATTGACAGATGCAAGAAGTGTTGCAGCAGGTGAAGTAATGTCTCTGTAGATTTCATAGCCTGAAATTCCACTTTCCGGATCTTCAGCAGGTTCCCAGGTGAGAACTACATCATTCTCAACGGCTATGGCTGAAGATAAAATTACATCTGTTGGCGGAGTTATATCCAAAATTGAAATCAGCACAGTTGGGTAATCAGTAGTTATACCATCAACACCTAAAGCAATTAAGGAATTCATCTGGCTTGCGCTGTTTATGGTCCAGGCATTAAACTTAATTCCCTTAGAGTGAGCATAATCTAATACCGATTGTGTAAAGCTACCACCGCTTCCTATCCATTCACCACCAATAGCTGCCACCTGGTCGATTTCCGTATTTGTAGCCGAGGCAAATCGTTGTACAACAATCGTAGGATCGATCGATTTTACCTGTTCTATTTGCCATTGGTTAAAGCTGGATACGATAACCTTGCTTTGCAATCCCATACTCTGGATTAGCGCAACGGTTTTTACTGCTAATCGAGTCTCCCCTGATTTTAATTCAATAACAACACCAATACTACCTTTACTGATTTTGGCTACCAAAAGAGCTTCACGCAGTGTGGGAATTTTTTCTCCGGTAAACGCAGCACCGAACCATGATCCGGCATCCAGTTGGCGCAGTTGCGCATAAGTCATTGAGGCAATATTACCGGTACCATTAGTGGTTCGGTCAACGCTGGCATCATGCATTATCATTAATGAATCGTCCAATGAAATTTGTACGTCCAATTCATAATAGTCAGCATTTATGGAATCAGCTGTCTTAAACGCAGCAATTGTATTCTCAGGGGCCATTGAAGAGCCGCCTCTATGAGCAATTACAACAGTTTTTTGCCCATTGGCAACGGAAGAAATCAGCATTAACAGGTAAAGGAAATTTTTCAAAGGTTTTTTTTTAGAAATTAACTATAATGAGAATGTAATTGAATTATTTAAGCAGACTCCATTTCATAAAGTTAAAACAGGTGTAAACGGCATCATTCTATTATACAATATATAATGTAAAAATATACAATTGGCAGACATAAAGAACTTAATGTTTTTTTATTTTGCACCTATACAGAACGCAAGTGCGCAATACACAGTGCTTGCTCAATGAAGGACGGAATTGATGTAACCAGGAATTTATTTCGTAAAGCTTTAAATAGGGAATACGATCGTGATGCTTAAAATAGTGATCATCCATTGATAAAAGTCATCCAACCAGAGCATTTGTCGCATAAAAAGTAAACTCAACTTCTTTATATTTTTTGCTCCCTGATCACCAGCATATAAAAATCATTTTCCAAAGGCAGGTATCCGTATTCGTAAACAAACCGATACGAACTGCCTTTTTGCGTTGTATACAGATGAGTGAAGTAATTGAAATTGAACCCTTTATTACTCAATTTATCCTTGTGGACAGAAATTTTACCATCAGCAGGAATCAATTCGGAAAGAATACGCCTGTTCTTTCGCAAAATGTTGTTCACATTCCTAACATAGTTGGTTACTTCGCTGTTCAGCCGGTTGTTGTAATTATTACGGCACATATCCGAACAGAATTTTTTATCCATTCTACCGGTGATTGGCTCTCCGCAATCGAGGCATACTTTTTCCATATCTCTTAGTATTAATAGTTGATAAATTATAAAGTGTGATTTTTATTAAAATAAGAACAACAATTCAATACAACGTCATTTTCCCTCCAACTGCACTATAATCTCAAGTATTTTAATTAGTTATGTTACTGTAAAGGTATAAATTATTCAATTACAAACGACAACAAACGGTTGTAAACATTTTTATCCGAATACAAATAGTTAATAACCGAATCACCCAAAACGGCCGCCATACCTTTGCTTCATCAAATCGGGAATAACCTGACTGACGAAAAAAAACCACATTTTGAAATCCTTATTAATTAACCTTTAACACACACAACGCCATGAACACATTACGCAACTCAGTTAAATTAATCGGTCGCTTAGGCCAGGATCCGGAAGTAAAAACACTGGACAAAGGAAACAAGTTCGCTAAATTCTCGCTGG
>JFJP01034864.1_pt1 | contig 11397 bp, 8 predicted proteins | sample 431651 | NCBI WGS metagenome assembly JFJP01 (sample SAMN02602958, study PRJNA72255) | Microbial mat metagenome, whole genome shotgun sequencing project. | biome: fresh water; feature: sink hole; material: water; isolation source: purple microbial (photo- and chemosynthetic) mats found in... | reverse complement strand
ATGTCGGCGCCTACTCTTCTACTGCCGTCAGCAGTGCGAAAGTTTACCAAAGCTATTACGAAGACACAGCCAAGGATCTGAAGTTCTCACGAGCGGCCAGTCCGTATGGCGTTGGCGATTGGACCACGTTAGCTGTCGATCAGACGGACTCTGTTGGCAAGTACACCTCCATAGCAGTTTATGGAACAAAGGTGTATATCAGCTATTGGGACGAAACAAACAACACGCTGAAATTCGCAAGATCGGATGACGATGGGGCAACCTGGGCGACGATCAGGACGGTTGACTTGGCCAGCGGTAAAAATACCAGCATAACAGTGGCAGACTCAGGCGCTACCGTATACATCACCTACCGGGATGCTAGCAACAATCTGATGATCGCCAAGTCGACTGATAGTGGCGCCACATGGTGAATCTAAGTTGGAGTGAACATGAGTAATCGTTCATCACGCATCGCGTTTCTGTATTGCCTGATTATTGCGGTTGGTGCGGTTTCAGCCCAGACGAATTATTCCGTTGAGTACATAAACGGAGCCGTCGATTGCAGGGTAGGCCAGGACTGGAAGTCGCTGGGGCCTGGAGACTCCGTTTCGGCCGACGCATCGATACGCCTGAGCCGTGGCGCAATCGTGGAGCTGATAGCCAGCGGCAAGAGGATATCAATCGTCAAGGAAGGCGTATACGCCATGGCGTCGCTTTCTGCCAGTAGCCGCGAGCCTCAGAAAGCGCAGTTGCTGGAGATAGTCAGCCAGAAATTGCGATATCTATTCAAGGGTTCCGGTGGAACGGAATCGGTGTTTGGCGTCAGGGCCGCTCAGGTAGAAACCGCCGGATTTGAATCGGGAGGGGCTGCGGCAAAGGAGCAGGGTGAAGCTGCGCTTGCCGCGGGCGACTTCGCAGCAGCGGCAAGATCGTTCGAGTATGCGCTCGACGAAGCCATGCCTGATGAAGAGGAATCACTGCGCATGCTGCTCGCCACGACTCTCGCGCTGATGGACAGGCCTGCCGCCGCTTTGGGCTTTCTGCGTGGAGGCGATGCCACGATTACCCCGTCCAGGGCGCTGCTCGAGTCATCACTACTTTTGCGCGCAGGCGCTCCTGATGAGGCGTTGATCCTGATCCGCGCAACGAACTTCAAACCCGTGGGGAACGTCGCGGTGGCCGAGGCGGCCGAGCTTGAAGGCCTCACCCTTGAAAGCCTGCAGAGGCCTGCTGAAGCTATTGAAGCCTATCGCCGCTCGGTAGCGGCCGCGGACGGTTCGGAGGCTGCAATCCGGTCTAAAGAGCGGCTCGCCATACTCGGGGAATGATTTGATGTCGGATATCGAATCGTTGCAGAAACCATAAAACGTTGCTGGAAAAATTTCCTCAACTGATACTTCCCACTTTCCATACTACGGCGGGGCGGTATGATTTGGTTAGGATCTTGGCTGGCAGGCGACCAACAGTCTGTAGCTGGATCTCATGCGCTCAAGCATGGCCAATGAAAATTGGCTCAGCCATTTGATGACAACCAATCACTGACAGGATGATTACTCCAGAATTAACTCAACGCTGCTTGACATGATGTATCCCATGGCTTACAGTTATTCTCATGCTAACGGTTCGTGAGACTGAAGCTTTCCGATCTTGGATCATTAGCCTTCGAGATGGGCGGGCTCAATCCCGCATCAATATCCGCATCCGTCGACTCGCGCTCGGCAATCCAGGAGACTCTAAGGGTGTGGGTGATAGAGTCTCAGAACTACGTATAGATTATGGCCCTGGATACCGCGTGTACTATACACAACGGGGTGTTAATCTGGTCATTCTCCTCGCCGGAGGTGACAAATCCACACAAGCTCGCGATATTGAAGTTGCCAAAGAGCTCGCGAAGGATCTGGAGGTTTGATATGGGGAATTTGAAAACCACCGAGTGGGATCCTGCCGAGTATCTCGACAGCGATGAAAAAATCACCGAGTACCTCGCAGCCGCTCTCGAGGAAAACGATCCTGCGCTATTCGCTGCCGCCCTCGGCGATATAGCCCGTGCGAAGGGTATGAGCCAGATGGCACGTGAAACAGGACTTGCACGCGAAAGCCTTTACAAGGCCCTTTCTGCTGAAGGTAATCCAACTTTTGCCACGATACTTAAAGTTGTTGAAGCCCTGGGCATTCGGCTTCAGGCGGTACCCAGACACCTTGGGGCGTGAGTTATTTCATCGTCATGAACAAGCTGAATAGAACTGAAGACTCCAAGGCTTGCAAGCGCTTTTCCAGCGCAGATTAAGGATTTTCCGGAGAACTGGCCAGGAATAGCTCAGGCTCAGTTTATGGGAGCAATGTCTACGGTGATAGCCTTATGCCGACTTAGCTTACCTGTCATGGGTAATACGATATACTTATTGCATATAGTGATGCGGCTTAGCGATCGCGTTTGTTTCCACGGAGGAATAGAGATGAGCAACAAGCCCTTGCGTATCGCGCTAATTTGTTGCCTGCTATATGCGACCGGTACGGTTTCAGCCCAAGCTAATTATTCTGTTGAGTACATAAACGGAGCCGTCGATTGCAGGGTGGGCCAGGACTGGAAGTCGCTGGGGCCAGGTGATCCGGTTTCTGCCGATACCTCCATTCGCCTGAGCCGCGGTGCCATCGTGGAACTGGCGGCCTCAGGCAAGAGGATATCCCTCGTCAAGGAAGGCGTATACGCCATGGCGTCGCTTTCTGCCAGCAGCCGCGAGCCACAGAAGGCGCAGTTACTGGAGATCGTCAGCCAGAAAATGCGTTATCTCTTTAAGGGTTCCGGGGGAACTGAGTCGGTATTCGGCGTCAGGGCCGCGCAGGTCGAGACCGCCGGTTTTGAATCGGGTGGGGCGGTAGCAAAGGCGCAGGGTGAAGCTTCGCTTGCCGCCGGTGACTACGCTGCCGCTGCCCGATCGTTCGAGTACGCGCTCGATGAAGCCATGCCGGACGAAGAGGAACCGCTGCGCATACTGCTCGCCACGACCCTCGCGTTGATGGACAGGCCTGCTGCCGCATTGGGTTTGCTTCGTGGAGGTGATACCACGATTACCCCGTCCAGGGCGCTTCTGGAATCATCTCTTCTTCTGCGCGCAGGCGCTCCCGACGAGGCATTGGCCTTGCTCCGCGCAACAAGCATCAAATCCGGTGGGAACGTCGCGATGGCCGAGGCCGCCGAGATGGAAGGCCTTACCCTTGAAAGCCTGCAAAGGCCCGCCGAAGCTATTGAAGCCTATCGCCGTGCCGTAGCGGCCGCGGCTGGTTCGGAGGCTGCAATCCGGTCAAAAGAGCGGCTCGTCGCGCTCGGGGGCTGATTGGATGGACATCGGACCGCGACAGGTTCCCTGCATGATACCTTGTCGTCTTCAGCCCTCCCATCCTGTGCTTATTGTTCTGATGACTACGCTCTTCGCGGCGGCGGTTTTGGCGGGTTGCACCGGATCGGCAGGCGCACTGGTCGTCGTGCCGGCGGATATCGATTCGCTGTTGCCTGACTACGACAGCGCGGGCGTGGCTGCCCGCAGGGCGGCGATACTGGCCGGAAGCGGCGACTATGCGACCATAGGCTTGTCGGGCTGCGATTATGCCACGATCGGTGAGGCTCTGGAAAAGGCGCCGGGCGGAATCCGCAAATTTTACCTGATGGACCCTGTCTATCGCGTCGCGGGCTTGCGGATCGAGCGCGACGCCGCGCTCATCGGTTTCGGTGCACGGGACACGGTTCTGGAAGCCGCGGCAAGACCCGAAGAGGCAAACGCAGGTGTGCTTCGCATCGAGGCGGGTGTGCATGTGTACCTGTCGGGAATCACTGTCAGGGCTGGCAAGGTGACCGAGGTGCCGCGCCGTGGCGGTGGTGTCAGCAATTCAGGTTCACTCGTGATGGAAGACTGCGCGGTCATCGAGAACCTCGCCACCTATGGCGTTGGAGTCTGGACTGAAGGCCGTCTGGAAATGCGCCGCTGTGTCATAGCCGGCAACGTCACCCTCGCGCGGCCTCAGCCCGATGAGTACAAGGCCGTTGATTGCGGCGGCAAGGGAGCTGGTCTCCGTGTGGAGAAAGGCGGTTTTGCGCTGGTGGAGGATTGCCTGATAGCCTACAACGAGGCGATCGATGCCGGCGGTGCTCTGCACATTTCCTGTGAAAGTTCGGCGAGGCTCGTCAACACGATGCTGTACGGGAATACGGCGGTCAAGCGCGGCGGAGCTATCGACCTCGCGGGGGGCCAGCTGGAACTGGAGCGGTGCACGCTCGCCGGCAATGCTTCCAACGGCAAGGGGCAGGCTTTTTTCCACAGGGGCATGCTTTCCATGACGGGTTGCCTCTTTGCCGACAACGGACCTGGCAATGCTCATTATCTGGCTAAAGACAAAATGGGCGAGTATGGCGGCGGCATATTCAAGGTCGATCAGGACAATTTCGACAGTTCTGGCAGCCTCCCGCTCGCCGCTACGGGGACGCCTTTGTATGTCCGCCTTCATGCCGGGGAAATCAGGAGCAGGTATGGGGCTGTAACCATGTGACGGTTCCGGAACAATCTCCTCAAATGATACTTTCCACTTCCAATAATGCGGTGGTGCGTGTCAGGCTGTTCATGGAGGAATCATGCAGGATCCAGAGGCACTCGAACCGCCAGCCAGAGTAACTCCAGGCAGCGCCAGGCGAACCGTAAGGCTTCTGGCGGCATACCTGTCAGGACGGAAGGCTCTGGTAGCTGGCCTCGGGTTCGCGATCCTCACATCGAACGGCCTCAGGCTGGTCAACCCGCTTATACTCCGTTCCTTCATCGATGCCATAGTGGGTGGCGCGACTGGCAGCCAGCTGTACCGGCATGCCGGGCTTTTCATGGCGCTCGCGCTGGCTGTCCAGGCTCTCGCGGTGGTCGCGGCGTGGTTGGGGCAGGATCTTGGCTGGAAGGCGACCAACGATCTGCGGCTCGACATCATGCGCTCGTGCATGGCGATGGACCTCGGCTATCACAAGGAGCACCTGCCGGGCGAACTGATCGAACGGGTCGATGGCGACGCGAAGACGCTGATGAGCTTCTTTTCTGATTTTGCGATCCGGCTCGTCGGCAGCGTGGCGCTGATGGCCGGCGTGCTCGTAACGCTGTTCCTCGAGGAGGCTCGGGTCGGGGTGGCCATAGGCGCGTTCGCCGCCGTTGCCGCGTTGTTCCTGTTCAAGGTGGCCTTTCTCGCGGTGCCGGTCTGGAAGGTAAACCGGGCCAAGGCCGCCGAGTTCTACGGCTTCGTGGGCGAGCGCCTGGCCGCGCGGGAAGATCTGAAAAGTCTCGGAGCCGCGCGGTACGCCTCGATGAGGCTACGCGGCATGCTCGGCGAGTGGTATCCCTTGCGCCTCAAGGCCAACCTGCTGGGGTACAGCATGTGGACTTCGTCTGAACTGGCCGCCGGTCTGGGTACGGTGCTGTCGCTGGGCCTGGGAGCCGCGCTGTGGCGGGCGGGAACCATCAGCCTTGGTACTGTATACCTCATTTATAGTTATGCCGAACTGATACGTCAGCCGCTTGATCAGCTCCGGGAACAGCTTGAAGACTTGCAGAAGGCTCTCGCCGGTACGTCCCGTACCATGGAGATGCTGAACCAGCGACCCGGCATGTCATATGGCCCCGCCGACCTTCCAGCCGGAGCCCTTGGGCTGTCCTTCCGCGGCGTGAGCTTTGGATACGAGGCTGTAACACGGATCTTCGAGGATTTCAACCTGGATCTGGAGCCTGGGAGCTCGCTTGGCGTACTGGGCAGAACAGGTTGTGGCAAAACGACGCTGGGGCGCCTGGCCCTGCGTCTGTATGACCGCAACGCGGGACTCGTGGAATTGGCTGGGAGACCCATTGACGAGTACTCAGCGGAGGCGCTTCGCCGCGGTCTGGCGGTGGTGACGCAGGACGTGGAACTGTTCAGCGCGACTCTGCGCGACAACGCGCGGCTCTGGGATCCGGCCATCGGTGACGAGGCGATACTGACGGCTTTTGACGAACTCGGGCTCGGCGAGTGGCTCGCAGGCTTTCCACTCGGCCTGGACCAGCGCCTGGGTGCGGGTGGCGTGGGGCTGTCGGCCGGGCAGGCCCAGTTGCTTGCGATGGTGCGCGTGTTCCTCAGGAACCCGGGGCTCATAATCCTGGACGAGGCCTCCTCGCGCCTGGACCCTGCCACGGAAGCACTGATAGACGGCGCTGTCATCAAGCTCCTCCGGGGTCGCACCGCGATGATCATAGCCCACCGGCTCTCCACGCTGGACAGGGTGGACAGGGTGCTCGTCATGGAAGATGGAAAAGCCGTTGAATATGGCGACAGGACAAGGCTTGCGGCAGACCCGAAAAGCCGTTTCTCCGGCTTCCTCCGCGCCGGGCGTTTGGACAAGGATGAGGAACGACTCGCAGGAGAAGAACGGCTCGCCGTACCGGAAGGGGACATCGTATGAAAGCGTGGCGGCTCCTCCTGCGGATGATGGCATATAGACCCTGGCTCTACGCGATGGACGGCTTGCTCTGGATGATGGTCCACGGTTTCTTCATCATACCGGGCCTGCTGGTAAAAGCCTTTTTCGATGCGCTCCAGGGTGGAACTCTCCGGACGGGGACCGTGCTCTGGCTGATCATGGCCTTTACCCTGGCAAGGATAGCGCATATCTACGTGTCGGCCTGGGTAGATATCCTGCACCGGTTTACAATGAGCGCGCTCCTGCGTTCAAACGCCTTCGACGCGGTGCTTGGACTGCCGGGCGCAGCTTCTCTGTCCTGCTCGTCTACCGAGGCGCTCGATTACATAAAGGAAGACGCGGGGCAGGTCGAAGACGCGATAAGCTGGACCCTGGACGTGCTGGGCTCCGCTGTCTTCACCGTCGTCTCGGTTGTGTTGCTTGTAAGAATTGATCCGGTCGTTACGTTGCTGGCCTTCGTACCGCTCGTGCTGGTAGTGGCGATTGCCCAGAGCGCCGAGGGTAAGGTCAGCCGGTACCGCGAGTCTGCGCGCAAGGCATCCGAGGAAGCTACAGGTGCGATGGGAGAAGTCTTTGGTGCGATCCAGGCCATCAAGGTGGCTGGAGTCGAGGTGCATGCACTGAAGCACGTGGCACAGCTCTGCGAGACCCGCCGCAAGGCCGCGCTGAAGGACGGCCTCTTCAACCAGCTGCTCGACTCGATCTATCATAATACGGTTGGAATAGGAACCGGCATACTCCTCGTCGTCATCGCCTCACGGGTAAGCGCCCTGAGTTTCAGCCTGGGTGATTTCTCGCTCTTCATCTTCTGCCTGTCGTTCGTAAGTGACTATACCTGTTTCTGGGGTGGGTTCCTTGCCCACTACCAGCGCACCCGGGTGTCGCTGGACAGGCTCAGGGAGCTGGTGGCGGATCCTTCCGGCGCGGTGCTGGTCACGCATACACCGCTCCCGCTTACCCCGCGGGCCAAGGCTCGCAGCCGGCGGAGGTGTGAACCAGTTCTGCACCGTGAGGAGACCGGTTCCGGCTCCGCATTCCAGCGCCTTGACGTGCGCGGGTTTACCTGCCTGCATCCGTCTGGCAAGGGAATCCATGACGTGGATCTGAGCCTGGGCCGGGGCGACCTTGTCGTTGTTACCGGCCGGATAGGGTCGGGCAAAACGACGCTCCTGCGGGCCATCCAGGGCTTGCTCCCGTCTCAGGGTGAACTGCTGTGGAACGGCCAGCCCGTTACGGAGCCCGCGACGTTTTTTGTGCCTCCCCGGAGCGCCTACACGCCGCAGGCCCCCGCACTCCTGAGCGACACACTTGCCGAAAACCTCTTCCTGGGGATCGATGAAGAAGAAGCGTTGCTGAACTACGCGCTGCGGGCAGCCGTGATGGAAGATGACATCGCCGCGTTGTCCGACGGCATCCGCACCCGCATCGGGCCGCGCGGCCTCAAGCTCTCGGGAGGCCAGGCCCAGCGTACGGCGGCGGCGCGCATGTTCCTCCGCAAGCCCGAGCTGTACTTCATCGATGACATGTCCAGCGCGCTCGATGCGGAGACGGAACGGCTTCTGTGGAAACGCTTCGCCGAGGTAGAAGACCGGACCTGCCTGGCCGTATCGCATCGCCGCGGAACGCTGGAGCTGGCTGACTGGGTGGTGGTCATGCGCGAGGGCCGGATAGAAGCCCAGGGTCGCCTCGAAGAAGTGCTCGACCGCTCCGAAGAAATGCGGAGCCTGTGGGGCCGGTGAGGACTGACTACAGGTCTTCCGGCCTGGCCTTGAGCGCGAGCCCCGGGAATATGGCAACCGGGACAGCCTCGCGCAGATCCGCCACCGACGGCAGGCCGTACTGGTCGCCCCGCAGCAGGTACATGAACACCTCGAGCGTCTCGGGATTGACTATCCAGTATTCCCTGACGCCCCGGGATTCGTAGAGCCTGCGTTTTTCAGTCTGGTCCTTCATCGCTGTGCCCGGTGAAAGCACCTCAATGATGAAGTCCGGGGCTCCAAGTATTCCTTCGTCTATCAGTTTTGACTTGTCACATACGACGAAGACGTCCGGCTGGACTACATGCTCGATCTCGCCGAGGGCTTCGTCGTCCTCAGGCAGGAATACGTCAACAGGCGCTATGTGCGGGCGGCAGGGTTTTCCTGAGAAGAAAGCGTCAATTTGAACAAATATACCGCCAAGCAGCGTCTGATGAAGGCGCCGCGGGGCGGGGCTCATCGAATAGGCCTCGCCGTTGATGAGCTCCCAGCGCTCGGTCTCCGGCCAGGACTTGTAGTCATTGTAGGTGAAAGGCCGGTCATTCTTGAGTGGACTGGTGCCTGGTACAACTTCCTCATGCATACGCGCCTCCTTCACCCTCATAGAGAGTGTACTACGAATCGGGCGGGGAGCCAATGAGCTGGCTTGGAAAAGCAGCAAGGTCTGTCGGACATGTACGCTTTACGGAGTTCAGGTAACCGGTACCATTGGAATACTCAATGCCGTGTAATAAGCATTTGCCTGATTCAGTAGGCGGGTTTAGAATACAGCTATGTGTGATCCATTACATATTCTGGAAAATGCCGATGTAGCTCCCCAGTACCTGAGCCCGGTAATATCCGCATCCAATCTTGCAAGCTTTATTGAATGGTTCCGTAACCAGGGAGGCAATCCCGCAGAATTGGCTCTACCCGCTCCGCTTGAAGTCTTCACGGTACCTACGAGGGAACAGTGGTTTACGTACAAAGATCATAACAGGCTTCAGTATTCCATCATTGAAAGAATTCCTGATTTTACTTTGCACACATATTTTGATATGGGTTTGGCTATAGCAGACAATAAACGTGTCGGCATCCATAGGATCATTCTGAACATGACCATGGAACAAGATTTATTACCCTTGCTGATACGGATTAGTAAAACTTTCATCACATACGTTTCCATAGAGTTGGTTGAATATCGGGCTGGCTTTTGCAGATTACGATATCATACTGATCCAATAATAAATAAAATTTCACTCGGGGGATTGGCTCACAACATAACTGGGATGCTCTCTGCCGCCATAACGTTCAGAATGAAGTCACCGTGCACCTACACCATCCGTTTGTCACAAAATTTATTAAAAAACATAGCCACTACGATCTATCACCGGCACTCACTTGAGTATGAAGAAGACAATACCACGGTGCGGATGAAAGGTCGGGTTGTCGGAATTAAACAAGCTGACGGATCCATCATTATGCTGGACAATATTGACAGCAACGGCATCAGATTGTTTGACAGCGGCACCATATTCAACGCGGCATACAGCGAAGTGGAAATCGTCTGGCAAACACCGGCTTGTGCCGCCAGCCATAAATCGCCTGTCCGATCATACCTTGTTGCTCCCGGTACTGAAAACACTCCTGATGCTTTGGTGCGTGACCTGGAAGCCCGTCTTTATGATGAGCAGCAACTCTATTTTGAGCTTTACAGAACCAGGCTGGGCAGGACGAGCAACGTTGACGACAAAACGAATATCGATCCATTCTTGCAAGCCATGAGCAACGCTGGATTGACGCCTCGTGAAAAAGATATTGCTCAGCTCGTGCGCCAGGGCTTGTCCAGAAAAGAAATAGCGTCAGCATGTGGTATTGCTTTTGCAACGACGAAACGCCATCTGGAAAGCCTATATGTAAAACTTGGCATCCACGACAGGGTTGAACTGGTCCTGCGGTACCCTGTAACTACCGATATCCGTGCGGATTCCACAGGCCATAGCCGTACTTCAACCGACAGTTTCGATATCGACCCAGAAAAATAATTCCCCGATTCCTTAAATTTGATCAACTCAACCAACGCTCCTAATACATGGGCCACATGGCCCATTGTCATGCTGCCGGGGTGATTCATACTGGTTGCATTCTATGTACCATGGAGGAAAATGATGAAGAGAAGTTCAGTACTAATAAGGATGAGCCTGGTCACGTTAGCCCTGTGCCTCGCACTGTTGCTGACTTCGTGCCCGCAGTTGCTGAACTGGCTGGGTGGTGATGACACCGACGATGATGCCGACGATGACACCACGACGCCGGCTACGGTTCTTGTTACCGGCATTACCATCAGTGCTCCAAACGATTCTTTTACCATATCGACAACCGGTGGAACGCTTCAGCTAACCGCAACGGTTGCCCCGGCCACCGCAACAGACAGCACGGTTGCCTGGACCATAACTTCAGGCGCCACGCTGGCAGAAATAAGTTCAGCCGGTCTTGTTACCGCCAAGGGCGACGGTACCGTTACCATACAGGCCGCGGCACAGGATGCCTCCGGAATAAAGGCTACCAAAGATATAACCATTACCAACAATAATGCCACCGTGACCCTCACCGTTACGGAGTCGAGTTCCGCAGCTGTTTCAAGCAGTGCTCCGGTTGTGTATCAGCTGTCAGCCGACATGAGCTTTGCCTCGATAACCGCCAGCGGTGAAATCAGTGCGGGGGAGGGCACCCTCGTAGCCCAGACCGCCAGTGTACCGGCAGGTTCGTATTATGTCCGGGCTTTCCATGATCTGGATAATAATGGAGCATTGTCTGCTGGCGACTTGTTCACATACAACTCCAGCCTTTCCTATGGAGCATCAAGTTCTTACGTGTTTGTCCCTAGTAGAGTATCCATTGGTCCTGGCGATGACATTCCTGTAAACATCGACTTGCCAAGCTCTCTTCCAGCAGACTGGGGCATCATCAAGGTCAACGGCGCCTATACTGGTAGCTTGAATAATGGTCTGGTTGATGACGGTCATACCCTGAATATAGGTTTCAGTGACGCCACTGATTTCTCAACCAATAATGGTGGCGTGACTCTCAGCGAGAACAATCAAATATTGTTCGTTCTCGGAGCAGGAACCTGGTATGTTGGTGGCTTCTTCGACGCAGATGGCAACACTGATCTTCAATACCCTGGCCCGGACAGCGGAGATC
>JFJP01011177.1_pt1 | contig 11397 bp, 5 predicted proteins | sample 431651 | NCBI WGS metagenome assembly JFJP01 (sample SAMN02602958, study PRJNA72255) | Microbial mat metagenome, whole genome shotgun sequencing project. | biome: fresh water; feature: sink hole; material: water; isolation source: purple microbial (photo- and chemosynthetic) mats found in... | reverse complement strand
TGGGGCGCGCGCGTTGGTCTATACTTCGAGCACCGGGGTGTACGGCGGCCGCGACGGCGCCTGGGTCGACGAATCCACGCCCCGGCGCGGCGAGGGGGCCGGCAACCGCGCGTTGATCGAGGCCGAGGACACGCTGCTGGGCGCGGGGCTGGACGGCGTCACCGTGCTGCGGGTTGCGGGGATCTACGGTCCCGGTCGCGATCCGCGGCCCCGCTTCGCGCGGCCGGAATTGCTCCCGATGCGGGGCGAGTACTGGGTGAATCTCGCGCACCAGGCCGACATCGTCGCGGCGATCACCGGCTCCGTGACCTGGAGCGGCCAGCCGCGCGTGCTCAACGTCTCCGACGGTGCGCCGGCGACGGCGGCGGAAGTCGCCCGGTGGTGCGCGCAGGCGCGGGGCATCGACCCCGCTTCGCTGGTCTTCGACGGCGAGGGTGAGATCAGCCGGTCGAATCAGCGGATCTCAAACGCCGCTCTGGTCGCGACCGGCTGGCGGGCTCGTTTTCCGTCGTTTCGCGAGGGCTTCAGCGAGCCGTTCACGTCGGGGTGACCGTCGCGGCCGGCGGCCATCGCCCTACTGCGGCACCCCGCTGCTCCCGTCGGCCTTCAGCCACAGCAGCGCCGTCGAGGCCGGCAGCGTCGTGGGCCGTGAGGCGCCGTCGATCATCTCCATCTCGACGTTGTCGGCGCCCAGATCGAACTTCACCCAGTTGCCGGCGGCCGGGAAGCTGACGTTCCAGGTGTGCGGGACGTTGTCGAAGTTGCAGGCGACAACCACTTCGGCGGCGTTGCCGAGAGCTGTGGTGCCGCGCCAGTAGGTGAGCGTGTACTCGGTCTGGTCGAGGCTGCCGGCGCGCCAGGGGAAGAAGACGTGCTCGGTCCGCAGGGCGGGGTTCGTCAGGCGCAGGTCGATCAGGCGGCGGTAGGCCTGCCGCAGCACGGCGTCGCCCGCGACCCAGTTGATCTTGTAGGTGGAGGTGCCGTTGGGACGGTATTCGCCGGAACCGATCTCCTGGCCGTTGTAGAGCATCGGGATGCCGATCGAGGTGAACGAGACGATCGCGCCCAGCCGCGCCTTGGTCAGGCCGCCGACGGCCTGCGCGCCGACCGATCCGATCGTGTTCACCGACCACACCACGCGGTTCTCGTCGTGGCTCTCCAGGTATTTCACGTCGCTGAAGCCGTCGCCGGGAACGCCGCCGGTGTAGCCGCTGTTACCCGAGATCACGTTCGCCACGGCCCACATGTTGTTGTAGGCGGGACCGAAGGCGCCGACCGTCGGCGTGGTCGAACCCCGCACCGCGAAGCCGCGCTCGGTCAGCGCCGTGATCATCACCTGGTTGAAGTTGTTGCCGCCGCCGCCCCAGCTGTCGGTGTGGTTGCCGCCCCACTGGGCGTCGTAGCCGCGCGTCACGGAATTGCCGTAGGCGGCGGGCGTGAAATCCTCGGCGATCAGAAGCAGGTCCGGGTATCGCGCCCGCAGTTCGCCCTTCAGCCAGTCCCAGGTGGTGTACGGTTCGCCGCCCACGTAGTCGAAGCGGAAGCCGTCGATGTTGTAGGCGTCGACCCAGTGGCAGAGCGAGGCCAGGATGTGGGCCTTGAGCGCGGGATCGTTGAAGTTCAGTTCGACCAGACCCCAGGGATTCTCTTCGGTGGTCGTGAAATGGTTGCCGCCGGCGAAGGTGTCGAGCTGGCGGAGCGGGGCGCTGCCGCTCATGTGGTTGATGACGGCGTCGAGGATGACGGCGATGCCCCGCGCGTGCGCGGCGTCGACCAGGCCGGCAAAGGTCGTCGGGTTGCCGTAGCTGGGATTGGGGGCGAACTGCAGCACCGGGTCGTAGCCCCAGCCGTTGTACGACGGCGCCGTGACCGGCATCAGTTCGACGGCGTTGACGCCCAGTTCGGCCAGATTGGCGACCGAGGTCAGGCCCGCCTGCACGCCGGCGAAGGTGCCGCTGGCGCTGAAGTCGTTGGGGGCGATCTCGTAGATCACCAGGCGCGAGCGGTCGATGGGCTCCGGCAGCGCGCGCGGGCGGGTGAAGACGCGGCCGCGCACGGCGTTCCAGTAGGCGGGGCTGCTGTTGAAGCCGTCGGGTGTCACCTCGACGGCGGCCGGGTCGGTCAGCCACAGCGTCTGGGCGCCCTTGCGTACGACCAGCTTGTAGGTGAGCAGGCCGTCGGCCACCGTCCGGATCAGGCGCCAGGTGTACCCGTCCGGCTGCAGGGTCAGCTGCCAGGTCGGGTCGGCCGAAGCCCAGGCGTTCTGGCTGCCGGCCACGTGGACCGAGTCGACCGCGTAGGCCAGCAGCGTGAAGGTGTCGGTGCGGACCTTGGCCAGCCCGTCGTCCGCCGCCGGGGGTGTGTCGGGGGTCGTGGCCAGCGGCGTGCGGTCCTGACCGCAACCGGTGACGAGCCCGAGCAACAGAAGCGTCAGCAGGACGGGAAAGAGGGGCACGCGGCGCGAGCGGGGGCGAACGGCGGTCAGCCGGAGCATCGAAGTCCTCCACGGTGCGGCTGGCCGGCCGGCACACGGTCGATGGAACGAGTCTTCAGATTTCCGCACCAATTGTAACACGACGCCGGGCATCCCGATAGGGGGCGATCACTATCCGGCGCCCGTTCGTGCGTCCCGTGGTATTGTCCGCGCGCCGGGACGACGGTGCGCCCGGCGCTGCCATGAAGGAGTTCGCCCGTGAGAATCCGCCGCGTTGATCGCTCCCCGAGTCTGTCGATGTTGTCCGCGATCCTGTTGACCGTGATCCTGCCGTCTCTGGTGGCGGCTCCGGGGCTTGCCGCTCCCGCTGGAAAAGTCGGGAAGGACGGTGACGCGCCGGCGCTGAGCGCCGAGGCGCTGGCCGGCCTCGCGCTGCGTCCGCTCGGCCCGGCGCTCATGTCCGGTCGCATCGCGGACCTGGCGCTGGACCCCGCCGACCCCGGCACCTGGTACGTGGCCGTGGGCAGCGGCGGCGTCTGGAAGACGACGAACGCGGGTACGACCTGGACGCCGGTCTTCGACGGCCAGGGCAGCTACTCCATCGGGTGTCTGACGCTGGATCCCGGCGACCCCGCCACGGTGTGGGTGGGAACGGGCGAGAACGTGGGCGGCCGGCACGTCGGCTTCGGCGACGGCGTCTACCGCAGCCGCGACGGCGGTCGGACCTGGGAGAATCTGGGTCTGAAGAAGAGCGAGCACATCGGGCGCATCATCGTGCACCCGCGCGATCCGAATACGGTGTATGTGGCGGCGCAGGGTCCGCTGTGGTCGGCCGGCGGCGAGCGCGGCCTGTATCTGACCACCGACGGCGGAACCACCTGGAACAAGGTGCTGGGCGGCGGCCCGTACACGGGCGTCAACGACGTGGTGATGGACCCGTCGAACCCCGACGTGCTCTACGCCTCGACGCACCAGCGCTTCCGCGACGTGGCCGCCCTGGTCAACGGCGGCCCCGAATCGGGTCTCCACAAGTCGACAGACGGCGGGCGGACCTGGCGGCGGCTGAAGACCGGTCTGCCGGACGAGGATATGGGCAAGATCGGCCTCGCCGTCTCGCCGCAGCAGCCTTCGGTCGTCTACGCAGCCATCGAACTGGCCGGGCGCACCGGCGGATTCTGGCGCTCGGCCGACGGCGGCGAAAGCTGGGAGAAGCGCAGCGACAAGGCTTCCGGCGGCACGGGGCCGCACTACTACCAGGAGATCTTCGCCAGCCCGCACGCGTTCGACCGTGTCTACTTCATGGACGTGTACATGTCCGTCACGCACGACGGCGGCACGAGCTTCGTCAACGTCGGCGAAAAGGACAAGCACGTGGACAACCACGCCCTGGCCTTCAGCCCGACGGACCCGGACTACCTGCTGGCCGGCTGCGACGGTGGCCTCTACGAGAGCTGGGATCTGGGCCGCACCTGGAAATTCACGGCGAACCTGCCGGTGACTCAGTTCTACAAGGTCGCCGTCGACTACGACGAGCCGTTCTACCACGTCATCGGCGGCACGCAGGACAACAACACGCAGTACGGTCCCGTGCGCACGGACAACGTGCACGGCCTGCGCAACGACGAATGGCGCGTGACGCTGTTCGGCGACGGGCATCAGCCCGCCATCGATCCGACGAATCCGGACATCTTCTATTCGAGCCTGCAACAGTGCAGCCACTACCGCGTGGACCGGCCCACGGGCGAGGTCGTGTCGATCAAGCCGCAGCCGGCGGCGGACGAACCCGAGGATCGCTGGAACTGGGACGGACCCATCGTCATCAGCCGCCACGATCCGGCGCGGCTCTACGTGGCCAGCCAGCGGCTGTGGCGCAGCGATGACCGCGGCGACAGCTGGCAGGCCTTGTCGGGCGACCTGACGCGCGGCGGCGACCGGCTGCTGCGCCCGGTGATGGGCCGCGTGCAGAGTATCGACGCGGTCTGGGACCTGGTGGCGATGTCGCAGTACGCGACCATCACGTCGATCGCGGAGTCGCCGCTGGACGCGCGCGTGCTGTACGTGGGCACCGATGACGGTCTGATCCAGGCGAGCGAGGATGGCGGCGCCACCTGGCGCGAATGCCGGCAACCCAAGGGCGCGCCCGCGAATTTCTACGTGAACAACCTGGTGGCCGACCGCTTCGACCGCGCCACCGTCTTCGCCGTGCTGGACAACCACAAAGCCGGCGATTTCGCGCCCTACGTCTACCGCAGCACCGATGCGGGCCGCTCGTGGACGTCGATCGCGGGCGACCTGCCGGAGCGGCACCTGGTCTGGCGGCTGGTCCAGGACACGGTGCGGCCGGGACTGCTGTTCGCCGCCACCGAGTTCGGGGTCTTCACGACTGTGGACGGCGGCGCGCGCTGGCTGAAGCTGGGCGGCGCGCCCACCATCAGTTTCCGGGATGTCGTCATCCAGGAGCGCGAGTGCGATCTGGTCTGCGCCAGTTTCGGGCGTGGCCTGTACGTGCTGGACGACTACTCGGCGCTGCGCGAGGTCAGCGAAGAAGCCCTGGCCCGGCCCGCGCTGCTGTTCCCCGCGCGCAAAGCGTGGTGGTACGTGCCGCAGCGGGTTCTGGGGGAAGAGGAGAAGGGCTCCCTGGGCTCGGCGTATTTCACGGCGCCCAATCCTCCGTTCGGTGCCGTGTTCACCTGGCACCTGGCCGAAGCCCCGCGTTCGGCGCGGGAGACACGCCGGGAAGCGGAGAAGAAGCTGGTCAAGGACGGCGCCGACACCCCGTATCCGGGCTGGGAGGCGCTGCGCGCCGAACGTCTGGAGGACGAACCGGCGGTCCTGTTGACGGTGCGTGATGCCGGCGGGGACATCGTGCGCACGATCCGCGGTCCGGTGGCCAAGGGACTCCAGCGCGCGGCGTGGGACCTGCGTTACCCCGGCTACGCGGCCGAGACGGACGGCAAGCCCGATCAGGGCGAGGAAGCCGTCGGCGTGCTGGCGCCCCCGGGAAGGTACACGGTCGAGCTGGCGCAGCGCGTGGACGGCGTGACGACGTTGCTGGCCGGTCCCGAGCCGTTCGAGGTCACGCCGCTGCGGCCGCGCGGACTGCCTGGACTGGGAGCCGATGAACTGGCGGCGTACCTGCGGGACATGTCCGTGCTGCAACGTGAACTGGGGGCGGCCGGGGCGGTGCTGGACGAGGCCGGCGCCCGCCTGGACGCCATCCGCACCGCGCTGGACCGGGCCAACCACGGCGACGCCGGGCTCTATGCCACGGCCGTGGCCCTGGAAAAGCGCCTGGAGATCCTGACCGAGCGCCTCCGCGGAGACCGTGTGCGCGGGCGCCTGAATGCCGGCGGACCGCTGTCGATCGGCGATCGCCTGGAGACGGGCCGCGCCGCGACCTGGGGTTCGACCTACGGCCCCACATTGCAGCAGCGGCAGCAGTTGGAGATCGGCCGCGAACAGTTCGCGGCCTGGAAGGGTGAACTGCGGGAGATCGTCGACGGCGACCTGCGGCGGCTGGGCGAAGCGCTCGACGCCGCGGGGGTGCCTTGGACGGCGGGCCGCGGCTGGTAGGTCCCGGAATCGTCCCGACCGGGTGCCGGAGATCCGCAGAAGCCGGAATCCCGTGGTTGTGGTAGGCTGCGGTCCCTGAATCTGATGCGGGCGGCGCCGGCTTTTTCCCGGCGCCGCCTTGATTCGCCTTCGCCGGCGCGATAGAGTCGTCGGGCCGCGGCTCACGCAAGCGCCGTGGCCCACCCACCCCGTCTCCAGGAGCATTTTCATGCGCGCGATGCCCCGATTTGCGTTCGTCGCCCTGCTGCTGGCCGCCCTCGTGTGCGGCCTGGCCGGCGCCGCCTGGTCTGCCCAGGTTACTTTCACCCATGCCGCGCCCGGCGCCGGCAAGGTGGCCCTGGCCGGCGAGTTCAACGGCTGGAGCGACACGGCCAATCCGATGGCCAACGAGGGCGGCGTCTGGTCGCTGACTCTTGAACTGGCTCCGGGCAGCTACCAGTACAAGTTCGTGGTCGACGGCAACTGGAAGCAGGACCCGGCCAACCCGGACGCGGCGCCCGACGGCTTCGGCGGCAACAACTCGCTGGCCAAGGTGGCCGAGGGTACGGCCGCGGTGAAGGTCGGCGGGATGGCGGCCGCGGTGGCGGCGCCGGCACCCGTGGCCGCGGCCACACCGGCGGCCGCAGGCGGCGCCGTGCCGGTGACCTTCCGCTGCGAGGCGCCCGGCGCCGGCAAGGTGGCCCTGGCCGGAGAATTCAACGGCTGGAGCGACGCGGCCAACCCGATGCAGAACGACGGCGGCGTCTGGACGCTGACGATGAACCTGGCCCCGGGCAACTACCAGTACAAGTTCGTGGTCGATGGCGCCTGGAAGCACGACGAAGCGAACCCGGACACGGCGCCCGACGGCTTCGGCGGCAACAATTCGCTGCTGAAGGTGGGCGCCGGCGGCGCGGCGGCGGCTTCGGCTGCGGGAGCCCCGAAGGCGGCGGCTCCGAAAGCGGCGGCGCCCGCGGCGCCGGCTGCGGCGGGCGGTCCGTGCGCCGTCACGTTCTCGCACACGGCGCCCGGGGCGGCGAGCGTGAACCTGGCCGGCGAATTCAACGGCTGGAGTGACGCGGCCAGCCCCATGGCGAACAAGGACGGGACCTGGACGCTGACGGTGGAACTGGCCCCCGGCAGCTACCAGTACAAGTTCGTGGTCGACGGCAGCTGGATGCAGGACCCGCTGAATCCCAACGCGAGCGACGACGGTTTCGGCGGCAAGAACTCGCTGGTCAAGGTGCCCGCGGGCAAGGATCGGATCGACGCGGCGGCAGCCGGCGGGGCGGCCGTCGGTGCGGCCGGGGCGACCGGCGCGGCGGGCGCCGGCGACGGGGAGCTGCGCTCGGTCGAGTTCGCCTTCACGCCGGTGATCTCCGGCGTCACGAACGTGTTCCTGGCCGGCACCTTCAACGACTGGAACGACTCCAAGACGCCCATGCTCGACGCCGACAAGGACGGCACCTACACGGTGACGCTGCTGCTGGCGCAGGGCACGTACCAGTACAAGTTCGTGGTCGACGGCAACTGGAAGGCCGACCCGAACAATCCGAACGGCGCCGACGACGGCTTCGGCGGCCAGAATTCGGTGCTGAAGGTGGATGCCTCGTTCGAGACGATCAACATCGAACGGGGCGACGGCAAGGTCTTCAGCGACGATCTGGATCCCGTGTTCGACTATTCGACCTGCAACCCGATCAGCCCGACCGAAGTGGTGCTGACGGCGCGGGCCCATCTGGACGACGTGGACCGCCTGGTCGTGCACTACCATGTGGGCGGCGGCGCCTGGACGCCGGGCGAGAGCGCGACCAGCGTGGCCATGAAGGCGGCCGAGAAGGACGCCTCGTTCCAGTACTACCGCGCGACGGTGGAACTGGGTTCGCCGGACGACGCGCTGCAGTACGTGATTGCCTATCACGACGGCGACCACCGCGAGTTCTTCGGCGCCGGCGGCATGACCGCGACCGCGCCGGCGGCGTTCATCTACCGCGCCGCCGACCACACGCCGTTCCTGACGCCGGGCTGGGCCAAGGACGGCATCGTCTACCAGATCTTCCCCGAGCGCTTCGCCAACGGCGACAAGTCGAACGATCCCGACTTCTCCGAGCCCATGTACGAGGGCGCCAACACGCTGCCTGCGTCCGGGAAGATCAACGGCGAGTACTTCCACATGGTCGAGGACTGGTACGACATCGCCGGCCTGGTGCGCAGCCCCTACCGCACCGACGGCAAGCCCGACTACTTCTCGTTCTACGGCGGGGACATCGCCGGCATCCGGCAGAAACTGGACTACCTGAACGACCTGGGCGTCACGGTGCTCTACTTCAATCCCCTGAACCAGGGGATGAGCAACCACAAGTACGACCCGACCGACTACCTGAAGATCGATCCGCACTTCGGCACCCCGGAAGAGTTCAAGGCCTTCGTGAAGGATTGCCACGCGCGCGGCATCCGCATCGTGGTGGACGTGGCCTTCAACCACACCGGCAACTGGCACTTCGCCTTCCGCGACGCGGTGGAGAACGGTCCGCAGAGCCCGTACTACAACTGGTACGAGTTCAAGCGCTGGCCGCTGCCCAAGTCGCGCGACTTCAACGCCAGCGACTACTACGACTGCTGGTGGGGCTTCGGTCTGCACCCGAACCTGAACTTCGACCTGAAGCGCTCCAACGCGGACGAGAACAACATCCAGGACGTGGCCCTGGCCAACCCGAACCAGCCGCTGGTCGACTACGTGCTGAAGACGGCCGACGTCTGGCTGGGCGAGTACGACATCGACGGCTTCCGTCTGGACGTGCCGAACGAGGTGCCGTTCTGGTTCTGGAAGCTGTTCCGCGAACGCTGCGACAAGGTGAAGAAGGACGTCTGGCTGGTGGGCGAACTGTGGGGCAACGCGGGCCGCTGGATCGGACCCGAGTGCTTCGATTCGACCATGAACTACAAGTTCTTCCGGGATCCCGTGATGGACTTCTTCGGCAAGGGCTCGCTGGATGCGGCCGCGTTCGACGCCCGCCTGAGCCCGGGCCGGTTCCAGTACCCGCCCCAGTCGGTCGCCGTGATGATGAACCTGATGGACAGCCACGACACCGTGCGCTTCCTGACCAGCGCCGGCGATGTGCGGCGGTTGATGCTGGGCGCCATGTTCGGGATGACCTACGTGGGCATGCCGCACATCTGGTACGGCAACGAGGTCGGCATGGTCGGGGACAAGGACCCGGACTGCCGCCGGCCCATGGACTGGCGGTACGAGGGCGACCCGCGGCGTCTGGCCCTCCGTGAATTCTACGGCAAGATCACCCGGTTGCGGCGGGACACGCCGGTGCTGCGTCAGGGCTCGTTCACGGCCCTGGAGACCAGCGGCAAGGGCTATCTTGTTGCGCGGGAACTGGATGGCAAACTGGCGGTGGCCGCCTTCAACGCCGGCCAGTCGCCGGTGACCCTGACCCTGTCCCAGGCCGCCCTGCGGGAACTGGCCGGCGCCGGGGCAACGCTGGTGCTGCGGGCCGAGGTCGGGCCGGACCTCTTCCCGCGGGCCGAAGGCGGCAGTTTCCGGACCGGGGACAAGCTGGACCTGCGTGGCGGCGACGTGACCATCACGGTTCCGGCTCTGAGTGGCGCGATTTTGCTCAATTAGTCGATTGTCATGGATTTTTGCGGTCTATTTGTGATAATATTCTCTCGGCAAATCGTGACCTGATGACCGGTGGGGCGGCGGCGACGCCGCCCCCACCCCCGGTCGCGGGGCGGTGGCTGGCAGGCCTGCATCCAGGTGCGCCCGTCAATGCGTCAGTCATCCGTTTGCGCCGCAGCATGCCGGCGTCTACGGGTCAGCAGTTTCCAGGAGGCAACCATGAAGAAGTTGTTCATGTTCGCGGTCATCGTCGTGGCGATGCTCGCGGCCGGCCAGTCATTGGCCACCATCGGCTGGTCCGGCAATGTCTGGCCGAACGCCGGCAGCGCGCAGGTGCCGACCGGTCCGTTCAGCGTGTATGTGCAGGTGTGGAAGGGCGGCGTCACCGATATGCCCGGACAGGGCGCCGACATCACGGTCCAGATGAACATCAGCAACAACCTCGGCGGCACCGACAGCGTCGCGCTCGGATATCTGGGCGACGTCGGCGCCAACGACGAGTACACGGGCCAGGTCAGTCAGGCTCTGCTCATGGGCGCCAGCTCGGTGACGGTGGATTTCGTGGTCACCGACTTGAGCGACATGACGACGTACGGGCCGATCAACGATCAGGCCGGCAACACGGCTCCGCTGACCTACAACGTGACCGACGTGCTGCCGAACGACGTCGACGTGACGTTCACGATGTGCATGAGCGGCGAGCCGACCAGCGGCGTGCCCTGCGTCATCGGCTCGGCGGGCGTGATCGGCAGCTGGGGCACCGGCGTCAACATGACGCAGGTCAGCGGTGACCTGTACAACGTCGTCGTGACGTTCCCCGCCGGCAGCAACCCGAACTTCGAGTACAAGTTCAAGAAGGACGGCTGCAGCAGCTGGGAAAGCGTGGGCAATCGCCCCGTCTCCCTGCCCACCGACGGCACGACGGCCGTGACGCTGGCCACCGACAGCTGGAACAACCTGCCGCTGGGCTGCGGCATCGGCCAGACGCTGACCGAGACCAAGGTCGTCTGCTTCCAGGTCTGTGTCGACGCGGTCGGCACCGCCGGCGGCGTCTGCGTCATCGGCAACGCTACCGAGTTGAGCAACTGGACCACCGGCGTGGCGGCGACCGAGATCTCCGCGGGTCTCTGGCAGGCCTGCGTGGTGTTCCCGGCCGGGATGCCGATCCCGCAGAACCTGGCGTACAAGTTCAAGAAGGACGGCTGCGCGACGTGGGAGAGCGCGGCTGACCGCCTCCTCACCATCGACAACGCGTCGGCCTACGAGACGACCGTGACGCACAACTGGGACGACGGTCTGGGCGGCTGCTCGCCGGTCGGCACCGAAGAGCAGACCTGGGGCGGGCTGAAGAGCCTGTTCCGGTAGTCTTCGTTCGATCCGCTTTGCGGAGGAGGCCCAGACCTGGGGCGGGCTGAAGAGCCTGTTCCGGTAGTCTTCGTTCGATCCGCTTTGCGGAGGAGGCCCGGGGTGACCCGGGCCTCCTGTTTTTCCCGTCGGTTTCCGGGTGCCGCCGGGTCAGCGGGGCGCGGGGGGCGCCGTGGTGGGTGCCGGCGCCGAACGGTTCACGAGTTCCAGGTAGCGGAGGGCGCCCTCGTGTCCGGGGTGCAGGCGCAGGGATTGCTCTAGCAGCGGTCGGGCCGCGGCCGGATCGCCCAGGGCGGCGGTGATGGCGCCCAGTTCAGCCAGGCAGTCGGCGCTGTAGGCCGGCTGCAGGCGCATGGCCGCCCGCAGGGGCTCGCGCGCCTCGGCGTACTTGCCCTGCCAGCGCAGGGCCAGG
>JFJP01005930.1_pt1 | contig 11397 bp, 9 predicted proteins | sample 431651 | NCBI WGS metagenome assembly JFJP01 (sample SAMN02602958, study PRJNA72255) | Microbial mat metagenome, whole genome shotgun sequencing project. | biome: fresh water; feature: sink hole; material: water; isolation source: purple microbial (photo- and chemosynthetic) mats found in... | reverse complement strand
TCTTGTCCAACTGGTTGTCCTGCAAACCCACTGGCGGAAATACGGGCTGGCCATTGGCATCGCAGTCCTGCCCGATCACCACGTAACCGCCACCGAGGTTTTCAAAGTCGTTGGCATAGGCACACAGGGTGCGGATAATCGCGTCCGGGTTCCAACCGGTCTTGTACTCGATGCGTTCGCCTTCGACCGTGCGCTGGCGAAGCAGGTCGGTGAGGTTGATGGGAAGTTTGGTCATACTAAGGCCACCTCCGCTTTTGCATCACGTATTTCCTGTCCGCCCACGCAAACTGGAAAAAATCCTTCATATCCGGTACGGTAGCCACGCCTGATGTACCTAGATGATTGTCCGTCCAGACAGTGCCGCAAAGTGAATCTATCACCTCGCGTAATGCGGCAATCAGGGTCACCAATGCATAGATAGCGTGCTTAGCGGCGGTATCCAGTTCCGAGGCTCGAACATGCAGAGGCACTACATCCATCTGCTGCTGGTTGAGATCGCTGATCAAGCTGGCCGCTGCGCTACCGAACGCGGCGCTTGCCACCAGACCATTTAATTGAGCACGTTTGCGCTCTCCGGGCGAGGCATGCTCGCGCATGATCCGATTGGCGATCTCGCCCCACTGCCCGATAGGGTCTGCCATCGCCTGAAGCTTGTGTCCGGTCAGCTTATTGATATTGGAATAGCGTCCGCCGGGGTGCGCGAAATCATCCAGGAAACCCAAGATGACGATCGGCAACGAATCCGGCTGAAACGCATCCAGTGCGGACACGCCGTGAGCGGTGCAGACCACCTTTGCTGCATCAAAGAGGGAACGAAGTTTGTGTCCGTAGTCCTCAACAGTTTTGCTGTCTGGCGTAGCCAGTTGGTTACGCGCAATGTGATCAAGGATCAATACCAACTTCAGCACCCGCTCAAAGCCAATCGATAGCTCGAAGAAGGCGGAATAGAACAGCCCCTTTTTGTCGCCGAGGTTAGCGCGGCGCAGGGCCGTCAGGCCATTGCAGAGGCAGGCTTGGGCCAGCAACCCTTCCTGCTCCAACAAAAACCAGGTCGCGCTGAAGGTTGCCATCAAGTGGCTCCCCTCGCTTTTAACAGCTCGGCAAGCGGGCTGCCATCAGCGACGTAGGGCGTGACGATCTCGCCAGCGAGCGCCAGCACCAACTGATTACGTGCAAGCGCGGCATCGCGGGTGGTGCGGCGCACCTCGGGTGGGCACGCGGTGATGACCAGCATCCGTCCGTCCGCTAGCGATTCACGTTCTTCGGCGACGGGACGATAGTCCGTTATGCCGCGCGCCAGCACCTTGATCACGCGCCCCTTGCGCCGCAGCACCGAGCGCAACACCTGCTGCTCCAATGGTGAATGAAATCCACTCAAAACCACCTGCTTCGCCCGTGCCCATAGCGTAGCCAGCTCTAATGTTTGTAGCAAGACGTTGCCCGGACATTCCCGGGAGGCGATTAGGCCAAGCAGGGGTTCATGGAGCAAATCGGTATTGCCAATGGCCATGAATTGCGCTGGCATGCCATCACCGATGCGTTCGCGCAGCGTATTGGGCAGGATGACCGGTGCGGATTTCATTCTTCCTCGTCGGTCCCGCCCATGCGGTACTTAATCTCAAAGTTGATAAAAAATTCTTGCTGCTCGTTCGTAAGACCTAACTCCGCACCTATGACACGGTCAATTTCGTCGAGAATATCTTTCGACATTCTTGGGTAAAACTCTTCATAGACGACACAACCAGTTGATCTAGATGTCTTTTCTTTCGTTGCTTTGTTTTTCCGATAGCTTGTCATTAATCGATCAGACAAATTGATCAGCTTTTGGCGTCCACTTGATGACAGTTTGGTTGGCGAAATTGGAAAAGCACGGAGATCAGCAGGGTTTAAGTCCCGGCCGTTGGTGGTCAGCATGAAGTGCCAATAAAATAACGTGCTACTAAGTAAACTTACCGAAATATCTCTATCCTCCTTTGAGGAAAAATAGAGATAGCTCTCCCGACTTGATACCGATGGGGTTCCGTTCAACTGGAATATCGGCTGGAATGTTGTGAATATTTTCCAATATCGCCCCCCGCCAATTCTGTAATATATCTTGTGCCCAGAAGTACGGACAAATGACTCACCTAAAGTACCGAGCTTTGATATCACACTCGGCAGAATTCTGGCTTCAATTTCGGACGAGATTTTCGGAATGACATATCCGCGTATGCGATTACCTGCCGGAAGATAGGTAGTTGTTGCGAATAACGAATCCCGGTAGTCGGATTGCCACTTTCTTAACGGCGTTGTGAAGGTCGTGACGTGTTCTGCGCGAGACTTCTTGCTAATTGCAATCGTCAGCAACACCTCAGCGCCACTGAAAAGTTTTGACGGTCGCTCTGCGTAGCTACTAAGCCAACTTGCAGACGACTGTGCTGCGATGACATCTTGTATTGCACTCATTCTCTGCGTGCAAACGAGACTTACAGGCACGATCATTCCAAAGCGAGACGATGCGGACAGCAAATCAAAAGACCTCTCGATGCAGAACGCCCAAAGGTTGCCGCACGCAATCGTTTCGATATGACCTGCGGAGTATTCATCCCTGACTTTGCTGTATTCGATATACGGCGGATTCCCAATCACCACATCAAACCCGCCCTCGCGCATCACGCCATAAAACTCGGCAAACCAGTGAAAGGGTTGGTGGCTGGCCCGCCAAGCTGCAAAAATTCTGGGCTTGGCCGAGTCAACGCCGTATTCCACCGCCAGATACTTGTCCAGTTCCAGGCTCAGACCACTGAGTTTGTCGCGCAGCGCCCGCTTGTCATTCGCCGTGACCTTGCCGCCGTGCACGGTTTGTTGCTGGCGAAAGAAGTCAAACGCATCAGCCAAATCGGCGGTGCTGGCCTTGATTTCTGCACGTTGGTCGAGGTCGCTGGCCAGACTTCCAGATGCATCAAACTGGGCCTCGGTGGCGTAGCCGACCAGGGTGTTGCCAGCGCGGATGTTGAAGTCAATATCAGGCAGCGGCTCTAGCTCACGCCCAGCGTCCACCTGCGATACGAGTTTGAGAAACAGGCGGAGCTTACAGATTTCAACCGCCTCGGCCATGATGTCCACGCCAAACAGGTTGTGGAGAATGATGCTCTTATATACATAGTATCGCCGTGAAGGGTGACGGGCGACTTCGGCCAATACCTTAACAAAATCCGCATCGGCAGCACGGCCCAGTTTCTTGGCATCTTCAACAAAGCCTTCCATTCGGTCCAGGCAACCCTCATACAGCGGCTCCAGTACATTGAGTGCTGCAAACAGGAAAGCACCCGAACCACAGGTGGGGTCCAAAATGGTGATGCCGTGCAGAAACTTGTCAGTAGAGCGCTCTGGCACCCGGCCCACGATGGCCTGCCAAACGGCACGCAACAGGTCGGGGCTGGTAGCGGTGTCGATCACGTCTTGCATGAACTGGCGAATGTCCAGGTTCAGGGTGATCAACTCGTCGGCACTTTTGACTGCACCACTGCTGAGCTTATCGAGCAGACTCAGACAACGTGTGCGGCGCTCCACATACTCGCGCCAAGTCTCGGTGGGCAGCGTGCCGCGCTCGTCAGTGGCGGTGTTGAACAGTGCCTCGCCCAGGTTATAGCGGCGCTCAAACATGCGCGCCTGCGGGTCAGCCATGCCGGTTTGGACAAAGTCTGGCAGGGCGAATTCGGGTACGACGTTACCACTTGCATCCAACACGCCGGTCTTCATGGCCGGGTAGATATAGCGCTGGGGGTCAGCCTTCAGCAGATTCCAGACAGATGCAGCGCCATCAAAAGCCACTTTGCAGCGCTCGCGGGTGCGCTCCAACAGGTGGGGTATGACAGTGTTTTTGCTGATGTATTCGGTGATGTCTTCCTTGGTGTAGTAAGCCCCCATCTGCTTTTGGTTGATGTATTTTTCAAAGATGTAGCCCAGCACGTCGGGGTTAATCTCACGCCCGCTGGAAAGCGGCCGGTCATCCAGGTGCCAGTCCCAGGCATCAAAAAAGGCAAACAAGCGCTCGAAGGCTTCGTCGGGCACGTCAATATCAGGGTGGCGACTCTCCAGCTCATGCACGTCAAACAGGCCACCATTGAGGTACGGAACCTCGCCAATCAGGTGTGCCAAGTCTGGTGTGCGTGCGGCTTTAGCCTGCCCAAGGCCTTCATGGAACAGGCGGCGCAAAAACTGACGGTAAAAGCTGTGGAACTTGCCCTTGCCAGCTTCTGCACGCACGCGAGTCAGCCGGTCAGTGAGGTAAGTTTCATTGCCGTCCAAAAAACCCTTTTTTTGAATGAAATAGACAAACATCAACCGGTTGAGCATGAGGGATGCATACCAAGCGCGGTCTGACACGTCGGCCAAGCCTTTGATGAAGTCGGCAAAAGCATCATGCTGTGCCTTGAAGCTGTCATAAAAACTGCGCGAGACGCGGTCGCGATCAAAGGCACGCTTCAATCCGGTGATAACCGTGTTGAGCGTGACCGCTTCCTCTTCTTCAAGCGACCAAACGATCTGATTAAGTTTCTGGCGCAGGGCTTCGCTGCTTTGGCCTTTGTGCCAAGTGTGGGTGCGGGTGCTGGTGGGCTGCCCCGGTGCGCGCGCCACCCACAACCAAGTGAGCATGGTTTGTGCGGTATCGACAAACACCAGCAGGTGCTCGTGGGCTATTTTTGCCGCTTCTCGCTCTATTTTAAGTAGCACGCTACGCCCGGGAATATTGCCTTGCAGGTCTGCTGAGCATTGCAGCACGGCGACGCCTCGCTTGTGCGCAAGCTGGCGCAGGGTGTAAGTTTCGCCACTGACTGTGACGGCCTGCGGTTTCAAGCTGGGGCGTTCCCATCCAAGTTCGTTAAAAAGCGCTTCAAGCTTGAAGTCGCCCAGCAGTTTAGAAAACCGCGCGGTGTCGATGGCCATTGTTGTTAATCCCGTTTTTGTTTATGCCAAGCCCATGGTGCAAATGAGCTTGGGCTCGCGCTGTTGTTCTAATTCTTCAACCACACAAAGCCTCGCATCTTCACGCAATGAAAAGATCAGATCAAGAAGCGGCTGGTCACCAATACCAGCTTTGAGCTGTCGGTTCAGGCTGTCGGTGGCAGATTGGTAAAGCGGATAGCGGTAGATTTCCTCCATCACGCGCTCTACCCGGCGCAGGTACTCGTCAGTGACAAACAAGTCACGTTTGATGCCCCAACTGTCGCGAAAGCGTTTGAGTCGCTCATAGGCTTTGAAACGTGCGCCAGACGGACGACCCAGCGCACCACCCGAGGATTTTTCTTCTTCGGTGATGTGCGCCAACCCCTGCTGGGTGAGTGCGTGGTGTCCATCCAGACGTGGCAATGCAGGCGTATCGGCTGCACAAGCAGCAGCTTTCAATATGGTGAGCTGGCTTTGAGTGACAGCAAGTCCAGCGTCGTTGATCCAAGTCAGCACGTCGTTATCTTGCGCGGTGCGCAAATAGACCAACACCCCGTTCGGGGCAGTGGGTGTGGGCGTGTGGGCTTTGGTGGCATAGGCAACATTCGGCAAAGCTTCAATTTTGGCGACCAGTGAAGGATCAGCGTCGGTGGCATTTTTCCAGATTTGGTAGGCGTAAGAGGCCAAGTCAACCTCGGTGTCGCCATCGTCGTCCAAAATGCCACTTTGCTCGGTGTAGAGGTCGCGTATCACTTCCTCGTCTGCGTCGGCATCATCGTCAAAGAAACTCTCGTCAGAGCCAACCACCTCTGCGTTTTCAATCAGGCGCTGCTTGACTCTGGCGCGCAATTTGATCAGGCGCTCGACACCATCGGCAGGTACGAAGGAATAACACTGAATGGTGTCAGACTGCTGGCCGATGCGATCTACACGACCGGCGCGCTGGATCAGACGAATGATGGCCCACGGAAGGTCGTAGTTGACAATAATGTGGGCATCTTGCAGGTTCTGCCCTTCTGAAAGTACGTCGGTCGCGATCAGCACACGCAGTTCATCAACTTTCTTGACCTGGTCACGCTTGGCATTGGACTCGGGTGAGAAACGCCAAGCAAGTAGCGTAGGGTCAGCGCTTTGACCGGTGGCTTCATCAATATGTTTGATGCCGCGTGCGATCAATTGGGCTTTGAGATAGCGCGCCGTGTCGGCAAACTGGGTAAAAACGAGCAGTTTGTCTTTTGGATGCTGTTTGTCGATCAGTTGCATCAGTGCGGCGAGTTTGGTGTCGGCATCGGCCTTCCACTCGCCGCATGTTTTTAACACTTGCAACAATGAGTGTGCATCGACTGCCAAATCTTTCGCCAAAGCCTTGATGAACATGGCCCCAGGGAGCCACTTGAAGCGTGACTTGAACGGCCCACTGTAGGCGGTATAAGCTTGTACGGCACGGGCACGGTAGTCAGCTTCGGTACTCAAACCATTGGTGGCGGATGGCACAGTCGAATCATCGTCACTGGCATCATCTGCCAGCATACCGTCCGGGTCTTCGTCGTAATAGCGGGTGTCGAGTAACTCAGCCCCCTGGGTGCCAAGCGGGATGTCTAGCCCCTGTTCAATGGCATGCAAAACGATGAAATTACGCAGTATGTGACGTTCGATAGACAAAATGAAGGCGGGACCACCGCTCTCAAGACGCTTGAACAGATTGGTTCTGCAAAACCCCATGAGCCGCGTTCCAGCACGAGACAAACCATCGATGGTTTTGGCCTGATGCGAAGTGGGCGGGCTATGTGGCTTGGATGCAAGGTAATTACCCAAACCATAGCGTGGCAGTTTCAACGTATTGATAGCATTGACCACTGAGTCGGAGTAAAACCGGGCATACGGATCAGCCGGATTTTTGTCGTCAATCTTGAAGCTAAGATTTTTGGGAACACGCTTGGGAAAGTACGACTTGCGTCCATCTGGAAACAGAAGGTATTTCCCGCGTTCGTCTTCTTGAGCGTAGTTCTGAATGATGAAGCCACGCGTGCGGCGAACCATGTACAAACGCATCAAATCGCGCCAATCGTCTGGGATTCCACTCTTCTCAAAAGCGGCCAGTGAGCGCACGCCGCATTGGTGACGACGGATAAATTCATGCTCACCACCGAGTTCAGCCAGCAGCTTTTCGGGGCGGATGCCAATGTCGGAGTCCAGGTTGAGAAACAGGCCTAACTGTGCCGCTAGATCAAGGTAGGTTTTGTTGTACGGCGTGGCCGACAACAGAACGGTAAGGCTCTCATTGCGCTCGATGTAGTCGCGGATGGCACGCCAGCGCTTGCCTTCCTTGTTGCGCAAGTTATGCGACTCGTCAACAAGCACCAGACGGTAGCGGCGGGTTTTTTCCGGCAACTCAGTAATGACCCTGGACAGTGACAGAACTTTGGCGTGCAGGTGGTAACGGTGGGCATAGTCCTCCCACATGGAGACTAAGTTTTTGGGGCAGATGATCAGCGTTTCAGTGTGGTAATCGTCCTCGAACACCTTGGCCAGAGCGGTTGCCATGATCGATTTACCCAGTCCCACTACGTCACCGATGAGCACGCCGCCGCGCTTGTTCAGATGGTGTGCTGCGATCTTGACAGCAGCAGCCTGAAAATCAAACAAGGTATTTCCGAAAACTGATGGGATGCGAAATTCGGACAGACCTGCTCTGGCTTCCTGTGCCAAGTGATACGCCATTTTGAGATAGACGTGGTATGGCGGCACCAGTCGGTCACCGGCCCAACTCTCGTCAATAATATCGGCGAGCTCTTTAGAGATGTCGATGCACCATCGATCACTCCACCGGTCTTCAAACCAGTCAACCAGCTTGTTGCAGGCATCATGCTCAAGCACATCGACGTTCAACTCCCCTTGTTTAGACAGGCCCGCCAGGGTCAGGTTGGAACTGCCTAAAAACCCTGTGACTGGATTATTGGCATCATGGCGGTGCAGAAGGTAGAGCTTGGCGTGCAAGGTATGGCGCAGGTAGACCTTGACTACCAGCTTTTGTGCGCGAATTTGAGCAGCAAGTTGCCTAAGGGATGCTTCGTCGGAGTTGCTGGGCGCACCAAATGTGAGTTGCTGGCGAAACTCTTCGGCGATACGGCGTTTTTCGCGCAGTGCGGTCTGATTGTCTAGGCCATCTTCGTCCTTGGCGCGTAGTGCCTGTCGGAGTTCATCAGTGGGAGCGACGTGCATACCGACCAGCAATCGGCAGCAATGACCAGTACCGCCAGCCCAGTTCTCAACATGGGGCGCCAGATGCGACCAGCCTCGCAAGTTGAAGTAGCCGACACAAAAGTCTGCACGCTCGGCTACAAGAAGTGTTTCCTGTAGCGCTGGCAGCAGAGGCTTTTCGATATTGTCAAATATTCTTGGCATCACTCCCCCTGTGTTGATGACTTCTTGTCATTTTGTTCGACATCTTCGGCACCGCCCGCCCGCACCCAATCATCCACCTCGGATAGTTTGAATTTCCAGAGCCGACCAATACGGTGCGCGGTTAATCCTTTGCGCTCACGCCAACGGTAGACCGTGTCCTTGACCACGCCCAAATGTTGAGCGACCTGCTCAGTAGTTACCCATGGTTCAGTAGTCATAGCTTGCGAAATTGGTTAAAAACGGATCGAAATCGGTTTAAGTCGGTCAAAGTCTAGCAGAGGACGGACGTTATCAAGTGGGCAACCTCCGGCAAATTTACCGAAAGTCTCATTCCGATACCAGACATGCAAATTTGCGCCTCTGTTTTAAACCTTCTGCAAATTTGCAGAAGGTTGCGCTGTTGCAAATCGTGCAAATTTGCATCTTTAAAAGAATCAAAAATTGATCGAAATGGACTTGGCTTCTCAATCAAACAGCGCGTTACTAGAGGCATCGCAACACACCAACCGGAGATTGACATGACCACCACCATCGAACAGATTTTTGCCCTGATCGCCCAAAACCACCTTTTTATCGAGACCTTGGAAACACGCAACTCAGACCGACTCGACTTCCACGATGTCTCGGTCTGGGGTGTGCGAAGCGCCCTGGAAGCCGCGTTCAAGGCGGGTGTCGAGTTGGGCGCGTCCATGCCCAAAGCGACGGAAGCAGAAATCGCGCAGGACTGATTTGTTGCGCAAGCCAAGCAAAAAGTGCTTGGCTTCACTGCCCAACAGCGCGTTCATCACCACCCCGAAACAAATCAGGATCACATCATGACCATCCAACTCAACCACACCCAGCACGCCGTTCTGGCCCATGCCGCCCAAACCACAAACGGCAAGATCACTTGGTTTCCCGACAACGTCAAAGGTGGTGCCCGCCAGAAGGTGCTCACCGGACTGTTCAACCGCGCCCTGATCACCAGCAACGGTGTCGACCATTTTGTTGCCGCCGAGGGCTACGATGCACTTGGGTTAACGCGGCCAATGGCTGCACTTGCGCCAGAGGTTTCACCCTTGGACGCAGACCCAGAACTGGAGGCAACCGTGGCCAACGTCGAGGCCCAGTGGGCGCAAGCCGGAAAACAGCCACTTGCCGCACCAAAATCTCACCGGCAGCGCGAGCACAGCAAGCAGGCCACCATCATCGGAATGCTGCGCCGCCCGGAGGGTGCGACGGTTGCGCAAATTTGCGCATGCACAGGCTGGCAAGCCCACACCGTGCGAGGCACGTTTGCCGGAGCGTTCAAAAAGAAACTGGGGCTGAGCATCACATCGGCAAAACCCAAGGGTGGCGAGCGCAGCTACCACGTTGTGGCTTCGGCAGACGAAATGCTGGCTTGATTGCATGCGTGGACAGGGTGCGCAAATTTGCGCATCCAAGTTGATTCAAACGCCAAAAATAGCTTGGCTTCCGGCTTGAACAGCGTCTTACTACGGGTGTCGAAACAATCAACCCACCGGAGAGAATCATGATCGCAACCACAAACATTCCCACAGCCACCGTGACCGATTTCGGATTTTGGGGCACCATGCAAGAGCATGCCTCCGCTGCTTGGGCCATCGCCCTGCCAACCATTGCCATCGCCACCGGGTGCGAACCAGAGCAAGTCAGGGCATTTTTGGACAGCCGCCACGGTCGCCACTTTGCAGACGACGTCCAGAATGCACTTTTTGTGGGTGCCACCCTCAAGGACGCGATTGACCAAGCCACTGCCAAGTGGATGGGCTGGACGATTGGCCGCGTCACAGCCAATGAAACGGGCATCCCTCGCGGCATGGCTTACTTGACCGGGTTTGTGGTGCAAGCCGCCATCGACGACGAGATTTACATCTGACCAGACACGCCAGCCGCCATCACTGGCGGTGACCTCCAAATGCTGGAGGTCATCTCTGTCACAAGGGTGTCCATTGAACGGACACCTTTTTTCTCGCCAGCACATCATTGGCCGCAGGTAATGCGGCCAATCCGCCAATTTATCTCCGCATGACCCGCCCGCCGATCGGACAAAGGGTGTGAATTGAATTCCCCCCCCTTTGGTGCCCAAGGTGCAAACCTGCCGTGGTGCAAACCTGCCGTGGTGCAAACCCCTGCAAACCTTAGTTTGCACCCTGACTGTAGGCCACGCGTGCGCGTGTCTCCCCCGCATAGGTTCTTCGTCAGGAAGGACCCCTTTTACCTGGGCTGAAAATCAGATCTCATCGACCTCGACCATCCACTGCGGAATGTCCCGCGTGCCATGCAGCACCCGCCAAACATCAATGTGGTCTGGCCGCTCAACGTAAAACACGAGATGCGGATAGCGTGTCAATGGCCAAAAGCGCAGACCGGGCAGGTTCAATTCGTGGGCATAACGCGGTGAACCGGTCGCAGGATGGCGACCAATGTGGGCGTATGCATCCTCCAGTGCGTCAATGAAACCATAGGCCGCTTGCTCAGCAGACTCGCCCAGATAGTAGGCAACGATCTCATCGATATCGTGATGGGCCAGCTCGCGTGCGACGACAGGTTTGACTTTCAACCGTGCATGCCCACTGCGGTGGCTTTGCGAACACGCTCGCGCAGGCCATCAAAGTACGCTGTATCGGCCACGCCTGCTGGCGCAGAGGCGGCACCAGCCACCAGCAGACTGCGCAAGTGCAGCCGATCTTTGTCTTTGCGGATCAGTTCGCGCAGGTATTCACTGCTGGTGCCATACGAGCCCTGGCTAACCTGTTCATCAACAAAGGACTTCAGGGTGTCTGGCAAAGAGATGTTCATGGTACTCATGCCCACAGTTTAGAGGTCTTGGCAAAATTTGGCAAGATTGATGTGCCTTCCCAAAGCCACCAATGGGTACGAGGGTGTGAGCATTCCCGATGCTCACCCTCTCTTTAGAGAGGAAAAGCCGGGAACCGGGAAAGTGGCGTATTCATTGGGTTTGATCGTTCCCGACAGCGTTTCGGGAACGATGCCCACCGGGAACGATTGAATCCGCATAAACACTGGCTGCAATCGTTCCCGGGAACCCAATCGTTCCCG
>JFJP01005929.1_pt1 | contig 11397 bp, 12 predicted proteins | sample 431651 | NCBI WGS metagenome assembly JFJP01 (sample SAMN02602958, study PRJNA72255) | Microbial mat metagenome, whole genome shotgun sequencing project. | biome: fresh water; feature: sink hole; material: water; isolation source: purple microbial (photo- and chemosynthetic) mats found in... | reverse complement strand
CTTTACTACGCTGCATACAACTGACGCACTACGCGGGTCTTATGGTGGTGGCGGTGTCACCAGTAATTTTGCTGCTGGCGACGGTGCGCTGTTCTCCAATACCACAGGCAACAACAACACCGCTAGTGGGATGAGCGCGCTGTACTCCAATACCACAGGCAGCAACCACACTGCTAGTGGGGTGAATGCGCTGTGCTCCAATACCACAGGCAACTACAACACTGCCCATGGTGCGGAGGTGCTGCGAAACAACACTACAGGCAACCACAACACTGCTGATGGGGCGGAGGCGCTGTTCTCCAATACCACAGGTAGCAACAACACTGCTAGTGGGATGAGCGCGCTGCGCTCTAACACTACAGGCAACTGGAACACTGCTAGTGGCGTGGAGGTGCTGCGCTCTAACACCACAGGCGGAAACAACACTGCTAGTGGGATGAGCGCGCTGTACTCCAACACTACAGGCAACAACAACACTGCCCATGGCGTGGAGGTGCTGCGTGTCAACACCACAGGCGGAAACAACACTGCTAGTGGGATGAGCGCGCTGTTCTCCAATACCACAGGCAACTACAACACTGCTAGTGGGATGGGCGCGCTGTACTCCAACACCACAGGCAACCACAACACTGCTGATGGGGCGGAGGCGCTGTTCTCCAATACCACAGGTAGCAGCAATACTGCCATAGGGAGTCAGCACACAGCCGCAGGTGTGTACGCCCCAGCTTTCAACTGCACCACTGAAAATAATAGGGTCAGCATTGCGCATACAGGTGTAACTAATGCTTACGTGCAGGTTGCTTGGACGGTGGTGTCAGATGCCAGAGATAAGACGGACTTTGCACCTGTACCGCACGGCTTGACTTTTGTAACCCAGTTGCAACCCACAGCCTACCGCTATAAGAATGACCGCGCAGATACATCAGGGCACGGACCACTGAAATACGGCTTTAAGGCGCAGGATGTTCTGGCCCTGGAGGGTGATACCCCGGTAATTGTCGACGCTGAAAATGCAGACAAGCTGCGCTTTAACGATCAAGCACTACTAGCTGTTTTGGTCATTGCGATCAAAGAGCTTGATGCAAAGTTTGAATCTTATAAATTAGCCCACCCTTGAAAGTAAATATGGACGACATTACGTCTCTGCAGCACTTCCAAGCCGCTGCCCACTCTGTCACATTGATTGCGACTTTAGCTGCGAAGACGCCGCTATCTGCTGAGGAAGTATCCTCTATCAAAGCCAATGGGCAACACTTACAAACCATGATTGCCAAGTCTGTATTTACGTCTGAGCAAATCGCTGCGCTACAAGTTGGTGTGACTCAAGCACAGACTTTTGTTGACTTGGGCGAAGCACCTCCAGTCACCGTACCTGCGTCTGTATCTATGCGACAAGCCCGCCTAGCCTTGCTCGGGGCTGGCCTGCTGGACACGGTGGAGGCTGCTATTGCAGGTGCGGGGCCAGCGGCCAAAATTGAATGGGAATACGCGCAAGAGGTTCAGCGGGCATCCGGGCTGGTGCCATCGCTGGCTACCGCCTTGGGCATGGCCTCTGCACAAATCGACGCGCTGTTTATCGCGGCGGCGTCCTTATGAGAGCCCGCATCCTGATCCTGCTGATCGCCATCGACCATCTGGTGCTCGTCCTGATGACCTTGGGCAATTGCAAGAGAGGCGAAACCCTGAGTGCTGCTGCCTGGAGTCTGGAGCAGGACGGCAAGCGGGCAGGGCGCATCTTTCGCCCGCTGATCGACTGGCTTTTCCACTGCATCGAGCCTGACCACTGCTCAGCAAGCTGGCTGGCAGAGCGACACATGTACCACAAACCCACCGAAAGCACCTCATGAAAATTATCCTCGTTCTCACCGCACTGGCCCTTGCCGGGTGCGCCAGTCCTGACTATGCACAGTACGCCAAGTCAGCCGAAGCAAGCTCCGTGGCCCGTAGCAAGGCCCTGAGCGACATTGCAGCGTCAGGAGATAGCAGCGCCAAGGTAGCGGCTGTCATGGCTCTTGCGCTTGGTGTGGGCAACAGCACTTTGACAGCACCTCAACCAAACGCCGCTTTGCAATGGGCCTCTATCTTGGTTCCGGGACTCACTCAGGTGGCAGGGATGCGTTATTCATTCATGAGCCAGCAAGTTCAAAGCAACAACGCGACCGCACTGGGCATCAGTACCAACAGCACCTTCGCGGGTATCGCGGGCAAGATTCAAGCACCGGGCGCAACGACCACACTGTCAGGCGCCGGCAACTTGGGATCAGGCACCTACAGCACCGCTGATCGGCACGATGTGACAACGCCAGCACAGGTAGTCATCACGCCGGTCACAGTGATAGAGCCGACTGTCATCACGCCGGTTGTGCAAGTTGTGCCCGTGATTCAGGGGGTGCAATGAGTACCGCACAAACAACCGCTGAAACAGGAGCGGCCGTGGCCGCAAAAATAGCACCCCCGATCAGCGTGAGCCTTGCCACTATCGCCGGGTACAACGTCAGTGAGCTTGTCCTTTGGGGCACGCTGATTTACACCTGTCTGATGATTGGGCACAAGATCATGGATATTTACCGCGACATCAAGGGCAAGAAATGAGACACCTCCGGATAGCCTTTGCGGCCTTGACGCTGAGTGCCGCTGGGTTCGCTGGCCTGGCCCTGGAGGAGCATTTCACCAGTACAGCGGTGATACCCACTAAGGGCGACCGCCCGACAATCGGGCTGGGCTCCACATTCCGGGATGATGGCACACCTGTGCAGATGGGCGACACGATCACGCCGCCCCAAGCAATCAAGCGCAGCGTCAACCACATTGCTAAGGATGAGGCGGGGTTAAAGCGCTGCGTGACCGGGGCCATGAGCCAAACCGAGTACGACACCCTCGTCAAGTTCGCCTATCAATATGGCGTGACGGCGACCTGCAACAGCTCAATGGTGCGCAACACCAACGCCGGCCAGTATGCGCAGGCTTGCGAGGGGTACACCCTGTACCGCTATAGCGCCGGGTTTGATTGCTCCACACCGGGCAATCGCGTGTGTGCTGGCGTCTGGACTCGCAACCTGGAGCGGCGTGATGCTTGCCGGGCGGCGCAATGAGCAAGATCAACTGGATTGACCGCGACTTGATCGTAGGCCCTTATATCGCGCTGGTGCAGTCAGAGAAGCAGTTTCATGCGGCCATGAGTCACTGCCAGATTCCAAAGGCAGAGCACGGCGACTGGATCAAGACGCCCACAGCAAACGCCACGATGCATTGGTTTGACAACCCCAAAGGTGAGCAGTGCTGCATTGTGGCGGTGCGCGAAAAGAAGGGCGTGACGCCGGTGGAGATATGTGGTCTGTTGGTGCATGAGGCGGTGCATATCTGGCAAGCCTTCCGGGATCGCATTGGGGAGACAAGCCCATCAACGGAGTTTGAAGCCTATGCGATTCAGACCATCTCCCAGCGTTTGATGCACGCCTACAAACACAAGGCGGTCAAGTGATCTACAGCTATCTGCTCACCGCAGCCGTGTCCGTCAGCGTGGCCTTCACGGGCGGCTGGCAAGTCAACCAATGGAGACATGATGCAAGTCAAAAACAGGCAATCGAACAAGCAGCAGCAGACCAACGCGAACTACACCGCCTGGAGCAAGCTCGCAGTAGCGCAGCATTGGGCGCTCAAGTCCTGGCACGCAAATCGGAGGCTCGCCTGCGCGCTGACGCTGCTGCCAGCCAGTCTGCTTATGTCGGGCTGCGCGGGGCCACGGATCAAGCCTTGCGTGCAGCCGGAGCTAATCTCGAAGCCTGCCTTGCAGTATCCGCTACCACCAGTGAGCTATTCCTTGACAGCAGCCGAGCGTATCGAGAGCTGGCGGCTCAGGCTGACCAGCATCTCATCGACCTCAAGCTCCAGCTTGACAGTCCCTGAAGGAAAATAATGGCCGTTCTTCGCATTGACAACTTCGGCGGTGAGATTCCGCGCGCGCCCATCCGGGCACTGCCGCCCGGTGCGGCCCAGGTGAACAGCAACCTGCTGGCCACGGCGACCGAGTTTCGCCCGCTGCAAGATGACACGGCCATCACGTCCGCAACGAGCGGCGCAAAGACGCTGTACCGGCTATCCAAAGGGGTCAGTGGTGCGGTGCATGCTTCCGACTCTACCGGCTGGATTACGGAGGTGGCGGACAAGAACTATGTCAAAGGCCAGATCAATGATGACGGCACTGAGCGTACCTACGTTACCTTCAACGATGGCACGCAAAAGCCGCGCGCGATTGACGCCATGGGTGCTGATCGTCTGATGGGGGTGCCAGCGCCTTTCTTTGCGACCGCAACCCCGGTGGAGGGAGAGTCGTTCGTGATGGAGGAGGCTCAGGCCTGGGTGGATGGCACCTTGTCGCCCGCGCTGGAGGCTGCGTTTATTGCGACATTGCCGGCCACCACTGTCCCTGCGAACCAGCTTACGTCGCGCGCTGCGCCTGTAACGTCAGCGGTGGCCAGCTCTGTGCCTGTGGCTGGGGCGTACTCAGGCTACGGCATGAGGCAGGTTGCGAGCGCGCCGTGGTTGTCAGAATACTTTATCGAGTTGACTACAGCGAAGTCCTCGGGCCTGAACGACCCTGCGATCAACCCGGTTCTTACGGCGACAACCCTGGCCATCCGGGTTCACTGCCTGCCGTACTGGGGTAGTGTGGGCAATACGACGGCGCTGTCAACTGCCCTGCGTGCGCTCGAAAGCCCACGAGATGGGTCGCAACTGTTCACGGACGCTCAGATCACGGCCATAGTGGAGGCTTTGGTGAAGCGGTTTAACCCGGATGACGCCAGCATCAAGACGCTGAGAACCTCGCTGGACACCCAGGTAAAGTCGATTCAGGCCGCGATTGAGTTTGTGTTGAGCGTGGTGCCGATCAGCACAACGCCCCCCGTAAAGCCGACTGTGCCTGAGTTTTTCACGGTAACAACAGGGTTTGGGGAGGGCGTTAGCCAAACAACGGAGCGCGCACTCGATTGGGTAGCCTACGACGCTGCGCTGGCTGTGTACAACGGGAATGCCGATACCCGTGCTACAGCGCAGACCAAGCAGAACACGGAGAAGACCGCGAAAGTTGCAGCCATTGCAGCGGCCCAGGCGGCTGCGGCAAAGATCGCTCAAGAGATTGAGGACGTCTACATCAAGCGCCTGGACACACTGGCAGCCTGGATTAAAGAGATGATCTCTGAGCGCGGTATTGCCAAGTCAGATGGCAACCCGGATGGACTGATCAAGGTGGACTCGGACCGGGTGGTGGACTCGCGTTTTTACATCGTGACCTACGTGAATGACTGGGGCGAAGAATCGGCACCCACGCCGCCCACTGCCATGTTGGAGGTGGACCAGTATTCCAGCGTGGCGGTGGGCATTGCCACGTTTCCGAGCGGGCGCAATCTGGTGGGCTGGCGTATTTACCGCAGCAACGTGGGCAGCGCCGGGGCCGCTTTTCAGATGGTGACGGACAACAGCGCGGCAGTGGCAGTGCTGAGTGGCACGGCGTTCGACTACTTCCGCATGGCCGCCCCCATTTACATGGACAAAAAGAAAGGCTCCGAGTTGGGCGAGGTGTGCCCGACGATTACCTGGTCCGAGCCGCCCTACCGGATGCAGTCGGGCAGTGTCTTGCAGCCCGTGCCAGCCAAAGGGAGCGACCCCCATCTGCGCGGCCTGGTCGGAATGCCAAACGGGGTAATGGCGGGTTACATTGACAACTTTGTGGCCTTCTGCGACCCGTATCACCCTTATGCTTGGCCGGTGGAGTACCAAATTCCCCTGAAATACGACATTGTGGGGCTTGGGGTGTTTGGCCAGTCGTTGTTTGTAGGGACCACGGCCAACCCGTCGATCATCAGTGGCTCGGATTCGGCCTCGATGTCGGAGCAGATGCTCGACGATGTCCAGGCCTGCGTCAGCGCGCGCTCGATTGTGAGCATGGGTGGCGGGGTGCTTTACGCCTCGCCGGATGGCATTTGCATTGCCAGTGGCAACGGGGTGCAGGTGATTACCACAGCGCTGTTTGCCCGGGAGGATTGGCAAAAGCTGCTGCCTTCGAGCATTCGGGCGGCTGCGCATGAGGGTATCTACTACTTTTGGTATAGCGGCGTCTATGGCGGCGTGACGGGCGGTTGCCTGGCGCTGGATATGGTGGCCAAGAAGCTCACCCGGGTCAGTATCAACGCCAGTGCGGTGTTCACTGACAGCCTGACGGATGCCGTGTTCTACGTCTCGGGGTCACAGGTCAAGCGGGCATTCAGTGCCGGTCGGCGTACAGGCCTGTGGAAGTCCGGGAAAACAGTGTTGCCGTCACCCGCGCCCTTTGCCTGGCTGCAGATGGATGGGGACCAGTCGCCCGCAAACCCAGCTACCGTACGCTGGTACGGGGATGGTCAACTGCGCCACACCGCCACGATGACCGACATTGCCCCGGTGCGCCTACCCCCCGGGCGCTACCTTGAGCATGAAATCGAAATCGAGTCGTCTGCCCGCATCACCAAGGTGGCGCTGGCTGGCAATACCCAGGAGATACAGTCATCATGACCGATACCGGACCTGCCAAACTACCGGGCTTGCCCTCACTCAAGACCTCAGACCAGGCTTTGCAGCGCTGGGCTCAGGCTGTGGCCGAACACCTGGAGGTGCGCGCGGGGGCTCGGGGCAACCCGGCCGAGCGTGGCGTGACTCAGCGTGAACTGATGGCCGCCACGCGCGGGCTTGATGAGCTTCGATCAGATAAAAGCGACCAAGCCAACGCTGGGGACTTGATCCTGAACCTTGGCGGCGGGATGACGGTGGCCGTGGCGATTGACCGCTTTGCCAAAAGCATCTTTGACCGCCCGTTGTACAAAAGCTTGATGAAGCGCGTGGACGACCTGAGCCGGTTTGACGGCGTGCCCGAAGAAGTGCGCAAGCTGCTGCTGGTGAATATCGCGGAAGAAGCGGCGCGCCGTGGGGCGGACATCGTGCGGCTGGACAAGAAGATACAGACCAGTACCGAGTCCCTGGCCTACACAGTGCAAGAGGTGACGGCGGCGATTCAAGGTGTCTCCGCTGGTGTGCGGGAAACCACCTGGGCTTCGGCCAATGCCAACCTGGCCACGGCAGGCAAGGTCACCCAGGTGCAGGCCCGGCTGGACAACTTTGCCGGCGGCGGGCCGGGAGTGGCCACCATTGAACAGAAGATGAGCACGGTCGCCTCGAATGTGACCGGACTGAGTGCAGAGTACATGCTGAAGGTGCAGGCGGGCGGTATTTTTGGCAGTATCGGGCTGTCGGCGCACTTGCCGGCGGACCCGACCAAGCCGGGCTACTCGATGTTCCTGATTGCCGTGGATAAATTCGGACTGGTGTTCCCTGGCAACGTTGGCGGGGCGGGCGTCAAGCGCATCCCATTCGGGATCGACGCCAACGGCATCTACATGAACTCGGACGTGTACATCAAGGGCTCGATGCGGGTGGACGCTGGGGGCAGTACGCTGGCAGACGGGCTGCGGGGCTCGCTGAACCTTGGAGCCTCGGGCGTATGGAGCGATACCGTGGCCCGCAACCTGGTGTTTACCGCCCTGGGCAAGGGGGCGAGCGCCTTGAACAACGGTCACCTGACCATTGGTGACAGCGTGACGATGACCAACGGGACGACCGGGGTGACGAAATACTGGAACGGCGCAGCCTGGGCGGTGCCGGGGGTGGTGATCACGGGCGACATGCTGGTGGATGGGAGTATTTCGGCCACCAAGCTGGTGACCCACGAGTTGCGCATCCCCTGGTCTACCGGGGTGACCGGGTTTGTCGGGTCCACCACGGACACCCGGATTACCACAGCCAACACAGCGGCCAACACAGCACAAGGCACGGCCAACACAGCCAACACAACGGCCAATGCAGCTACCCTTGCTCTCGCTGGAAAGATGTCAAAGGACGCCAAGAACGTCCTGAGCGGCAATGGCGGCATCAAGGTGGGGACGATTGACTGGGACGCAGCAGGGGCGGTCAACACCGGGGTGGGTGTCGGTATCACGCAAAACGGCATTGCCGCCCGAAATGCAGCAGGCCCCAGCTTTGTGCTCGATGGCAGCACGGGCAAGCTGACGATCAACCAGATTGATGTGATCAATACGCTGCAGATTGCGGGCAATGCGGTAACGGTGTCCGAAGTGCTGAGTAGCTACGACGCGTTTACTCTTGGGGTGGGGGCTGCACGAACCATAACAGCGGCTGTCGCTAGATATTATTCGGCTAGCGGCGTTGCGGCGCTTCTTACCTCTTTTAGCGTGGACAACCATAACGGCATTGGCGCGGAGGTGTCGTGTCATGTTTACTACGATGGACTGTTAGATGGAATGAATACCTATACCGCCACATCTATCAAGGCTTTTAGTCAAATATCCGGAAGCTCAGTCGGTCGCGTGGCGTTTGCCGCTGGAACCCATACTCTAAGCATCTTGTTTACAAACATTGGCGCAGCACCTTGCGTCATCACGCGCTACGGCGCGGTTTCTATTGGGGTAATGCGATGATTCCATATACTATTTTTGGGTCTTTAGGTGAAATACTAGGTCAATCCGAGTGCGACGAGGGTGTAGAGCTTGGACATAATGGGGTTCGTGGCAATTTTTCGTCCATGACTCACTACATAGCGGTGTCGGACAAGACGCCAATTCAAAAAATCTCCAAGCCGTCGATCTACCATGTTTTTGACTACGCCACCAAACAATGGATGGACCCGCGCACGCTGGACGACTTAAAGGCCGCGCAGTGGACCCAGATCAAGCAGGCCCGAACGCAGGCAGAGTACGCCGGCTTCACTTGGGAGGGCTCCATCTTTGACAGTGACGCCATCAGCCAGAACAGAATCACGGGCGCGGTGACCTTGGCGCAGATGAGTGCCGATTTCAGTATTGACTGGATTCTGGCCGACAACACCACGCGCACGCTGAACCAGGCTGGGATGCTGCAAGTCGGTGCGGCTCTGGGGGCGCATGTGGCGACACAGTTTGCCCTTGGGGTTTTGCTTCGCGCTCAGATTAATGCAGCCACCACGCGGGCGGCAGTTGAGGCGGTGGTGTGGTGACGTTGACTCCGGGCTAAGTCCCCGCACAGTAGCAGCTACAGCCCGTGTGTCGGGTGATAAAGGCTGCTTCTGTGACTTCACCCATTCGTCAGGCATTGGGCGCGCATCTTGGACAGGTGCTGACGCCAGAATTGGCAGCCCTCATTGAGCAGGCTGCTTTTTTTGCGCCTGATGAAAGCCACGATCCGGCGAAGTTCGGCACGCAGTCCTACCGGGGCTATGTGTTTGCCGTAGAGCGATTGAGCAGCATCACCGACGAGATTCACCCCTTGCACGAAGCGCACTTTCTGGAAACAGAGAAGTACCGGCTTGGTTTTGGCTTGTCGGTGAACTACCCGCACTATCTGGTAAGTGAGCGCATGGGGTCACTGGTTCAGTTCACCTTGCGCAAAGAAGGCGAGTTGGTCGGGAACATTCGCATGTTCATTGGCACCAGCCTGCACACCGGCACGCAGTATGCCACCGAGGACACGTTCTATGTCCTGCCCGAGCACCGCAAAGGCTTTCTGGCGATCCGCTTCTGGCAGTTCATGGAAGCCAGCATGGCCGCCATTGGGGCGCTGGAGATCCGCACTGACTCCAAGTTGCTCAACCACGTCAACCGACTGAACGAGTACTGCGGCTACACAGCGGTGGCTACCAAGTTCGTCAAGATTTTAGGAGCACCCCATGTGCAAAGACACGCCTGATCAAACCGGCATCAATGCTGCTGCCCTGGCCAATGCCAACCTCTCGAAAGAGTCGCTGGACTGGTACAAGCAAATCTACGCCGAGTCAGCCCCAGACCGGGCCAAGGCGGCAAAGACCAATGAGACGGTCAGCAACGCCCAACTGGCCGCGCTGAACAGCAACACGGCCCTGTCCAACGATTACGCCGCCTATCAGAAAAACACGTTTCGCCCGATGGAGCAAGCGATTGTGTCGGGTGCGCAGAACTACGACACCGAGGCCCGGCGCGATTCCGAAGCGGGTAAGGCCATGGCCGATGTCACGCAGGGATTCAGCAACGCCCGCGACCAGAACACCCGCCAGATGCAGCGCATGGGCGTCAACCCCAGTTCCGGCCGAACGGCTGCGATGGGCAATCAGATGGCCATTGCCCAAGCATCAGCCCAAGCACAAGCAGCAACCGGCGCACGCCAGAACGTCGAAACCCAAGGCTATGCCAGGCGCATGGACGCGGCCAACTTGGGGCGCGGACTGGCCAGCAACCAGGCCACCAGCGCAGGCGTGGCGCTCAATGCGGGCAACAGTGCCGTGAGCAATGCCGGGGCCACATTGGCACAGGGCAACCAAGCAGCCGCACAGATGGGGCAGGGCTGGGGCACGGCCATGAATGGAAACAACAGCGCCGGCCAGTTGTATGGAAAAGCGGCTGATTTGGCGGGGCAAGACAGCGGACTTATGGGTGCAATAGGCGGTATTGCGGGCCAGTTTGCAGGAAGTAAAGCGGGCTCAACAATGCTGGCCGGCTTGTCCGACAAAAACAAGAAAGAAAACATCAAACCCGTGAGCGACGAGCAAGCCCTCAAAGCGGTAGAGAAAACCCCTGTCTCAAATTGGGATTACAAGGCCGGCGCAGGCGATGGCGGAAACCATACCGGCCCCATGGCGCAAGAGGTGCAGCGCAACATGGGCGAACAAGCCGGCCCAGGCGGAAAGATGATCGACCTGATCAGCCTGAACGGTACCAACATGGCCGCAATTGCTGCGCTATCCCGCAAAGTAGACAAGCTGGCTAAGGCCAAAGGAGCACACGCATGAGCAAGATGGCGGCATTTTTCGCGGGCTTGGGTAGTGGCTACCTGAAAGCCGACCGGCAGCGATCCGAGGACGAGCGCACCGCCAAGAAGGACGCGCAGGATAAACAGATGTTTGATGCCAACATGGCCAACAACAACGACCAGCAGGCCGCACGCCAGGAAGAAAAAGACTTCAAGGCCGCCAACATTGCCGCCCAATCCGCAGGCAAGCAGGACACCGGCTACCAAGTGACGGATGCGGCAGGCTCCAACGCCTTCACCAAAGACGCCGATGCAGCCGGGATGATGGGCGATATGGCTGCGGCCAAGAACCCGGACGCACAGACCGCTGACGCCACGCGCGTGAGCACGGGCCGCACGGGCGCCACGATGCAGGGCACGGTGGCCGGTAATCAGGTGTTTGCCAAGCCAGCCGATGCTCAAGCCTTTGCACAGACCCAGAGCATGACCGAGTACGCCAAGTTGCAAGCCCGCAAGGAAGTGGCTGAGCAGTACGGAAAGATGGATTTGTCCGACGACATTCGCGCCAAGATTGGCAAGTTGGAGTCAGAAGGC
>JFJP01044541.1_pt1 | contig 11399 bp, 8 predicted proteins | sample 431651 | NCBI WGS metagenome assembly JFJP01 (sample SAMN02602958, study PRJNA72255) | Microbial mat metagenome, whole genome shotgun sequencing project. | biome: fresh water; feature: sink hole; material: water; isolation source: purple microbial (photo- and chemosynthetic) mats found in... | reverse complement strand
GTGGGCAGACTAACTTTTTGCTTGCGTGTTATAAAAAAACTTCAATGAATCTTTTTTTTTGTTCCGCAAAAAATATTACACACAGACATCACGTATAGCGGTTCCTTCAAAATTCATCTCTTCAACCTTAAAACGCATCATCAAAGAACTTCCACAACCTAGGATATTTCTTACTCTGCACAACAATCGTATAAAACCCCACAAATAAAATAACTACCAAAAGATGCCCATATGCCTCAAACACCACCAGAACTGACAAGCATACAAATATTACATACAGCCCGAAATAATCATACCCTTTATGGTCTATCATATCAAAGCCTCCATCTCCATTTGCAGTTTTTCCATTGCAGCGAGCATTTTTTTATCTCTTGCTAAAATAACTTTCATCTCATGACCTCTATTGAGCGCATCTGAAACCACAGACTCTTTAAATACACCCATGGTTTCAATAATCCTAACCGCTTCATCTAAAAGCTTTTGCGCTTGCAAGGTCATGCTGATTCTGCCGTAATAGAGTTCTAAAAAATCAAACACTTGGTTTTTCTCATCAAACTCAGGAATAGGAAGTTCTGCTAAATTTGCAGAGCTTAAAATCTTTCTCTCTTTGGAGCCACAGGTGATTTGCTTATTGAGGTACTCTCTAACAAATGGGAGTTGCAGATAGGCTTGCACAAACAGTGGAGTATATTTATTCTTGGCATGTGGAAATTGTATGCGTATCATACTGTTGTTGCCAACAATTACTTTTTCATACCCACTCCCAACTACCCCAACTTTAAAAACACTTCCTCTGTGCGTTAGAACAACATCACCCTCATGCAAACGCTGAGAGCCAATAGACGAATGATTTGCAAGACCAAGGTACTTAGGATGCTCTGGAACTGTTATAACGCCATACGCATCTAAATCATTGAGTGATATTTCATCATATTCACTAAAAGTTCTTGTCTGACCTATTCTTACTTTTGAGATGGTTGCTATTTTTGTGCTTATATCTTTTAATTTAATAATTTTTGTATTTGGAAATAACTTTTGTACTTCCTCTTCGAGCTTATTCAATGTACTCTCCTTGAATGACTTGTAATATTACAATATGGTAGTCTAATATAAACTTAAGACTACAATGGCTATACTTTCCGTATGACTACTTATGTATTTATTTGGTAGCTAAATAATTTAAGAGGATTAATGATGTCAATTTTAAAAGATGCGGAACTATATGAAACTAAGTTACGAGAATTTTTGGAAGAAATGGGATATAAAGTAGTTGTTGTAGGCATGGGATTTTCTGGAACTTTTGCGACTAGAAATTTCATCTAAAACCCTTCCAAAAAATGTTAGAATTTTAAAAGTCGATGCAGATAGCGGTTCTCCTAAAGATGGAGACATGATTGTAAAAAATCCCAACAACCCAAAAGAGTTTCTTCTTCTAAGTAAAGAAAATTTCGAGAACAACTATATCTCAGCGTAATATTCTCGAACAAGTGCAAAATCGCAATAGTCTTTATGGGCTATTTTAAGTATTAGCGGTTTAGTTAAATTGATTGCTTCCTCAATCAGCTTGTGATTAAAGTTGTTAAATGGGAGTTAAGTTACCCATATAAACATAACGCTTCAATCCTTTTTATCTTTTTTTTCTGTGCGTATGTAATTTTTGATACACACAGAAAACTTTTTTAAACAAGAACCTATCTCCTGCACCATTTTAATTAAATATTTTCTAGGCTATATTAACCACTTAACTTAATAGCGCTATCTTATTTATTAAAGCCTTTTATTTGGCACAGTGAAGCCTAGCTACAAAAGTAACTAGGCTTTTTTTTTGCTTTTTTTCAAACTGTTAGCAGTGTTTAGTAGGAATGGGTTTGACAGTATAAAGAATCGTAGAAATATTATTATATTTCACTTGACAGTGAACTGCCCCTACTTAAAGAAGTGGTGGCTTCAAAAATTAACCCTCGATAAATTTTATGGTTTTGTATTATAGCAAACAAAATAATTAGTTCACTTTTGTTAAAAAAATCATTTAAGCATATTGCGACCTAATTTAATTTTTAATTAATTTATGGCTCTATATTTAGATATTTTTTAGTATAATATTAATTTAAAATTAAATAGCGACACAATATACTTAAAGGGTTTTAATGGCGGTGAAAGCGATACAAAAAGATATTTTAGAGGTGTTATATACAAGTAAAACTTATATGAAAACACAAGATATTTTTCTTAAATTAAAAAAATACAATATAACAATGAGAAGTTTTCAAAAAGAGATGAAAATATTACTTGACACAAATAGAATAGTCTCAGATGGATATGCCTCTTCCATTCAATACACATACAATCTTATACAAAAAACCTATTCGTCAAATAAGTTTCTTTATGTCTATAAAAATAACACTCTTCTAGGGCTATTCTTTAAACTAGATACTATTTACAGATTCTATTATGATAACGAGTACCTCTTCAAATATAATGAGCCTATCCCATCTTTAGAGTTGAGAGTAGAATATTATGATTTTGAAAATATACCGTCTGTTTTTGAAGAAAATTTGCCAGAAGGAATAAATAGGGAAATATTTGAAGTTACACATCAAGAAGCTGATGAGTTTGATATATTGTCTATACTGACCGACACTATCGGCGATTTATGTTTTAGTGAAAGTTTAGAAAAGTGTTATTCAGATGATGCGTTCAAAGATAATTATAGTGAAGTAATTAATGAGGTGCTTTCATTAAACCCAAGTTTAAATTTTTTAGGTGATTATGAAATTGATATGAGCAAAGAGGAATTATATCCAGAGAATTATGACCTTTCTATTCTTACTAATAAAATTACAGATGGTATTAGTGGATTTCAATATAAAAAACTTATAAATATTGATTTTGAGAATAAAAAAATATCAGTTAATGAAAAAAGTCACGAATACATATTAAAGCCATTTAGTCCTTTAAAGTCAAATAAAGAGAGTGTATATTACTTTCCACACATAGCACTAAACGAACATTTATTTATGTCTTTTGCAAAAAATGAGTTGGGTTTTAGAGTGCCATATAGTGCGATAGTAAAATTAAATTATAATGGTCGCAAGGAGAATAATGACTTAGAGGAATATCACTACATTGTAAAAAGATTTGATAGAAACGGAATAAACCGATTTGCTAAATCTACATTTGCTGTATTTCTTGGACTGCGAAGTGAAAATAAATATGATACTACAAGTGAGAAAATGTTTAAAAGAATAGCCCAAGAGATTATATCTCCCAAAGAAAGAATGGAGTTATTAAAACATTATGCTTATTCAGTTATTATTGTTCATGAAGATATGCACACTAAAAACTTATCTCTTATTTTTAGCAAAGGTAAACGATTGTTTGCACCACTTTATGATATATGTTGCACTGGTTGTTATGACAGCATAAAAGGACATGAATCAAAGCTTACGATAAACGGTAAACAAAATAATATAGCTATTAATGATTTCAAAGGTTTATGTAAAATTTTAGAAATTGATTTTAAGGAGTTTAAAGAAATGGCTCAAAAAATCGCACAAATTTATAAAGAAAAGCTCCCTTTTTATTTAGACGAATTCCAATCTTTAGAATTTACGAAGTTTTATCATAAAAAATATAAGACACATCGAGGTGAAAGAGAACCTATATTAAAAATAGTGGGTGAAGAAGTAAGTTTTATTGAGCTTTTGAGAGAATTTCATTTAAAAAGAGTTGAGAGTTTAAAGCAATTTGGTTGGTTGGTTGGGTGAACTACCCCCACTTGCAAAAAACGGACCAAACCGGACACCTCTGTCGTTTTGATTCGGACACCTCTGTCGTTTTCATCCGGACAGTTATGTCGGAAATAATTCGGACACTTTTGGATAAAAAACGCGATTTTATCTAAAAGGTGTAAAAGAGTATCGCTTTAAATAATAAAAAATTAAAACTTATTTCTTGTACTATCAAGGACATGTTTTAATAAAAAAAGTCCCTTCTAGTACAATACAAGTCCTTGATAGTACAAGAAACATGTCCCTTCTAGTACAATACAAGTCCTTGATAGTACAAGAAACATGTCCCTTCTAGTATAATACAAGTCCTTGATAGTACAAGAAACATGTCCCTTCTAGTATAATACAAGTCCTTGATAGTACAAGAAACATGTCCCTTCTAGTACAATACAAGTCCTTCTTAAGACAAGAAACTTTTTTTAGAACTTCGTACTTGTGGTACTTAAAGCGGTGTTTTTGAGTGCTGTAACTTTAAAGTATTATATAACTGACCTTACGCATCTAAATCATTAAGAGATATCTCATCATATTCACTAAAAGTTCTTGTCTCACCCACTCTTACTTTTGAGATGGTTGCTATTTTTGTGGTGATGTCTTTCAACTTTATAACTTTTATATTTGGAAATAGTTTTTGTAATTCTTCTTCGAACGTATTCAATTGATTCTCCTTAAATGACTTGTAATATTACAATATGGTAGTCTAATATAAACTTAAGACTACAATGGCTATACTTTCTATATGACTACTTATATATTTATTTGGTAGCTGAATAATTTGAGAGGATTAATGATGTCAATTTTAAAAGATGCGGAATTATATGAAACTAAGTTACGAGAATTTTTGGAAGAAATGGGATATAAAGTAGTTATTGTAGGGGTGGGGTTTGATGGAACTTTTGCAACTATGTCAAGCTCGAAGTTAGCAGTAATGGCGGAAACAATAAAAGATGAAAAAACAGAATATTGGAATCTGACTCTTGATGGAACTAGAATTTTAGAGAACTCAACAACGAACCAGACATATGATTTTTCTCATAAATCTAAAGAAATTAGTAGTACTCTATTTTACTAATTACTCGATGCTGACACAGAATCTTGAACACTACCGCTCTTATAGATGATAGAATGAAAAAAGGGTATTTGAAATCAATATTTGAATCAAATATAGTATCCTTTTTTATATGAAGATTTTAAATAAGTTTTTCTTGCATTACAAAATTTTTTACAATGCAAATTTACTTAAATTTCATCAACTCACCTTCAACCCTTTTAACATCAACTCGTAAACAATATTAGCCAATCCATTTTTAACTCTCTCTTCTGCAAGCACTTTGGTAGCCATATTTTGGTGAGTATCAAGGCTACTAATTACCGCATCGCTAATAGCCTCTGCAAACCCACCCATCATGGCTTGCTCTTTTGTGTTGTTGGTTACTTGGTCAACTACTTTTTTATTTTCCATTACTTTGTCAGAAATGGTTTGAGCATAATTCGTTACATCCGCATCTGTGAAATCTCCACCAAAGAGTTCATTCATCATACCAATTATTTTGGATAAGAACTCTTTTTGGGGGTCTCTCGCCGTTGCTCCACCAGCTCCAATAGCATCTAGCTCTATTCCGCCAGTAAGTCCAATATCTACAGCATTTTGCTTATGTAGTTTATAGTGTGTTAACTCCACGGCTGATATATCTATTGGGTCTTTTTCGTCATAAGTCTTTAGATTTGGAATAAGTGCTTTAGCAAACGCCCATAATTTCAGTAAGTCTTCATCAGCATAATCAACTATCTGCGATAAGAACTCATACATTCTTACAAATGTAATCAGCTCTTTTTTGAAAATATCCAAGGCACTCTTCGTCTCATTAGCCACTTTTAAATCCAACTCGTAGTTATGAATGCCTTTTTCATCTTTTTGCTTCTTAGCATCGTCTAAGTTGCTTTTAATGCTATGAATACTTTCTAATGCTAATTTGTATTGCGATTTGTATCTATCAACAGCAGGTTTAACAGCACTGCTCATGGATGCTTGCGTCCCTTTAGGATTAAAAAAGGCTTTGGCATAATGTTCTACTTCTATCGTTGTAAAAATATTACTAGCATCAAGTTTAGTCTGCATGCCATAAACGATATTTGGGTCTGTAACATCTTCTATCTCTGTTATGTTGTAGTATGGCTCAAATGCTTCTTTTATATCCTCAGCTTCATTAAAAAAGTCAAGTATAAAAGTTTGCTCTTTCCCTGCATAAGTTCGATTAAGCCGTGAGAGAGTTTGCACACAATCAACACCGCCCAACTTTTTATCAACATACATGGCACATAGTTTTGGTTGGTCAAATCCTGTTTGAAACTTATTTGCCACTAGCATTACTTGGTAGTCGTTTGTATCAAAAGCTTTTCTCATCTCTCTGCCTTTGAGGTTCGGATTCATATTTGCTTCTGTGTACTCTTTTTCTACACCTTCAATATCATCAGTGATTTTCCCAGAAAAAGCTACCATAGCTTGCATCTCTTTTTCTATGCCATTTTCTTTTATGTATTTGTCAAATGCCAGTTTGTATCTTACTGCTGCATTTCTACTTGAAGTAACCACCATTGCTTTTGCTTGCCCGTCTAGCAAATGTGCTATATGCGTTCTAAAATGTTCACATATTATCTCTATCTTTTGAGCGATATTGTGAGGGTGGATATTGAGCCATTTTGCGATTTTAACTTTGGCTCTTTTACTCTCCACTTCTTCATCTACAACTTTACCGCTATGCTCTAACTTGTAATAGAGTTTATAAGTAGTGTAGCCTTGAAGTACATCAAGTATAAACCCTTCTTGGATAGCTTGTTTCATACTGTAATGGTGAAAAGCTATAGGTTTATTTGTCTCTGATGGTGCTTGGCTTGGGTCTGGAAGCACTCCAAACATTTCAAGTGTTTTTACTTTTGGAGTAGCAGTAAAAGCATAAAAACTTAGATTATTACATGCTGTTCCTGATGCCAATGTAGCTGTGATAACATCTTCTGCACTTATCTCGACACCTTCTTCTATTTGCTGTGAAGTCAGAACTTTTCGCAACTCTTTAGCGGATGAACCTGTTTGAGAGGAGTGTGCTTCATCGGCTATGATTGCGTAACTATTGTTTTTGAGGGTAGTGCGTTTTTGGATAGCTTCTAGCACAAAAGGAAAGGTTTGGATAGTAGTGATAATTATCTTTGCGCCACGCTCTAGGGCATCTGCGAGTTGTGTGGATTTTGATTCATTCTATGCTCAAAACTAGCTATCGTCTCCTGAAGTTGATTATCGAGCACCGTTCTATCTGTGATGACAATGACCGAATTAAAAACTGATACTTCGACATCACTATGAAGTGAAGAGAGTTGATGAGCCAACCATGCAATAGAGTTTGATTTGCCACTCCCTGCACTATGTTGAATAAGATAGTGATGCCCAGCACCTTTTGTTTTTGTATCTGCTAGGAGTTTTCTTACAGCGTCTAGTTGATGGTATCTTGGAAATATGAGAGTCTCACTTTTACTTTTTTTTCCTTGATGGTCTTCTTTGTCTTTTACTTCTAAATGCACATATCGAGCAATAATATTTACTATCGAGTCTCTTTGTAGCACTTCTTCCCATAGATAAGAAGTAGCATATCCGTTTGGATTTGGTGGATTACCCGCACTTCCATCTTTATGACCTTTGTTAAATGGCAAGAAAAATGTTTTTGCACCCGCTAGTTTTGTGGTCATGTAAACTTCATCTGTACTTACTGCAAAATGAACTAAAACTCTTCTCTTGAACTCTAGCAAAGCATCGCCTTTGGCAGGTCTATCGTATTTGTACTGATTGATAGCATCTTGTACATTTTGGGTGAAGTCTGTTTTTAGCTCAAGTGTAGCGATTGGGATACCGTTTAAAAATAGTACCAAATCTATTCGCTCATTACCGCTTTTTGTGGTAACTTCTTGCACCACTCTTAAGATATTGGCATCATATTTGGCTTGTGTCTCTGAGTTATGTAGTTCTGGTTTAAATTGGCAAAGTTTAAATTTTGAGCCGACATATTTCAACTCATTTCTAAAGTAGTGAAGTGAACCGTGCTTATCCATCTCACTTGCAATATGACTACATAACACTGCATCAGTTTTTGCACCTTCTCGTTTTTGCATCTTTTCATATGCTTCGGGCTGTGTCGATTTGATATAGCTGATAATGTCAGCAGGATAGAGAGCTAGTTCTTTATCGTAGCCACTTGCTTCACCTTCTACCCAATTATGAGATGTAAGATGTTGCACTATCTCAATTTGAAACTGTCTCTCTTTATGTTTATCTTGTATGCTCATTTTCCCTACCTTGTCTAAAATCTTGACTAAAACTCATCTAAGCTTGACTAAATTTTTATTTTTTTAGTTGTAACTTTTTGTACCAAATTTAAAGTAATTTACTATTTTCAGTGCTATCTTAAGTGACTTACACTACAATTCCTTCGTTACAAACGCTAAGCCTCTACTTGAAAACATTGTGCTTTCATTTTACGCTTGGCTTTTTTTTACTTCATTCCCCTTAAAATAAAATCCATTATTTTTTCAAGTTGTTCAATATCCATCTTTTGCATTAGCCCTTTTGAGCCTTTTTGAATTAAGACATCCTCTCGAAACTCCACAAACAATTTATTTATAGTTTCACTTTCAAAATCATCATAAGAGCTATAACCATCTATCCAACCAAGCATAGACCATAGATACATGTAAACATCAGCTATTTTATGGTTACTTACAGCACTTCTCAACTGATGAAATACTCCAGTACCTGTAACGCTTCGATAGCTACGATTAAAAATTCTCTCTCGGTGAGCACAGCGATTACGAATTTCATTTAATCGCTCTAAATAAGGTTTAAATGAAATATTAGGATTGCTCACACCAAATTGATTCGCTACATGCCCTATTAAGTCAAAGTTATCTATCTTTAAGTGTTTTATAAAATAGATGACTGTTCCGAGTGTTGCACTCTCTATGAGATAGTGAAATGGAGGGTAATTAATATCTGGATAAACCTTTGTTAAAGTTTGATTAGCAAGATAATGATTACGATTGGATGTAAAATCGTAACGGTGGTTATAGTAAAGACTGTAGTGTTTATAGCTCTCTGTGTTTATACCATTGTTTGAATATTTCCAGTTTTCAAGTGTAGAGCCTTTTATCACAGGGTCTAAAATTTTGTAATTATCTTTTATGAGGTAAAAAAATGGGTTATATTTTTGAGGGTGTGTTTTAGGCAATTTGTTGATATGTGTGTAGCAAAGTTCTATAAGTGTTGTTTTAAGTTTTGTTTCCACACTAGAGGTCAAGTCCATCAATACTTTTGTAAGATATTTATCGAAAAAATAGACAACTAAAACATCATCTATGGTGTGGCTAGATGGGTTGTTTTTAAAGGCATAATAGTAGCCCTTAAATTTAAAGATACCTATGTTTGAGAGAAGTCCTTCTATCTCACTCTCTGAAAAACAAAGGCTTTTTTGGAGTCCATCATCATATATCTCTTGTAAAAATTTACGAATGTTTTTACCATGATACGAATAAAGACTCATGCTATCTCTCTCACATCAATTTTACCAGTAACAGCCGAGCTGATGAGGGCTGTTCTTTTTTCTTTTAGTAGGTTTATGGCTTTGGTGGCTTTTGACATTAGGTTGTCTATTTTTGAGGTTTTATCGTCTAGGTAGTTGGCTATGGCTTGTTGTTCTTTTAATTCTATAAATGGACAAAATATTCCACCTAACAGTTCCAAATTTAACCCATCTCGTAAATCTCCTCCAGCTAAATTTCTTATATTTTCGTAATTACCGCTTAGCCACCATAAAATAAATCGTGGATAGATTTTGTATGATAGTATGATGGCTGCCATCGATTGATTGCATGTAGTTTTAATTCCAAGTTGAGCAACCATCCCTTTAGTTTTTCCTTGTCCTGCTAAAGCCATAACAAGTGCATCTTTTGGAATCCATTTTGCACTACTTTTGCTATAAGCCTCTTCGGTAATATATGTAGTAGGTGTTGTAATATAAAATTGATTTACTTCACCTGAGCTAATCCACGGTATTGAACCTTCAGTCCAGTAACTTAAATTTGTTTTATCTGGAGTTCCACCAGAGTATATTTTTGAAATCCACTTCAAACTTACAGAAAGCCAATGTTCGGGCACATTCCCCAACCATTCTACTCCGCTTTGTTTCATCTTGGCATGTGGATTTAATCCTTTGGTTACGGCATGTGAGATGAGGGCTTGGCGTTTCTCTTTGAGAAGTTCTATGAGTTTTGTTTGTTTTGAGATAAGGGTATCTATTTTATCTGTAGCAATGTCGAGGTAGTTGGCTATGGCTTGTTGGTCTGAAATCATTGGCATGTGGAAATATTCATTGCCAATATCTGTATAGTTTACAGTTTGTCTGACTCCTGCCCCTAATGTTTTCATATGTGCTACATCAAATTGATATAGTAACCATCTAAGATAGTTTTTTTCAATATTAGATTTACTTTGCAACACGATATAGCCAGTACTTACAACAACATTGATTGTAGAAAGAGCTGTTCTTAAACTTTTTAAGTCGAAGTTTAAATTTAATGGATTTATTAAAAACTCCCCAACTAATACTTCCTGATAGGAATCTCTAGTTTCTTCAGGTATTTTGTCATTATCTTTATAGACAACAGTACCAAAACTAATTGAGCCACAATCCAATTGATTGTTAGTTGTTTTCTTTTTTTGCATAAGTGCTTGCTTAAATTTAATAGAAGTCCAATTTTCAGGCACATCCCCTAACCATGCAACCCCACTATCCTTATAACTATCATACTTGCTATATTTACTCATCTTATCTCTCCATAACCAAGGGTATCTCTACTGATGTTGTATTTATCCACCAGCACTTCAAGTCGTATTCTCCAATGATTATCATTACTGATTTTATCCATAAGATACTCCAGCATTACAAAGGTATTAAATAGTTTTCTTTTCTCATGAATATTAAATTTATCTTGCATCTCTTTAGGGATTATAAATTCAAGTGTTAGTTTTTTGTTCCATAATACAGAGTGATGTGCACAAATATTTCGGATGATAGTAAGATGATGTAAAAATGAAGCCACAACCTTTTCATCTAAACCATAGTGTTTTGCTATGAGCTGTCTATCTCGCCTTAGTTTGATAAGACTAAACCAATTTGAGACTTGTCCTAGTGTCATGAGTTCTACACTAGCCCATATTGGTGGCAGTTCCTCACTATACTTTTGTTTAAAATGCTTAATGAAAGGTTCTTTACTTCTATTTATCTCGCTTATGAGCTTTTCTAATGTTTGATAGTAATGATAAGGAGAGCTAAATAAAGTTGGATTCAGATGCGGGTGGGCACCGTACTGTTGAGAAATTTCATAAGCAAAACGGGAACGAACTGATACTTCTATTCTCTCTATAGCATCTAACATCAAAAGTCTGAGTTCTCTATCAAAGATGTAAAGCTCAAGTACTCTCTCAAATGTTGTACCGTCCTTAAAAGTATGCGTTTGATGGTCACTCTCAAAAGGCAACCAATAGGCACTAAGACGGTAATAGTTTAG
>JFJP01035098.1_pt1 | contig 11399 bp, 10 predicted proteins | sample 431651 | NCBI WGS metagenome assembly JFJP01 (sample SAMN02602958, study PRJNA72255) | Microbial mat metagenome, whole genome shotgun sequencing project. | biome: fresh water; feature: sink hole; material: water; isolation source: purple microbial (photo- and chemosynthetic) mats found in... | reverse complement strand
CCATGCTGGTGAACGCTTCGTGGGAGAACACGATGTGGTCTATCAGGGGGATGCCCAGTATGTCTCCGGCGGATTTGAGGCGGTCGGTGATCTCCTTGTCTTCAAGGGAAGGTTCCAGGCGGCCGCTGGGATGATTATGGGCGACAAAAATTGCACAAGCGCGGTCCGCGATGGCTTCTGAGAAAATTTCACGGGGATGCACAATCGTTCTATTCACTAGACCTATCGTTACGACGCGGACGGCTATGACGTCGTGGGCGCCGTTCAGGGTGCAGCAGAGGAAGCGTTCCTGCTTGCGGTCGTCGAAGTGGCGCACCAGTTGCCAGGCGTCAGCGGGACAGCTTACATGGCGCTCCCTGACACCAAAGAAGCGCTTGCCGAGTTCCAGCGCTGCGGCGATGCGGCAGGCGCGGGCGTGACCAAGACCGGGAATTTTTGAAAGGCTGCCGACACTGGGCACGCCTGCGCTGAAATCGCAGCCTGACAGGACCTCGCTGGCAAGGACCCTGACGTCCTTGCCGCGCGAGCCGGTACCGAGTATGGCGGCAACGAGCTCGAAATCGGCTATGGCCGGGGTGCCGGATCGTGCGAGCCGCTCCCTGATGTCTGGCTGGCCTGAGTAGTTGTCGCCTGAATTTTCATACAATGCCGTGTTTGTAGCCATGGGTGCCTCCGGAACCCGTACGGAGGGCGGCGCACTGGCGCTTTCGAGTTTGCCAAGGTATAGGAAATCCGTTATACTGGCGAAAAGATGGTGTACCGGTATCGGTGTATGCCTGGCGTATTCGAACGCCAAAGTATGAGCTTAAAGGGGACGGAATGAAAAGTGTAAAGGGAACTCAGACTGAGAAGAACCTGATGGCAGCTTTCGCGGGGGAATCCCAGGCCAGGAATCGCTATACCTACTTTGTCAGCAAGGCCCGCGATGAAGGCTTCATGCAGGTAGCCGCCATTTTTGAAGAAACCGCCAACCAGGAGAAGGAGCACGCCAAGCGCCTCTTCAAATTCATGGAAGGTGGGGAAATCACCATTACGGGCACTTTTCCTGCGGGACCGGTAGGTACGACGTCTGAAAACCTCCTCGAGGCGGCCGGCGGCGAGAACCACGAATGGAAGGAAATGTACCCGGGCTTCGCGAAGACTGCCAAAGCCGAAGGTTTGGACGCCATCGCAACCGTGTTCGAAGCCATCGCGGTGGCCGAGAAGCAGCATGCCAAGCGCTATGAAGCCCTCAAGGCCAACATCGATGCGGGCAAGGTGTTCAAGGGCGCCAAGGCCCAGGTCTGGCAGTGCAGGAATTGCGGCTACATCATGGAAGCAGTAGAAGCACCCAAGGCGTGCCCTGCCTGCGCCCATCCCCAGTCATATTTTGAAGTACTCGGCGAAAACTGGTAAGGGAGAACGTACCATGATAGCGACCATGCAGGTTTACAAGTGCGAGAAATGCGGCAACATCGTTGAAGTGCTCCATGCAGGCGGTGGAGATCTCGTCTGCTGCGGCCAGAACATGAAGCTCCTCGTGGAGAACACCACGGAAGGCGCCAAAGAGAAGCACGTACCGGTGATCGAGCGCCTGGCCGATGGCTACCGCGTGACGGTCGGCGCCGTGGCTCACCCGATGGAAGAAAAGCACTACATCGAGTGGATTGAGCTGATCGCCGACGGAAAGGTATATTTGGCCCACCTGAAGCCCGGCGACAAGCCCGAGGCTACCTTCTGCGTCAGCGCCAAGCATGTGGTGGTGCGTGAATATTGCAACCTGCACGGCCTCTGGAAGGCCGAGGCGTAAAAACAAGGAGAATCCATGGAAAAGTATGTGTGCGATGTCTGCGGTTATATCTATGATCCTGCCGTAGGCGATCCCGACAGCAAGATAAAGGCCGGTACCAGCTTCGCGGCCCTGCCGGAAGACTGGGTCTGCCCGATGTGCGGTGCCGGCAAGGATAGCTTCAGCCTGGCCTGACCCTGTTGCGCCGCTCTCCTGGCGGCGTGTATCATCATGGCCGGTTGCACCTCCTCGGAGGCGCTTCCGGCCTGTTTTTTTGGAGGCTCGATGATCTCAAGAGAAGATTTCATGTTCACCATCGGCTACGACGGCGGCACGGCCATCGTTGACGGCAAGGCCAAGGCTCAGTACGGCAAGCTCGGTACCGCCGCGCTCGCCGAAGCGGGCCTGTTCCGTGCGGCTTTCGCCTCGGCGGTTTTCAGCAAGTCAGAAGACGAACTGAAAGCCTTCGCTTCGATTTTCAACGCAAAGGCAGGCACGGCATATTCCACCCAGGATGAATTCCAGCGCCTGTTTGGCGTCAAGCTGGACACCGTAAAGAGGGTGCTGGTTCTGTAACCACCGGCGAGGCTTCGTATTCGGTAGAGTGGCGTAGTATACTGCCAAAGTGTCGAAGGAGGCCTCGATGAAGCGCACATTCCTGTATGCCATGACCGCCCTGTTCGCAGTGTCGGTTTTTTTCTCCTGCGCGGGTCTGGATTCCAGTGCGGACTCGCCTGTTGGCGAGTCTGTCGACGGTCTTGTGGCGGACAAGCCGAAGGCGGAAGCCGAATCCGGTACGCCGGCAACGCCAGCCGTCGTCAGCGAGTCTATTGCATCGAAGGACGATGAAAAGCGCATGGAAGCCCCGTCATTACGGGGGGCGGAGGGTGCTCCGGCGCCGGCGCCATATTATGAAGCCGTACCGGGCAAGTCAATGTCAGGCGCTCCTGCCGCGACGGGGCCGAGGACCGTTCCCGGGGCATCCGGGCTCAAGGCAGGCTACTCCGACGACAACGCGCAATTTGGTTACTTCGTCGATTTTCTCAAGAAATTCGGTGACGTTGAACATTACCCGTACGATATTTCCGAGAGACTGACCATCCGCGTGCTCGATGCCGCGGGCAAACCTGTCGCGAATGCGAAGGTAACCATCCAGTCCGACGGCAGATTGGTGACGAGCGGCAGTACGTATTCAGACGGCAGCTACCGTTTCTACCCGGCGGCCTTCGGGACGCAGGCCGCATCGTTCGAGTTGCGTGCCGAATCGGGCAGGCTCTCCGTTCGGACCTCGGCCCGGCGGGACGGACCGCGTCTCGTCGAACTGAAATTGCAGGGACCGCGCGCGGTTCCTGAACCGCTGCCGCTCGATGTGCTGTTCGTCATGGACACGACCGGTTCCATGGGCGAAGAAATCCAGAGGCTCAAATCGACGATAGAGATCATCTACGCCAACCTCACGGAGCTCAGGCCACGGCCCCTCGTACGCTTCGGTCTGGTGCTTTACAAGGATCGTGGTGATGAATACATCACCGAGGTAACGCCGTTTACCGATGACCTGGACGCGTTCCAGGCCAGCCTCGACCCCGTGGAGGCTTCAGGCGGCGGCGATGGTCCCGAAGATCTGGAATCCGCGCTGGATGATGCGGTCAACGCGATGGACTGGAATAAGGACGGCCTGCGGCTGGCTTTCGTCGTCACCGATGCAGAGGCGCACCTGGACTACAACCGCGAGTACACCTACATCAGCGCGGCGAACGACGCGCGCGCGCAAGCCATAAAACTGTACACGATAGGTACGGGAGGCCTGCCCATCGAGGGCGAGTACCTGCTGCGCCAGGTTTCACAGCTTACCGATGCACGTTATATATTCCTTACGTACGGTGAAGGCGGCGAGGCTGAAGGTGGTGCGGAAGGTTCGGTGAGCCACCACACGGGCTCCAACTTCCAGACCGACAAGCTCGAGGCCATCATCATACGCTTCGTCAAGGAAGAAGTTGCCAACCTGTCGGATGCGCCGCTGGCGGCCGATGATGACTACTTTGACGCGAAGAAAGTGACTGACGAGAGCCGCGACGAGACGCTGGGCAAGCTGTTCGCTGATGCGGTGGCCAACCTGGCAGACTATTCCACGTTCCACATAAGCGCCGGTTACCAGTATCGACGCGAGCCTGGGTGCCAATGCCGAATACTTTGGCGAGCGGCTGTCCCTGGCCGCCTCGGAGGCGAAACGGTGGAAGCCGGTGGAGCGCAAGGACATGCAGAAGATCCTCGCCGAGCTGGAACTGCAGCTGTCCGGGCTCGTGGATGAAGGCAGCTCGGCCAGGGTCGGAAAAGTACTTGGAGCAGATGTGCTGGTAGCCTCGACGCTGTACAAGCGGGCCGACCGGTACGAACTGTTCCTGAGGCTGGTGCGCGTGTCAACGGCGGAGGTGCTGGCCGTTTCCCGCGCCAGGATTGCCCTGGATCTGGGGCTGTAATGGCAAAAGTCCAGAAGCCCGGTTACGAGTGCTCCGGCTGCGGCCACCGCGAGGTCAAGTGGCTGGGGCGCTGCCCCGAGTGCGGCGAATGGAACACGCTGCGCGAGTGCACCGCGACCGTGCAGAAGGGCGGTGCACTCAAGGCTACCAGGTTCTCGGTGCCGCTGGACGCTGTGGACCCGGCTGAAGGCGCACGCTCGCCGTCGGGCTCCGCGGAGGTGGACCGGGTGCTGGGCGGCGGCATCATGCGCGGTTCGAGCGTGCTGGTGGGCGGGGAGCCGGGCATAGGCAAGAGCACGCTGCTGTTGCAGATTGCCGCGCTTGCGGGGGTGCAGGGGCGGGTGCTGTACATTTCCGGAGAAGAGAGCGCGGCGCAGATACGGCTCCGCGCCGACAGGCTGGGACTCAAGCGTTCGGGGCTGGAGGTGCTGTGCTCGGGAGACCTCGCGGAGGCGCTTGCCGCGCTCGACCGCGTCAAGCCAGCCCTGTTCGTCGTCGATTCACTACAGACGCTGATGTCGGCTGACGCGGGCGCCGTGCCTGGCACGGCCAACCAGGTAAAGTACTGCGCGCTTGAGCTGTCGGACTGGGCGCGGGAACACGGCAGTTCGTGCTTCCTGGTGGCGCACGTGACCAAGGACGGTCTGATCGCCGGGCCGAAGGCCGCGGAGCACACGGTTGACGTGGTGCTGATGTTCGAGCAGAGCGAGACTGACGTGCGGTTCCTGCGTTCAGCGAAGAACCGCTTTGGGTCCACCGACGAGGTGGGTCTCTTTACGATGACGGAGAAGGGGCTCGAGGAGCTTGCCGACCCCTCGTCGGTATTCCTGGTGCGCAGGGAAGGCAGGGCTCCGGCCGGAGCGGCCGTGGCAGCTACCTGGGAGGGTACGCGCTCTCTGCTGGTGGAGATACAGGCGCTGACCGTGCCCGGCAAGGCCTCCTTGTCGCGGGTGTATTCGGAACGCATTGAGCCTGCCAGGGTGGCGCGTGTCGCGGCCGTGCTGGAGAAGCACGTGGGCCTGCGGCTGTCGGACCATGACATCTACGTCAACGTTTCAGGCGGCATCAGGCTGGCCGAGCCGGGTGTGGATCTGGCTCTGGCGGCCGCCATCTATTCGGCGCGCACCGGCATGGCGTTGCCCGCGGGGGCGGTGCTGTCCGGTGAACTGTCGCTGGCCGGCGAGGTGCGGCCGGTGCGGCGGATGGTGGGCAGGGCGCGGGCTGCCAAGGCGATGGGGCTGGCGCGCGTCATCGGGCCGGCTGAAGGCAGCGCGGCGGAGCGCAAGGAATGGGAACAGGTGGCATCCATCGGCGCGATGGTGCGCGCACTGTTCGGTGCAGTTCCGGGGACTTCGGGGACTCCGGGGGCTTAAAAGGCATCAGACATTACGTAGCTCGTTTTGCGATTGCCCCACGGTAACGCGTGGCCTATACTGGCTGCATGTTACGGAGGCAATAGATGCAATACCCAGCGACCGGCAAGCGCCTGTTCGGAGTTTCAGTACCGGTAGGTTCCCTGAGGACAGCGGACGGGTGGCGGGTCGGGGAGTACCCCGACCTGGTGCCGTTCGCGCGGCTCTGCGCCAGGCTGGGAGCGGGGCTCGTGCAGATACTGCCGGTCAACGACACGGGCAGCCAGAGTTCCCCGTATTCGGCGCTGTCGGCGTTTGCGCTGCATCCGCTGTACATCCGCGTGGCCGATCTGCCCGAAGCCGCAAAGGCGCCCGAAGCGATGGCCGCCCTCAGGTTGTTTGCCGCTGAAGCCGCACCGGGCGAACGCTTTCCGTATAGCGCCTCTATGGATGCCAAGCTGGCCGCGCTCCGGGCCGTGTACGACGCCAGCAAAAAAGCAATTGCGGCAGACAAGGCTCTGGCCGCCTTCATTGCGGACCGGCCGTGGGTAAAGACCTATGCCGTATTCAAGCGCCTCAAGGCTTCATACGGCGAGCAGGCGTGGCCGCACTGGCCGGAGCGCCGTGACCCCACCAAAGCCGACATCGAGGCGCTGTGGAACGATCCCGCCGCGGCTACCGAACAGCTGTTCCATGCCTGGACCCAGTACCGGGCGGACGAGCAGTTCGCCCGCGCCGCCAAGGCCGTGGCCGAACTCGGTCTGGCCCTGCTCGGTGATATTCCCATATTGATGAATGAGGATTCCGCTGATGTCTGGGCCGACCGTTCGTTCTTCGATGCCTCCAGCCGCGCGGGCGCTCCGCCCGACATGTATTCAGCCTCCGGCCAGAACTGGGGATTTCCCATCTACGACTGGGACGAGATGGCAAAAAGCGGCTACTCGTTCTGGCGCGCCCGAATCGCCGAGGCTGACCGCTACTACTCCGCATACCGTATCGACCATGTGCTCGGCTTCTTCCGCATATGGGCTCTGGGCAACCATGAGGAGACCGGTAGCCTGGGCCGTTACGTGCCCGGCCCCCTCGTCGATATGGACGAACTTGCCGCGCTCGGTTTCGCGCCAGACCGGGTGCGCTGGCTCTCGGAACCCCATGTGGGCGGTTCAGAGCTGTCCGCCGAGGTGGCCGCACTCGCCTTTGACCGGATAGGCAGCGAAGACCTGTTCCTCTTCAAGCGGACCATTCACGGTGAGGCAGACATTTCAGCCCTCGGCCTGGATTCCGGCACCGCCGCGTTCCTCAAGGAGCGCTGGCGCGACCGGGCTCTCCTCGCCGCCGGTGAGGGGCGGTTCGCGCCGACCTGGCTCTATCGCGAAAGCCGCGCCTGGAGGAGCCTCTCCGACGCCGAGAAATACTCACTGGAAGAGCTCTTTACGAGGCGTGCCGCCGAGGCCGAGCTTGGCTGGGAAAAGCGCGGCCGCGAACTGCTTTCCATGCTCAAGAGCGGTTCGAAGATGATGCCCTGTGCCGAAGATCTCGGTGCCGTGCCCGACTGTGTACCCAGGGTGCTTGAAGAACTCGGCATACCCGGCCTTCGCGTGCCGCGCTGGATGCGCCAGTGGAACAAGCCGGGCCAGCCCTTCAAGCCGCTGGTTGCATACTCTAAGCTTTCCGCCTGCACCCCAAGCGTCCACGACACCTCGACGCTACGTGGCTGGTGGGAGCTCGAGGACGGCCGGGCTGAATTTGCCGCGGCCTATTGCCCGACGCTGAAGAAGGTCCCGGAACGCCTCGACGCGACTACTGAAGCACTGGTGCTCAAGGCGCTGGCCAAGGCCCCGTCGCTGCTGTTCGTGGTCCAACTCCAGGATCTGCTCGACCTGTCGGACAGGTTCAGGTCGGCTGACCCCAGCCTTGACCGGGTCAACGTGCCTGGCATCGTTGATGGTTTCAACTGGACCTGGCGCATGGTTCCCCTGCTGGAAACGCTGGATGCCGACGAAGCATGGGTGGAAGGAACAAAAAAAGTCTGCAAGCGATGACGGTTCAGCCCCTGCGGCTTGAAAATCAGTCTCTTTTTGGGCACAATACAGGGGTGATCAACCCCAGCACCAGCCCGCTCGTAGCAATTGCTGTCCGCGACCATGGAATTTCAGAGCGACTCATGCGTGAACTGCGTTCCAGGATAGCGGGAGCTTCGCTGGCGACCATCGCCGGAGAGCGTGCCCTGCGGGATGCCTTGGTGTCCCATACTGCCCGTTGTCCCGATGTGCTCATACTTGATGTCAGCTTGGCTGCGCTGATTACCGGATTCGAATTGCCCGAACTGATGCCCCTCGTCGCGGTTCTTGTTGACGCAGAATCAACGGAAACATTGCCGGAAGCGGTTGTGAAGGCCGGATACCTGCCATTGAGGCTGGGCAGGGAACCCCGCCCCTTTATCGAGGTGGCGGTCTGGATATCGGGAGCCGTATCCGCCATCATCAAGGGACGGGCAGAGAACTCTGAGAACATCGAATACGGCCGGCGCTATGAAGACCTGATGCACGCCCTGCCAGACATCGTATATGAGCTTGACGTGGACGGCACCATCACCTTCGTCAATGATTCCATTTCGCTGCTCGGCTACATTCCCGCGGACCTCGTGGGCAAGCACTATTCGGTACTCCTCCACGAAGAGGACGCCGCCGCGGTGGACCGAGACACCGTGCTGCCCGATTTTCTGGGGTACAAGACCGGTTTTGCGCTGAGCCCCAAGCTGTTCAACGAGCGGCGCGGCATAGACCGCCGAACCACCGATCTGGAAGTTCGCCTCAAGAGGAAGCCCGGCTCCACGGGCGGTAGCCGCGAAGTGATCGGCAGCGTCATTTCGTATGGCGAGATTTCATCGGTCGGAGAATACGAGCGGGGCGACAAGAGCCAGTTCAAGGGTTCGGTGGGCATCATCCGCGATGTAACCCTGAGGCGCAAATCCGAAGAGATGCTCCGCAAGCTGTATCAGGCTGTCGATCAGCTGGGTTCCTGCGCCTTTGTGCTGAACCATGCGTTTGAAGTTGAATACGTCAATCCCGCCTTTTTCATGCTTACCGGTTTTACGCCGCCTGATGTCATCGGACAGAGCGTCTTCAGGTTCTTCGCCTTCTTGCCCGAGAAGGTTGACCGCCTCTCCAGGCGCGTGCAGGATGGTTTTGAGTCAAGGGAAGAAGTGCTGGTGCCGCGAGCCGCGGGGGGGCAGTTCTGGGCTGATTTTGCCATGGCTCCGGTCCGAAGCCCCACGGGGGCCATTACCCATGCGATAGCAATAGTCGAGGATATCAGCTCCAGGAAATCCATGGAGGAGCTGCTCAGGAATGCCCGTCTCGATGCCGAGGAAGCCAGCCGAACAAAATCCAGATTCCTCTCCAGCATGACGCACGAGCTCAAGCATACGGTCGGAACCATACTCACGGCCGCGCGTTCGTTGCGGACCGATGATGGTGAACTCGACGAGCGGACCGCGGTAATATCCGACGGCGCACAGACCCTGTTCGATGCGCTGACCGGCATACTCGACTACGTCCGGTCTGAAAATTCTGACGGCTCGCTTCGCCTGCTGTCGTTTCCGCTGGCATCGTTCATGGAACGATCCTGCGCGCGTTACCGGAACCTCGCTGAAGCCAAGGGCCTGAATTTCTCGCTGAAGGTGGACAGCGACGAGACCGTGGAATCTGATTCAGACCGGCTTGGCCGCGTCGTGGAGATCCTGGTGGACAATGCGGTGCGGTACACCGATCACGGTTCGGTGACCGTGGAGGCCAGCATCGAGAGGCAGGCCGGCAATGTGCCGCACCTGCTCGTCAGCATCGCCGATACCGGCGCGGGATTCTCTGTCATCGACAAGGGAAAGATTTTCAGCCCGTTCCCCAGAATCGATGGGGCAGGCGGTACATCAGCCAGGGTCGGAGGCATAGGCCTTGCCCTGGCCAGGAATATCGTCATGGTGCTCGGCGGCGAGCTCAGGCTGGACAGCAAGCCTGGCGGCGGCAGCGTCTTCTCGGTGATTGTGCCAACCGCCTCCCCGGTCAAGCTGGCCGGAGCTACGGACAGTTCCTATACGGTACTCGTCGTGGATGACAACGAGGTTAATCTCGAGTACATGAAGACGCTGATAGAGAATTGCGGTCACCGCGTGCACTGTGCCTCCGGTGCGGCAGAGGCGTTCCGCGTGCTTGAATCGAGGTATATCGACGCGGCCCTCCTGGACATACAGATGCCCGGTTACTCGGGGACGGAACTCGCCAAAGCCATCCGCGCCTATGCGGGGCGGCGCTACTCGCCGGATATGCCGCTTTTCGCAATCACAGCCCAGGATCGTTCTGCCGTCGAGGACGCGGACCGCCTGTTCATGCACGTGTTCCCCAAGCCCGCTGACATGCGCCAGTTCTCCTCCGCGTTGCGAGCCGCCATGGATGAGCGCGAAACCATGCCGATACACGACTTCGCCGGGAAGGCAGGCGACCATCCGGCATTGCTCGCGCGAACCAGGCTCGATGTGGAATCTTCACTTGCCGCGCTGACGCTTGCCCTGTCCGGTAAGAGCGATGCCAGGGTGGACATACGCGCCGAGGCCGCGGTGCTCGGTTCTGCCTTCCGGCGCTTTTCAAGCAAGCCGGGCCAGGAGCTGGTTTCACTGTTCATCGAGCACTATGCCGATGAAGACAAGGCCACCCTTATGCGCGTGCTGGAGCGGATGGGTTTGATGCTGCGCTCGGCGCTTGACGAGGTCCGGCTGATCGTCGAGGGGACGGCGTGAATGCCCTCGTCGTTGACGACGACGCGCTGAACCGGGAGTTGCTGCGGCGCATGCTCGTGCGTCTGGGGTGGAGGGTAACAGAAGCGAAAAATGGCCGGGCCGCCCTCGTGTGCTGCGGTGAAGCCCAATACGACATGGTATTTGTCGATCTGCTCATGCCAGGCATTGATGGCCTTACTACGGTCCGTGCCATCAGGGGGCTCTACTCCGAGGCAGGCTTCCAGCCCTGCCTGCTCGCCGTCACCGGTTCGTTCTGTGATGCCGCGGCTGCGGAGCAGTTCGACGGAGTGCTTCCCAAGCCCTTCGTCATAGAAGAGTTGGCATCCGCCATACATGCTGCGCCCTTGTCCCGAGACAAACGCCCAAAACCTTGATTCAGTTTTTGATCCTGTCCATATTCCTGGCGGCCTTGCTTCGTATCTTCCATTTGTCACGCTCCGCCTTCCGTGCCAGCGGATTGGTCTTCGTCTCCAGGAATCGAGCCTCGGCAAGCAACTTGAGCCAGCTCCCGTAGCGCTCTTCACTGATGGACCCATCTGACAGCCCTGCCTTGACGGCGCAGCCCGGCTCGTTCTGGTGCGTGCAATCGGAGAACCTGCATGAGGCCGCGGCTTGCTCTATCTCGGTGAATACGCTTGAAACGCTGTCGTCGCCGAGCCATAGCTGCACTTCGCGGAGCCCGGGCGTATCGATGATCATGGCTCCGTTACCCAATGAAAACAGCGTACGGGTCGTTGTCGTGTGCCTGCCGCGCTGGTCGAAGGCCCGAACCGCGCCGGTCGAGTTGAGCTCTGTCCCCGCCAGCGCGTTGAGCAGCGTAGACTTGCCGGACCCCGAGGATCCCAGCAGCACCGAGGTGGAGCCTGGCACGAGGAAGCGGACCATGCGGTCCAGTCCCGCGCCGGTGAGCGAACAGACAGAAAAAGCCGGTGCAAAGGGGCAGGCCTCGCCAGCTGCGGCAACCAGGTCGCCAATTTCATTGACCGCCAGGTCGGCCTTGGTGACGACAA
>JFJP01040355.1_pt1 | contig 11400 bp, 8 predicted proteins | sample 431651 | NCBI WGS metagenome assembly JFJP01 (sample SAMN02602958, study PRJNA72255) | Microbial mat metagenome, whole genome shotgun sequencing project. | biome: fresh water; feature: sink hole; material: water; isolation source: purple microbial (photo- and chemosynthetic) mats found in... | reverse complement strand
CCCATGTGCTTGTGGACAATAGCAAGCATTTCCCGCCAGGTGAGGTTGTCCCAGCCCACCGGGTAATTCCTTCCGCCCCGGTTCCGCTCCAACGCGCCGGCCATACACTGGCCAACCTGCCGGACCGTCAGCATGGTCGTCCCGCCCTTCGGATACAGGGTGGCGCCCTTCATGCCGCGGATCTGCTCGACGAGGAAGACCCAGACCGGCTTTCTGCCGGGTTGCGCGCCGAAAATGTAGGGCAGCTCCAGAACCGCCACGTCAAAGTTCTCATCCGCGAAGGACAATGCCATGGCCGCCTGGTCCACACGGCTTCGGATGTACGGATGGTGTTCCGCCAGTTTCTTCTCCGGCCAGGCCCGGTTGAAATAGGCAAAGTAGGAGCCGCAGAGAACGAAGTGCCTGACGCCGCACGCCTTGGCGATGGTCAGAAGCCGCTTCAACGGCACGATGTTGTACTTGCTGAACATGTCATAGATGGGTGGCGGTCCCTCGATGCGTTCGTCCACCCCGGCCGCGAAGATGAACCCCTCGCAACCCCGCATATGGGTTCGGATTTCCTCATCGGAGAGCTCCAGGTAGTTGCCGAACGCTACGGTCATTTCAGGCGGCAACAGCGCACCCTGTGGAATCGGTGGCAGGGCGATCGAAGAAACCTCATGCCCCCGCCGGATCATTTCCCTGGCTCCTTCGTTCCCCAAAAGTCCCGTTCCGCCAACCATGAAAACCTTCATCCTGGTCGCCCTCCTCGTTTACCCCCGCGAATATGCAAGGCAGTGGTTCCATTGTATCCGATGGACGAATGGACGGGAACAGTCCAAGACGAAGAACATGAGCCTGCTTCAAGGCAGGTTGGGAAGGGAAGGAAGTGTGGATGAAAACGCCTACAGCCCATTCTCCATGACAATCCGCACAATGCCCAGGAACAGCCTGTTCGGCAGGTATCGTTTCAGAATGAGCAGAATCGGCGCGCTCCATCCGACCGGGTATCTCAGTTTTCCGGACCGATCACAGGCTGCCCGCAGAATCTTTCTTGCGACCACTTCCGGTCCCTGTGCGATCTTCCCGGCCTCATGGGCATACTTTCCAGCCATGTCCATGTATTGGTCGTATTCCTCCAATGCGGGGCTCTTCAAAAAGTCCTGCGAGCGACCGAAGAAGTCCGACCGGATGGGTCCGGGTTCGATCAGCTTCACCTGGATGCCGAACTGTCTGAGTTCATATTGCAGGGATTCCGAAAACCCTTCAATCGCCCATTTCGTCCCGTGATAGAGGCTGTAGACCGGAAAAGCCATCTGCCCGCCGACGGAGGAAACCATCAGAATCCGCCCCGAACGTTTGGCCCTGAAATGCGGCAATACCGCCCTCGTCATATTCATGACCCCGAACACGTTGGTTTCGAACTGCAGGCGGACCTGTTCCCCGGTGGAGGCCTCGAACACGCCGATGGCACCATACCCCGCATTGTTCAGCAGAACATCGATCTGCCCAAGATCCCTTACCACGGCATCCACGGTCGCCTGGATCATCTCTTCCCTTGTGACGTCGAGTGTATATAGCCTGACGCCTGGAAGTTCGCCCAATTCCGGCGTCTTCTCCGGATTCCGCATGGTTGCAGCCACCAGCCAGCCATTCCGGCTGAACAGTTCAACGGTGGCCTTCCCGATACCGCTGGAAGCGCCGGTGATGAGAATGACTTTTGGGGCCTTATCCAGATCTTCCATGTGGTCTCCCGGCCAATTCGATTTCATTTGAATTCATTTCATCCGGACACATTTCTTTTCTGTTTCATTCATGACAACGCATTGCATGGGTTCTTATGAATCATATCGGCTGTTCACATTCAACCCGCGCGCATACCCTCAAAAATCAACCCAGCCAGATTCGCGTAATCGAATCCCGAATCCCCGGATCCGATCTGCAGCACGGCCCACATCGCATTCCAGAACCGGACGATATACTTCATCTCCTTCAGACTTGCAGCATGTTCGGGTGAAGTAATCTGGAAGTACATCCCCAGAAAAAGTTCACACTCTTCGTCTGAAAAATAATAGCACAGACAGGCGAGATCGAAGAAGATATCCCCTGTCCCCGCATACTCCCAATCAAGCACCCGAACGGTTCCATCATGCAGGAAGTTGTTCGGGAACGGATCATTGTGGCACAGGCCGGTATGCACTTCCGCATTCTGCGCCCGACCAGTGCGGATCCGCTCCATCCTCGCCATCAGGTCCCCGAGGTCTTCAGGCAGCGGAAGATTCCGCTCCCGAGCGGAGAGGATGCGGTTTTCGATATCTCGGTACGGATCGAACCGCTTCTCGATCTGCGGAAGCGCATGGATTTTCCGGAATGCTTCCGCGATTTTCCGCATGTTGTCCGGAACAGCCACATCCTTGTCCACCCATTTCTCCCCTTCGATGAAACGGGTGATCATATTCCCGGATTCGGTCGAAAAGAAGATGACCTGCGCGCCTACGCCGATGGCGTCGACCTCGCGCATGGCCGCAAGTTCCGCATGCCGGTCAATGCCGAGTGAAGCCGCATTCGGACTGGCAAGGCGGACGGCGTACTTCTCTGTTCCATTTGACACGATGTAGTTCCGGTTTGTGAGTCCATCTCCCTGGTAGACAACTTCCGTATCTTCCGGATTCCAGCCGAGATTCTCCCGAATCAGGCAGGCAAGCGTTTCATCCATGATGCACTTCCTCCAGTCATTTCGTTCAGTATTGAAGCGCAAGCAGGGCATGTCCGATTATTGCAAGTTCCTGCACCTGTACATGCCAGCCATCGGCCATTTCCAAATACTGCGACATTCTTCGTTCAATCCTGCAGCACCAGCATCGCATGTCCCGTCATTTCGGGAACGTGAACCCGCACATAGCCGCCATCGACCATTTCCCCTTCCAGAATCAATCCTTCCGGTTCCAGTGTGATTGTTCCGGGCATCCTGTCCGTTTTCACCTCCACATGGAAATCATGCAGGGGCAGGCGCGTATCCACGATATCCAGCTTCCGGCTCTTCCGCTCCGCGATGTAGTGAAGCAGGTGTACAATCTGCCGGTTCTCCTGGCTGCGCAGGGATAATTCGGCACTCGCAGGCAAATCTGTTCTGACAAGCGGATCGGGCAGAAGCCGTTCGATGCAGGCCGCCACAACATCCCGGTAAATACGGACGCCCATGTTGATATAATCCGTGAACAGCGGGTTGGCGATGTAGATGACCGAGCCCGTGTCCGTGATGGCAGGCGCACCAGTGGGTCCGTCATACGGGAAATGGCGGTGGGAGCAGAACCGGTCCCATGTCCGGTTGAAATAAGGTTTTCCAAGTTCAGCCAGCGTCTGTGTACCCTCCCTGGCCGACACGATTGCGCCTTGTTCGTACATCACATATTCAAGGTCGTCCGGTCCGCCTCCGAGTGCCTCGGAACGGAGAAGGTAGGCAGGACAATAAGGATTCTCCCCTTCATAAGTCACCCCGGCTTGCGTGAACAGGAATTCCTGTTTTGCCTCATCCAACCCTGAATGACAGGTGGCAAGAACCTTCCCGCCTTCCTGTACATATCGGTCGAGTTTCGCAGCCAAAGCCCGGTCGCAAAGCACCCGATCCGGCAGAATGAGCAGTCGGTATCCGGAGAAATCATCCATGCAGTCGATGAAATCAAAGGTGAGATGCAGTTCCAGCAGCATGCGCATCACGCCTTCATCCGCTGCATAATCCGTCTCCAACGGGCGATTCGCGAGCAGGACCCCAATGTCGCGCTGCTTTGCGGAACCTTTGCACCATGGCTCCCGCGCCTCGATCTGTTCAAAGACCTGTCCAACGCGCGCATAAACGGCGCCGTCCAGTTTTCCTCTCGGATGCAGCTGGTCCCCGATGCAGCACTTGCTTCCGTTCATGATCATCCGGAAGCACTCGTACTCAAGCGCCTCCAGGTTTCGGAGACTGCCGAAATCCCCCCACGCCGTGTGGAATTTTCCATTCATCCCGACGACTTCCGCATTGTGCCGGTTGTGATAGTTCACGAACAAGGGGAAATGATTGTATCCCCAGAGTTCGGATGGCAGCGATTCGATTTCCACATGGGTCATATGTCGGGAACGCTCCGAAAGCGTGTATTCCTGATCGTATCCGCCATCTGGCCCCCAACTGCCGTTGAAGAAGATCAGCGTCTCCGGCAGGCGTTCCCGCACATAACGGGAAACCCGCTCGTTGAATTTCTTCAGCACATGGAAATCATGTTTCAGGACATCCGCCTCCAACTGGGGATTCAGGCCCATGGACTTCATCTCCGTGATGCAGTCCGAACAGACGCACTTCTTCTGGAAAATGATGTCGTACCAGAAGCCGTCGACTTCATACAAGTCGATGATTTCCTGTGTCTGCCGCAGGACGAAATCGAGGTAACCGTCCTTGTTCAGACAAAGTTTGCGCCATTTGTAGTTGTTTGCCTCAAAAGGGGATATGGTTCCGAGGACGCCATCCATGCCCACTTCTAACCAGTTGGCATTGTCCGCGGAAACCTCCTCCCACCCGACCGGGAAGTAAATCGGCGCCTTGATTCCATCCCGGTGAAGGACCCTCAGCATCTCCCCGAGCAGATCGATCTTCAGGGCCGGATGCATCCTCCCCACCTTTGTCGGGTAATAGCTGAGGCCATGATGGCATTTCGCAAAGACGTTCACGGACTCAACATACGCCATCTTCAGGGTATCCACGAAGGCTTCCGGGTCGAAGTCGCGCCCCGCGTCGGGGATATAAGGGGAAGTGTGGAAGTCCAGATGGATTTGTCTGTAGGGCAGTTCCTTCATATGGGCTACCTCCGATGGACACGGATTTGTTCAGAAGGCATCATTGCCTTTCATTTTGGAATCGTTTCCATTCTATCTCTGATAGCATCTGCTGTAAAGGTAGAATGGGTTCGTGACACCAAAAATTTCTGCATGGTTCGGGGTATTCATGAAGCGCTGTGTTCGGGGCAACATGGAACGATATCTTCCCAAAAAACACTCTGAATTTATAGCGTAATTGTGCTAAAATAGCTGCAGGAGGTAGTGAAATGAAGACAATTCGGCCTGTATCCGATTTGAGGAACAATTTTGCAGAAATCTCAAGAATCGTCCATGAAACCGCGCAGCCCGTTTTTCTTACGAAAAATGGATATGGTGATATGGTCGTGCTAAGCATGGAAGCGTTTGAAAACCTTCAATTTGAAAGTGAAGTCTATCTTAAGCTGCAAACCGCAGAAAAAGAAGCGGAACTCAGCGATACCCGGTATTCCTCCAAAGATGTGCTGAAAGCCATGCGTGATGCCATCGGAGGCTTGTAGCATGTATAAACTGGAATATCTGCCGATTGCCCGGCAGGATATGATCGGGATAGCCAGATATATCGCCCGTGAACTTGCCAACCCGGACGCAGCGGAGAAACTGACTGTGGCGCTTATTGAAGCTGCTGAAGGCATCCTTTCATTTCCGTACGCTAACCCTGCCTTTCATCCTGTAAAACCCCTCAAGCATGAGTACAGAAAGCTCCTGGTTCAAAATTATCTTTTGTTTTACTGGACAGAAGAGGAAACAAAAAAGGTCACGGTGGCAAGAGTCATCTACGCAAGGCGTGAATTTGAGAAGTTGCTGTAGTGCACGGTTTTCATATGCGGCGCCTAGCGGGCTTCCACTTCGCCGGACACATACACCCCTTCCCGAATGCGACGTAAGTGCGCCATGCTCTTTTTCGATTCAGATCCACACCACCGGCAAGATTTCGACCGGAGTCATACCCTCGGGCATTTCAACGTACCAAGTTCTTTTTACTGTAGTAGCCGGGTGTATGATTGGTGTGCTTCTTGAATATTTTCGTAAAATGCTTCACACTGTTATATCCTACCAAAAGGCTGACTTCGGCAACCGTCATTTTTTGCTCTGCCAGAATCCATTTGGCCTTCTCCATTTTTATTCGGGTGATATAATCAATGAAATTTTCACCACTTTCTTTTTTGAACGCCCTGCTGAAATACTCCGGACTGATGTGGAGATAGGCTGAAATAGACTCAAGGCTGATTGCATTCATCGCATTTTTTTGTATGTATGCTGAAACCTTGTCCAGGATGTTGTCATTGGCTTTCCTTCTCGGGGCATGTGCTGCTTCTATGCAGGTACAGGTGTTCTCGAGAAGATAGGCAAGCATGCTGTCAAAATCACGCTTGCTGTTCAAATTCTCAAAAAACACAAGTTCTTCCCCCAATATCATTTCGGGTGGTACTTTCAAGTGGTTCAACACTTTAAACAGCAAAATGACGATTTGATAATTCAGGCGTTTGGTACTTTCGAAGTCAGCGGAAGCAGATTTGACATGTCGAACAAAAAGCTCGGAAATTATCATTTGGGCTGCGTTTTTATCGTTCTTCTCAAAGGAAGACAGTATTTTCTGCTCAATCGAAAAATCAATGATCATCGCATTCATGGACATTTTTGTATCGTTTGATAGAAAAACATGTTCATTCGGGTTGGCAAATTTCTGGGTGATGGCATTTTTTGCAGAAATATATGCGACGGAGAGCTGATCGATACCCATCACGGTCTTGCTGATGCCAACAGATACAGAAACATCTATTTTTTGTAGGGTATCTTTGAAAACTTCCACAATTTTTGAAAAATTCAAATCAGTCTCCATACAGGATGTTTGGCAACGAAAGACAAAACCTGTACCTGCATCGAGGTTGAATGGGTAAATGCCGTACTTTTCATATTGAAAGGCGGAAAAAACAAGACTTTCAATTTTATCAAGAATGATATTGTAATAGCCCTCGGATGAAGTGCCGGCATGGACTATGGGTGTCTCAAGCATAACCATGACGACAAAGCATTTTCCAAATGGAACAGGAAAGTCCAGTTCTTTCAGTGTCGCATCGGTTTGTTTGCTGCTTGCTTGGGTTCCGTTTACAATATCAGTCAAGATGTGCCTGCGTAGAATACCAGGATCGGATAAACGCGGCTTCATCTTGATTTCATGATTCAGGAGGTGCATTTTCATTTTAAACAGCGACTCAGCTGCAATCAGTTTTTTGGTTAAAACATCATCATCAATGGGTTTGAGTAAATAAGAAAAAGCACCGAGATTGATGGATTTCTGCGCGTATTCAAAATAGTCGAAACCGCTTAAGACAATATAAATCAGATCGTTCCCTGTTTCTCGGATCTTTGATAGCAGTTCAAGGCCGTCCATTCCAGGCATTTTCACATCAGCAATCACAAGGTCAGGCATATACGTGTCGATTTCGCGCCAAGCGCTCAACCCGTCGGATGCTTCACGGATTTGCGTGAATTTCATGCGTGACAATATCATACGAATCGTCCGCCTAATCGGAACCTCATCATCCACTACCAGGATTTTCATCATTCGGTCTCCTCTTGATTCATTCGTATGGGCAACGAGATCTTGACTGTCGTTCCCCCATCAATGGATCGGGTTAATTGAAGCCCATAGTCATTGCCGAAATACAATTTCAATCGGGAGTTGACATTGTAGATGCCAATCTTTTCATTGATCTTGTCATTTGTTTCGTAATTCTTGCCCAATTCGGCATTCATGGCAACAAGGCGTGATGATTCAATCCCGATGCCGTTATCAATGATATAGAGGTTGCATCCCCAGGCAGTCATTTTGCCGAGAATGCGAATGATTCCTCCGGAAGTCATCTCATCAAAGCTATGCTTGATGATGTTTTCAACAATGGGTTGTATCGTAAGTCTAGGGATGTCCACATCAAGAATATTGGGTTCAATTTCGAAATGGACGGTGAATTTTCCGCCATATCGTTCATGCATGATGCTCAAATACTTCTGAGCATGATTCAGTTCTTCGGAAATTTTGACGAAATGTGACCCTTTGGCAAGACTGTAGCGGAAGATGTCAGATAATTGCTGTATAATCAAGGCAGACTTCATGCTGTTTCCATGACTGACTTCATCTTTCACAAGAGATAGCGTATTATACAAAAAATGTGGATTGATTTGACTTTCCAGACTTTCCAGTTGTGCCTGCTTTTTCATCAGATCCGCTTGAAATTTGTCTCGGATCACCAAGTTCATTCCCTTGACCATGTCATTGAATCCGGTTGCTATTTGCGCCAGTTCATCGGTTCCTTTCACAGGAACATGGATATTCAAGTCGCCTTCCTTAAGTGACTTGAATGCTCGCTGCAGAACTTTCAGGATACGTGTCAGACTGATGGACAAAAAGACGGAAATGGCAAAGATTGCAAAGACAATAATCACCAGAAGCGTGACATTGATGTTCTTGATAAAATGACTTTGTTCATGCAGGACAGAGGTTGGCAGAATGGAAAGCAGCGTCCATCCGGTAATGGATGATTCGATGGAATGCACCTGAAATTCCACATCCTGCACATGCACTTTTATGAAATCAGGTCCGGACTGGCCCAATTGCCCATACACAGCACGCATGGCTTCCTGTTTGTCATCTTTGTTGAGGTAAATGATTCTGCCCGTATTATCAAATACCGAAATGGTGTTATCAGACTCTAGTTCAAATCCACGTATGTCATTCCAGAAAACATCGGCCTCGACTTCAAAGATGATCACACCCAAAACGCTTTGGTTGTCTTGGCTTTTTATGGCTCTGCTCAAGGAGATGGTCTCGGCATTTGCAGTTCCTGCGCCGGCGCTGACATAGTCCCGTATATGGGGGCCACGAAAATAGGGCGAACCCTTCAACTCAATGGCTGCTGTCAGCCAGGAAGCTTCTTTGAAGGATGCGCTGCTTGCAACGATCGAACGCGAATCGAGGTGGTATTTTACATTGCCATCCACATCAATCAAGGTGATGCCATTGATGTTTTTGTTTCCTTGAACGATGCTGAGTGCATAACTGTTGATGCGGGCGTATACCTCGAAATACTTGTCTGAATATTGATAGGCTGGTTCTTTTAGCGCGTATTGCACATTCTCAAGAAGATAGTAGGTTGAGTTTGATTGTGACAGCAGGATATCCAACTTTCGGTCAATCGCTTCAATGAGCTGATGATTCAGGGACACCTGATACGCAATAAAATTCTTTTCGATCACTTTTGAAGACTCGGAGTAGGAGATGAGACTAAAAGCAATAACCGGTATCGTAATCGTAACCACATATAATAAAAACAGCTTGATGCTCAAGCTGCTTTTGGCCAAATGGAGCAGACGTTTGAATACGCTTGCGAGGAACATGCGGTTCTCCTTGAATGAATTATGCACTTATGCTAATTCATGCGATCAAAAATGTCAAGAAATTGTACCATACGTCAAATTAATAGAACTTGTTGAGTTCCCATAGAGGAAGTAGAGTGACATTGTTAGCTAACGACACAGAACATGATGTAGATGCCGGTGATTCCAAACGAGATCAGAGGAGGATGAATACTTTGAAAAAGAAAATCTGTCTTGTATTGACCATTCTGCTTGTCGTGTCGATGTTCACGGCCTGCGGGACCAGTACCCCTGCTGCAACGGCTACCCCTGCCGCCGAATCAACGGCTGCCGAAACAAAGACTGCCGAAACTACTGCCGCTACCGCTGAAGCCAGCGCGCCGCCCGCTGATAAAAACGCAGAAGAGTTTACAATCAGTGTTTCCGGCTGGTTTCTCGGCGATCTGACCGATGAGAAGAATCCACAAAAAAAATACACCGATTATGCCATTTCCAAGTACAAGGAAATCTATCCGAATGCAACCGTGCAAGTCAACAATTTGGCTGGCGAAAAATATTTGGATGTCATCAAGGCAAAAATGGCATCCGCTACCGCTGACGAAGTCGTTTTCCATCAAGCCAACCTGCTCTTTTCAAAGGCGGGTTATCTGGAAGATCTTTCTGGATTTGATTTCGTTCAAAATGTTCAGGAAGCAGCAAAACCGTCTGTTACCTATCAAGGCAAGTATTTCAGCGCACCCCAGACCATGCAGACGTTTGGTATGTTTTACAATAAGAAGATCTTTGAAGACAACGGTATCGCGGTTCCAGCAAACTGGACTGAGTTTTTAGCGGTATGCGAGAAACTGAAAACCGCCGGTGTTGTTCCATTGGGTTCCGGATATAAGGATGCATGGGTCATCAATGCTACCTTCAACAATGTATTCATACCCAATTTCATATTGGCAGACAATCCAAACTTCCTTGTAGATCTGTATAATCGAAAAGTGAAGATGAATAGCCCGGAAATGAAAAATGTCATCACTAAATTTGTTGAGTTGATTGAAAAGGGCTACTATCCAAAAGGCTTGTTCAGTACAGACTGGATGGCATCCGGTGCCGAATTCGGACATGGCAAGACGGCCATGTTGATTCAAGGCGCATGGCTGCCAGGCATGTTGGATTCTGAAGCTACCTTTATGGGAGAAGGTGCAATTGGCTCCGCGAACTGTGGTTATGTACCTTTCGCCGGAGAAAGCGGAAAGCCTGTAGTTTCATTGGGAACAGACCATTTGCTTTCCATCAACGCACAAGCACCGGACAAACAAAGAGCAAAAGACCTCTTTCTAGCACTATTATCAGAAGAAGCGCTTCAATTCGCATGTTCAGATCTGGCTTTCCCTGGAATAAAGTCTAAAGTGACGCACACATTACCTGCCTATACGGATATTCAAAATGCATTGGACAAGCATACATCATCCGTTGCTGGAAATTCATTCATGCCGGAAAGCGTTTCAAATGAACTGATAGCTGTTGTTCAAAAAGCGATGGCTGGCCAAGGCATTAAAGATGCAGATTTGGATGCTTTGGACAAGCTGTATGATCAGGATATTGGGATGGCAGTAGCCCCATAAAGGACATTTTCCAAGACCTAAATCAATGATGTGAGATGATGGGCTGTAGAATAGCTGCAGCCCATCATTTCTACGAAGGATTCCTATTTGCGAGGTAAAACAAACAATGGGTTTTGAAAAAAAACTATCACTGCAGCGATTGCTCATGATTGTCCCGGCATTCGTCTTATTTACGGTATTTGTCATCTATCCCTTTGCATCTGGATTGTATTATTCATTGACCAACTGGGACGGAATCACCGTGACGAAGTTTATCGGACTCGACAACTATCTCCGATTGGCTCAGGACAGGGTGTTTATCAAAGCGGCAATGAACACGTTTTTGGTATGCGGTGTGGGCATATTGATCGGGAATCCTATTGCGATTCTGTTAGCCGTGCTGCTGAATCAAAACTTGAAATTCAAAGGCGTGTTGCGGTCCGCCTTCTATATTCCCAATGTCATGAGCATGATGGCGGTATCCGTTTTGTGGACATTAATCCTCCGATATGAAGGGTTGTTTAATGCTTTGATGGATATACTGGGATTGGGCAACCTGAAAAAAGATTGGATCGGGGACTTCAATACCGTCATGCCATCAATC
>JFJP01018854.1_pt1 | contig 11400 bp, 6 predicted proteins | sample 431651 | NCBI WGS metagenome assembly JFJP01 (sample SAMN02602958, study PRJNA72255) | Microbial mat metagenome, whole genome shotgun sequencing project. | biome: fresh water; feature: sink hole; material: water; isolation source: purple microbial (photo- and chemosynthetic) mats found in... | reverse complement strand
GAAGGCGGCGCAGGCATCGAGAAGAACCTCTATGTCGGCGGTGCGCTCGGGATAACCAACAACCTCACCGTTGGCGGGACTGCAGGAATTACCGGCATCACGACGCTGTCGGCAACGACAGCATCGACCGACAAGGACACCGGCGCACTGGTTGTCGAGGGCGGCGTGGGTGTCGAAGGCGCGATCAATGCCGGCGGCGCGATTGCCGCCACCGGGAACCTGACGGCAGGGGGCAACATCACCGCCACAGGCAACCTGATCGCCAACGGCAACACCACCCTGGGTAATGCGGGCACCGACACGATCACCTTTACGGCCAAGGCGGCCAGTGATCTGAACATGGACACCACCTACAAGGTCACCGGCCTGGCGACCCCGTCGGCGGCAACGGATGCAGCCACCAAGGGATACGTTGACAGCGCCATCAACGGGCTCTCGTGGAAGACGGCGGTCAAGGCGGCCTCCACGGCGAACGGAACCTTGGCTACGGCCTTTGCCAACGGCCAGACTATCGACGGCGTCGCCCTGACGACCGGCGACCGGATCCTGATCAAGGCCCAGACCGCCGTGACCGTGAACGGCATCTACGTCGTCCAGGCCAGCGGTGCGCCAGTGCGTGCGGAAGACATGAACCTGACCGCGGAACTGGCAGGGGCTGCCGTCTTCGTGACGCACGGCACAGCCAATGCAGGATCCGCATGGGTATGTACCACGCCGGCGGCGGCCATTGGATCGGACGATATCACGTTCGCCCAGTTCGCCTCGCCGGGAACCTATACAGCGGGTGATGGCATCACGCTGACCGGATTGTCGATCGCGGCGAATCCGACCGCCTTTACCGGCACCGGCCTTGAAGTCAACGGCGGCGATATCCGTATCGCGGCAGCCGCGGCTGGCGATGGATTGACCGGTGGCGCCGGCAGTGCGCTGGCGGTTAACACAACCGTCGTCCGTACCACCGGTGACCAGACCCTTGCTGGCGTCAAGACGTTCAGCTCCTCGCCGGTCGTGCCCACGCCGACCACGGACAGTATGTCGATGACAAGCTGACCAGTTCGGTGGCAAACGGTGCAGCAGCGAGCCAGACCCTGCGCTGGACCGGCACCGCCTGGACCAACACTGCGGGAATGACAGTGGATGCCACCTCGAATGTGGTTGTCTACGGCTCTACAGACGCAACTGACAAGAATACTGGCGCACTGATCGTCGACGGTGGCGCGGGCATTGAAAAGAACCTGTTTGTCGGCGGCGCCCTCGGGGTAACCAACAACCTCACCGTCGGCGGCACCGCAGGAATAAGCGGCATCACAACGCTGTCGGCAACGACCGCGTCGACCGACAAGGACACGGGGGCCTTAGTCGTTCAAGGCGGCGCAGGCATCGAGGGTGCCGTCAATGCAGGCGGCAATATCGCGACACTCGGAGACCTCTCGGCACAGGGCAACACCACCCTTGGCAACAGCATCGCGGCCGACACGGTCACCATCACGGCCAAGACCACACTCGCTGGCGGTATCGTCATGACGCAGTCCGCCGTGCTTGACATTGTCGCAGGAACCGGCATTACCGCCACCCACATCCAGCAGCCCTACCTGCGCGTCCGCGGCGATGGCGGTCCGATCGACCTCACAGTCAACCCGCAGATTGCAGCCGGCACCACCGGACAGATCCTGACACTGCAGGGAACGTCGGACACCAACACGTTGAAATTCGATGATGGCACAGGGCTGTCGCTGAACAGCGGGGTCTCGTTCTCGCTCAAGAACGGCAACCTGATCCAGTTCATCTACGACGGTAGTGTCTGGCGTGAGATGTTCCGCAGCGTTCCTGCCCCGCTATAATCAAGGCGTATTATGACCAGAGCTAACATCAAACAGCGATTCCTGCCGACCATCGTGGCGGCAGGGATCATCCTGCTAAAGGCCAACGCCTCGGTGGAGGACGGGCTGGGGACCAATCACGTGCGTATCCTGCGGGCGAATTCCCTGCAGATCGCCACCGAGATATGGACCAACCTCCCTCCCCGGATACAGACGGAGGGCGGCGGTCCCGTGGATTTCCGGACCTATTCCAACACGGTATTCTGGACGCCGCTGGTCTACACCAACGGCCAACTGAAAACCGCCAGGGTGCAAACGGACGAGGGGACGGCCGACGTCAACATCGTCCGTTCCAAATGGAACGATGCCTGGGGCACCTATACCGTCGTCGGATCCTTCCAGGCCAGCAGTACCGGAACGGCCTCCACCACGTGGTCATCCTCCTGGCTCAGCAACGGCTACCGGATCGGCATCGTTGCCACCAACTTCTCAACGGGGACCAACTTGTGGTGGTCCGTGGAATATACCCAATAGCGAACACCTAGGCAGGCGTGAATAATGCGAACAATACCCATGCTGGCGGTAATGCTCCTGTGCACCGGACGCCTCGCGTCCGGACAGGTGCATTACGTCTCGCACTGGGGATCGCACACCGCGCCGTACAGCACCTGGGAGACGGCCGCGACCAACCTGGCGGCCGCGATCAGCGCAGCGCCGAATAACGCCGTCATCTGGGTCACCAACGGGGTCTACCGCACCGGTTCCCTCGTGGCGGGTGGGTATAATGCGCGCGTTAGTATAACCCGCCCGTTGACGCTGCGCAGTGTCAACGGCTACAGCAATACCGTCATCGAGGGGGCCTTCCACACGACCGCCACCAACCTCGGGGCAAACGCCGTCCGTGCACTCTACATGACCAACGGCATCCTGGACGGGTTCACCCTGCGGCGCGGCGCCACGGCCGCCACGGGCTCCGTGTCCGCCACCTCTGGAGGAGGGCTGTACGCAGGCGGCGGCACCCAGATGAACATCCGTGTCGCCGGCAACATCGGCTACACGGCAGGCGGTGCCTGGCTGGACGCCTGCACCGTCAGCAATGGTCTTTTCACCTACAACCAGACGGAAACCGAATCAACGGTAAAGATCAACAGCCACGTCCTGCTGACGGATTGCCTCATCAACAATGGCGGCATGTCCGCCCCGGATATTCGCATTCTCGGCACCAATGCCGCAGAACTGGTCAACGGGGCCTTCACGCAGGATGCTGGCAGCGGTACCGACTTCGGTCAGGCGCATGTCCTGACCGGGGCATTCACGCGCACGTTCGGCATCACCAATCAAGGCAATAATCCCCTGGTGGTCAGCGGCTGGTCCATGCAGGGCGGGAATACCGGCGACTGGCAGGTGCTGTCCTTTCCCGCGGCACCGCTTGCCGCCGGCACCGCCGGAACCCTCGAGGTCGAGTTCCATCCCCGATCCATCGGACCGCGCCGTTCATTGCTCTTTGTCGCCAGCAACGATCCTGACGATGATCCGTATGCGCTATGGCTATCCGGCGAGGGCGTCCAAGCCTCGATGCTGGCGCTGGCGACGAATGGCTATACGGTCATCACGAATGAATCGGTCAACCCGCTGATCGCCCAGGGCACCGATTTCGGCGATGTCCGCCTCACCAGCGGCGACACCATGCAGCACGCCTACATCATCACAAACAATGGCACCGCAATCCTCAACATCAGCGCCATCACCACGACCAACCTGGACGCTGGTGATTTCGCGGTATCGGACCCATCCGCCTTCCCGCTTTCGGTCGAGCCCGGCAACATCGCGACCACCCGGGTGGTCTTCGCCCCGCAGGCACTCGGCTATCGAGCGACCCTGCTGCGTTTCGACAGCGATGCCGTCAACGATCCCTATCGCTTTGCCGTCCTGGGCCGGGGCGTGGAGCCGGAGATGCAGGTCACGGGCCTCGATGATCTCCGGATTGCCAACAATGACATGACACCGGATCTGGCGGACGGCACCGACTTCGGCCTCTGCGTAACCGAAGCGTTGACCCAAACCTTCACCATCACCAACGCAGGCACCTACGCGCTAACCCTGACCGGCACCCCCTATGTCGTCATCGGCGGGACCAACCCCGAGGATTTCATCGTGACCCGCCAGCCCGCCGCCGCCACGCTCGCCACCGGCGGGACGCTGGACTTCGAGATCAGCTTCTTCCCGAGCATGGCCACCACCCGCACCGCCCGGGTGTCAATCTACAGCGACGACATCTACAACACCAATGCCATCTACCAATTCGCCATCCGTGGCGATTGTTCAATCTCCAACCTCTTTGTCAATATCCAGGCCACCCTGCGTCGCGTCGGCTCATCCGCCATCGAGTGGGGCGACTTCAATAACGACGGACTGCCCGACTTGACGGTGCTCGGATTCGATGGTACGAACCGGTACTCGGACATTTACCAGAACCTGGGCATGGGCCGATTCACCAACATCAATGCCAACCTGCCCGGACTCCAATCCGGCGGCGTTGCCTGGGGCGATTACAACAACGACGGCTGGCTTGACCTGGCACTGTGCGGCATCTCCTCGAACGGGGTCCTGACCGCCATCTTCCGTAACCACGGTGACGGAACCTTCGCCAACATCAACGCCACCCTGCAAGGGGCCTACACCGGCGGCCTGATCTGGGGCGACTACGACAACGACGGCGATCTGGATCTGTTCATATCAGGCAGCACCCAGTCCTCCATGGTGAGCAGGATTTACCGCAACAACGGCAATGACGAGTTCGAGGCGATGTCCTTCAACCTGCTGCCGGTCCGGGACGGACGTGCAGCATGGATCGACGTCGACAAGGACGGGTGGCTCGACCTCATGCTCACCGGCAATGATAATACCACCCCGGTTACACGCCTCTACAGGAACACGAGCGGTACCTTCACCAACCAACCGATCGGGGCGGTGGCGGGGGTCAACCTTGGCGGACTGGCCGTCGGCGACCTGAACACCGATGGTATGCTGGATATCGCCCTGACGGGCTATGATGCCAACGGTCTCGCCAGCACGGTCTACCAGTACAGTGGCGGCACTGGACTGTTCAGCATTGCCAGCAGCGTGATTGAGCCGCTTTGGCTCGGCGATTGCAAATGGGGCGACATGAACAACGATGGCCGCTACGACCTGATCGCCTCGGGGGCGGGGGCACTTGATCAACGCAAGGTCCAGATCTACACCAATGCCGCCGGGGTGCTCAGTGCGATGCCAGCCAACCTGCCCGGATTGCGAGGCTCAGCCATGACGGTTGGAGATATGGACCATGACGGCGATCTGGACATCGCCCTCGCCGGGCTGTCCACCAACGGCTACGTCACCGCCCTGTACCGCAATCTGGCCATATCGTCCAACCAGGCACCCCTGACCGCACCCGCCGGGCTATCGGCCGTGCTGACCAACGGTAACGAGGTCATCCTGAGCTGGGATCCGGCGGCCGACGAAAAGACCCCTGCCAACGGGCTTTCCTACAATCTGTATGTGGGTACAACCAACAACCCCATCGCCATCATGAGCCCCCATGCCGACCTGACAACCGGCCAGCGGCGACTCTCTGGAATGGGCAACACCCAGTTGCGCCGTCAATGGACCGTGCGCAACCTACCCGCTGGAGAAACCATCGTCTGGGGCGTCCAGGCCATCGACAGCGGCTATGCGGGCAGCCAATTCACCGCCGGTGCCCAGTTTGATGTCCCGAACCTGCCCGACTTTGTCATCAGCGACATACAAATCAGGCTCGTGCCGTTCCTGGCCTCCGTCGAAGTCAGCAACATCGGAACAACCACCGGGAGTGCCGGTTTGCTCTCCGTCTGGCTGAACCGTGCGGCATACGCCCCGAGCGGGGCTTCTGGAGACCTCTCGCAGGTCGTCGGTTCGATCGCCCCGGGGGCAAGCGAAATCATTGAATTCACCGCTTTCTCGCTGCCAACGAACATGGTCACCAACACCTTCCGTGCCTATATCAACAGCGATTCGGCCATCGAGGAAATCATGCTGGAGAACAACCAGGCGACCAACCGCTACATTCATCGGATCTACGAGCCGTTCTGGATCCAGGCCGTCGCCATGACCAATAATGTCTACCTGCGCTGGATCAACCCAACCAATATCGGCATGTCTGCCACACAGGTGAAACTGCATCACAGCACCGTGAACTACCCGGCCACAACACTAGACGGAACGGAGGTCTATCAGGGCAGTGCCCAGGTCTTCAACCATACCGGCCTGACGCCGAATGTTCCCAGCTTCTACACCATCTGGGTTACCCATGACGGAACCAACTGGCTGGCTCCGCCTCCCTAGGCAATAAGGAAAACGAAGCATGCGCAAGCCTAACTATGTACTGCCGTTCCTGCTGCTGGCCACCCTCCTAGGGATGGCCTGGCTCGCCGTACGCACAGCAAGCCGCCTCAGCGCCCCGGAACCACTCAGCCCGCCGGTTGTAGCGAAGCCATCGACACCCGACGCACGACACCCGACGCCCGGCGATCCCCTCGCCCATCAACCCTCACCCCCCGAGCCTCGACCCTCGACCCTTGATCCTTTACCCCTTCCCCCGCCCGACACCTCGACGCCCGACGCCCGAGGCCCGACGCCCGGCCCAATTAGCGAGGCATCCTTGCCCCCCACCTCAACACTCACACTCTCCGCCGAAGCCTTGCCAGATGATCCGGCACCCTATATGGATCGGTACCCGGCAGCGTCCATCCAGGTGGTCAAGATGACACCCCTTCCAGCGCTTCTCGGGGCGTCGCCGTCCGGCAATTATATCCGACAACTGGTCATTCCGCTGCCCGGCGGACGCACGGTTGCCGTGCGCATCACGAATCACCGCGTAATTGCCAAAGGTCGCGGCGTATTCACCGGCCATGTCGAGGGGCTGCCCCTGAGCGAAGTGATCCTCAGCTACTACCAGGATGCCATCACGGCCAACATCATCCTGCCTGGCGATGGCCACTATGCCATCGCCACAGAGGGCAAAATCCAGTTGCTTATCGAGGTCGATCCTGACAAGATCCTGCCCGGTGCGGATCCGATTATTCCACCCATTCAACCCATCGATGAGACCGGCCAGACAGGAGGCAACACACCGTGAAAACCATGAATCATCATCCAAGACCATGGCAGGTTCCCCTACCGTTGCTACTGGCTACCGTGGTGGCATGGACGGGCACGGCAGTTCGCGCGGCTGACGATCCCTTACCCCCGAACGGCTTGCTCGTTCCAACAGCGGAATCCAAGGCCCGCTTTGCAGAACTAACGCAGGAGGTCGTCTATGTCCGGCGCAACATCCTCGGATGGCAGCGGCTGCTGACCCGTATGGGCGATCCCACGGGGATGGCGCTTGACATCGACATTGCCAGCCTCGGTGAGGAGTTCGTAACCCAGGGCAACGTTCCACCCGCGTATCCCCTGATGGGCGATACCAACGATCCGCCGCCGCAAACCGTGGCGGCGGTGGATAACAGCGTGCTGGATGCCTTCCCGCCCATCCGGAACCAGGGTAGCCAGGGATCGTGTTCGGCCTTTTCATCAACATACTATCAAATGACACACAATACCGCCCTGGCACGGGGCTGGAATGCAAAGACAGGCGGGGATACCTTTCGATTCTCGCCGAAATGGACCTACAACATGATCAACGGCGGTTCCGATAGCGGTAGCTACATTGCCGATGCCATGGCGGTGGCGGCGGATCATGGAGCGGCACTGTGGTCAGCCTATCCTTACACCGGCAGCACGGGTGATGCAACCCCCTGGTGCCTCGACTCAAATATCTGGCAGAATGCCATTTCCTACCGGATGCAGGCGCATTACACCATTTCAAGCATCCATACCCCAACGGGATTGAGCAACCTGAAAATCGCCCTCGACAACGGGTATGTGGCAGGCTTCGATTCGTATAGCCCGTGGGGCTACAACGGGTGGATCCAGGGAGCGGTTTCCAATGATCCCGGGACAACCAACGATACCCCCTACATCGGGCAGCAGATCTGCACGCATGTCGTATCCCTGGACTGGGGTCATGCCATGACGATCGTCGGTTATAATGACGATATTTGGTGCGACCTCAACACCAACGGGGTTGTCGATGCCGGGGAGAAAGGAGCACTGAAGATCGCCAACTCGTGGGGCACCGGATGGGGCAACGGAGGATACGCCTGGATGGCCTATGATGCGCTCCAGAATGAGACCGCGGTCACGAACGGCCCCGCCCCGGGGAATCGCGTCTACGCCATCGGATACGGGAATTATGCCAGCAACAGTCGCGTGTATGTATCGACGGCTCGGTCATCGTATACCCCGACGCGTATCGGTCGCTTCACCGTCCGCCACCCCAAACGGTCTCAGATGATCATGCGGGTAGGCAAGGGAGCCGCCGGATCGGCGGTTCCATCCCAGACCTGGACTGGGGCTGCGCTTAGTGCGGACGGCGGATCGCTGGCGTTCAATGGCACAACAGGCAGTGCCGTAACAGCGACGTTTGCCCTTGACTTCTCGGGGGTAACTCCAGATCGGGGGTACCAGTATTTTATCGCCATGCAGGATACCCTGGCGGATGACCAAAACGGCGAACTGATCGACTTTGCCCTGATCGACAACCCCAGCCAGACCATCCAGTACGTGAACCGGGCGACGGATCCGGGGGCATTCAGTCCCTCGACAGGAGTCGCCAGTGGAATCACCGCGTATGCGAGCATCGCGTTGCCGCTCGGGCTGGGCGAGCTGACCGACGTCACGCCGGCATCTGGATTGAAAGCCGGTGGCTACACGGTCACACTGCGTGGCACGGCCCTCGGAAACGGGACGGACGTTACGAATATCACGTTAGGCGCGATCAGTGCCCAGTCCATCGTGAGCCAGAGCGCCACGCAGGTGGTCATCGTGGCAGGCACTGCCGCCACCGCTGGCGTCGGGAATGTGCGTGTATTCTCCTCCAGCCAAGGGATCGCCGAACAACCCGACGGATTCACTTACACCGACAACGGGAAGCTACCTCAAGTCATTGCGTTTCCCCCGCAGCCAACACGTCGGACATCAGACACGGTGATGCTTCTGGCCACGGCATCATCGGGACTTCCGATAAGTTTCAGTGTCGCCAGCGGGCCAGCCTTGATCACTGGGGGAACCTACCTCTCGTTCAACGGGGTCGGAAACGTATCGATCACCGCCGTGCAGGCCGGCAATGAGGAATACGATCCGGCACCGCAGGTCACCCGCACCTTCCTGGTGCTGGGCAACACGCCATTCAAAGTCCAAGCGATCGCCCTGACCAACAACGTTGTGTTGAGGTGGACAGATCCAATGGCATCCGGGATCAGCAATCGCACCGTCCACGTCCGCAGTTCAACCGCTGGTTATCCGCTGACCGCCGCATCCGGCGCATTTATGTACACCGGTACGAACAGCCTGTACACGCACACGAACCTGACGCCTTACCAGACCTATTACTACAGCATATTTGTCAGCCAGAATGGCTCGACGTTCATCGTGCCGAACACCATACCACCCGCTGGTGATCCGATCATTACGTCCATCGACGACATCGGACAGACAGGAGAAAACGAACCATGAAAGCCCTGTACGCCCTTTTGATGCTAGCCGCGTTTGGCCTGTCCAACCTGCAGGCCCAGACCACCCAGATCGACCTGCTCGTCGTGTACACCGCCGAGGCCCGTACGGCGGCAGGCGGCGAAGCCAGCCTGATTTCAAAGCTCGACGCGGCCATGGAGCAGGCCAACCTCTCCTTGTCCAACAGCTTGACCGAGACCCAACTGCGGCTCGTCCATGCCGCCGAGATTGCCTACACGGAAAGTGCTAGCATGAGCACGAACCTCGAACGGCTGCAAAGCACAAGCGATGGCTCCATGGACGACGTGCATACCCTGCGATCAACCTACGGGGCCGATCTGGTCGTACTGCTGACCGGTCGGACCGATACCGGAGATATTGCCGGGGTGGGTTACCTCATGACTTCGGTCTCGTCCGCCTTCGCCCCCTGGGCGTTTGCGGTCGTGCGCCAGGATCAGGCAACCTACCATTCCTTTATCCACGAGATCGGCCACAATCTCGGCGGACACCACGCCCTGCCACAAGTCGGCACTGCCTACGGTGCCTACCCCTACTCGCGCGGGCACCGCTTCACCGCCGAAGGCACCGAATACCGTACCGTCATGGCCTACGCCCCCGGTACGCGGATCAGCTACTTCTCAAACCCGGATATCTCTTACCTCGGCACACCCACCGGACTCACCAACGCCAACAACGTTCCGCAATGCGATCATGGGATCATTCTCGCTGAAGGCAATCGCCCTCGACAACTGCGTGATGCTGCGCTGGCCATCGCCCGACAGTATCGGCTACGGCAACAACACCACCCTGATCCGCTTCAGCACAACCACCTATCCGTCCGTCACCAACGAGGGAACGCTCGCCTACCTGGGAACCAACAACGTCTACCTGCACACCAACGTCACCCCCGGAGCAACCCACTTCTATACCGCCTGGGTTTCCAACGATGGGCAGACCTTCGTCGCCCCGGCCAGTTTCACCGTCACCGAATCCACGGGCAAATAGCCGATCGGCGATCAGGCGATCGCGATCATGGCCTTGAGCGCCTGCAAGCGGGCCTGGATCTCGTCCTTGCGGAGCGTCTCAAGTCGTCCCAGACTGAAGGCTTCGACCCCGAAGGAAGCCACCACACTGCCATGCAGCAGGGCTTTGCAGACCGACTTGTCGTCGATCACCGGCTGCTGCGACAAGCACCCCAGGAAACCGCCGGCAAAGGTATCCCCTGCCCCGGTCGGATCCACGACGTTATCCACTGGGAACGCCGGGATCAGATACATCCCCTGGCGGGTCACCAGCATCGCGCCATGCTCACCCTTCTTGATGACCACATACGAGGGGCCCATCGACAGAATCTTGCGCGCACAGGCCGTCAGGTTATGCGCGTTGGTCAGCAACCGGGCCTCGCCATCATTCAACGTCAGCATATCCACGCGGCGAATGACCTTCAGAAGCGGCTCCTTGGCGATATTGATCCACAGATCCATCGTGTCGGCAATCACAAAGCGGGGGGACTGGATTTGATCGAGTACATGCAATTGCAATTCCGGGGAGATATTGCCGAGCAATAGATAGGGGGCCGTGCGGTAGGCCGCCGGCAATTCCGGCATGAAATCGGCAAAATCGGCAAACACGTTCAGGCAGGTCGAGAGCGTGCGACGGTTGATCATGTCGTCCTCATACACCCCGCTCCAACGGAAGGTCTGCCCCTGCTGGATAGTCAGACCCTCGGTATCAATCCCCAGGCGCTTGAACAGGTCCAGATGCGCCTTCGGGAAATCCGTGCCGGCCACCCCGACCATCCCCGTCCGGGCAAAGAACGCCGATGCCGCACAGGCATAGCTGACCGAACCGCCCAAGATATCCTCCTTGCGGTCGAACTTCGTCTCGATCGTATCCAGTCCCAGCGAGCCCACCACCACCACATCCATCGTAGTCATTGTCATGATTC
>JFJP01040354.1_pt1 | contig 11401 bp, 12 predicted proteins | sample 431651 | NCBI WGS metagenome assembly JFJP01 (sample SAMN02602958, study PRJNA72255) | Microbial mat metagenome, whole genome shotgun sequencing project. | biome: fresh water; feature: sink hole; material: water; isolation source: purple microbial (photo- and chemosynthetic) mats found in... | reverse complement strand
AAGATGGTAACATTGCCCTTGCGCTGTTGGGTTGAATATTTTTGTGCTATCACAGACATCACAGACTTCAATATATTGGTATTAAAACCGCCACAAAGTCCTCTATCAGATGTTACCGCTACTATTAAAACATTATTTACAGGTCTTTCTTGGGCAAATGCTCCTAAGCTACCGCCTTCAGAAGTAGCTAATACATTGGACAAAATCTGACCCAAACGCTTTGAATAAGGGCGCATTTGAATGCTCTTATCTTGGGCTTTGCGCAATTTTGCCGCAGCTACCATTTTCATTGCCTTGGTAATCTGTTGTGTCGATTTGACAGAATTAATCCTATTTCTTACTTCTTTTAAACTTGCCATTATTGAAGTAGTTTTTTAAATATCTTGTATATGAATGAGTTACGAATAATCTTTATAAATCAATCGCAAGTATAGTTAATTATTTGGAGAAAAATAAATGCTTTGTAGGAAAATTTCATATTTCCATGCTATTCTACCGAAACAACCTTTACACTTGTGCCGACACGTATCTGTAAGATGCCCGAAGTAATGACAGTATCTCCTATGTTCAAACCGTCCAAAATTTGTATTTTAGAGGCTGTGCGTGTGCCCGTTGTTACATTTACGCTTTCTGTTTTGCCTCCTTTGATTATAAAAACCTTCATTTGATTTAGTTCAGGAATCAAGGCTCCCGAAGGTATCAAATTTGCTTTTTCAATCCTTTGAAGCACGATATTAATATTTGCAAAAGCACCCGGTAAGATGGCATTGTCATTATTATTTGAAATGGCTCTTACTTGAATAGTGCGTGTTGAGGCATCAATTTTGGGCTCCACCGCATAGACAACGCCCTCATATTGCTTTTCATTTCCTGCAACAGTAAAATTTACTTTTGTGCCTTTTTTAATCATGCCCATATACTTTTCGGGAACGGCAAAATTAATTTTTACAATGCTAATATCTATCAAATCAGCTACTTTCGCTGCCGGATTTACGTAGCTTCCTTCACTTACATAGCGCAAACCTATCCGCCCGCTAAAAGGTGCGACTAACTTAGTTTGGTCTATTCGTGATTTAATGGCATCTATTTGAGCAATTTGCCTATTCAAATCTGCGTTGAGCAACTCAAATTCTTCATCGCTAATGCCATCTCGTTCTTTGAGTTTTTCATTTCTTGCTTTTTTCTTTTCCAAAAATTCCTTTTGAATAATTGCTTGGCGTAACTGTGCTTGCAGTTCGGCATCATTTAGGGTAAGCAATAGCTGCCCTTTGCTTACATTTGTGCCCTCTTCAAAAAATATTTTTGTGATTTTTCCCGCCGTTTCGCAAGCAAGAGCAACCTCCTCATTCGAAGCAATAGAACCGACAGCAGTAATCTTATCTTCTAAAACCTCCTCCTTTACTATATAAACATTGACAGGTTGCGGTGCATTTTTTTGTGCATTGCTCGCCTCTTTGGATTTCTCCTCTGCCTTTGTGTCTTGCGAAGAAAACCAGCCCGCTTGGTAGCCAAAGCCACCAATAAAAACCAAACCGATAATAATAATGGCTATAATACGTATGTTTTTTTTCATATCTATTTTTAAAAATTTCAAAAAAAGGTAATTTTTGGGTAAGTATGTGAGTCGATATGGTTCTAAAACAGCACAAAGTTAATTTTTATCTTTGATTTTTGCTTTTTTATTTGCTTAAATTTATTGAGGGCGGGCATAAGTTGGTGTAAATTGGACTTGCAAGATACTATTATTAAAGATGAATACTATTTCGAAAGAAGTATTGAATACGTAAAATGATAAATTTCTCAAAACCAACTTCCAAGAATTAGTTTTGAGAAATTTTTTGAATTTAATTAGGTTACTCAAATAATGAATATAGCAGTAGATACTACTTGCTAAATTAATTTGACGATTTTAATGTGAGATAGGTTTCAACAGTTGCCTTTAACTGGTCTGTAAAATTATAAATATCATCTAAATTTTGAATCTCGTTTTTGGTTTCCTTTTTGGCTACATCAAATGTAGAAATAAATTTTTTGTTAGTATTAAAATGCAGGCGACAGATAGCTTTACGATTATTGTCATCGAGAATTATTGCAAAATATGTTTGTGCATCTCTATAAGTTATTCTATTTGAAGGTATTATCGTTCTTAGAATAGATTTTACAATAAAAAAGGCTTCGAGTTCTTCAGGAGTTGTTTCTACATTTTTTTCCTTATTTTCCTCAGTTGTGTTATTATCAATTTTTGTGTCTGTCGGAATAGCAACTATCATAGTTTCATTGTCTATTGCTGATTTTAGTCTTTCAGTAATAATGTCACTAATGTAGTGGCTAATAGATTTTTTCACAAGGTCTGAAAACTGAAATAAGACATTAGAGGTGATTTTTTTAGTATAAACCTTTGAGGCAAAAAACTTAACGAATTCTTCGCTTGGTGCTTTTAACTCCGTACTTAAAATCGCTTTAATTTCTCCTGTATATTTCATTTCACTTGCAGAACTCAAAATATTTGTAACATCAAAATAGGATTTGTGAAATTTTTTGAGTTCTTCTATTTGTTGTTCTCTAATATCATGAATATCAAATTCAAGAAATGGCTTTTCATCCATAATATTAGGCTCTACAAGGTCAGTATAAAATCTGTATTTTATACCATTCGTCAAAATTCCAAATCTTGTTTTTGTTACATGAAAATAGCGAATAAGCTGATTATCATGTAAATCTAATTTTTGTGCCCAATGCTTGCACTCAATCAAGACAATAGGATTACCGTCTCTAAAAATGGCATAATCTACTTTCTCACCTTTTTTCAATCCTATATCAGCCGTAAATTCAGGCACAACTTCGGTTGGATTGAATACATCATATCCTAATGTTTGAATGAAAGGCATGATAAAAGCATTTTTTGTTGCTTCCTCAGTGGCAATTTGGTCTTTTAGTTTGGCAATTCTATCGCCTAACTGTTTAATATAGTCTTTAAAGTCCATGTTTTGGGTATTGTTTTTTTGATAAATGAAATAAAAATTTGTTTTTTGCGGTAAAAGTTTTATCATATTCACTAATACGCAAAAATATGTAAATATTTATCAAATATTTACCTTTTCCAAACAAAAAGCAAAAATCTATGGGAAGCAACGGATATGGAAATGAAAATGAGGATATTATAGATTTATTGAAGGCGAAAAGCTATCTTAACTCTTTTTTCTCAAATCTAATAACCTTTTCTCCAGTATCAATACAATATATTCTTAGTTTGTCAATCAAATGAGCTAATTTTGCAATCATTTATAGTTCATCATTTATAATTCAAAAGAATATGCCAGGGTCAGAATTGTTTGGTGCTGAAGAGCGCAAAGAAGTAATGGACGTGCTTGAAACAGGAATCATGTTTCGCTATAATCACGACCAGCCACGCAAGGGAATTTGGAAAGCAAGAGAATTTGAAAAAGAATTAGCGGAATTTGTAGGTGCAAAGTACGCCCACGTTGTTTCGAGTGGCTCTACCGCAGTTGCTACCATGATGGCGGCTTGTGGCGTAGGTGCGGGCGATGAAGTGATTGTGCCTGCTTTTACCTACATAGCCACGATTGAGGGCGCACTTTTCAATGGTGCATTGCCTGTTTTTGCAGACGTAGATGATACGCTTTGCCTAAGTCCCGAAGGTATAAAAGCAGCGATTACGCCAAAAACAAAAGCAGTGATGCTCGTGCACATGTGCGGTGCTATGGCTCGCTTAGATGAAATCGTTGCCTTATGCAAAGCGCACAATTTGGTCTTGTTGGAAGATACAGCCCAAGCACTTGGCGCAACTTACAAGGGAAAAGCACTCGGTCTTTACGGTGCAATGGGCACTTATTCCTTTGATTTTTTCAAAATTATTACCGCAGGAGAAGGTGGCGGAATAGTTACGAATGACGAGCAACTCTACAAAAATGCCGATATGTATTCCGACCATGGGCACGACCACATTGGCGACAACAGAGGCATGGAAAATCACCCCGTTCTTGGTTTTAACTACAGAATCAGTGAGTTACACGCTGCTGTAGGCTTGGCACAGCTAAGAAAAATTAATTATTTGCTCGAAACAAATAAAAAGAATAAAAAAGTATTAAAAGATGCTTTGAGTAAATATCCTGAAATTACTTTCCGCTTCTTACCCGACCCAGAAGGCGACTCTGCTACTTTTCTTTCTTTCTTTATGCCTACCGAAGACTTGGCAAGGAAAACAGCAAGCGAGTTTGGCAAGGCAGGAATCGGTGTAAACTATTGGTATGACAATAACTATCACTACATCAGAAATTGGGAACATCTGAAGGAAATGAAAACCTTAGCAAGGATTCCCGTAGAAATATTGGGTAGCCCACAAGATTTGAAAACTTTGCAACTACCTCAATCTGACTTCATTATAGGTCGTTTGGTTTCTGTAGGGATTCGTGTAAGCTGGTCGGCAGAAGACTTGCAAGGTATCATTGATAAGATGGATACGATTTTGAAAGAGGTACTGAGTAAGTAAAATAGTAAAATCCTCAAAGCCAATTCTTGGAAGTTGGTTTTGAGGATTTTTTTCCCATACCTCGTTTGGTGTCCTCACCAAACGAAACCCACCCCACTGTTTGGTGAGGACACCAAACAAGGAAAGGAAAACCAAGAGTGCACCAAAAACTTAGTAAGCCAATTTATTTAGGCTGTAGTCAGAAATTATTTTTCCTTGGTTAAATGTAATTTCTCCTGCTAAAAACTCAAAAGCAATAGGAACTCCTTCGCAGATACCGTCTATAAAATCGGCTTGTGCGCCCTTTATGACCTGAAAAGGCAATTCTCCTTCACTTCCCTCAAAAGTTGCTTTGCTTTTGGCTCGTACAAAGATTTTATGGTCATCAAAATTAATAGTAGTCCCAACTTTTGTATTGGCATAGTTTGGGGCTTTGCTTGGAGCTACCGTAAATGAGTCAAATAGCGTAAGTCGTCCTTCATCTTCTTCGAGCCAAAAGATTTTGTCTTCCAAGTCGTTGATAATGACCGCCCATTCGTCCCAAAATCCTTCTGTATAAGTAAAGCGAATACGCCCGATAACTTCAAAAGACATATCCATGAGTTTTCCCTTCATGCCCATAGAAAATGGGGAGCCATAGTCTGCTAATATCGCTTTTGCTCCTTTTGCCTCCAATTTATCGGCGTTGAGGTAGGAAGTTTGTCCGCAATAAGGGCAAACGACAGATTTAGAAAATATAGAACGAATCTTGATTTCGCCACCGCAAGAAGGGCAAGAAAATGTTTTCATATAATATAATTGAAGAACTTTTTAAAATAAAAGTTGGCTGTGCTCCCACAGCCAACAGTAAAAAGACGCTTTCTTGTCTTTATTTTTTAATGACTAAAACAGGAATCCCCGCATAAGTAGCCAAGTTATTACTTACACTTTTATGGAACAAACTTTCTAAGAAAGTGCGTTTGCGTGGTACTACAGCCACCAAATCTACGCTACTTTCTTTAATGTAGGTTTCCAAGCCCGATTTTGTGCTTTCGCTTTTCACCAATTCAAACTTAATCCTATTATAAGGTGTAAACCAATAGGTGTCTTCCAAAATTTCTTTTTCTAACTTATCAGAAGCAATTAAGTCCTCGCTGGTATTGATGTGCAGGCAGGTTACCTTTGCATCAAAATAGCCGGCAAATTCCAGCAAATCATCAATCACGGGTACGTCGTCTTCTTCGTAATCCATGCCATATAGAATATGTTTTACACCTCTCAACTTGGCTGCTTGGGGCACAGCAAGCACGGGGCATTTAATGTTTTCATCTTCTATAATATTTGCGGTAACTGAGCCAAACAAGAGTCGGTCAAAACCTGTCGCTCCCTTTGTTCCCATTATTATCATTTCAAATTGATGCTCTATCGCTATATTTGCAATATCTTCAGAGGGCAATCCTAATTTGACAATCGTATTAATTTGTAGCTTTCCGCTCCCGTCATCATATACCTCATTTTCATAGTTTTGTACTATTTCTTTCATCTGATCTTCGTACAATTTCTGGTCTTCTTCTATTGCCAAATTGACGTAGGTGGCAAGGGTGCCGTAGTCTGGCGGTGTAGAAAAATAGAAACTATGAAAAACCGTAATCGATGCATTGATTTTTTTGGCGAGTACAATGGCATATTCTAAAGCATTTTTAGAATAGTCGGAAAAGTCCATAGGCACAAGTATATTTCCCATGATGTTTGTTATGTTTGATGTTTGAATATTCAGTATAAATAGTAGCGGTAAAGATATATAATAAATATCGTATTTTTAATAATTTTTTACCAATTAAGAAGGTGATTTTAATCATTTTTTTTTGCAAAAATTAATATTATCTTTGCCATGAGTCATTAATGTGCGGAGCCGAGTCCTTGTGCATTTAACACATCAAAAACAGATAAGAAAATGAAAAAAATTTTAATTCCAACAGATTTTTCTAGTAACGCAGCAAAGGCAGTAAAATTTGCCATGCGTCTTGCGCACAATAGTACTGGAATTCGCCTTGTATTTTTTCATGCCACCGATACGGCTATTCCTACTCGAACGCCGAGTCGTTTGTACTCAGAAATAGTAGAAGAAGACATGGCTGAAGGGCTGGAAAAGCTAAAAAAAGACATTCATCAACATCTGATGGAATTGGACATAAAGCCTGAAGAGATAGATAGTGAGTTGGTGGTGGTGCATGGCGGTTTCAAAGAAAATATCAGAAGTGAGGTCAAAAGACTTGGCATCGATCTAATTATCATGGGCACTCGTGGGGCAAGCGGTTTGCAAAAAGTATTATTTGGAAGTAATACTGTAGATGTCATGGAAATAGCGGATTGCCCTATGTTGGCTATCCCCGATAACTATAAATATCACCCTGTGAAACATATCGCCTACGCAGCAGATTTTTTGACTGTTGAGGAAGGCTTTGAGAATATAGTGAGTTTGGCAAAGATGCTCAATGCGTCTGTAGAAATATTTCATGTGAATTCTATTCTGCCTCGCCGCATAGACCATAAAGCATTCGATAAGGCACATTTTTTGGATAAGCTGAAGAAAAAATTTCATTATGAACCTATTAGCTTAGAATTTGTGGATATGGACGACGAAGCTGTTGATGATGCCATGGAGGGTATTCAGACCTACATTGCCAAAAAACATCCCTCTATCTTAGCAATGGCTACGTATGACCGTATTTGGATTGAAAAACTCATTAATCCAAGTTTCACCAAAGAGATGATGTTCCAAACAGAAATTCCACTTTTTGCATTTAAGAAAACAGGAAGCTAAAATTTGCGATTTTTTTAGTAATTTCTTCTACTAAATCTTCTCTCACTTGCAAAGTAATTTCGCATTGATTATCAAATTTTTGGCTTAGTATTTTAAGTTCATAATCTTTGATAATTTTCATTATCTCATTCATTTGCAGGTAGTCAAAGTGGAAAGTAATAGATTGACTAAGTATTTTTTCTATAATTTTTGATTGGGAAAGCACTTCGGCGGCGGCGGTTTTGTAAGCACTTACAAGCCCGCCTACGCCTAATTTTGTGCCACCAAAATAGCGAACTACTACTACTAAGGCATTAGTTATATTTTTAGACTTTATTTGTCCCAAAATGGGCAATCCTGCCGTTCCGTTTGGCTCACCATCATCATTTGCTCGAAAGTTTTTTTTGTCTTTCCCCAATATATAAGCGTAACAATGGTGCGTGGCATCATAGTATTTTTTTCGGAGTAAGTCTAATTTTTCCTTAATATCTTGCTCATTTTCAACTGGATAAGCAAACGCAATAAACTTACTTCCCTTTTCTTTGAAAAGAGATTCGGCGGGTTGCGATATGGAAAGATATGTGTCCAAAAATAGACTTACTATTGGCTAATTTTATTGAAAATACTCATTTTTGATAAAATCCATTACATCATCTACCATTGCTGGCGAGCCGATAATAAGTGGCGAACGCTGATGAATGTCGTGTGGCTCCAAATCCAAAATACGCACTTTTCCGTTTGTAGCTTTGCCTCCCGCTTGCTCTATCACAAAAGCCAAAGAATTACATTCATAAAGTAGGCGTAGCTTTCCATGAGGAGCTTTGGAAGTGGCAGGATAGAAGAAAATGCCCCCTTTGAGCAAATTACGGTGAAAGTCAGCTACCAAAGAGCCTACATAACGTGCTGTATATTTTTGATTTCTACAGTAAGTCAAATAGGCTTTTGTGCCTTCGGAAAAGTCATTATAATTGCCTTCATTATAGGAGAAAATATTGCCTAACTCTTTGACTTTCATGTCGGGGTAGGAAAGAATAAACTCTCCAATCGTATGGTCATAAGTAAAGCCATTTACGCCGTAGCCTGTAGTATAGGTCAAAATCATAGAACTACCATAGAGAATATACCCCCCGGCTACTTGGTTTGCGCCTTTCTGCATCACGTCTTCTACTGTTGGCGGTGTACCTATCAGAGATTTTCTTCTATAAATAGAAAAAATAGTACCTATCGGAATATTTGCATCAATATTAGAAGAGCCATCAAGGGGATCCATAGCGACTATGTATTTGGCATCATGGTTTCCGGTATCAATCATTTCCTCATCTTCTTCCGAAATAATTGCACAAACTTCCTGCCCTCTCGTCAGAGCTCGAATAAAGCGCACATTAGCGACTACATCCAATTTTTGCTGGTCTTCCCCCTGCACATTGCGCTCGCCTGCCGGACCCTCAATACCTATCAAGCCCGAACCCATGATAGCCTTATTTATGACCTTTGCCGCCAAGCCAATATCACGCAAAATTTGGGAAAGTTCACCTTTGGCATAAGAGAACTCCAGCTGTCGCTGGGAAATAAACCTGTCTAAGGTCGTACCTATTGAGGCAACAAGATGTTTCATGTCGCCTTTTACTTCTTTTTCTGTAGTAGTCATTGTGTTATTGTTTATTGGTTATTTAGTTGCAAAGCTACAAAATTTAAACCTTATCAAACCAATTCAAACCACCTAAAACAATTTTCAAACGCCATACTTTATTCTGCTAATAATACTTCTACCAAGTGTAACCTCATCTGTATATTCCAACTCACTCCCAACCGATACGCCTCTGGCAAGAGCCGTAACTTTTACATTCAAGGATTGAAGTCTTTTGGTGATATAAAACGAGGTTGTATCTCCTTCCATTGTTGCGCTAATTGCCAAAATAATTTCCTTAGTATCAGGAGATTGACCTACTCTCTGAATCAGCGAATCTATGTTTAGCTCACTCGGACTAATGCCTTCAATCGGCGAAATCACACCGCCCAAAATATGGTACAAACCATTATATTGGTTAGTATTTTCGATAGCAATCACGTCTGGAGTATCCTCTACCACACAAATAAGACTACGGTCTCGCTGCTGATTCGCACAAATATTGCAAACAGAAGTATCCGAAATATTATGACAAGCTACGCAATAAGTTGTTTCTATGCGTAACTTTGTAAGTGCATCTGCAAGCGAAAGCGTAAATTTTTCATCTTGTTTCAGCAGGTGCAAGACCAAACGGAGTGCCGTTTTCTTGCCAATACTTGGGAGTTTAGAAATTTCGTTTACCGCCTCTTCTACTAATTTGGAAGGATAGTTCATCGCTTAATCTACTATTTCGGCAGAAATACCACGATCGCAAATGCTTCTACACATTGGGGCTAAATCCTCAAAAGAACCATTTTTGACAGTACATTTACCTTTGAAATGCGTAATCCATGCACACTGCTCGGCTTGCTCGCTCGTGTGCCCACAAATATCTACTAAAGCCTCAATAACGTGTTCGAAAGTATTCACCTCGTCATTGTGAATTAATAGCTTTTTCTCTGCAACTATGACAGTTGCAACATCTTCTAACTCAAGTGTTTCAATTTGCCCAAAGCCTAATACCATAAAATTTTTATATTTTTTTTAATAATACAAATTTAGTAAATTCTACAAACAAAAATTCATAATTAACAACTTTACGAAACTATTTTTACAAACTTTCCGTATTATTTCAAATGAAAGTTAAATTTGATAAATTTTTCTGAAAATATTGAAAGTAAATACAATAATGCTTTGATAATCTATGAAAACCAATGAATTAGCACAAAAAGATTTGGCAATTTTTTCTTCTACAGAGCGCATAAAATTACTTACTGCTATTTTTTATACAGCTCATTATCAGCAGTTTCCAATTGCAATTTGGCGATTGCCTGAAAATAATGAACTTCATTTGGTCATAGATTTTTCACCTTTGCAAAGCAAGGTAAAGGCAGATTTGGAGGAGCTTGGAAGTGGTTTTATAGTCAGTCCTTTCGATAAAGGCGAGGGAGCATGGTTTATTCAGGCAGATTTGCATTGGCAGGGCTTCCTTGACGGGCTTGCTCCTTCAAAATTATCTTTTAGTCATCAAACCGAACATTATTTATCCGAAAAACAAGGTCGTAAAAATTTGTTTTTGAGAGAATTAAACTTTGTTTTTTCAGCACTACCTTCAGATACTTTTTCTAAAATTAATTTACCCAATTTTCCATTAGAAACCACATTGAGTGAAGCCAATTTCGAAAAAATGGTTGTCAAAGCAGTAAACGAAATCAAAAAAGGAGTGTTTAGGAAAGTCGTGCTCTCCCGCCGCAAAAAAATAGATTTACCAATAGATTTTGACATTATTCAGACTTTCACAAAGCTATGCCAGTCTTATCCTCATGCCTTTGTATCTTTGGTAAATTCTTCTCAGACAGGTACTTGGCTCGGTGCTACGCCCGAAATTTTGGTGAGTGTAAGTAAAAATAAGATTTTCAAGACGATGGCTCTTGCAGGTACGCAAGCAAAAGGAAATCAGACCAATATGAGTGAGGTACTTTGGACACAAAAAGAGATAGAAGAACAAGCATTGGTGAGTCGTTACATTATTAACTGTCTAAAAAAAATTCGTGTGCGTGAGTTTGAGGAAATAGGACCTAAAACGGCGATTTCGGGAAATTTACTGCATCTACGTACTGATTTTGAGATAGATATGAAAGAAATTAATTTTCCTCAACTCGGAACTGTCATGTTGGAACTTTTGCACCCCACTTCGGCGGTGTGCGGAATGCCCAAAGAACAAGCATTGAATTTCATTACGACCAACGAACAGTACGACAGAGAACTGTATAGCGGCTATTTGGGGCAGATAAATATCGAAGGAGAAAGCAATATTTTTGTCAATTTGCGCTGTATGCAACTATTTAACAAGCAAGCAGTTGTATATGCAGGTGCGGGAATTACAGAGGATTCCAATCCACTCAAAGAATGGAAAGAAACAGAAATGAAAATGGATACAATACTCAATTTGATTTAAAATTTGAGCATTGTATCAGCATTTTTGGGGAATGTCTATTTTTTCAGAGTCAAATTTTTTATCAAA